>Ga0207416_1002216_pt1 | contig 22097 bp, 24 predicted proteins | sample PaiPotPPM11metaG_FD_184107 | JGI IMG/M metagenome (GOLD analysis project Ga0207416, IMG submission 184107) | Iron sulfur acid spring bacterial and archeal communities from Banff, Canada, to study Microbial Dark Matter (Phase II) - Paint Pots PPM... ...
AGCGCTGCGCGGTCTGCCACGCGGCACATCCCACCGAAGCCGGTTTCTCGTCGGCTCCGATGGGCATCATGCTCGACACGCCGGCGCGCATCGCGGCACTAGCCTCGAGGATCAAACAGCAAGCGGTAACGAGCCATAAAATGCCGATCGGGAACATGACCAACATGACCGATAAGGAGCGTGCGCTTCTGGGCACTTGGATCGATCAAGGAGCCAAGATTCATTGAGCCCGTTGACCCTGCAGGTAGGGTTCTCGGCGGCTTTTCTCGCCGGGATCGTCAGCTTCGCATCCCCATGTATTCTGCCGATCGTGCCGGCCTATCTCTCGTTCCTCGCCGGAGTATCGTTCGACGAGCTTGCAACCACGGACCAGAATACGGCGTCGCGGCGCCGCATTCTGGCTGCGGCTGCGGCCTTCTGCGCGGGGTTCGTCACGGTTTTCGTGCTGCTGGGCGCCTCCGCCAGCGTGGTAGGGCGTTTGGTAGCGGACGAAGCCGGTATCATCGCAAAGGTCTCGGGGATCCTGATCGTGATACTCGGCCTGCACTATTTAGGCTTATTCCGGCTGCCGTGGCTCGATCGTGACGTACGCTTCCATCCGCTGATGAAAAAGAGCGGTCCGGTCGGCGCCTACGTCATCGGGCTGGCGTTTGCTTTCGGATGGACCCCGTGCGTGGGCCCGATCCTGGCAACGATCCTCGTCATCGCTGGAAACAGCCACGATCTCGGGCACGGCATCGCCCTGCTCACCGCATATGGGCTCGGCATCGCCATACCGTTTTTGGCCGCCGCCCTTGCCTTTGGAACTTTTTCTAAGCTTTTCACCGTCATTAAACAACATATGCGCGCCATCGAAATCACATCGGGTGTTCTGCTCGTAGCTACCGGCACGCTGATCGCCATCGGGTCGATTGCGAACGTCAGCGGCTGGTTGCTCAACACATTCCCCTTCCTAGCGAACGGTGGTTGAAAGGAGCCTCGCATGCGTAGATTTGTCGTAGCGATCGTAGCGGCGCTCGCGGTTGCGCTTTCGCTGGGCGTCTGCCCCGCACTCGCGCAGACCACAGCCAGCAATGCCGGCTACGTTCCGCCCTCGTTCGATCATCCTCGCAAAGTCGTCCTGAGCCTCTCCGAAAACGAGCCCGCCCGCGTGAACGAAGTGATCGGCAACGTGGGCAACGTGCAGCGTTACTACGGCGCCGACGACGTTAAAATCGCCTTGGTCGTGTATGGGCCCGGCATCCATTCAGTGCTCAAGGGCTCGCCGGTTGCCGAACGCATCGAGGGGCTCGTCGCGATCGGCGTCGAGGTTCTCGCTTGCAAGAATACCCTCGACACGATCCACAAAACTGCGGCCGATCTTCTTCCCGGCGTCACCTTGGTGCCAAGCGGGATTCCGGCGATTATCGAGCGCGAAGCGCAAGGCTGGTACTATGTCCGTCCGTAAACTCTGGCTGGGCCTGGCTCTGGCGTTCGTTGCGCTGACGCTAGGTTCGTACACCACCGCCCGAGCGGACCAATTGGTAATGTTCGAGCAAGCGGGCTGCCCCTATTGCGCGGCCTGGAACCGGGATGTCGGGCCCACGTACAGTGCCACCGACGAGGGAAAGCACGCCCCCTTGCGGCGCGTAGATTTACACGCACCGCGCCCGGCCGATCTTCAGAGTATCAAAGGCGTGATCTATACACCCACATTCGTTCTGATGCATTGCGGTAGCGAAGTCGCTCGCATCACCGGTTACAGCGGCGCCGAATTATTCTGGGAGCTGCTCGACGTGGACATGCAGAAGTTGCAAGCCGAGCCGCCCTGCAAGGGCTAAAAATACCGCCCATCACAAAGCCTGATGCCGGCTCGCCAGAACTTATATGCGTCGGGTAGAACTCTTGCGACTGTTCCTGCATCTTGCGGACAGAGGAGAGAGTATCTGATGACGGCGACCACGACGGCGGCAGAGCGCTCGCACGCGACAGCGGCTACAACACACTTTCCCATCCTGATCCTTGGCGGAGGCACCGCGGGAATCTGCGTCGCCGCTCAGCTCCGAAACCGCGGTACCCAGGGCGTCGCGATCGTCGAACCCTCGCAAGAGCATTACTATCAGCCTCTTTGGACCCTCGTAGGCGGTGGCGTCCTATCGGCTTCCGAGACCATCCGCAAGGAGGCCGACTTTATCCCCTCCGGGGTGACGTGGATCCAGAACTATGCCACCTCCATCGACCCGAATGAAAACGCAGTAACCCTCGGCGACGGCACCCGCTTGACGTACGACTACCTCGTGGTCGCGTGCGGCCTGCAACTCGATTGGAACCGGGTTACCGGCCTCTGCGAAACCCTGGGTCACAACGGCGTCTCCAGCAACTACGATATCGAACTCGCCCCGAAAACGTGGGAGTACATCAAGAACTTCAAGGGCGGCCGGGCCCTCTTTACGTTCCCGGCCGGCCCGATCAAATGCGCGGGCGCACCGCAAAAAATCATGTATCTCGCGGCAGATTACTTCAAGAAGCACGGCGTCCGAGCCGAGATATTCTACGCGACGGCGGGCCCCGCGATCTTCGGCGTGAAGCATTACCAAGCGCCGCTCAACAAAGTTGTCGCGCGTTACGGCATCCACACGATGTTCAACCACAATTTAGTCGCCATCGATGGAGCGAAACACGAGGCGACCTTTGAAATCGTCAACGATCCGGACAAGACCCGGGTCACGGTACCCTTCGATTTCATTCACGTGACGCCGCCGCAGAGCGCGCCGGATTTCATCAAGACGAACGACCTGCTGGCCCAGCCGGACGGCCCAACCAAAGGCTATCTGCGCGTCGATCAACATACGATGCAGAATCCGGATTTCCCAAATATTTTTGCGCTCGGCGACGCCGGCAGTACGACCAACTCCAAAACCGGCGCTGCGGTCCGCAGGCAGGCGCCCGTCGTGGTTGAGAATCTGCTCGCCCAGATGCACCATCGTCCCCTCAAGGGGCGCTACAATGGCTATGCGTCGTGCCCCCTCATTACCGGATACGGCAAGCTTATTTTGGCCGAATTCGATTACGATGGAAATCCGACGCCGTCGATCCCGATGATCGACACCACAAAGGAACGCTGGAGCATGTATATGCTCAAACGCCACGCGCTGCCGTGGATGTACTGGAATCTCATGATGAAGGGCAAAGCCTAGGAGCTCCCATGTATTTCAAACAGTTTTATCTCGGCTGCCTCTCGCACGCATCGTATCTCATCGGATCCGATGGGCACGGGGTCGTGATCGATCCGCAGCGCGACGTCGACCAGTACGTCGATGAGGCCGCGGCGCAAGGATTGACGATCGATTACGTGATTGAAACGCATCTCCACGCCGACTTCGTGAGCGGGCACAAGGAGCTCGCCGAACGCACCGGCGCGAAGATCGTCATGAGCCACCGCGCCGGGGCGCGCTTCGAACATATCGCCGTGAGCGACGGCGATATGGTGGACGCAGGTTCCTTGCGCATGCATTTTCTCGAGACCCCGGGGCATACGCCGGAGGCGATCTCCATTCTGATGGAAGACCGATCCGACGCGTCGGCTCCAAAGAAACTCTTTACGGGCGATACCCTCTTCATCGGCGATGTCGGTCGCCCGGATCTGTCGGGATCCAGGGGCTTTACGGCCGAACAGATGGCCGGGCTCCTCTACGACTCGTTACACCAAAAGCTGCTAGCGCTCGACGACTCGGTCGAAGTCTATCCGGCGCATGGCGCGGGTTCGCTGTGCGGGCGCAATATGTCGCAGGAAACGTGGTCGACGATCGGTGCGCAACGTATGGAGAACTATGCGCTCAAGCCGATGAGCAAGGATGACTTCATCGGGATGATGACCACCGGCCTGCCCGAAGCGCCGACGTACTTTTCGAAGGACGTCGCACTCAACCGCGAAGGTGCGCCACCACTCGGCACGCTGCCCGCGATCCCTAAACTTTCGCCGGAAGAGGTGATGGCGCAATGGAACCGCGGAGCGTTGCTGCTCGACGTTCGTCCGTCCGAGATCTATGGGCCCATGCACATTCCGGGATCGCTCAACATCGGCTTGGACGGCCAGTTCGCATCGTGGGCCGGGACCATGATCGAATTTGATCGACCGCTGATCCTCGTTGCCGAGAGCGACGAGTCGATGGAACAAGCCCTAACGCGGCTCGCCCGGGTAGGCTTTACCTCGGTAGTGGGCGGCCTCGACGGCGGATTCCACGCATGGAAGGATGCAGGGCTACCTACTGCCGGCACCCTTCAACTGCCGATCGATGACTTCTACAAGCTCGTGGCCACTTCGAAAGAACCGCTGCGTCTACTCGACGTGCGTCGCCCCGCGGAAGTCGCGACGGGTACGGTTGCGGGCGCAGAATCCGTGCCTTTAGCGGAGATCATGCGGCACATTCCGCACCTCGACCGCGATGCGACGACGTATGTAATATGCGGGAGCGGCTACCGTTCGAGCATTGCGACGTCGATTCTCGAATCGGCGGGGTTCGCCAACCTCATCAACGTTGACGGCGGCATGAACGCATACAATGCCGCCGGCTATCCAACTGTCGTTCCCGCGGGTGTCTGATTTACGACTCGATCGGTAAACCCGATTGGGCCCAGCGCAATATCCCGCCGGCCATATTGATGACGGCGTGCCCCTTGCCTCGAGCTTTCTCGATCACCGTGCACGCCTTCTCACTACGGCGCCCCGAACGACACATGCAGATAATCTCGCGGTCCGCCGGGACCTCGCTTAAACGTGCCTGTAACTGCCCGAGCGGAATCCATACGGCTCCGCCGACATGCCCTTCTTCCCATTCGTCGCGTTCTCGGACGTCGAGCAAGAACGCACCGTTTTTCATGTGTGCGGCAACGTCGCGTGGTTCGATTTCAGGCGTCATAATGCGTGGAGATCCTTTCGACTGCTATTTAACGTTGATCGGAATGATATGCAGCGCGCTCAGGCCCGTGAACGCGCCGACGGCCATGACGAATACTGCGAAGATCGTTTTCAACAAGCGGTGATCCAGACTCTTCGCGAGCTTCGCTCCCAAGGCATTCCCGGCAAAGCCGCCCGCGAATAACAGTAGCGCGACGAACCAGGCGATCGGCGCGTGCCCGAAACGCGATCCGAGAGCGACGACCGTATTCACGAAGATCACGAAGAGCGAGGTCGCGATCGCGTTGCGCATCGAGAAGCCCAGTGCGAATACCAGCGCCGGAACGATGAGAAATCCACCGCCGACGCCGAGGAACCCCGTAAGGAATCCGAGCACCGCGCCGACGACCGCCACCATCAGCCAATGCGGTTTCGCGCCCTCGACGTGGTCCGGAAGGCGTATGAACAGCATCGCGAACGCCGATACGAACATGAAACCGGCGAAGAGCAAGAGCAAGAGCTCGCCCGAGACGTGGCCCGCAAGAATCGAACCCGGAATATTTCCGATAACACCCAGCAGCCCGACGACCAGTCCACTTCCGAATCGCACGTTGGTACGCTGAGCGAGAAAGCCTTGGGCGGCGATGCCGCCTACGACCACGAGCGACGTGCCGATTGCTTCATGTACCGACTCGCCGATTAGGTACACCAGTACCGGAAGCGTGATGATCGATCCGCCTCCGCCGGTGAGGCCGAGCGCGAATCCGATGGCGGCCCCATAGACGAGATCTAGGAGCACGTTTGATAGGTTCACCCGAGATCGCTCGCGCGCTCGATAACTCCACGCGCCGACCGCCGGACATAGACCCGGTAGAACAGCGAACCAACTAGGAAAGCCACGACGAAGACGATGGCGTCAGGCGCCAGGCGCGTCAAGGCAACGATGCCCGGCCCCGGACAGTAGCCCGTCATGCCCCAGCCGACGCCGAACAGCGCCGCGCCGCCCAGGAGCGGTACGTCGATCCGTTCGGGCGCAATGCGCTCGAACGCCGTGTCGTACAACGGCTTCGCGCGACGCCGGACGAACGGGAAGGCAATCGCCGTGACCGCGACGGCACCTCCGAGTACGAACAGCAGGCTCGCGTCCCAGCGGCCCGCCACGTTAAGAAATCCAAGAACCTTCGACGGCAGATCCATTCCGGAGATGGATAGGCCGAGGCCGAAGAGCAGGCCGCATACAACCGCGCTTAAGCGTTTCATGGAAGCGGCACCCCTCCAATATGGTGAATGACGAAGACGGTGGCGATTCCGGTAACCAGGAACGTCGCGACCGCCGCCAGCGAGCTGGCGGATTTGCGGCCCAAGCCGCAGACGCCGTGGCCGCTGGTGCAGCCATGACTGATACAAGTACCAAGACCGACCAGCACGCCCCCGACCGCCACTAGCGGCAGCGGCGCGCCGAACGCATCGGGCTTCCCTGCAAAGAGGGCCCACAGAAGGCCGCCGGCCAGCAAGCCGATAATGAACAGCAGGTCCATTCCGCGGTCGTCTTCACCAAAAACGGCACCGCGCAGGATGCCGCTGATGCCGGCATATCGCCCTGAAAACAGCAAATAGAGCGTGGCTGCCAGACCTATGAAAACGCCGCCTATGACGGCGGAGACCGGCGTAAAATCGTGCATAAACCCTCCCCTTAAGGTTGGGACTACGGCACCTCTGCACGTGAATCATGTACGCGCCCATCAGGCCTGGCCATAGGCGGTATCACCGTTATTAGGGCAACACTCCAGGGGACGGCGCGGGCGATACGCCGGCGGCAAACACGCGGCTTCCCCGAACGTCGCTGGACGCGAGCTCGCTCAAAGCCGCGACCTCGATGCTCCCGGCGGCCACCAAGCGGTTAGCCTGGCGTAACCGAGCGCGGTCGAGCGCGTTGCGGACGCTGCGGGCGTTCGCGAAGTTCGGCTGCTGCATGCGTAGTTCCAGGTACTGGACAAACGCTGCGCGCGCATCTTCGGAGAAATGGTACTGCTGCCCGGCCAACATCATATCGGCGATGGCGAGCAATTCTTGCGCGCCGTAGTCCGGGAAATCGATGTGATGCGCGATCCGGGAGCGCATTCCGGGATTGCTCGTGAAGAACGTCTCCATCCGATCCGCGTATCCGGCCAGGATAACGACCAGATCGTCGCGTTCGTTCTCCATCACCTGGAGCAAGATCTCGATCGCTTCTTGCCCGTAGTCGCGCTCGTTTTCGGGCCGGTAGAGATAGTACGCCTCGTCGATAAAAAGCAGGCCACCCTTGGCACGCTTGAGCAATTCGCGCGTCTTGGGCGCAGTGTGGCCGATAAATTGCCCAACCAGGTCGTCGCGCGTTACCGCGATAACCGTCGGGCGGCGAATGTAGCCGAGGTTGTGCAGAATCTCCGCCATCCGCATCGCCACGGTCGTCTTACCGGTCCCGGGCGAGCCGGTAAAGCTCATGTGCAGCGGAGGCGCGTCCGCGCTGAGGCCGTGCTCGCGGCGGACGCGGTCCACCACGAGCAGCGAAGCGATTTCGCGGATACGCCGCTTTACCGGAGCGAGCCCGACCAATTCCCGATCCAGACGCGCGATGACCTCATCGACGTTCGCCAAGCGAAACATCTCGGTGAGATCGACGCGTTCGGCCGGATCATTCGGGGCGATAGCGCGATCCTTTCGGGCGATCGAGGGCGTACGAACGCAGCGTGTAGCGTTGAACGCGATCGGTTGCGGTCGTGCGTTCTAATGCGAAGCCCGGTTCGTTGCTCGGACGATTCACGATAAAACTCAGCGCGAGCGTCTGGCGCCCGAGACTCCGATCGAAGGCATTGATTTTAATGTACTCGTTTCCGAAATCTTGCCGGGCCTTGCCCAGTTCCGCCATGATCTTTTCCGAGTTGCGTTCGTCGAACATCGGCTGGCCGTACATCTCCCAGTACACGTTGCGGGGGTGCGGGTCGTCGGTGTGCTCGATCGAGATCGGCCATTCGTTTGCCAGCACATATTCGATTTGCGCTCGGATTTCATCGTCGGTGAGAGCGGGAAGATATGAAAACGTCCCTTGCGTAACATGCATGATGTAACTCCGTTCTAATTGCTAGGCGTCGCGAGGACGTCCGGCGTATCGGTCGAGGTGTATTCGAAGCTGATGTCTTTCCAGACTTGCAGCGCGCGCTCTAACGGTTTGCAATGCCGCCCCGCGCGTTCGAGCACTTCTTGCCCCTCGGTCAGTACGTCGCGCCCTTCGTTGCGTGCTTTGATCATCGCTTCGACCGCGACGCGGTTCGCCGTGGCTCCGGCCGCTATGCCGTCCGGATGGCCGATGGTTCCGCCACCAAATTGTAGGACGACGTCTTCACCCAAAAGGTGCAGTAGCTGCGGCATTTGTCCGGCATGGATGCCGCCGGATGCGACCGGCATCACGCCGGGCATGCTGAGCCAATCCTGGTCGAAGTAGATGCCGTGCAGCAAGTTGCGCTCGACGTGGTCCAGACGCAACGAATCGTAATAGCCCGCGACGTTATTCGGATCGCCCTCGAGTTTGCCGACGACCGTGCCGGCGTGAACGTGATCGACGCCCATGAGGCGCACCCATTTGCAGATCACGCGGAAATTGACGCCGTGCGTCTTCTGCCGCGTGTAGGTGGAGTGCCCGGCACGATGCAGATGCAGGATCACGCTGTTCTTGCGGGCCCATTTGGCCATCGACTGAATGGCGGTATATCCGATCGTCAAATCGATCATCACGATCGGCGAACCGATCTCTTTGGCGAAATCGGCACGCTCGTACATGCTCTCCATATCGCCCGCGGTGACGTTCATGTAGTGGCCCTTGATCTCGCCGGTCTCCGCTTGTGAGCGTTCGACGGCTTCCTGGCAATATAAGAAACGGTCGCGCCACCGCATGAACGGCTGCGAATTGATGTTCTCGTCGTCTTTGACGAAATCGAGGCCGCCACGCAACGCCTCGTACACCACACGACCGTAATTGCGCGCCGAGAGCCCAAGCTTGGGCTTCGTCGTCGCGCCCAGTAGCGGACGTCCGTATTTGTTGAGGATTTCGCGCTCCGTAACGATGCCATGCGCCGGACCTTGAAAGGTTTTGATATACACGTCCGGGATGCGCATGTCTTCCAGGCGCAACGATTTGAGCGCCTTGAATCCGAACACGTTGCCGATGATCGACGACGTCAGGTTCGCAATCGAGTTTTCTTCGAACAAATCGATGTCGTACGCGATATAGGCAATGTACTGGTCGGTGCCCGGAACCGGATCGACGCGATAGCACTTCGCCTGGTAATGTTCGTACGTCGTGAGCCGGTCGGTCCAAACGACCGTCCAGGTCGCCGTCGAGGATTCACCGGCCACCGCCGCGGAGGCTTCGATCGGGTCAACGCCTTCCTGCGGGACCAGCCGGAACGCGCATAGGATGTCGGTGGATTTGGGCTCGTAATCGGGCTCGTAGTAACCCATCTTCGCGTATGGGATGACGCCGGAATCCCAGCGTTCGATCGAGCCGTTGGTCGTGGTCGCAGTGGCCATGGAAACCTCACTTCATCGGTGCTCCCGCTACTATGCGATTCTTACACTTCAGTATCAAGAGGCTTTTTCGTATGAATAGTTAAGTAAAAACTTACCTGTGAAGTCGCTACGCAACATGCAGATTTTCCTCGAAGTGGCGCAGCTGGGGTCGATCCGCGCCGCGGCGGCCCGGCTCGACCTCTCGGCCCCCGCCGTCTCCATGGCGGTGGCTGAGCTCCAACGCGAGTTCGGCTGCACCCTGATCGAACGCGCCGGCCGCGGCGTCCGCCTAACCGAAGACGGCCGCGAACTCGAATCCCTTGGGCGCCGAGCGATGGCGCTGCTCGAACAGGCGAGGGATGCCGTGGGAAGCGACCGCCGCGCGATGCGCCTGCGCATTACCGCCGTGACAACCACCGCGGAATCGTTCGTACCGCCGCTCCTGGAGAGCTTCGTGCGCGCCCACCCGGAGTGCGACGTCGATTTGGACGTGGACAACCGCGAGCGATTGTTCGATCGCTTAGGGCACGGCGAGGTGGAGCTTGCGATTGCGGGGCGTCCGCCCGTATCGCCGGCCTGCCGCATCCTGGCCTCGCGGCACAACGATTTGGTGATCGTGGGCGCACCGCGCTCCGAGCACGCGGACATCGGCACCGCGACGTGGCTGCTGCGCGAGTCGGGATCGGGCACCCGCGCCGCGACGCGAGAACTCTTTGCGACGCTCGCAATCGCGCCACCCGTGCGATCGGTCGGATCGAACGGGGCAGTTCGCGCGTGCGCGCGCGCGGCGCTCGGCATCTCGCTAATCTCGCACGATGCGGTTGCGAGCGATATCGAGGCCGGCCAGTTGGTGATCCTTCCCTCGCCCGCAACGCCGCTCACGCGCAATATCCATCTTCTCGCTAGCGCGGAGCGCACGCTCTCGCGCGCCGCCCTGCGATTCGTCGCGCATTCCGTCGAGACGGGGGTGTTCGCAACGCCCGAGCGTTGACGCATGTGATAGGCTACGCGCATGGCTAAGCTACCGCGCCCGTCGGCGGACGAGACGCTGCTCGAGTTGCTCGTGCAGGCGCTCCCGCTGTTACGGGCCGGGCTGAATACCGAGTCGGCCCGCGCCACCGCAGAACTCTTGCGCCGGTCGCTCGGGCTCGACGCCGCCGCGGTCGTTCTTCCCGACCGCATCCTCGCATTCGCCGGCGCCGGATTCGAACACCATCGCGAAGGTATGCCCAACCTCACGCGCTTCACGCAGGATGCGTTGCGCACCGGGCGCATCGCAACCACCCGCCATCGCGACGACATCGGTTGCCCGTTTCCCGATTGCCCGCTTTCTTCGGCGATCATCGCGCCGCTCGTTGCCGGAACCTCGATCGTCGGCGCGCTCAAACTCTACCATGCGTGGGGAACGCCGTTCGACGAGCGCGACGAACGTATCGCGGCCGGTTTGGCCCGCGTGTTCGGCGTCTATTTGGAGATCGCCGAACTCGACGCGCGCGCGCAACTGGTACACGAAGCCGAATTAGGTGCGCTACGCGCGCAGATCTCGCCGCACTTCTTGTTCAACACGCTCACTACCATCGCCGCGCTCACCCGTATCGATGCGCTGCGGGCCCACGATCTGCTGGTGGATTTCGCCGATTTTTTTCGCCACACGCTGGCGAATCACGGCGAGCTGGTGACGCTGCGCGAAGAGCTCGAGCAGACCGATCGCTATACGCGTTTCGAGCTCGCGCGTTTCGGCGAACGCTTGCGCATCGTCCACGACATCGACGCATCCTTGCTCGAAGCGCGCGTCCCGGTACTCTCCATCCAACCGCTCGTGGAGAATGCGATCGGGCACGGATTGGCGCCGCGCGGCGGCGACGGAACGGTAACGATCCGGGCACACCGCACCGAGGCAGGCGCAACCATCGCGGTGTCCGACGACGGCGTCGGCATTCTCCCGGAGCGTCTGGAGCACGTGTTGGACGTGGGCATCGGCGACGGGCTCGGGATCGGCCTCTCGAATGTGGACAGGCGGCTGCGCTTACTCTTCGGCGCGGATTCTGCGCTTGCGGTGGCGTCGTCACCCGGGCAAGGCGCCACCGCGCGCTTCCGGATTCCCGCCTGATGCTGCGCGCGCTCATTTGCGACGACGAGGCGCTCGTTCGCGCGGAGCTGGCTTTCGTGTTGCGCGACGTCGTTTCGCCGTGCGACATCGTTGAGGTCGAAACGGCTAAGGCGGCCTTGAGCGCCCTACGCGAACGGCCCTTCGACGTGCTCTTTTTAGATATTCATATGCCGGGGCTGAGCGGCATCGAAGCGCTGCGGCTGCTCGAATCCATCGCCGATGCCCCGCCGGTGATTATCGTGAGCGCCCACGAAGACTACGCGCTCGCCGCCTTCGAACATGCGGCCGTCGACTACTTGCTCAAACCCGTAAACGGGGCACGCTTGGCCAAGACGTTGGAACGCATCAAGCGTACCGGCGGCCCGCAAGCGCCGTCACCGCCGGCGCCGCCGTCGCGGATCGCCGTCGAGCTCGAAGGTTCGACCAAGATGATTTCGATCGACGAGGTTCGCTTCGTCGAGGCCAGCGGACACCGAATCGACATCCACCTGTACGACGAAACCGCTCGGTATCGCGGATCGCTTGCGTCCTGCGAACGCCTGCTCGAAGCCCACGGTTTCATGCGCGTCCATCGCGCCTACCTCGTCAACGTACGGCACGTCGTCGAAGTGTGCCCTTCGTTTGCTGGTACTTCCAGCGTGAGAGTCGACGATCGCGCGCGCAGCACGGTCCCCGTCAGCCGCAACCACGTGCGCAAGTTGCGCTCGAGTTTGGGCGCTCAGCGCGCTCCGTAATACCGTTCGCGCTCCAAAACCGACCTTTCGTGCTCGAGGGCTTGAGCGCATGCGACATTTGACGCTATAGTGCGGCCAGCGCCATCGCTCATGCTCACCACGCTTCGAGAGGATCGCCGATGTCACACTCATCTGAACTCGCGGCCACCGCGCGCTCGCTCGTCTCCGCTGGGCGCGGCATTCTTGCAATCGACGAGAGTAATAAGACGTGTAACGCGCGCTTTGCGGCTTTGCATATCGCCGAGACCGAAGATGCACGCAGAGCGTATCGGGAACTGCTGCTGACCACGCCGGAACTGGGCGCGTGGGTGAGCGGTGCGATTCTCTACGACGAAACGCTGCGGCAATCCACCGCCGACGACGTGCCGTTCGTGCGGGTGATGAACGATGCGGGGATCCTGCCGGGAATCAAGGTTGATACCGGCACCGTGCCGCTTGCCGGATCGCCTGGGGAACTCATCACCGAGGGCCTCGACGGCCTGCCCAAACGCCTGGAAGAGTACCGCATCTTAGGCGCGCGTTTCACCAAGTGGCGCGCCGTGATTGCGATTTCGGAGCAAACGCCGACGCCGCGCGGGCTGCGTGCCAACGCGCAGTCGCTCGCCCGTTACGCAAAGGCCGCGCAAACGGCGGGCCTGGTGCCGATCGTCGAGCCGGAGGTCTTGGCCGATGGAACGCACGACATCGAGCGCTGCGCGACCGTGACCCGGGAGGCGCTCAAGCACGTTTTCGAAGCGCTCGACGCCGAGGAGGTTGACCTGGCGGGGATCATCCTCAAGCCCAACATGGTAACGCCCGGTCTGCGGGCTTCGCACCGCGCAAGCGTGGCGGAGGTGGCCACAGCGACCCTCCAGACATTGCTCGCGAACGTGCCCGCGAACGTCGGCGGTGTCGCATTTCTTTCGGGTGGCCTAGACGACGTTCTCTCAACGCAGCACCTGCAGGCGATGAACGCCGTTGCAGTGGAACGCCCGTGGCCCCTCACGTTCTCCTACGGGCGGGCTCTGCAGCAAGCGGCGTTGAACGCATGGCGCGGGAGCCCGCGTGAAGTGCCCCGAGCCCAAGCGATACTGGCGCATCGCGCGGCGTGCAATGCGGCCGCTGCGCTAGGGCAGTACGACCAGGCCATCGAGGACCGGCCGATTCTCGCAACGGCGTAAGCCGCGGTTGAGAAAAGGGGGAGGGCTGCCTTACGAGAAGCCTCGCTTCGTGAGCCGTTCGGATCAAGTCCTCTCCTCGCTCGCGTCTTCTATCAACTGCGCCCTTCTCCAAACCTTCGTGCGCGTGGTAGAGACCGGCAACATTTCGGCGGCCGCGCGAAGCTTGTTTCTCGCGCAATCGGCCGTTTCGGCACAGTTGGCGACGCTTACCCGCGCGGTAGGCGTCACCTTGCTTGAACGCGTCCATGGGCGCTGGGAACCGACCGCAGCCGGACGAGCCGTCTACGACCGCGCGCTCGAACTGCTACGGCTGGTCGATACCCTCGAGCGCGAGGTGCAAGACCGCATCGACGATGTAGCGGGGCATGTGGTGATCGGGTCGACGCGCACCATCACCGATACGGTGTTGCCGCGCATCGTCGCATCGTTTCGCGAACAATTCCCAAAGATTCGCCTCGAAGTGCTGACGGGTAATCGCCGCGACGCCGAGATGTGGCTGGCGTCGGACAGAATCGATGCCGCATTGGTGGCGTTGCCGTTCGGTAAGAAAGGCTTGGCCATCCATCGTTTCGGAATAGATCGGCTTCTGGCCATTCTGCCCGCAACGCACGAGCTTGCGGAGCGCGAAGACATCACGTTCGCGGAATTAGCGAGCGATCCGTTCGTACTCTTCGAGGACGGTTCGGGAACGCGCTCACTCATTGAAGAACGACTCGGAACCCGCTTTCCGGAGTTAGATATCGCGCTCTCGCTCAACAGCAACGATGCGATCGTCGGTGCGGTCGAAGCAGGCTTGGGCGTGAGCTTCATGCCCGAAGTATCGGCGCGCCGTTGGGAGCGCATCGGCTCGATCCGCGCGCTCCCCGTGCGCGACCTCGAGTTGACGCGCGAACTCGCGGTCGTCGTTCGCGAAGGCGTCACACATTCGAATGCGACCGAGAAATTCATCGGTCATCTCAGCGAAGCCGCGCTCGTCAGCTCGCCGTAGCGGCCTCGCCGTCGTCGCTTCCTTCGAGCTCAACGTGGCAGAGTCACAAGAACCCCCTTTCGCACGTTTTTGCGACCGATAGAGATTTGATCCGGAGGTTAGGGGCATGCTCTTTTTTCTGCTCGCATCGTTCGCGCTGTCAACTCGCACACCGTCGCCCAAGCTGCCTCCTGCGGCTCCAAAACAGATCGAACGGATACGCTCCTCACCATTATGCGATGCCCTCCGACAGAATCTTTTTCAAGCGGTTGCGGGCTTGCGCGCGAACGATGGCCTCGTGATCCAGGGGCGCATGATGCAGGCGAAGATTGCTTACGACGCAGCGGCCGATCCGGAATCGTACGGCCCAACTGGCGGAGCGGGCTCGTCTTCGCAGATGGACGACGTCCAAATGGGGATGTTGATACAAGCCCTCGTGAAGAACAACGAAAGGATCGATGCGATATTGAGCGATCCAAAAGTCTTTGGGAACACCAGCGCAGGCGAAGATGGACGTGAACTTTCGGCGGCAAGGGAACGTCTAGAGCATGTGCTCGGGCGACAACGCGCCTCGCTCAACATTCTCTCCGGTATCGATGCTACCAATGAGATGCAAGATCTTGAGTCTCGTCGCAACCCGATCGCGATGACCCTAAAACCCCCAGATGCCACGCCGCCGCGCATCGCGGCGCCCGAGGCTCTGGCGATCGCGCAGTATTTAACGCAGCAATCCGAGCGCAGCGTAGCCCTAACGATGCGTCCCATCATTGCCAAGTGTCAATAAACATGTTCCTTAGAGCAAGATCCGCGATCATGGTGACGTTTTACCGAGTGTTCACCGGCGCAAACACTCGCAACTTGCTAGCGAGGATGCGCACGTCAACCGGCGTCTTCGCGCAGATGTCTCCGTCGATCGCAACATCCATCGGCACGGCGGTTTCGAGCTTCATCGCAGCGGCGGCTCGTTCGAGAATGCGATCGTCCTGCGGCAACCTGCGGAACAACGCCGATAGCGCGAGCGAGAGCGCCTCGGATACCGTGAGCGCTCGACACACCGTGAGGTGCAACTTGCCGTCATCGAGGTCTTCGTATGCGATTGGAAAACCGCCCACGTAGCGGCCGGCGCCAAGCAAGGCGGCCTCGCAACGAGCCCGCACCGTGTCGCCGTCGATCGTGGCGTTCAACGTAAAGACGTGACGCCGGCGGGCGATGCTCGGAGCGGCCGCGAGCGCCGCAAACATGCCGAACCGGCGCTTACGTTCGGCGGTTAACTCTCGCGCAGCCTGCGCGGGTAGACCCAGCGCGATCACGTTGAGAAATGGTCTCTCGTTCGCGACGCCCAGATCGACGGAGCGCAGCGCTCCTTGCGCGATCGCATCGCATGCAGCCTTCATATCGGCAACACCGATGCTGCGCGCAAAATCATTCGCGGTACCGAGCGGTAGTATTCCGAGCGGCAACCCGCGTTCGATCAACGCAGGGAGCGCCAGCGAAATCGTACCGTCCCCTCCGCCGATGACGATGCCCGCAACATCTCCCGCTTCCCGAATGGTTTTTAAGGTTTCCTCGGGACTGCCTGAGAGCACGATCGAAAACTCGCAGCCACGCTCGCGCAGGAGCTCGGCGCCCTCGTCGGCCGCGGAACTCCCGCCGGAACGGCCATTAAGAATAAGCACGAACGACTTACGCGGCGTCATGAGGGGTCTGTACCCATTTCGCGCCCATTTGAGCGCGCAGCCTCACGTGAGGCGGCGGAGGCGCAACGTCTCGTGCGGCAATTTGCAATCACACGAACGCGGTGGAGCCTGCAGGGTTCCCGGGTAGCGGACGCAGCACCCGCCGCTATCGTGAAGGGTTATCGAGTGCCCACACTCATCGCAATGCTCGGGATCACGCAACGCGTGCGCTTTTCGTTGGGTGAACGACGTTCATCAGGGCCTCCAACACCGGCCGGGACGCTTCGTCTGTGTGCTTCATCATGGTACGCAGTACCGAGTTCGGTGAAACGGCGCAGCGATGGTCGTCCTGCGCGATGCGCGTTGCGAACTCGTCGGCAACTGCCACGATGACCGACAGCGTGCGCGGATTTTCCGAGCCCTTCATCGCGTAGATTTGGTACTCGCGAACGTAGGTCGCCAGGTGCTGCAATTCACGAACCCGTTCGAGCGCGACGGGATCGACATCGCGGAGCACGCCAACCCGCCGCGCGAAGGATGGATCCGGGCCGTAGGCAAGGCCGCCGGCGATGCGAGCGCACCACTCCCCGACGTGCCGAGAGTGGGCGTAGGCCGCCGCATCGGCCCCGAAGGTGACCGCCAGAACCGCGTCAATAACCGCCTCAACCTGGGCACTCCTCACCCAGGTAGCCTCCAGCACCCCCTCTGGGATGCCCAGAAGCTTCCGCTCAGCCTCAAGCCTCTGAAGTTCATGGAGTGTCAGTTCATCGTCCATGAGGCTACCCTGACAGCTATTATGGCAAGCACCCATACTGATTCTTCGCTACGCGCCGAGGACTACGGACAAGAGTCTCTGAAGGGGCGTAATCTTTAAAGACTATATCTCCGCCAGAAAGTGAGCGCGCATGTACGGCTTCCTATTTGCTCTGCTAACCCTCATCGGATCGGGATTCCACCCCGCCCACTCCCTTAGTGGCCCCATTATGACCGCTGCGGATTCGAGCGGCGGCCCCATCATGACGGCTGCTGATTCAAGCGGCGGACCCATCATGACGCCTGCTGATTCAAGCGGCGGACCCATCATGACGCCTGCTGATTCAAGCGGCGGACCCATCATGACGCCTGCTGATTCAAGCGGCGGACCCATCATGACGGCTGCTGATTCAAGCGGCGGACCGATTTAGGTCGCAGGACCAGCTATCCAAGCTCTCGCATAAACCCGATACATGATCGGGTGGACCTCTTGGATAGCAATATCGATTCCGGCCTAGATTCCCGTCCTTTCGGGGCCCTTGAGCGCCTTTGGCTCAAGGGTGAGTATTCTAGTTGCCTCCGAGAACTTGGTGAGATACACGAAGGCGATACTGCCTCCGGGCTGCTCGCAGCACGTTGCTCGTACCGGCTACGAGACTATGCCCGCTCCTTGGAGGTGCTCCAGCGCATCCAGTACCCTCATCTTCCCCTGGACGATCTCTATCTCATCGACGCGCACGCGGCCGCGTGCCTGGCGGCGCAGGGGGACAAAATAGCGGCTGCCCAACGTCTAAAACGAATCGCCAACGCACCGTGGCAACAACTAAAGCCGCAGACGCTTTGCGAAGTCCAACAGTCGCAGGCACTCTGTTCCTGGGTGAGCGGTGATGCTCAGCACGCGCAAGTTATTCTTGATCAGATCGCCGAGACCGATGACGCGAATCAGCATCCGCGCACCTTGATGCTCCGCTCGTGGTCATGCGGTATGCGCGGCGAATGGCAAGAGCAGGCTAACCTTTTAGTTCAAGCCTTTCTGCTACTCGAATCGCACGATACACCTGATATTGGTCTTCTCTCCAACGTCGGCCATGCCTTGGCCGCACTCGCGCGCGAACGATTCGTGCCAAAGGCATTCCCTGCATTGCAAAGGCTCGTAAAGCGCGCGCCGTGGACGCGCGATATGGATTTCGAGCGATTTCAGACACTTCGTCTGCATGCGTGGGCGTTAGCACTTCAAGGCGGATATCTGCCAGCCATTCACGGCATGATGGCGGCTCGCCGAACTGTGCCATCGGATCGCTACGAGGTTCTTTCTCACTTCGACTCGGCTTATCTGGCAATGATAGCGGGCGAATCCGTGACCGCGCAGGCAGAAGCCGCGTTCGCTGCGGAGCTCACGCTGGAAATAGACTGGAGCAATACGAAACTCGAAGAGCTGGCGGCCCTTATCGTCGGAGCAGAGGTGCTAGGTCTTTCTTCGCCCGATGTCGCCGATGAGCTCCTGCAGATCTTCCACCATCATGCTGTCGATGTTCCGCGAACCTTTGGCATGGCGCATGACGGCCGACTTGAGGGCATGGAAGCGTACGCGCGCGCCGTCATCGCGTACGGAAAAGCGCGCCCAAACGATGTTCGCCGGTACGCGGCGTCTGCATATGATGTATTCGCTGCGCTTGAATTCGACTGGAGAGCTGCCCGGGCGGCAATCTTGTTGTACCGCGTAGGTGGCGGCATAAAGTGGCTCCACGCGGCCCAGTCGAAACTTAAACATTATCCAAACTCGTTCGTTTCGGCGGAGGCACAAGCCATTGCCGATGTTCAATCGAATTTCGGCGATCTTACGCCGCGACAATCCGAGGTGGCCGCGAGGTTAGGCTCGGGAGAAACGCTTGACGAAGTAGCGAGCGCGCTTCGATGCTCCCGAAACACCGTACGAGTTCATGCGCAGAAAATCTACCGCACTCTTGGCGTGTCCGGGCAGCGCGAGCTTCTTGCGCAACAAAAAAACGAAACCGCATAGTATTCGCTTATTTCAAAGGCAGAATAAATGCGACAGCCGGTCACCTGAAGCGGCGCAGCAAGATCGCGGCCGACGCCGCTAGCTGTTGCCGTGTCGCGTTCATCGACGCCTACGAACGCCCCGGTTTCTTCCTCGCCTGGCTATAGATGCTCAATGCACATGCAAACAATCCGAAGCCCATACCCACATACGCAAACGGATCATTGTCGCGCCGGATGAGGTCAAGGCCAAGCAGCAGCAGGTAAATTACGGCCAGTACTGCCCAAAAGGCAATCCATCGGCCTTGTGCGGTCTTCATTGCAGGGACCCGGTTTCGATTTCACGATTTCGCGTGCCTTGCCGAAACGGCAAGTTACTTCATGATTCGGTTGGATTGCTCAAACAAATCGGCATGACCTAATAAGGCAAAGCCCTAAATACGGATTCGCGGGCGTGAACGTGACGCCATAACCTTTTCCTGCCAGGAAACAAAACAGCGCGAGAAATGGGGAGCATCCTGGGCATCACCGAGAGTACCGTACGCGTTCACATCAAACAGATCAATCGTCTGCTTAATGTAGAAAACCGCTCTCAACTCGTTCGCTTGTTTCTCGATCCCGGAAGCGCGGCATAAATTCGCATGATTCGTTGAATGCAAAGACGGACGTTCGCTAATCTTAAATCAACCATAGCGATACGGCGCCTGCGCTTAGCATTATTTTCGATCGCGGCGGTAAATATCGCGTTGGCGTGCATCTTCCTCGTACTAGGCATGCAAAAGCCAGCGGCCGGGCCAGGCATTGCGCCCGGCATATTCAACATAATCGGTTCGCTTTTTCTCATCGCTTCGATATTGGTGCAACGTCTTTCTCGGCATGGGAAACCAGATCGACAGTAACGCGCCGGATCGCGTTCCGGCACGTCGCGGCGATGCTTTTCTATGTGACGTATTCCGTGCGGCAGCGTGCAGTCGTGGGAGCGCCACGAGCGTGAGCTTGGCCGGGTACGGCGATCCCGAAAACGCCGATCATAGGTGTTTTCATTGGCCATCAAGAGCGCATCTCCCAGCCACACAGGGCAGCCGAGCCAGCCCGGCGGGATTCGAACCTGCGCGGATTCACCGACGCCGCATCCTGCGGCTGTGAATCCGTACGCGCATCCATGCGCGTAACCCAAGCGTCGCATCGGGAAACATGGCTGCCTAACGATAAAAGGTCGGGCTGACAGGATTCGCACCTGCGACCTCTTGACTCCCGGTCAAGCGCGCTAACCAAGCTGCGCTACAGCCCGGCATCCGTCGGATAACAACCGCTTATCCGACGAGATTGGGTTCTAGCGGAGTACGCTCTTCTTCTTTGCGGGCGCCTTTTTTTTCAGTGGCTTTCTTGGCCGGGGCAGCGGCCTTTTTGATACCGCGCTTCCACGATGTCGATCAGGCACAGCGCAGGCTTTGCGCACGACAATCGTTTACGTGCGTTTTCCCTAGCGGCGGAAAGTGCGGTTTTAAAGGTGCGTGGATAGAAACGAGTCTTTCCACTTTGTGGAGAAGGTCCACCAATGGCCAAGAGACATCCTCGCGCCTATTCCCCGTGATGCCGCTATTGAAAAATTTGTAGTGAATCGAAGAGTAGGTGAAAGGCCGCGCCAATGGCGATATTCCCGGTGCGAATACGCAGATAACCGACCGCTAGTCCGAACATCGCCTGCGAGGCGATCATGTCCGCAACAGCGTTGACCACGTCTCCGTGATACCCGCGCAGATCCGCGCTTGTGTGCCATGCTCCAAATAGGAGTGCTTGAAGGAACAATGCGTATTCGGTCTTCATAATGGAACTTAGGCGCCCAAATACGAGACCACGCCAAAGGAACTCCTCGCTTACGCCATTCTGAAGTAAATTCGAAAGCCAAACCGCGAGCATGAGCGAGACGGTGAGTTTTCCTGACAATATCGCATAGGCAAAAACACCGAGCGGCAAAACCAGCCATACGACCGCGCTGGCCGCACTTCCACGCCGGAACCGACCGATGCCCAATTGCGCAAGCGGTACTCCGAGAACGAGCAACACAAGCGCAAGCGGAACGCAATATAGTGTAAAGTTCGTCACGCCGTTTGCGATGCCCGGGGGCACATGCAGAACCGCAACTGCGTATATCGCGCGACGAACAACGCCCCATGCAGGCAGCATTCCATCAAGGGCGGTCGCAATAACAACAAAGCCGCACACAAGCAATTGCAGCGGCAACGCTCGCCCTTTTTTTCGTGGCGACTCGACCGGCGCATCGCGAGTGAAGCGCCACGTGAGGGCACACGCAATCGCAAGTATCGCCCCAAGAACGAGGTCGATCGTTCCCCACAGCGCATCTCCGCGCAAAAACTTTACTGTTTCGGCCGCGGTGTAAAGACAACCGAAGGCGATCAGCAGCGGAGAAATTCGAAACGGCTCCGTCTTAATCGACACAGCCTAAGGTCGGAAGGTCACGAGCGCGGAAGAATCTCCCTAGAGTACTGCGTGGGTTTCTTCATTGATTTCGGACGTCGCGTTCAGTGGCAACGAAGTCTCCTGTGCGGGCTCGGGCGGGACGAACGTCCGGCACTGCCTTCCTGGCCGTCAAAACTCGCCGGTTATCGTTTAAGCGCAAAATACGCAAGCCCGATTACCGCGAGTAGGAATGCGGCGACGAGCAGTCCGATATGTATCCACTTCTTCTCCTCCCGCGTCCCAAAAAACAGCGCTAGAACGAAAATAATGGGTACGGCAATCCCGAAAACAACGATCATGCGGGCTTTCATTGGCCATCAAGCGCGCATCTCCCAGAGGCTAGCTAGGACCATCAGTTCGACCGGATAGACAAGCGACGGCACATATCGTACCGTCGCTTGTTTCGATGGTCGGGCTGACAGGATTCGAACCTGCGCGGATTCACGCGCGCCGCATCCTGCGGCTGTGAATCCGTACGCGCCTCCTGCGCGTAACCCAAGGGTCGCATCGGGACGCCTCACATCCCGACGATAAAACAAAACGACGACACAACGTGTCGCCGTTTTGTTCTATGGTCGGGCTGACAGGATTCGAACCTGCGACCTCTTGACCCCCAGTCAAGCGCGCTAACCAAGCTGCGCTACAGCCCGGCATCCGTCGGATAACAACCGCTTATCCGACGAGATTGGGTTCTAGCGGCGTGCGCTCTTCTTCTTTGCGGGCGCCTTTTTTGCAGTGGCTTTCTTGGCCGGGGCAGCGGCCTTTTTGACACCGCCGACGGCTTCTTTAAGTGCCTT
>Ga0207416_1002217_pt1 | contig 22064 bp, 16 predicted proteins | sample PaiPotPPM11metaG_FD_184107 | JGI IMG/M metagenome (GOLD analysis project Ga0207416, IMG submission 184107) | Iron sulfur acid spring bacterial and archeal communities from Banff, Canada, to study Microbial Dark Matter (Phase II) - Paint Pots PPM... ...
ACCGTTCACGGCTCCAACGCCATCATTGCTCTGCGTTGCGCGAAACTCAGTGGGCGCTTTCCGGACTTCTGGGAACGAAGAACGGAACAGAAGGCCGCATGACTCATCACTTTCTTGTCGTGCACCCGGTTCGCTCTGTCGAAATGTGTCAAACAGCCGCGATCTTGCCGCTACGCGGTACCGGGCTCATAATGGGGCGGCCGAGGAATCCCGCTTATGGAGGACCACACCATGCCCGCAAAGAAACTGACCGAAACTGAGGTGCAAGCCCTCCTTCCCAAATTGCCGGGCTGGAAAATTATCAACGGCAAACTGCATCAGGAGTACGCCTGTAAGGATTTCGTCGCGGCCTTCGGGAACATGACGCGCGTCGCTCTGGTCGCCGAATCCATGAACCACCATCCCGAATGGTGTAACGTCTGGAACAAGGTGGTGATTGACCTCACTACGCACAGCGTCAAGGGCATCAGCGATTACGATTTCGTCCTCGCGGAAAAAATAGAAGAAATCTTCACGCCCGCCCAGCCGATTTTCTCCGACAAGTCAAAATGAGACGTGCCGGCAAAGGCGGGCCATCTCTCGCGCCGCCAGGCTCTGCCGCGTAGTGCCGTTTTTCGAGAGACGCGTTGCTTTTGCCGTGTTGCTTTTGCCGTTGACACCTGCGCGACGCAGTGCTACAAGACCTCAACGACAAGCCCTTTGGTGGTAAGTCTCTTACCGCAATTGATTCAGCGAGTGAGGCCGCAGACCTGCCTGGCAGGGCAGGCCTGCCGGACCGCCCAAGGTATTGTCCTGTAACACCCCACCCCGGGAGGTGAGAACCCCGCGGTTTTCACCTCCTTTTTTATGACTTGTCCAAGATTCGCAACAACTCCATTTTGCTGCTGCCGGCAAATCTAAGACGGTTCTAATCCTTCGCTGCCTAATCGCGACTCGGTTTCCGATTTACTGCGGTAATCGGAGACTAACTCACTGCGATCTTCCTTCTTTCTTGTCTGCAAGTCTCTCTCGGTTAAGATAGTTCTCGCCTTGTCCGAACCCTCGATGCCCACTCCACCGCCGCTCCTAGCTCTTCAAGACGTTACTGTAGTGCGCGGGGAGTCCACGGCACGCCCGGCACTCGACGGCGTGTCGCTTCGAATCGGAGCTGGCGAACACGTTTGCATCCTTGGGCCGAATGGCTGCGGCAAATCCACGCTGATCAAGACGATCACGCGCGAGTGCTATCCCATGGCGCGGGAAGGCTCATCCATATCGATCCTGGGGCGTGAGCGGTGGAACATCTTCGAACTGCGCTCGCTCTTGGGAATCGTCTCGCCGGATCTTCTAGCTTCTTGCACCACGGACGCGACTGGCCGCGACGTTGTGCTTTCCGGATTCTTCAGCAGCACGCGGATTTTCCCGCACCATCATCCCGATCCTGAGCACCTGGCGCGCGCGGAGGCGACTCTCGAACGTCTGGGAATCGCGCATCTCGCCGGTCGCGCCGTTTCGCAAATGTCTTCGGGCGAGGCCAAGCGGACGCTGATCGCCCGCGCACTGGTGCATGATCCGCAAACGCTGCTTTTCGACGAGCCGAGCAACGCGCTGGACATCGCCGCGCAATTCCAGCTGCGCGATACCATGCGGCAGCTTGCGCAGAGCGGGCTCGGCATTTTGCTGGTGACTCACCACGTCTCAGAAATCATTCCGGAGATCGACCGTGTCGTGCTTCTGCGAGAAGGCCGCATTCTGGCCGACGGCCCCAAACGGGAAATTCTTACCTCCGGGCATCTTTCCTCGCTTTTCGGCGTTCCTGTCCGCCTCATGCAACAAGACGGCTATTTTCATTTGTATTAGGCAACGGAGGGGTGCGCCGCTGCCGTTTTGGGGCTCTTGCGCGTGAACCAACCCCACAATCCTTGCACTCCGATCGCCGCCAGAAGAAGCACGACTGGGTCGATGGGATGGCGATAGCGCAGCGAGGTATGCGTCACGTAGTAGATCAGAGGAAAGATCGCTGGAACAGCGACAACCGGAAGTGCATACGCGTTTTTTCTGACAAAAAGCACAACGATGCCGATAAATGCGCAAAGCGGCGCCGCATCATTGCACAGCAATACAAAGCGGAGCCAAAGCGAATCCGCTTGACGAAATACGGCCAACGGAGTTGCCGTTCCCATCCAGAAGTCCACGACGCGCTGCGAAATGAGCCACAGCTCGGTGTGCGGATGGGACTCGATATAAGCGACCGCTTTCCTCTTTTCTTCTTCCATGAACGGCGTCTCGCCCATGCGCAGGTATCGCAGAATTTCGCGGTCCTGCGTAATCGGTCCTGGCCGAAACCTGTACTGGTCGTCATAGTTTTCGTTATTCCCGACATACAGCTCGAAAGCAAAATTCGAACGCAGCGGAATGAGCTTGTGGAACACGACGTAGTTGCGAACCGTCCAGGGCGCGCAGCAAAGAACCGCAATTGCAAAGGCCAGAGCGGGTCTGACGAGCCACGCCGTTGTGCGCTCGCGATTGCGGGCCCGATGGGTGGCCCACAGCAGGAAGATCGGAAAAAGCAATGCGACCGCAGGATTGGTGAGCAGCGCAAAGCCCCACAAGATCCCGTAGAAGCTCCAGTCGCGCAGGCGCCGCGATTCCGCCAACTCCAGCGTTGCCCACAGCAAGGCTGCGAGTAAAAACGCCGACAGGGACGTGTCCCAAATCCACTCGACTGGAATCAGGATGGCGTTGGGGAAGAGTGCCCAAAGCCAAGCGGCGCCGCTCGCGACGCCAAGTCCAGCGATGCGTTTGCCCGTGTAGAAAATCGGCACGCAAGTAGCCGCGGAAAAGAAGATGTTCAAAAAAACCGCTGCGAAAAAAGAAGGAAGTGTGTAGATGCCAAACACTTTGAAAATCCCCGCCAACAGGTACGGATAAACCGGCGCCAGCCAGGCCGTCGGGCCGGTATCCCTTTGAAATGGCGAAGAGAATCCCTTCCCGCTGGCGATCGAGTAAGCGATGTGGCCGGTCTCCGTCTGAAATGGGACGATGCGCAAAACTTGCGCGGGGACTTGCCGTTCCTGATGCCAAGTGAAGCCCATACGCGCTCCCAAGGCAGATATCACGATCAGCAAAAGAGACGTGGCGGCATTTCGCAGAGCGTTTTTCATGAACTTCCGTGTCTCACGAGGATTGAACCGACTCTTTCGCGGGAAGAGTTATCGCCAAACCTCAGCTTCATGAGGACGCGAGCATCCTACCTCAATCCTCAGTCGGAGCCGTCGGAGAAGTGACGGCTATTTGATCGTGCGGGAGATAGAGAGCGGGCGGGCATCGGGATGTTTCGTGGACCAGTCTTCGGGAGGAAACGCGACGCGCCAGAATGTGGGTCGTGGTTCAGAAAACTCCAGGCCTATCTCAGCCTTGCCGGCCCGCACGGGACCAAGATACACCACGTGACACTCTTGCTCTTCCTGCGTCCGTTTGTGGTGCATCATCACTTTGCTGCCGCTAGTCACGCGAGCGCTAACGAGGATCAAGGCGCCATGCGCGTTGATGGCAAGGGTTTCGGTTTCTTCTTCGAACTCTTTGCCCTGCGCGTCCGTGCCGCGAACGCGCACGACGACTTGCATAAGCACACGCTGGCTCCGACGGCGCGGGAGGGGATTTCCGGAACTAGTCGGACCTTGCGCCATATCACCTTTCAAATCTTACGGTCAACTCCACCCAGCTGAATCGCATTGTCGAGCGGCAACGTCCAAGTCGGCAGTATGTCGTGATATTGCAAAATGTCTTTCTTGTCGACGCATGGGAGTTTGGATTGGGTTCCGCGGTCAGCCTCTTTGGTCGATGGAAACATACTGGCGCGTATCGTGGCCGAGATAAATTTGCCGCGGCCGCGCAATTTTCTGCTCGGGGTCCAGAAGCATCTCTTCCCACTGCGCGACCCAACCGGAGGTGCGCGGAATCGCGAAGAGAACAGGGAACATGGAGATCGGAAAGCCCATGGACTGGTAAATCAGGCCGGTATAGAAGTCCACATTGGGATAGAGCTTGCGCTTGATGAAATATTCGTCTTCGAGAGCAATGCGTTCGCACTCCAGGGCGATCTCCAGCAGCGGATTCTTGCCCATCAATTCAAAAACTTGGTAAGCCACATCCTTGATGATGCGGGCGCGCGGGTCGTAATGCTTGTAGACGCGGTGCCCGAAGCCCATGAGCTTCACTTCGCCGGTCTTCACGCGCTTTATAAATTCCGGCACCTTCTGCACCGAGCCGATTTCCAGCAGCATGTGCAGCACTTCTTCGTTTGCGCCGCCATGCAGCGGCCCATACAGCGCAGCGATCGCTGCCGCCGTTGCCGAATACGGATCGACATGCGAGCTTCCCACTCCACGAATTGTGTTGGCAGAGCAATTCTGCTCGTGGTCCGCGTGCAGAATGAAGAGAACATCGAGAGCATGCTCGAGCGTGGGATTCGGGCGGTACTTCGCCTCCGTCGTGCGGAAGAGCATGTTCAGGAAATTTCCGGGATAGCTGAGTTCGTTGTCTGGATAGACGTAGGGCATTCCGAGAGTGTGTCGGTATGAGAAAGCCGCGATTGTTGGCATCTTGCCGACAAGACGGTACGTCTGCTTGCGCCGCGATTCTGCGTTAAAAATATCTTTCGCGTCGTGATAAAAAGTCGAAAGCGCCGCGATCGTCGAGATCATCATCCCCATGGGGTGCGCGTCGTAGTGAAACCCATCGAGGAATTTCTTGATGCTCTCGTGGATGAAGGTGTGATGCGTGACGTTGTACGTCCAGTCCTTCAGTTGCGCTGCCGTGGGCAGTTCCCCGTGAAGCAGCAGGTAAGCGGTTTCGAGATAGGTGCTTTTTTCGGCGAGGTCTTCGATGGGGTAGCCGCGGTAACGCAGGATGCCTGCGTCGCCATCGATATACGTAATCTTGCTCACGCAGGACGCCGTGTTGTTGAACGCCGGATCGTAACTCATCATGCCAAATTCGGTGGGGTCCACTTTGATCTGGCGCAGGTCCATGGCCCGAATCGCGCCGTTCTTGATGGGAATTTCGTAGCTCTTGCCGGTGCGGTTGTCCGTAATGGTGAGCGACTCGCGAGATGCGGAAGCACCATCGGACTTTTTCGTTTCCGTGGCGGTCGGGGCGGAATCCATAAGGCGATCCTTGGAAGCAGAGACGGCGAACGGCTCTTACCTCACTATTTTACACCAAAGAGAGGCTGCCGGGAATGGTACGAGCGAGGTGCACGAGCGGGGCCTAAGTGCAGGCAGATGTGCGCCTTGGAGCCGCGGGAGCCGAGCCAATCGGGCAGCCACCGCAGCAGCCTGATATACCTCTTGACAATAATCGTTATAACGAGTATTATTCTCTTGTCAAACCGGGAGGTGGACCAATGATTGATATCCGCAAAAGCCAGGAACGCGGCCATTTCAACCACGGCTGGCTGGATACTTATTTTACGTTTTCGTTTGCCGACTATTACGACCCCAAGCATGTGCATTTCCGCACGCTCCGCGTCTTGAATGACGACCGCGTCGCCCCCGGCGAGGGCTTTCCCACGCACCCGCACCGCGACATGGAAATCGTCACCTACGTGCTGGAAGGCGCGCTCGAGCATCGCGACAGCATGGGAACAGGTTCCGTGATACGTCCCGGCGACGTGCAGTACATGAGCGCAGGCTCCGGCGTGACGCACAGCGAATTTAACGCGTCCAAGACTGAACCCGTGCACCTGCTACAAATCTGGATGTTTCCGGAAGAGAAGGGCCTGAAGCCGGTCTACGGCCAGAAGACCTTCAGCGAAGAAGAGAAGCGCGGAAAGCTCCGCCTCGTTGCTTCGCCGGATGGCCGCAGAGGCTCCGTGCAAATCCACCAGGACAACGACCTGTACGCAACGGTGCTAAGCAAAGGCGAAGCGGTAAAGCATGAACTGAAGCCGGATCGGCACGCGTACGTGCAGGTCGCGCGCGGCAGCGTGAAACTGAACGGCACAAAGCTGGAAGAGGGCGATGGCGCAGCTATTTCCGCGGAAGAAACCGTCGAGTTGACCGGCGTCGGCAACGCCGAAGTTCTGCTCTTCGACTTGGCGTAAGCATAGCTGCAACCGTTGAAGAATGAAGCGCACAGGAACTGCTCGTAAGGGGCAGTCCCTGTGCGCTTTTTGCACCGCGAATTATTCCTCAGAAAATCGCTTCTAGCCGACTTGCGCTAAAGGCTCCAAGGTCACTTTGAAGCCCAGACCTTCAAGGCGTTTGGTTAAGCGCCGACGCAGCCCCTCGGGGTTCAGACGATCGAAGTAGTCGGGTCCAAGGTCTCGGTAGCAGACCTTGTCTCGCAGGATGTAATAGGCGATGACCAAGAGGTTGTGGGCCACTGCGATGGCCGCGCGTTTGCTTCCCCTCCGCGCTGCCAGCCGACGATACAAAGCTGACAAATAGTTGTTCTTCTGCATGGAGACGGCCCAGGCCCCTTGGCACAGGCAGCGACGCAACCACAGGCTCCCTTTGCGGATCTTTCCGCTCTTGCGCTTACCCGCGCTCTCGTGACTGCCCGGACAGAGCCCCGCCCAACTCGCTAGGTGCCGCGCATCGGGGAATTGCGCCATGTTCAGCCCGATCTCGGCCACCAGCCCCCAGGCGGTCACACGGTCTACGCCGGGGATGGTGCAGAGCCGCGCCACCTCACTCTGGAAAGGGCCCAAGCGCTCCGCGATCTCCTGCTCGATCCGCCGCATCTTGGACTCCACAAAGTAAAGATGATCCAGCAATTCGCGCAGCAGAAATCGATGATGAGCGGTCACGCGTCCTTCCAAGGCCTGCTGCAATTCCGGAATCTTGTTCCGCAGTTTTCCCTGCGACATCTCCGCCAGCCGCTGCCTGTCCTGCTCGCCCTTGATGATTGCTTCCAACATCGCCCGGCCCGAGGCTCCCAACGTGTCCGTGGCTACCGAGGCCAGTTTGATGTTGGCATCTTCCAACACCTTCTGGATCCGGTTGGCGATGCGGTTGATCTCCTGTGCCAGGCTGGCCCGATACCGCGTCAGATCGCGCAGCTCCCGTGTGGGAGTCGGCGGCACAAAACTGGCGCGCAGCAGCCCGTGTTGCAGCAGATCGGCGATCCACTCACTGTCCTTCTGATCGGTCTTCCGTCCTGGCACCGCCTTGATGTGCTGCGCATTCACCAGCAGTACCTTGAACTGTCCTTCCAGAAGGTTCCACACCGGCTTCCAGTACACGCCCGTCGATTCCATCGCCGCATGCGTCACTCCGCAACTCCGCAGCCAATCGGCCAACTGCAATAGGTCCCGCGTGAAAGTTCCGAACTCCCGAATCTGCTTACGCCTGCCGGAAGCCCACAACACGCACGCGGTCACACTCTTCTTATGAACGTCCAAACCGCAACACACTTCATGCACAACTTCCATCGCCAACCTCCTTCCGCCGCCAAGCGGAGGACGTCAGCAAATTGCCGAAATTCCTCAGCGTGCTCTCTGTCTTGCGACAGAGGCAACAGTTCGTTGTGCCCATCGACGTCCAGGTCATATTCGTAGTCGGGCTCGAATCGCGCCAGAATGAACCGGCCTTCGTCCGCTTAGAGACGGTGTCCCAGCATAGCTCCATCTCCAGAATATTTTCATGGTTCGCTTGTGGCTCGAAAGAGCCATGACCTATTCGTAACGCAAAGCCACCATCGGATCGACGCGCATGGCACGCCGCGCAGGCAGATAACCGGCCACAATCGCGACGGCGGAGAGCAGGCCTATAGCTGCGATGAACGTGAAAGCATCATGAGGGGCGAGCCCAAACAGCATTTTTTGCAGCACGCCCACGGTTGCGAATGCCAGACAGGTCCCTGCCGTCAGGCCCCCGGCAAGCACGATGACCACGTCGCGCATCACCAGCCGAAGAATGGAACTTCGCGGCGCACCCAGCGCCATCCTGATGCCGAATTCGGCCTGGCGCTGCGCCACCAGATAACTCAGCGCGCCGTACAGACCGATCATCGCGAGTAACAAAGCCAAGGCGCCGAAGAAACTCGAGAGCGTAGCGAGCAAGCGCTCTTGCACCAGCGAATCGTCCACCTGCTGGGCCAGAGTGGAGAATCTGAGCGGAATCGTTTTGCTCACGCTTGCCACGGCCTCTTGCACCGCCGAGACAAGTGCCGACGGCCGCGTGCTCGTTCGCAGTTCGAACACTTGCTCTTCCGCTGGTTCGATTATTTGCGTAATTGGGAAGTATACGGTGGGTCGGGCCTCCTCGCGCAGCGACTCATACTTCGCATCTTTCGCAAGTCCTACGATTTGAATCGGCCGAGCAGTCTGCCCTGGCTCTGGCTGGACTCGGAAATACTTCCCAAGCACGTCGCCCTTCGGAAAGAATTTTCGTGCGAGCGTTTCGTCGACTATGGCGACGAGCGCAGCCGTTTTGGAATCACCCTCGTTGAAATTCCGCCCCGCCAGGAGCGGCGTGCGCATCATCTTCAGGTATCCAGGCGATACGAAGTTGAAGTACGCGAGCGCGGCATTGCCCGTCGGCGGATTAGGCGCATCCACCTGTAGATGATTGTTCCAAATGAAATTGCTGACCGGCGTCATAATGGAGCGACTCGCCGAAACCACGCCAGGAATCGCGCGCAATCGTCGTTCCATTTCTTCGAACATCGCTGGCTGTTGCTCGGTCGCTACATTCGCGTTGTGCAAATTCGCGTGTACGAGAAGGACGTTATTGCGGTCGAAACCCACGTCCAGCGTGACGAGTTTCACAAGGCTGCGCAGAAAGAGCCCGCTTGCCACCAGCAAGACGAGCGACAGCGCCACCTGCGAAGCGACAATCCATCTCCCCGGACGAAACTTGGCGCGGCTTTCGGTATCGGCCGCCTGGCTGCCCTTGATCGCCGAAGTCAGCGAAACGCGGGTCGATCGAAACGCGGGTAGCATTCCAAAGAGCAGGCCCGTGAATACAGCCGCAGCCGCAGTAAAGCCAAGAATCCGCCAGTCGAACGACAAATCGAGGAAAACTTTGTTCTCACCCGTGGAGATAAACCGCACCAGCAGCAAGGTTCCCCACCGCGCAAATAACACGCCGAGCAGCGCGCCTGCCGTGGAAAGCAGGACGCATTCTGTAAGCAATTGACGAATCAAACGACCCCGGGAAGCGCCCAATGCTTTGCGCACGGCGATTTCTTTGTGTCTCACGGCGGCGCGCGCAAGCATCAGGCTGGCAATATTTGCGCACGCGATCAGCAGCACGAGCCCTACGACACCCATCAAAATGCGCAAAGGCTGTGTAAATTGTCGTCGCAGATACGAGATGCCCGTTGCTGACGGAGTCGTCTCGAACCACTGTTTGACATATTCTTGCTGATCCTTTGGCTCGTAATTCTGGGGTACCGTCGCCGTAAATATCTGGGGCGATAGGACCTTAAGACGTGCTTTCAATTGCTCGGGAGTGAGGCCCGCCTTGGTCCGCCCGATCACGTTCAGCCACCACCAGGATCCTCGATCAAGCCTCGTTCTGGGTCCGTCGAAAATGGCGGCGGTACAAATGGGAATGGCTACGTCAAACTTGCTTCCCACGTCCACGCCGTAAAATCCCGGCGCGCTCACTCCGACCACCTCGAAAATGTGATTATCGAGTGAAAGCGTGCTGCCTACGGCGCTCTTCGCGCCCCCAAAATGATTCTGCCAAAACCCGTAGCTCAAGACGGCCACTCCGCGGCACCCGCGCGCATCGTCCGCTGTGTTGATCAGGCGGCCAGCCGCGGGACGGACACCGAGTGTCCTAAAGAAGTCTCCGCTTGCAAAGAGACCATCTATATCGTCCACGGCTCCGCCCTGCGAGAGATCGAACGGGCCTGAACTCCACGCGAAGATTCCAGAGAAAACGTCCTGCCGGTTTCGCAATTCTTCCCAAAGCGGATTTGAGAACGTAGAATCGCCTTCGCCGTTTTGTGACTTTGGATCTTGAATCAGCAACTGAAAGAGTTCTTCGGGCTTCTGGACGGGAAGCATCCGAAGCATGACCGTGTCAATCAAGCTGAAAATCGCCGTGTTGGCCCCGATGCCGAGAGCAAGGGACAGGATCGCGACGCAGGTGATCACCGGTGTGCGGCCGAGAATTCGTAAACCATAGCGGATATCTTGAAAGAGCGTCTCGATCAGATTTACGCCGCGCGCATCGCGGATCTCTTCCTTGATCTGTTCGTGCCCGCCAAAATCGAGCCGCGCGCGACGCGTGGCTTCCTCGCGCGTCAGCCCGGATTTGAGGTACTTCTCAACCTGCTGATCGAAGTGAAAGCGCAGCTCGGTGTCCGCTTCCGATTCGACGGTTTCGCGCCGGAATAGCGAACGAAGACGGAACAATAAATCGTTGAACACGAAGCCCTCCCTACGCCGTCTCGAGAATCTGGGCCACGGCAGCCGCCAGTTTCTTCCAGGAATCCTTCTCAAGCTCAAGCTGTTTGCGCCCGGTTCTAGTGAGTTCGTAATATTTCGCGCGCCGGTTGTTCTCCGACGTGCCCCACTTCGCATTGATCCAGCCGCGTCGCTCCAGCCGGTGTAGCGCGGGATATAGCGAGCCCTGCTGAATCAGTAGAACGTCACTTGAGATTTGATGAATGCGCTCAGAAATGGCCCAGCCATGTTGCGGTTCCAGAGCAAGCGTGCGAAGAATCAGCAGATCGAGCGTGCCCTGTGGAAGTTCAATTCTTTTTTGCGCCATTCGTGGAGTCCCCCCATGTTGCTTCGACAAGAGACAATACGCTCTCTCCTGTCGAAGTGCAAGGGGTAAGAGTGTTTCGGAAGGAAAAGTAGTCTGCCGCCGAGCCGTCTCCCGCTCCGGCCCGTCGCAAGACCGTGCAGGGGCGGGGCTTGGTTATCCTGGAAGGGCCTCGCCCGGGTACGTTATCCGCGCCGACGCTGGAATTCGCTCATGAAGCTGGTCAGTGCTTCAACGGCTTCGATCGTCACGGCGTTGTAGAGCGAAACGCGCATGCCGCCGACGGACCGATGGCCCGGTGTCCCCACGAGGCCCGCTGCATCTGCCTCTTTGGCGAAAACTTTTTCGACAGCTTCGTCGCCGCCGGCCACGCGAAAGACCACGTTCATCTTCGAACGCGAAGAGGTTTCCACCGGGCAACGATAAAAGCCATTGCTCGCTTCGATCTTGTCGTACAGCTGCCTGGCCTTAGCGTTGTTGCGCTTTTCGATCGCCAAGATGCCGCCTTCAGCGTCGATCCATTCCATCACAAGCCCGACAGTGTAAACCGCGAACGTCGGCGGCGTGTGATACAGCGATTTTTCTTTGATGTGTGTGCGGTATTGCAAAAGGGTAGGCAGATTTTTGTCGGCGCGCTCAGCAAGATCCTTGCGCACGATAACCACCGTAACACCGCTCGGCCCCAGATTTTTTTGCGCACCGGCGAAAATGAGCCCGAACTTCTTCACTTCGGTGGGGCGAGAAGCAATGTCCGAGGACATGTCCGCCACGAGTGGGACGCTCCCTGTATCAGGGAGCTCAGTCCACTGCGTCCCTTCAATCGTGTTGTTCGTGCAAATATGCACATAGGAAGCGTCCGGCGAAAATGTGATTTCGTCTTTGCGCGGCAGCCGGGCGAATTTGTCAGCTTCCGTGGACGCCGCGATGTGATGCAGAATGCCTTTCTTCAATTCCCCAAGCGCTTTCGCCGTCCAAGTCCCGGTGTGAATCAAGTCGACGGGCTTTCCAGGCAGACACAAGTTCATTGGCGCCATTGTGAACTGCATGCTCCCGCCACCCTGCAAAAAAAGCACCGCATAGTCGTCGGGAATCGCTAGGTGCTTGCGCAAACCGGCTTCCGCCGCAGCAATAATGCTTTCGAATTCCGGCGAGCGGTGGCTCATCTCCATCACGGACATGCCGCTCCCGCGCCAATCCAGCAATTCTTCGCGAATCCTCTCCAGCACAGGAAGTGGCAAAGCCCCCGGCCCCGCATTAAAGTTATGTACGCGCTTCACGCCGCGCCCCGAAACTGTAGTCGTACTCACGATGGATGATTCCTTTCGATAAATTATGGCCAAACCACGCCGCCAGGTCCGCCAGCGCTCACTTAGCTCTTCAGAATAACAGAATCCTGCGGGCACTCCGAACCCGCCGTTTGGCCCTATTCGCTCTTCTACGCAACCTCCGCTATAGCGAATTCGACGCGGCGGCGCATTGGGTCAATGCGCTCGGCTCGGACGTGCACGCGGTCACCGAGATGCCAGGCCACTTCTTTTGGCTTTGCGCCCCGCCCACGACGCGCTCCCGCCGCACCGCGCCGCCCATCGCCTCCGGACAGCGCGACAATCGCATGATCGCGTTCGCGGAACACGACGCGCGCGCCCGCAGCATCTTCGAGAGCATTGATAGGCAGCAACCCCTCGACGAAAACTTCGAACAGTTCGACAAAACATCCAAACTTCTGCACCGAAATAACCAGCGCTTCGTATTCCTCGCCGAGATGCGCTTCCATGAACTGCGCCGTCTTCCAATCCATCAATTCGCGCTCCGCGCCGCTGGCGCGTCGCTCGGCTTCCGAAGTTTCGGTCGCAATCTCCCCAAGCTGCGCTTCCGAATAAAGCGTCGCTTCTACACCGCGTCCCGCATGACTGGCCACAGGCGCGATCACTTGCGGATGCTCCAAAGCCCACTTCAACACGCGATGAACAATCAGGTCGGGATACCGCCGAATGGGCGAAGTGAAATGCGTGTACTCATCAAAGCCCAGCGCAAAATGTCCGAGCGGCTCCGCGGCATACCGCGCCTGCTTCAGCGAGCGCAGCATCAAGTAAGAAACGATGCGCTCTTCCGGCTTGCCCGCCAATTTGCGCAGCAGTTTCTGATAGTGCTGCGGCGTAATCCGCAGCTCCGTCGCGCCCGGCAGCGCCACTTTCATGCCGCGCTCACGCCCGTGGCCGTAAGAATCCGGCCGCCCGGCTTTCGCCGGCGCAGGCACGCGCCCATGCCGTACCGCAACCTCCCGCTGATGCAAATCCGCAACGCCGAGCGAATACCCAAACGCTTGCGCCAGCTCTTCGAACTCCAAAACTTTGCGCGCATCCGGTTTTTCATGGACGCGATGCAACGCTGCAATCCCGCGACTCAAAAGATAACCGTCCACCGCGCGGTTCGCCGCCAGCATGAACTCTTCAATCAAGCGGTGCGCGATGTTGCGCTCGCTTCGCACGATGTTGGTCATGCGCTGCTGCTCATCAAACTCAATCACCGGCTCCGGCAAATCGAAATCGATCGAGCCATGTTCATTGCGCCGTGCGTTGAGCAGCAACGCCAGCTCTTTCATATCGCGAAAATGTCCAGCCAATCCCGCATAACGCACCGTGGCGTCCGCGTCGCCTTCGATCACTTTATTCACGTCGGTGTAAGTCATCCGCTCCGCTGAGCGAATCACCCCCGAAGTCATCCGCGCGCTCTGCATGTTACCGGCCGCATCAAATTCCATCAGCGCGCTCATCACCAGCCGCTCCTCGCGCGGCTTCAGCGAGCACATCCCATTCGAGAGCGCCTCCGGCAGCATCGGCACCGCGCGGTCCGGAAAGTACACCGACGTCCCGCGCAAACGAGCTTCCTGATCCAACGCCGTCCCCGTTCGAACGTAGTGCGCCACGTCGGCAATATGCACCTGAAGGCGCCAGCCTCCATCCACCCGGCGTTCCACGTAAACCGCATCGTCAAAGTCGCGCGCCGTTTCCCCGTCGATCGTCACAATAGGCAGGTGCCGAAAATCTTCCCGCCCTTCGCGCTCAACTTCGCTCACCGGTGCCGCGCGATGCTCCGCTTCCTCCAGAACCGCCGCAGAAAATTCATGTGGCAGATGATGCTTGCGAATGATGATCTCGATATCCACGCCGAGATCGCCCGGCCGCCCAAGAATTTCGATCACGCGTCCCGTCGGCGCCGCTCCGCCCCGCGGATAACGCAGCAGCTCCACGTTCACGACCGCGCCATCGAGTTCAGACAAGTGCGGCAACCGTTTGCCGCGCGCGCCGCCTTCTTGCGCATCGCCCACGCCCAATTTTTCCCGCAGCGCCGCAGTCAATTCCTCCCCAGGAGGAATCTCAACTTCATGCTGCATACGAACGTCGTAAGGCAGCACAACATTTCCCCGGGGCCCATATCGAAACAACCCCACGACCGAAGGATGCGCCCTTCCAAGCACGCGCACAATCCGGCCTTCCGCCCGCTGCCCGCCGCGCGAGCCTCCACCTCGGAAATCCCGGCCTCGGAAATCACTAACGCGCTGCAACTTCGCCAGCACATGATCGCCGTGCATCGCGTCTTCCACCGCATCGCGCGGAATGAACACGTCTCCATCTAGGTGCGGCATCGGCACATCGGGCACCACGAAGCCGTAACCGTCGTGATGCAGCACGAGCCGTCCCCGCACTTCGTCACGCGCTGCCGAATGCGATTCGCTCTGCTGCCGAGCGTTCCCCGAGGAACCAATCCCCGGAAAACCAGCAACCCCGGCCCCATCCCCAGTAGAATGAGCCGCCTTGCCTCCCGATTCTTCCTCGTATTTCCGCCCAGCAAGCCGGTAACGCCCGCCCGGCAATTCCTCAATCGCCCCCCGCCTCTTCAATTTAACCAACAGGTTAAATAAGGCTCGCCGATCGGCCTTCCCCAAATGCAAGGCCACGGCTATCTCGTTCGTAGACGCCGCCTCTTTCGTAACTTGCAGAAAACGCAGTATGTTATCTAGGCTTACATGCGTTGGTCGTGGCATAGGTCGAAAGTACCCCGGTGCAAGGGCTTATTTCCACAGAGATTCTAGCCACTTTTTGCATTTTCTCCGGAACTTTTTTCTCTCTGCCGGGATTATATAGGTAGGCCAACACACGACCGGCTAGCCGCCCTCCGTCAGGCTGGCCGGACATCCCCGAAAGGGGACATGAGGAGGCGGAACGACCTGGTCCGCCTCCTCGTTTTTTTGCCCCCTGCCCGATTCCCCCATCTGTTTCCCATCCATTTCCTTCTAAAACTGTACTTTTCATTCAGCCACTCGGAGGGGCACCCCCGGCATCCTAACGCTCCCTTCAACTATAAACATGGTATATTCGCCCTGATGATCTCAATCCACGCGAAAAGCGCACCACCGAAATTTGCCTGGGCCGCGCGCCCATGAATAACAGAATGAAAAACGAAAGCCAAAACGAAACGCGCGCGGATCGCGGCTCCAAACCGGGCGCGCTCTTGGCGAGCCTCCCCTTTCGTCTGTGCCACATGTAGAGGAACGTACATCGAACGTGCAGGAGCGCTGCCATGGGCTTTGCGGCTTTTCGCGATCACAAATATTTGAGTCTCGAGACTTTTAAAAAGAGCGGCGAGGGCGTGAAGACGCCGGTGTGGTTCGCGGCGGAGCCAGCCAGCGATCTTGCTGGAGCGGGAGCACGACTTTACATCTACACGATCGGAAACACCGGAAAAGTGAAACGCATCCGCAACAATTCCCGCGTAAGAATCGTGCCCTGCACGATAAAGGGCGAACCCCTGGGCGAATGGGCCGATGCCAACGCGGAAATCGTGACCGGCGAAGAGGCTGGACGGGCCATGCGGCTGCTCAACAAGAAATATTTTCCGTGGAAACAGCTTCTGGGTTTCTTCGCGCTTTTCAGCAGGCGCGAAAGAGTGGTGATGGTGATCCGGCCAGCCTGAAAGAGCAGGCCTTCCAACGCAAACAAACCGAACGGCGCGCCGTGCCTTTCGCTGAAGTTCCGGCTCGTTATTGCGGTTTGGCGGTCCTGACCGCGAGATTTGGCGTGTCCTGAAAATCCATCGAGCAAAGGTCAATCGAAGGGGATGCCGGTTTGCTTGGAGATGGCGCGAAGGTCTTCGATGATGGGCATGAGCACGGGCACACCCTTTTCGCGGCGTATTTTTTCGGCTTCGCGTTCGGGATCGCCGGGGATGAGCGGGCCGTTGGTGCCGGGAGCTGGTTTGGTGGCGCGAAAAACGCGGACGTAGTCGTCAATCTGGCGTTTGAAGGAATCGGGATCGATAAAGCCATCGATGCGCATGGCGCCGAAGAAGTGGCCGATGCCTTTGCCGACGCTGCGCTCCGGAATTTCCTGGCGCAAGGCGAAGGGCGGGGCGAAAGGGCCCCAGTTCGCGCCGCTGAGCACGCCACATAGCACATCCACCATGACAGCCAAGGAGTAACCCTTGTGTCCGCCGCGTTCGCGATCGGAACCGAGCGGTAGGAGACATCCGCCGTTCACGGGGTCGTCAGGATTCGTTGTGTCGCGGCCCTGATTATCGATTGCCCAGCCGATGGGAATCGATTCGCCTTTGCGGCGAGCCATCTCAATTTTTCCGTAGGCGGCCGTGCAAGTGGCCATATCAATGACGATGGGCGGCTCTTCCATGCCGGGGAACGCGATGGCAATGGGATTGGTGCCAAGCATGCGCTGCATGCCCCACAAGGGAGCGACGAGCTTGCTGGAGTTGGTCATGGCCCAGCCGATCATTTCGCGCTCGAGAGCCTGGAGAACATAGTAGCCGGCGATGCCGAAATGGTTGGTGTTGCAGACGCTGACCCAGCCGGAGCCAACTTTTTCCGCCATGTCCATGGCTATGCGATTTGCTTGAGGGCCAACGACGAGACCGAGGCCGTTATCGCCATCGATGGTGGCGGTGCTCAATGTGGAGCGAACAGTTGCGATCTTTGGCTTGGGATTGATGAGCCCTTCGTTGAGCAGGCCAAAGTAACTGTAGAGGCGGGCTACACCGTGCGAATCGATGCCGCGCAGGTCTGCCGAAGCGAGAACATCGGCGGCCTGGACGGCGTCTTCTTTTGGAACACCGAAATGAAGGAAAACGCGAGTGCTGAATTCGCGCAGCGTATCGATTGGAAAAATCGTGGCCTCAACGGCGGGCATGTGCACCTTTCTTTGCGCGAACGTCTATGCGAGAACGCAGCGCTCCAGCAAGATTTGAAAGTTTCATTTTAGCTTCGCGCAAAACCATAGGCCAGGCGTTGGGCCGCGTCAAGCGCAGATCGAACGTTCACAATTGCGAAGTCAACGAAGAACAGAACGAGCTGACTGGAGAGAACCTTGCCGGGTGTGGGACAGTGGCGTAGGATTCGGGAACTGCGCTTCTAAGAATCGAAGTATCTGGTGACCTGATGGCGATATGTTCGAACGGGCTCGTTTACAGTTTTCTGGCACAGAACAGTTATACTCACGCCATGAAAAATCACATTGGCGGAATCCGCAGTCTCTCTTTTCTGTTTCTTTCCGTACTGGCAGCGCCACTCTTTGCGCAGAATGCGCCACCGGCGGTGCAATTGCCGAACGGCAAGTATCTGGGCGAAGTTCCGGGCGCGCCGCGGCCCACCAACAATCTTCCAACGGCGATCTCTATTTCCCCAGACGGGCGATTCGCGGTGCTGCTGCACAGCGGGTATGGCGCGTACAGTTCGGGAGAGAAACAGTCTCTCTCCGTTCTCAATCTGGAAACGAATGAACTTGCGGATTTTCCGGACGATCGGCTGGGCAGCGAAGCGCGGCAAACGTATTTTCTCGGGCTGGCGTTTAGCCTGGACGGCAAGCACCTTTTTGCGAGCATGGCTTCGCTGACCGATCCACTGGGCAAGCGGAAGGGGAGTACGGGCAACGGCATTGCTGTTTATAGTTTTGAGAACGGGCGCATCGCTCCGGAGCGCTTCCTGCCTTTGACGCCGCGCACGAAAATCCCGGCAGGGAAACTACGGCGCGATAAGTTCAAGGACGTTACCTATCCGGCGGGGCTAAGCGTTGGCATGAACGGAGGAGAGGAGAGATTGCTCGTCGCCAACAATAACTCCGACGAAGCCGTGCTGCTGAATGCCAGCGACGGCAAAATCATTTTTCGGTTTGATCTTTCCACAATGAAGCGCATCCCGGCTTCGCTGCCTTATACGACGGTGATGACGAAGGACGGGAAGCGAGGCTTCGTTTCCCTGTGGAATGCTTCTTCGATCGCGGAGCTCGATTTGCTAAGCGGGCGGGTGCTGCGGATTATTCCGCTGCGCAAGCCGGCATCACCGTTCGCGGGCGGTTCGCATCCGACGGCACTTCTAATCAATAGGGCCAACTCGCGGCTGTATGTCGCGCTGACCAACCGCGACGAAATCGCGGTGCTGGATACAGGGTCGGGAAAAATCGCGTCCTATCTCTCAACGAAACTACCGGGACAAAAATACGGGGGCAGCGATCCCGAGTATCTGGCACTCTCGCCGGACGAGAAGACGCTCTTTTCCGCAAATGCAATTTCTGATTCGGTGGCCGTGTTTGATCTAACGAAAGAAAGCGCGAGTGAGGATGCGCCAGCCGCCGGATTCATTCCCGCGGAATGGTACCCCACGGTCGTGGCCGCAATGGGGAAGGATCTGCTCATCGCGAGCGACAAAGGGCGAGGTTCAGGACCTAATCCCGAGCCAATCGGCAAACGGAAAGACGGACGGCCGCGCTATCCCTACGGGCCAGCGATGATACACGGCTCGCTGGCGCGCATTCCGCTTGCCGACGTGACGGCAAATCTTTCCGCTTACACAAAACAAGTGGTGGATACGAACGCCTCGCGCGGAAATGGCGACCGCGTGCAATTTGCGAGCGGCGAGAACAGAATTCACCACGTGATTTACATCATCAAAGAAAACCGCACGTACGATCAAGTTTTCGGCGATCTTACGGGCGCCAACGGCGATCCTTCCCTGGCGATGTATGGGGAGGACATTACACCCAATCAGCACAAGCTCGCGCGGCAATTCGGCATTCTCGATAATTTTTACGACAGCGGGGAGGTTTCGGGAGACGGCCATGTGTGGTCGACTTCGGCGTCCATCTCGGACTATAACGAGAAGACGTGGCCGATCGGCTATCGCGGGAAGGAACACACGTACGATTCGGAAGGAACTTTGTTGAGTGGCGTCTCGGCGGAGGACGAAATTCCTGATGCGGGAGAGCCCACGGGCGGATATCTTTGGAGGGATTTTGCACGCCACGGAGTTTCTTACCGGCATTATGGCGAATATATCGTGAGCCGCTGGTGCGATGAAAAGGGTGACGCAGGGCAACCCGCACCAGGTCCTCCTAAAGCGGAGGGGGAGAGTTGCGCGCGCGCCGTGATCAACAAAGGGGAGCCGCTCGAGAAAAATGTCGGTGATCCGCGAGGCGGCCCCAGCCCTTATCCGTGGGCCATTCCGATTCTGGCGAAGAATGTTGCGAGCGAAGTTGAGTTGCAGGGACACTTTGATCCGCTGTTTCCTGATTTTGAGGTGGCGTATCCGGATCAGTTGCGGGCGGATGAGTTTCTGAACGAATTCCATCGGTTTGCGGATTCGCGTAACGCTGGCAAGGATACGATGCCGCAATTCATTTTGTTGCGGCTTCCGGACGATCACACGGCAGGCCTCACAAACGGCAAACCGCGGCCGGCTGCGTCTGTTGCGGACAATGATTTGGCTATCGGACGAGTGGTTGACGCGGTATCGCACAGTCTCTACTGGGACGACACGGCGTTCCTGATTTTGGAGGACGACGCGCAGGATGGGCCGGATCATGTGGACTCGCACCGGAGCATCGCGCTGGTGATCAGCAAGTACGCGCCTCTTCCGGCCGCGCAGGGCGATGATGCTAAGCCGTTCGTCGATCATTCGTTCTACACGACGATTAACATGGTGCGCACGATTGAAGCGCTGCTTGGTGTGCCGCCGATGAACGCGAACGATTCGCGCGCGGCGGTGATGGCGCGGCTCTTCAGCGGATCGGGGCAGCAGCCGGCCTTTAGCGCCGACTATCGCAATCGCGACAACCGGTTGATCTACCAAATGAATACGAAGGAGTGGAAAGAAGGGAAAAACCTGGATTTCAGCCACGCCGACGCTGTCGATACCGCGCTGCTCAACAAGTTCCTTTGGAAGGATCGCATGGGCGATATTCCAATGCCGCCGCCGCAGCACAATGTTTTTCCAGCGGCTACGGCGAATAAAACTTCCAAAAAAGATTTGGACTGAGTATGCCGAATTTTAGTGCCAGCGCGGTCCAAAAGATTGCGCCGCGACGATCCGTAGGGCTGTTCGCTTTGGTGGCGATCGCGATGGTGCTCGTTTCTTATGTCGTCATCGTGATACTGGCGGTTGCGTGCGTGTACCTGCCTTACCTGGCTTTCAAGAGCGCGGAACATCCACCTGCTCAGCTGGGCCTCTTGGTGCTAGGCGGCCTCGTCGTTGGTGTGACGATCTTGTGGTCGCTGGTTCCCCGACGAGAAGCGTTTGAGGTTCCGGGACTCTTACTGGAGCCTTCCGCGCATCCGCGGCTTTTCGCGGAACTGAATGCGATTGCCAACTCATTGAACGAGCCGCTTCCGCGCGAAGTATATCTGGTAGGGCAAGTCAATGCGTTTGTGGCAGACCGCGGCGGAATCATGGGATTTGGAAGCCGGAGGGTGATGGGCATCGGGCTGCCTTTACTTTCCAGTTTGACTGTTTCGGAGATTCGCGCAGTTCTGGCGCACGAATTCGCGCATTACTACAGCGGCGACACGAAGATGGGCCCGTGGGTTTACAAGACGCAGAGCGCGATGATTCGTGCGTCTCGGAACATTGGTTCCCTGGGGGAGCTTGGCCGAATCGCCGCTCTTCAGTTTATGAACATGGTGGCTACGTTCATTTTGAAGTGGTATTTCATTTTCTTTTTGCGGGTGATTAATTTTGTGTCGCGGAAGAAGGAATATCGTGCCGACGAGCTTGCCTGCTTGGTGGCGGGGGCCGAGCCACTTGTGCAAGGTCTGCGCAAGATTCATGGGGCGTCGATGGCATGGGGGCCTTACTGGAATTCGGAAGTCGTGCCCGTCCTAAATCAGGGCTGCAAGCCGGCGATTGCGGATGGCTTTTCGCGGTTTCTGGCGGCACCTCAGATAGAGGTGCAAGTGACGAAGGGGATTGAACGAGAGATTGCGGAAGGCAAGACGGAGCCATACGACACTCATCCACCCTTGCGGGACCGGATTGCGGCGATCGAGAAACTTGAAGCTGAATCTGGTGAAAAGGATGGGGAACCCGCAATTTCGCTGTTGGAACAGCCGGAGTCCGCCGAATTGCAATTTCTAGAGCTGGTGAACCCAAACCTGGCGACGAAATCTTTGCGGCAAGTGGGTTGGGACGAAATTGGACGGACGGTGACGATCCCCTCGTGGAAGGCTGCGGTCGGCGAGTACGCGCCGATGATGGTGGGAATTACGGCAGGCTCTCTGCCTGAGGTTGTCAAAAAGCTGCCGCAGCTGGGATCGAAGATACGCGACCCGCGTGGGATGTTGCTGGCACCGCAACAACGTACACAGAGAGCTGGGCAACTCTTCGGGATGGCGCTGGGGCTGGCGCTGCTGGAGAAGGGCTGGGAATTGGAAGCGCAGCCGGGAAGTTTCTTCCTCGGCAAGGGGGCGGAGAGAATAAATCCTCCGGCGTTGATGGAGGAGCTGGTGGAAGGTAATGTATCGCCGGAGAACTGGGCGAAGATGTGCGACGAACTTGGGATCACGAATTTGGCACTAGCCTTGCCGACCAAAGGCGCGCCAGCGGCTGGCGAGCGCTGAAGGAGAAGAGCACAGCAGCCCACCAAAGGTCGCCTTTTGAAAATTACGACTCGCTCTGCTCTAGCGTGCGACGAGCAGCGGCGGATACAAACGCGTCGGTAGTGTCTCCAATCTTGGCACAAGCCCTGTTCATTGCCTCGGTGACTTTGTCGGGGCAATGGCGCGTCAAGTATTCCTTTAGGGCATCGCTATATAGTCAACTTCGCGACTTCTAGGTACGCCGCGCAGGGCGCTCCGGCGACTCAAATACCTCATCGGGAATCGACACCGCTATTTTCATAACATGAGGATATAACCGATCGGCGAGGGGTGAGCAAGAGAAGGGGCTCGACTAGTGGACTGTAACCGCTGAACTGGAAGTGATGCGACGCTTAGGATCGAAGTAGCGCCACTTTACGGTCTTTGGCACCTTGTTGTAGTGCCGAATGTACTTCATGAGCTTTCTACGCAAGTCGGCCAGCG
>Ga0207416_1002219_pt1 | contig 22051 bp, 22 predicted proteins | sample PaiPotPPM11metaG_FD_184107 | JGI IMG/M metagenome (GOLD analysis project Ga0207416, IMG submission 184107) | Iron sulfur acid spring bacterial and archeal communities from Banff, Canada, to study Microbial Dark Matter (Phase II) - Paint Pots PPM... ...
TCCGCCTCCCCAAGTCCGCGGCTACCAAGCCACGAAAGATTCAGGTGAAGCAGAAACAGCAGACCATCCAGCAGTCTTCGGTGAACAATCTAGAGACGGAGACGGTCTCGAACAAGGGCAGAAAGGCATCCACCAAGTAAACTTGGTAGACCCAGTCCTGAGGGCCGTGGAGTGTTCCACGGCCCATTTTTTATTTTGATAGGATTGGTCCAGACCCCCGCCGACAGAGGAGTCCCTATGGCGAACCGGCAAGCCATCGAGCACATTCACGCCTACGTCGACCTTCACGGCCGGGAGATGGTCGACTTCTTGCGAGCGCTGATCAGAATCCCGAGCTTCGAATCGCAGATCGGCCCGGTCGGCGAGACATGTGCTGCTCGCATGCGCGAGCTCGGTTTCGACGAGGTGCGCTTCGACTCGATGGGCAACGTCCTCGGGCGCGTGGGCAATGGCTCACGTACGCTCCTCTTCGATAGCCACATCGACACCGTCGGCGTCGGCGACATTCACGAGTGGGAATGGGATCCCTTCGAGGGGAAAGAGGAAGACGGCATCGTGTACGGGCGAGGCGCTTGCGACGAAAAGGGTTCGACTCCTCCTATGATATACGCCATTGCTGCGCTCAAAGAGCTCGGGCTGGCGCGCGGCTGGACGTTCTATTACTTCGGCAACATGGAGGAATGGTGCGACGGTATCGCGCCACATGCCCTGGTCGAGCATGAGGGCATCCGGCCGGACTTTGTGGTCATCGGAGAGCCGACCAGGCTCAATGTGTATCGCGGGCACCGGGGCCGGATCGAGGTGAGCGCTACCTTTAAAGGAAAGAGCGCGCACGCCGCGATGCCCCGTTTAGGTGACAACCCCCTATACCGAGCGGCGCCCTTCATTCTGGGCGTGGAGCAGCTTCTCAGCTCGCTTCCCGAAGATCCCTTCCTTGGTCCCGGCACCATCGCCGTCACCAATGTGCGCGTCAATACTCCCTCCCTGAATGCCGTGCCCGCCGAAGCAGAAGTGTACCTCGATCGGCGAGTGACGTTGGGTGAAACTGCGGAACAGGTACTCGATCAGGTTCGCTCACTTCCCTGTGCTAGGACGGCCAGAGTCGAGATTCCGCTGTATGAAGAGCCGAGCTACACGGGCTTTGTGTTTCCGGTGGAGAAGATCTTTCCCGCCTGGGCCCTTCCGCCTGAGCATCCCCTATTGCAGGCGGCCACCATCGGTTACCGTGCAGTCTACGGTCAGGACCCCGGAATCGGAAAGTGGGAATTCTCCACCAACGGAATCTACTGGATGGGCAAGGCCGGCATTCCGTCGATCGGCTTCGGACCGGGCGACGAGCAACACGCTCATACCGTGCTGGATCAGGTTCCCGCACGTGAGGTAATCGAGGCAGCGCGTTTCTACGCCGCGCTTCCCCTCTTCCTGGACGAGCAAACGCCATGACCGCGCTGGAAACACCGCTCAATCTGGTGCCATTTGTCAGCATCGACGTAGAAACAACCGGTCTCGATCCGCAAAGCGATGCAATCGTGGAGATCGGCGCAGTCAAGGTACAGGGAGGCCGCATCCTCGACGAGTTCTGCACCCTGGTGTACGTCGATCGCACTATTCCACTGGGCGCTCGCCGGGTCCACGGGATCAGCAACGATATGCTGGTCGGGAAGCCCCACATTCGAGAAGCGCTCGCCATGCTCTGGCACTTTGCCGGAGATGGCGCGCTGGTCGAGCATAGCTACCAGGCCTTCGACGCGCTCTTTCTCGAGAAGGCCCACGGCTCCTCGCTGACCTTGCCTTACATCAATACCTGCACGTTATCCCGCCGTCTCTTCCCCCATGTGCCAAAACACGGGCTGGAGGAATGTTGTCGTCGCTTCCGCATTGCAAACGCCGACCAGCACCGTGCGCTCGGGGACGCGCGTGCCACCGCATCACTTCTTCTCTGCCTGCTCGAGCTCTGCTCCACCCGCTATCCGCGCCTCCAGGATCTGGCGGCGGTCGCCTCAATCGAGCGCGAGATAGGACGGCCATCCCGAAAACGGCGCCACCGGTCGTGGCACAGGGCCTAACCCAGCTCGATCAATTCCTTGATGTGGTAGAGTCAGTTCATCATGGGACGCACCTACGACACTCTGGACGATGGACTTGCCGAGTGGATTCGGCGGCAGCACGTCTTCTTCACTGCCACCGCTCCAAGCAAAGGCGGGCACGTCAATTGCTCGCCCAAGGGACTCGGCTCGTTGCGCATTCTCGATCCGCTCACCGTCGCTTACCTGGATCTCACCGGTAGCGGCGCCGAGACGATCGCCCACCTCCGGGACAACGGCCGCATCGTGCTCATGTTCTGCGCCTTCGAAGGCCCGCCCAAGATCGTGCGGGTGCATGGCGCCGGCACGGTGATTCAGGCCGGGGACGAGCGTTTTGACGGGCTGCTCCAGCGCTTCATGCCACTGGATGAATTTATGCTCGCTTCCGCCAGATCGATTATCCAGATTGCCGTCGAGCGCGTGGCGGACTCGTGCGGCTACGGCGTCCCACGGATGCGCTACGAAAGCGATCGAACGCAGCTTCCGGCCTGGGTCGACAATCGAGTCAGGATCCGTGGACCGAAAGCGCTACTCGAGTATCAGGCCGAGAAGAACCTGGAGAGCATAGATGGCCTTCCGGCGCTCGACCCGACCATCCCACCTCTTCAAATGGTTTGTGAGGTCGGCGACTCTTCCTAGCCTGGAGTGCTCACGCGCCTGGCCGGCCGCCCGGCGGAAGCTGATTGCATGCATAGTGTGCGGCGGCCGGCGGGTACAGTCCGTGCCCTTGATTGCACGATAATCTTCCAGGGAAATGTCTATGGCTGCGCGGTCACGTATTTCCCTTGTGAAGCTCCGGGAAGTGCTGGAGCGATCACCGTGCAGGAGGAGAGAGGAGCCTTGCTATCCCAGACTTCATTCAAGTCATCACAACGACAGAGCGCAAGGAAGACGCCAACACCATTGCCCAAACTCTGGTCGCGAAACGTCTGGCCGCCTGCGTGCAAGTGATCGGTCCGATAACCAGCACGTACCGGTGGAATGACGGTATCGAGACTGCCGAGGAGTGGCTCTGCCTGATCAAATCCCGCCAGGACCTCTATCGACAGCTCGAGGAGGCCATCCGGGAAATTCATCCCTACGACGTACCGGAGATTCTCGCAACGCCTGTCCTGTCGGGGAATCCAAGCTACCTCGATTGGCTTCGCGACAGCACGTCGCCGGGTGATACGGGCACGGATGTTGCCGCGATGAAATCTGAGAGGCCAAAAGAGAGGGGAACCTCATGATCACCACCACAGCGTCCGAGCGTGTCGAGCACATGGCGCGCTTACTCGAACGGCTAGGGCACGATATTGATCGGAATGACGACTCCCAAGCAGCATTTTCCGATATCCGAGAGATGCGCCGATTGCTCAACACGCTTGAGCAGGACCTGCGCGGCGAAACGGTTAGTACCATTGGAGACGCCTGCTGATCGCGAAGTGCCTTCAGAAGCTCGGTGAGCCACCCTGAGCTCTCCCTAACTGCCCGCCAGCCCGAATTCCCTTGAAAATGTAGGTCGGACCTCCGTGTCCGACACGCGGCGGGGCCCCCTTTCATCCCCCAGTGGCGCCGCCGACGGCATGGAGGATTATTCGTAGACCGCGCGCGGCCTACGAATAATTCGGGCTGGGCTGCTTGGTTACGTTGCTGCAGGTCTCCATCGTTATAAGGATTAGGGCAGCACTCCATTGTGCAAGCCGTCTGGGAACGCCTATCCTCGGGCACGAAGATTGAGAGAGTACTATGGCACAAGCTCCCGCGCTCGAGCGCGTGCATGCGCTCGTAGACAACGTAGAACGCGTTATCATTGGCAAGCGCGCGGTGGTCGAGCTTCTGGTAGTAGCACTGCTCTGCGAGGGTCACGTCCTCATCGAGGATGTTCCGGGCACCGGCAAGACCACCCTGGCGCGTGCCCTGGCCCGTTCTATCTCTGGAACCTTCCGAAGAATCCAGTTCACACCGGATCTGCTGCCGTCCGATGTCACCGGGATCTTCTTCTTCAATCAGCGCACTGCTGAGTTTGAGTTTCGGCCGGGTCCCATTCTGGCCAATATTGTCCTGGCCGACGAGATCAATCGAGCAACACCAAGAACGCAGTCGAGCCTCCTTGAATGTATGGAGGAACGCAACGTCACGGTCGAGGGCGTGACCTATCCGCTTCCACGGCCATTCATGGTGCTGGCGACCCAGAATCCCGTGGAGCTCGAGGGAACGTTTCCGTTGCCGGAGGCCCAGCTCGACCGCTTCATGCTCCGTATCGCAATCGGCTATCCGTCACAGCAAGAGGAGGAGCAAATCATTCTCGCCCAGGGAAGCGGCCATCCCATCGATATCCTCGAGCCGGTCATCGAAGCCGGCGCCATCTTCGAGCTGCGCGATGCCGTGGCAGACATCCATGTAGCTCCGGATGTTCGCCGGTACGTCACCCAGCTCGTGCGGTCGACGCGTGACCACGGGCAAATCGAGCTAGGAGTGAGCCCTCGCGGCTCGCTCGCCCTCTACCGAGCCGCGCAGGCCTATGCACTCATCCGGGATCGTCCCTTCGTGACACCTGACGACGTGAAATACCTGGCTCCGTCGGTGCTCGCTCACCGTCTCATTCCGAGCTCAGAAACTCGACTGCGCGGCAAAACTGCGGCAGATCTCATCGCCGAGCTTGTCGCCACGGTTGCTGTGCCGGTCGAAGCGCTGTAGTGATGCCGACCATACTCTAGTCATGGACCACACGTTGGGCTCGGTCCTGGAGCAGCTCTTCGTCCTGGCACTGCTGATTCTGCTGGCGCTCGCATTCATTGGGCTCCTCGTGCGGCATCAGGGACCGCCGAGGCCCGATCAATACGCGGTATTTTTTGCGGCTGCTGCGCTCGCCGCGATAATTTTCGCTGTGCCCGCCATCGCCTTCGTCGCCGTCACCGCGCTGCTGGCACTCGCTTGTGCTCGGCTCCTGGCGCGCTATTCGCTGTCGCGACTCTCCTACCGGCGGACGCTCACTCCGTCGCGACTGTTCCCGGGCGACGAGGCGGATCTTGTTACCCGACTCCAGAATGACAAGCCACTGCCACTGACCTGGATCACGGTGCAGGACCCGATCGTTCTCGGCATGCTTCGCAGCCATCGCGACATGGATGATCTGCTGCAATTCTCCGACGGGCTGACGGTCCGAGGAATGGCCCACCCGACCCTCACAGACCAGGCCGCAGTCGGACCCTTCCAGGAAGTTAGCCGATGCTATCACCTCAAGGCGATCCGCCGAGGTGTTTATCCCCTTGGTCCGGCGCGGGTCGAGTCTGGCGATCCGTTTGGTCTCTTTCCCCGCGCGGCGACGCTCGGCGACCGCCTGGAGATCATCGTGTATCCGGCGCTTTATCAGTCCGAAGAGATCGATCCGACGTTCCGGAAGGTCATGGGAGACCTAGTGTCGAGGCATGCGCTCTTCGAGGATCCGCTCCTGGTGGCGGGCAGTCGCGAATACCGGCCGGGGGATTCACTGAGACGGGTGGATTGGAAAGCGACGGCCCGAGAAGGAAAGCTCCGCATCCGGGTCTGCGATCCGACCACCACGGCTCGCCTCATGGTCCTGCTGAACCTGAAGACCTTTGAATATTACTGGGAAGGCATCGATCCGAATCGTGTAGAGGACGCTATACGTGTGGCCGCATCGCTGACAACCTGGGCGCTCGATCGCGGGTTCGCGGTGGGAGTTCGTTCGAATGGAGTCCTGTCGGGTGTCGAGACCGATGAGGATGCTCCGCGCGTGCCACCGAGCGCCAATCCGAGCCAGGCCAACCTTCTGCTCGAGCATCTTGCCCGGCTGTCCTTCGTCGGGCGCCTCCCGGCGGCGCAGATCCTGCTCGAAGAGGCGCGCCGAACGCAAGAGGGCACCAGCATCATCTTCGTGACTCCCATCTTGACACGAGACCTCGTCCGCGTCCTTACATCTCGCGAGGTTTGCGGCCGCGTTTCAGTCGTGTACTGCGGCAGCTATCCCGCGCCGGTGGTGCGAGGCCTATCCATTCATTTCCTATCACCGGGCAGCGAGGGCGATCGTGCCGTCTCCTGATGCGATTGCAAGGAACTTTGGCACGGCACAGGCCGCCCCTGTAGGGGCATCCCCTTGTGGGCGCCCTCTCGGCCCGCCATACAGTCCCCGGCCCAAGCGTTCTGATCGTCGCTCCAAGGATGTCCCCATCAGCGTTCTCCTGCTCGTGATGGAGCTCCTCCCTGCTTTCCTGGCATTAATCGCCAGCAGCGTGTTGGACGCTGCTGGCCTGCCTTACAGCGTCTTCTGGTTCCTGTTTGTTTCCGGTCTATGTGGTATCCTCATCGCCAGTCTCCTCACAGCTATCAGCCTTACGCCTCCATGGAGTCGCTTCGTCTTCTCGGCGGGCGCAGTGGTGGTGGCCGCCTCTATGGCACAACTGCCGGCGCATGATTGGCTCGGCATATCGGTGACCGCACTGCTCGTCGCGGCAGCATATTGGCGAGGCGTTGTAATCGGCAGTCAATCGCCCACGCACGAAAACGCCGAATGTCGCACCGGATTTGGGTTCGCTCTTGTCTTCCTCGGCCTGATACTGGTTATCGGGCGCGGCAGCAGCGTCCACCACTCGGTGTGGCCGATGCTTGCCCTTTCAGGAATCGCGTTCGCTCTCTCCAGCATGTGGGCGCTGGCGCTGATCAAGGCAGACTGGACGCGCCCGGCAGGAGCCGCAACAGGGCTACTCGTGGCGGTCGGAATCCCACTGGGTCTTCTGCTCCTGCTCAGCGTTGGAATGCTCGAGCTCCTCTCCTTGAACGTCACGGGCTGGCTGTTCAATCTCGCCGCGCAGGTCGGCCACCTCACCCAACCGCTGCGAAGTGGCGTTCTCGCTGTGCTTACGGCGGCATTCGACGCCAATGCCAGGTTGGTAGGCGTGCTGCTTCAATTCGTGCGTGCCCATGAACACGCGGTACACTGGGTGCCGCCCAAGCCCTCACTCGGCCACCGTCCGAGGCATGTTCCCGTTCCTTCCGGCGGTGCCGGCTGGGTCGGGATCGCCCTCGCAGCGGGGCTGGCGGTTCTTGTCCTCGCCGTCATGGCGTATCTCATTCGGCGTGCGCTCTCGCACCGGCGCATCCGCGGCGCACCCAGAGCGAAGAGCAGCGAGCGGGTGCGACACGTGTGGTCTCGTTCGCGATTCTGGCGTGGCCTGGGTGCCTGGCTACGCGAGCTGGTTGGACGTGGAACCGAGCTGGCGGCTCGAACACTGAGAGCCACCGGCCGGCGGATCTCGGGGGTCGACCACCCTTCGGATCCGGTTCGGCGCGTCTACAGCCAGCTGTTGCGGCGGGCGACTGCCGCCGGTCTCCTGCGAGCCATCGCAACCACGCCCGAGGAATTTCTGGACCAGCTCGAGTCTCGCTGGCCTGAGGGATCAGAGCACTTCGCCGCGCTGACCCGGGCATATATCTTACGACGGTACGGCGACGTGCCCTTTGCCGCCGACCAGCTCGCCGAGCTAGATCGGCACTGGCAGCGTGCCCGAATCGTGGTCCGGCCACCGTCTCGCAGCTCGTAAGAGAGATCCAACGAGTAGATTGAAGTAGCTATGTACGGAAGGCAGGCATGTCCAGGTACTTGATCACCGGCGGCGCCGGATTCCTCGGAATCAATCTGGCGCGCTTCCTTGTGCGCATGGGCCATCAGGTCGTCTCATTGGACATCGCGGACTTCGATTATCCCGATGTCCGGGACCAGATTGAGATTATTCGAGGCGACATACGCGACCGTTCCGCGGTGGATCGCGCCATGGAGGGCATCGACATAGCCGTACACACCGCAGCGGCTCTTCCGCTCTACAGCAAGGAGGAAATCTTTACCACCGATATTGATGGGACCAGGAATGTGGTGGATTCGGCGTCTCAGTACGAGGTGGATCGCCTCATCCATATCTCCTCAACGGCAGTCTATGGGATTCCCGACCACCATCCGTTGCTCGAAGATGACCGACTCGAAGGCGTCGGTCCGTATGGAGAGGCAAAAATTCGGGCTGAACAGCTTTGCCTGGAGTACCGAGCCAAGGGCATGTGCATTCCCATTCTCCGGCCCAAATCGTTCGTCGGCCCGGAGCGCTTGGGGGTATTCGCGCTCTTCTACGACTGGGCCGAGAGCGGAAAGAACTTTCCGATCCTGGGCAACGGCAGGAACCGTTATCAGCTGCTCGACGTGGAAGATCTATGCAACGCCATCTACCTCGCCGCCACGGGAAACCGCGAGAAGGTCAACGACACGTTCAACATCGGCGCCGCAGAATTCACGACGTTTTGCGAAGACTATCAAGCGGTGCTTGATTACGCGGGATTTGGCAAAAGGATCCGCCCATTGCCCATCGTCACGCCCATTGTCCTCACGTTGCGACTACTGGAGGCGCTGCACCTATCACCCCTTTACAAGTGGGTCTATGAAACGGCCGCGAAGGACTCATTTGTGTCGATCGAGAAGGCGCAGGGCATTCTGGGGTATGCACCGAAGTATTCGAACAAAGAGGCGCTGGTACGCAATTACCAGTGGTACCTGGACCATCTGCCCCAGTTTGAACACGAGTCCGGCGTTTCACATCGCGTGCCCTGGAAGCAGGGAATCTTGCGCCTGGCCAAGGTGTTCTTCTAGCCGGTAAGGGATCCGCCACTGGATTACAATGACCCAAAGCGTGGCATCATCCACGCTGGATCCACCGATAATCTGTAGCGCGGCAACGTCTACGCTGGACCCACCGGTAACCTGTAGCGCGGCCTTCCATGGCCGCTTCGCTACACACCAAAGCATCACTCTCACAGAAAGTAGGAACTGATGTCGAGCACACAACAAACTCCACACTATGGTGGCCGGGCACTCCGCAATGGCGTCATGATGGTCGGTCCCAGATCCATCGGCGTCGCAGTGCGGCGGCCAAATGGCGAGATTGCCACCGCCATCGAGCCGTTCTCCATGCCGGGCATGTGGGCCAGGAAGATACCCTTTGTGCGCGGATTGGTCTCATTTGCCGGAATGTTGCAGCTGGCACGGGTCTCGACCAAGCTCGAGGCCCGGCTCAACCCTGGCTCGAAGTTCAAGGCCGCTCTTCCCCAGCTCGCTCCAGGCATTGGAGCGGCTCTCGCCGACAGGTTGACCAGAGAGCTGGCCAAGCGCGCGGATGATCGCATTGTGATGCCGCTCGAGGCGATCGCGGGTGTCGCTCTCCCCTTTGTAGCCTTTGGGGTGAGCGGGCAGCTACCCGGCGTGCGGGAGCTATGGCGCTACCACGGCGCCGAGCACAAAGCAGTCAATACGGCCGAAGCAGGTCTGGAGCTTACTCCCCAGAATGCGGCCGGTCAGAGCCGTATCCATCCTCGATGCGGCACGGTCTTCGCCTTCTGGAGCCTGCTGGGCGCTATGATTGCCAAGAGTTATGTCAACCGCCTGCCCTCTGGACGCCGCAAGACCATATCGGGCTTGTTGGCCGGACCAATCATCCTGTCCACCGCCTATGAGGCTGTTCGACTCGGCGCCCAGCTCCGCGATCACCCGGTCGGCAAGATCTTCTTTGGCCCCGCCTGGCAGACGCAGCGGTTCACCACCGCCGAACCGGACGAACGCCAGCTCGAGGTTGCGATTGCCGCGCTGCAGGCGGTGATCGATCACGAACGGGCGCAGGCCAAGGACGCAGCGTAGGAAAATTTGGCTACCTCCGCAGGCTCAGGTCGGCAGATTGAGCTGCGCATACCAGCGCAGGACGGGACCCAGCAGCTCGGTCCAGCGGTTCATGACCAGGGCGATGCCCATAAATAGGAGGATGGCTCCGCCGGTTCGATTGACGGCGAGGTAGTGACGCTTGAACCAGTTGAGCGAGCCAAGCACTCGACCGGCGAAAAGGGCCATCACCAGGAACGGCAAGCCCAATCCCAGCGCGTAGACGAAAAGCAGTAGAGCGCCTTTTTGCGCCGACCCTTCTGTCGTGGCTGCGGCCAGAATCGCGGAGAGCACCGGTCCGATACATGGCGTCCAGCCGAAGGCAAAGGCCATGCCAAGCGGGAAGGCGCTCCAGATGCCGAACTCCCGGCCAAGGTGGAAGCGCTTCTCTATGGCGAGAACGGGGATCCGAAGCACTCCCAGCATCACCAGCGCCATGAAGATGATGAACGCACCCGCGACGCGAATCAAAGTAGCTATGTGGGGCTGCAACAGGTGACCAAAGTAGCTCGCCGTCGCGCCCAGGGCCACAAAGATCAGCGCAAATCCAAGAACGAAGAGAGTGGCTGCCCCCACCACCGTGTTCGTGTGCGACCGATCTTTGACCTCCTCGGCGCTCAGTCCGGTGATATACGAGAGGTAGCCAGGAACGAGCGGGAGTGTACAGGGCGACAAAAAGGAAACCAGGCCTCCCCCGAAGGCAAAGAACAGTGCAGTCGGTCCATTCGTTGTCATTGTCTCTGAGCCTCGACCTACGTCCCGGGCTTCTCGAGTCTACCCTGCGGTCACTGCTTGGTCTTGGATGCCTTCTTCGTTCGCGCAATCAGGTCTCGGACTGTGGCAGAGAGACTGTTTTTAGGCTCGAGAGCAAGGAACCGTTGCCAGGCAGCGATGGCATGAGCGGGATTGCTGCGCTGCGAGAGTAGGCCGTCGAGCACCCAGGCGCGAGCGTAGGTGGGATGACTTCGCTCCACGTGGCGCAGCAAGGCAAGCGCTCGACTGCTCTGACCGCTGGAACCCAGGATCATGGCATGGAGGGTCGCCGGTTGGGGCGCAGTCGGATCGAGCTTCATGGCTGCCACGTACGCTCGGTCTGCCGCGGCAACCTGTACATTATTAAGATAGGCATTGCCCAGATTGACCAGAGCATCGGCGCTGCGAGGATGTGCCCGCGCCTCGCGTTCTGCGGCCAGCACGCGGGGCGAGGGTGGTGGTGTCGAACTGCTCTGAGCTGTGGTGGCCTGACTCCCGCCGCGCGGCTGAATGGCCAGCACCAGGAATACTACGATAGCAGCCAGAACTAGCACTCCCGCACCGGCTACGAACAGCCATCGCGGCACACCGGTCGCCTGGACGGGAGGCCGGTGTGCTGCAGCCGCGGTCGGATCACGGTCCGACGTGATCGTGTCCAGCCGCTCCAGCACGGCGGCCGCCTCTTGCTCATAGCGGTTCCGCGTAGCGCGGTACGCCTCCTCGTCCACGACTCCATCTTTGTAATCCTGCTCGATCAGACGCAGTGCGGCAAGAAGGTCGGCCTTTCGAATCAGCAGATTGGCACGAGTATCAGCCATGAAAATGTCCCCACCAAGCAAAGTCTAATCGGCATTGAGCTCGGCACGCACACGTTCAATGTAGGCGGCTCTAATTCCTGGCTCGGACGCCATTCCCCGGGCACGCCAGCCGGCGATGAGTGTCAACAGCAGACCAAGACCGCCCAGGACAAGCAACGGCGGTGCCAGCCAGGCCACGACTCCGATGCCGGAAGTGGGAGGCGCCAGGCTGATCCAGTTCCCATATCTGGAGACCAGATACGCCTTGATCGAATCAGGAGACCTACCTGCTGCCAGCTGCTCCCGAATGAGGGTTCGCATGGCCTTTGCAATGTCTGCGGGAGAGTCGGCGACCGATTCCCCCTGACAAACGGGACAGCGCAGCTGCAGCGCGACGGCACGCGTCCGATCGTCGAGCGAGCTGGCTCCGGCCGGAGTTCCGTACGCGATGAGCGCGACCGCGCAGAGCATCAGAAGCCACGCGATCGCGATCCACCCAAGCCAGCGTCTCATGCGGCCGTCCTCAGCAGACGAGGGATCTGTTGGGCCAGAACGTCGGGAGTCACCGGTCCCACCGTCTTGTAGCGAATGACCCCGCGACGGTCGATGAAGTAGGTTTCGGGCACCTTGACCACACCATAGTCGATGGCCGTTCGCTGGCCGGGATCGCGCAGCTGAGGCCAGCCGCCACTGCCATATTGGTTCAGGAATGCCCGTGCGTCCGCCGGAGTATCTTGATAAAGCACGCCGACGATCGTCACGCCGTCGGCAGCGTAGGCGCGCGAGGCGTCCAGCAGGTAGGCGTGCTCGTCCTTGCAGCTCAGACACCAGGATGCCCAGAAGTTAAGAACTACCGGCCTTCCCCGCAGGCTCGCCAGTGACACGGGCTTGTTGTCGAGCGATCGAAGAGTGAACTCAGGCGCCTGCTTGTTGAGGAGAGGCGACACGATGGCGCTGGGATCTCGTCCAAATCCGGCGGCCAGCAGCGCAACCAACGGAACGGCGATGATCAGCGACCAGAGCGCACGCTTCATGCCGTCACCTCCTCCGGCTGGAGCGGCCGATGTATCCCACCCTCGACCTCCACGCTGGGAACCGTGACCCTTTGCCGCCGTCGTGCCGGAAGGAGCGCGAAGACACCGCCCAGGCCCACCACCAATCCTCCGAACCAGATGAAACCGACCATCGGGTTGATCAGCACCAGCAGCGTGATCGATCGATTGGCTTCCGCGGGCCGGGGCGAAGCCCCGGGGACCCGCTGAGGATGCTGATCGGCATTTCGCGTGTCCACTGCCTCCAGCACGAGATACAGATCCTCAACGGGATTCCGGCCGTGCAAGAGCTGTGACAGATCAGGAAGCGGGTTCCGGCCCGCGAACAGTCCGGCCGCCAGGCCCCATGGCTCCTCCCGCACGGCCGGTGTCACCACGGTCAGCTGCTGCGCTGTGTAGAAGTTCTGAGATGGACGGAAGGATCCCAGATTTTCCCCGGCGCGCGTAGCGCCGACCTCCGCCGCCAAGACCATTCGATTCGATTCCTGACGCGGCCGCAAGCCACGGTAGGTCAGCGTGTAGCCGTCGACGGATACCGACTGGCCCGGGCGCAGCGTGGCCGAACCACGCTCCTGATAAGACTGAGAGGCGGCGATGCCGATCAGCACCAGCAATACGCCGATGTGTACGAGGTAGCCCCCGTAGCGGCGCGGATTGGCACGCATGAGTCGCCGCGTCGCAGCCGTCAAGCCTTCCGCCGTATTGCCCCGGCGCGTGCGAATATCTGCCACCACACGCTCCAGCGTGACGGTGAGGACGAAGCCTGCAGCGCCAAAGGTCACGAGGGCACCGACGCCCCGCACGCCCAGCGCCAGAAGGATCAGAATGGTCGCTACGCCGGCCACCACCGGCAGCAGAAGGCGGTATTGGAGATCCTCCAGGCGCGCCGCACCCCACGGAAGGGCCGGACCCACGCCCATGAGAAATAACAGGGTAAACCCGATCGGTACGGCAACGTGGTTGAAATACGGAGCACCAACCGAGAGCTGAGATCCCTGCAGGACCTCCGCCAGCAGCGGAAAGACCGTGCCGAGCAGAATGGTAAACGTGATGGCCACCAACAAAAGGTTGTTGAAGAGAAATGCCGTCTCGCGGCATACCGCCGCGTCGAGCGACCCGGGCGCACCCAGCTCGCGGCTCCGAGCGAAAAGCAATCCCAACGAGGTCACCAGCACAACGGCAAGGAAGCCGAGGAAGACCGGTCCAATGGCCGATTGCGTGAAGGAATGCACCGACACGACAACGCCGCTGCGCGTCAGGAACGTCCCCAGCAGACTGAGCAGGAAGGCAGACATGATCAACGACATCGTCCAGGCCTTCAGCATCTGCCGCCGTTCCTGCACTTGAAGCGAGTGGAGGAAGGCAGTGGTCACCAGCCATGGCATGACCGAGACGTTTTCCACCGGGTCCCAGCTCCAGTAACCGCCCCAGCCTAAGACTGCGTAGGACCACCACATCCCGGCGATGATCCCGAGAGAGAGAAACACCCAGGGGATGAGCGCCCAGCGGCGGATCAGCTGCAACACGGAAGGACCCGGAGCGCCCACCAGCAGCGACGCCACGGCAATGGCAAACGGGATGGAGAGACCGACGTAGCCCAGATAGAGCAGCGGCGGGTGCAGCCCCATCATCGGGTGGTTCTGGAGCAAGGCGTTCGGCCCCGGACCATCGGCCGGCGCCGGGCTCACCGTCTGGAAAGGATTTCCCGGCCCCGCGATGACGAAGAGGAAGAACGCGGACACGGCGAGCAGAACCGCAGTGATGTACGGCTGCAATTCGGCGAAGCGGTTGCGATAGATGAGGAGAAAGACCGTGGTATACGCGGCCAGCAGGAACGCCCAGAAAAGAATGGAACCCTCCAGCGCGGCCCACAGCGAGATGATAGTGTAGTAGAGTGGGGTTTCGCGGCTGCCCACATCGGCTACGTACTTGACGGAGAAGTCGTGGGTGACAAGCGCCACCAGCATGAGCCCGACCGCCGCTGCAACCAGCGCCAGCACGGCAAACGCGGCGCGTCTGCCCCAGGCGAGGAGCGAAGCGCTCCCTAGCCTGCCGGCGGTGAATGATGCGCCCGACCCCAGAATCGCCAGAATCAGTGCGGCCAGAATGACGGAGTGACCGAGCGGAGCAATCATTTCGAAGCGCTGCTGAATGAATTATCGGGCACCGGCGTCTGGCCGGGCTTGGGTGCGCGGTAGTCGGAGCCGTGCTTGATCATCAGGTTGGTCGCGCTGAACAGACTCTTGCCGAGCGTCCCCTCCACCACCACCCCCGCGCCGGCGCGGAAGAGCTCGGGAGGTGTGCCACGGCTGACGACCGCAACGGCCGCCTTCGGATCCTGCAGGACGAAGTGGAGCACCTGGGTAGCGGAGTTCCAGTGGACCGAGCCCGGCCGTACCTGTCCACCCAGGCGAAAACTCTGTCCATCGGCTGCCGGACCCTTGGCCTTTAGCTCGCTGGGCGTGATGTAGTAGACCAGATTGCTGGCCAGCCCCTGGTAGACCAGGAAGCCCAGCGCTGCCGCGATCAGCAGCCCACCCAGGGCTATGGAGCGGGCGGGGCGTCGCATACTGCGCTATCCCGGTCCTGCGGCGGCAGCTCAGCCTGGTGCGCCGCCCGCAGCTTCTCGGCTACGATGCGCGCCTGAGTCACCCGGCGGGCCAGGACGAGCGCATAGACGGCCAGAGCGCCCCACACCACGGTGAAGGCAAGCGCCACGTAGGTCCAGTCAGACACGCTGAGCCTCCTCCCAGAGCAGCTCGTCCCGCCGCTGCTCCATCTGAGCCAGCCGCAGCCGTTGTCCTAACAAGAACGCAAATAGCAAAAAGAATCCCAGCATATTGACCAGGAGAGCGATCTCCATCCGATCGTCCAGCGTTGGATCGGATAGGCCGGCAAAGGTCGGTCCCTGATGGAGGCTGCGCCACCACTGGACAGACATATGGACGATGGGGATGTCGAGGAAACTAATGATCCCCACAACCGCCGTCTGTCTGGCCCGGATACGTGGGTCGGTCTGCAGCGCACGCAACATGAGATATCCGGCGTAGATGACAAAGAGGATGGCAGTGGTCGTCACCCGTGGATCCCAGGTCCACCACACCCCCCAGATGGGCTTCGCCCAGATCGAGCCGGCAGCAAGGGTGAGCGCCGTGAAGAGAACGCCGAGCTCGGCCGAGGCGGCGGCCAGGCGATCCCACCGGAGATCCCGTTTCCAGAGATACATAATGCTGCCGACCAGGACCAGGAAGAACGCGAGGTAGGCCGCCATGATGGTCGGCACGTGCACGTACATGATCCGCATAGCATCGTGCTGCTGGACATCGGGTGGTGACCAGACAAGAGCCAGAAATCCGCCCAGAAGAAGCAAGCCCAGGGAAGCCGTACCCAGCAGGTAGCCCCGCTTCTGAATCCATTCCATATCCCCGTCTCCTGCCTAGTGTATACCGCGACTTGCAGCCCGCTGAAGCCCTCCGCTTATCCGTGGGCAACTGTCCGGAAAATGCTGGTGTAGGGGCGCTCTCCGCCAAGGGATAGCTACTCCTAACGCACGGTACGAGTCACCGTCCATGGTCGCCGCAGCGCTCTTGACCTCCATGACGAGATGGTGGAAGAGGCTATTCGTCAGCCGGTGGGCCAGACGCGTTACCGCTTCACGCTCTTGCTGTGTCAGATACTGCAACCCTGCCAGCGTCTGCGCGAGCTCGGCATCTCTATCTTGGTCCACCTGCGCACGAAGTCTGGCAATGAGTGGCCCTGCTCGCTTTATGCGCGCCTCCAGCACGTACCGCTCCACAGCCTGGTCCACAATGGTCCAGGCAGCACCAACCCCATTGCTATTGGCTTGAGGAGTCACGGCGCAGAGTCCGTCTATGTCGACGAGCTCCACGTGGGGGAGCGCCCCAACCGATGGGTGCACGTCACGTGGAACCGCAATGTCGAAGAGGAGCAACGGGCGCGTAGGCTCGCGCGCGCGAATAGTCGACGGAACAATTGGCGGCCGGGGAGCGCGGGTTGCAGCGATAGCGAGATCAGCGTCCGCCAGCAGTGCCGGCAGGTCGTCCATGGGAGCATGGTATCCGCCGCACCTTGCAGCAAGCCGTGCCGCTGCCTCACGCGTTCGGCTTACCACGACGGTCGATCCGATGCCGGCGCTGCTGAGCAACCGTGCGCTCACCGCATTGATTCGCCCTGCTCCGAGCAACAGCGCTGATCGCCCTTCCAGGCCCCCAAACCGCCGTCCCGCGATCTCGACCGCCCTGGCACTTACGCTGGTATCCGCGCTGCCCAAGCCGGTTTCTGCTCGAACTCGTTTGCCACAGGCGACGGCCATGCGAGCGAGCGTCCCGAGCTCTCGGCCTGCTGCTCCACGAGCCGCGGCATGTTCGAACGCCTCACGCACCTGGGTCAGCACCTGCGTCTCGCCTACGACCAGCGAGCACAGCCCTGATGCCACTCCGCAGAGGTGACGCGCGACCTCGAGGTCTGTACTCGATTGCAACACAAGGGCGACGTCCGGCGACGATAAGCCTGTCAGCTTGAGCAAGTGATCCACTGCGCGCCCCAGCGCAGCCCGCACGTCTGAGGAAGCGACATACAGCTCCACCCGATTGCACGTCGAGAGGACGGCCGCTTCGTCGATCAGAGGATCGGCCTTGAGACGCTCCAGCAGGGCATAAAGGCGTTCGCCTGAAGTCGCCAGACGCTCTCGCACGCCCAGCGGCGTTCGGGTGTGGTCTGTGCCGATGCATCCGATCGTCAGGGCAGGTGAGACAAGGGCTTTAGGTGATGGTGCCATTCTGAAGAGCCTCGATCTCACAGTGTCTTCAAAAAGGCAACCAGGTCGGCCTTGTCCTGATCGCTCAGTCCGATGTTGAAGCGCGCGTTGTAGAAGGTGACGACGTCCTCCAACGTAGTGCCTGCGCCGTTGTGGAAGTATGGCGCGCGTGCCGCCAGGTTGCGCAGGATCGGCCCCTTGAATTTGCCGATGTCGGCCCACTTGCCGGTGATGAGCGCACGGCCCGGGTCGGTCGTCTGGACGGTCGCACCTGTCGTGTTGTTTTGCAGCGTGTAGAGCGGCAGGCCGTCCGTGTTCAGACCGGGATGCGATAACGGTGGGTCGGCAGTCCCGATATTAAGTGGCGCCGCCACCGAGTGGTTGCCGACGTTGGGCGTGTCGTGGCAGGTGGTGCAGGTGCCCGTGATCGAAGCCTGCTGCAGCTTGTCGTTGAGGCCGGCAACGCCCGTGATCTGGAATTGCCTGGAGTTGAAGATGGCCTCTCCTCGCGCCACCGATTGCCGTGCTAAGCTTTCGGAGTCGGAGCCGGTCAGGAAGGACCACATACCGTACAGTGTCATGGCATTCGGATTGAATGCCGCTCCCGTTGGGTCGCCGCCCAGTACGTCGTTGATGCCGATGTAGAACGGCTGGTTGGACAGATTCTGCGGCCCGCCAAGGGCCCCATCCACCGCCAGGTTGCCCGCGGATTGATCCTTGATCTGGGCGCTGTAGAGTTGCGTCTCGAAGGCGACGATCTGCTGCTGCTGCTGCAGGGTCGGCGCGCTCGTTGCCTGGGCGTGCCCGAGTGTGGCGTCTACAGCCTGATGCACCAGATCGGCCTGCAGCGCTTGATTACTCAGGCTGAGCGGCCCGGTGATCGGCTGGACGGTCTCTCGTCCATCCCACATGACGGCGCTCAAGAAGGGAAGGTTGGTCGCCGGCAAGGGCCGGCGGAAAAGAGACAGCTCCTTAGCGCTGGCATAGCCATACGGGTCATCGACCCCGATGAGACTGAACTCCGCGTTTGCAGGAATGCCGATTCCGATGCGAATCAGTCCCTTGGTAAGCAGCATGCTGTAAGCCGCCTGTCGGGCCGCCACCGTCGACACATCCGCATTGGGCGAGTTCGAGCCATCGTTGGTGCGGAAAATTGGATCGGTGCCACCGGTGGCATTGAAGCGAGCCTGCACACCCGCCGGCGTGATCGTCATCCCCTCGCTGACCACATGGCAGGTGGCACAGGTGCGGGCATTCGTGCCCAGGCTCTGAAAGAACGGGTTGGTCGTGTCGAAAGTGCCGCTGGTCGAGAAGGTCTGGGTCTGGCCACTCGCGTCGTTGAACGGCTGCAAGTTAGGGTCTATTTTGTCGGCGACGGTGCGGCCGGTAAGCGTGAACATCGCTATCGATGCCAGCACGAGCGCGATTCGCATGTGCCGCAGCCGGCGCCAACCTCCGGTAGTTCTGCCTTTTTCGTTGGGGTTCATACGCTTCTTCCTCCAGCGCACAGTTCGTGAGCCCAGCACCCACGCACGCTCTAAATGCCGGTGCCGGGTCGACCGTGTACCTCTATTGACGTCAGTCTGCACCTTCCGCGAGCCAATGACCACACACATTCCACACGATTGGCCCACACGATTTGCCACACTTCGGCAAAAATGTTTTGACCCGCATCCAGCTACCGATCACCTGCATCGTCGAGCATCGAAGCCGGTGGCCGGTCACAGACGGCTTGGGCCGCAGCCTGGGAGGGCACCTGGCGATGGGCTAGACACGCAAAGCCGTTGACACCGGGTGGTGCCGGCCGCTCGTTGTCGTCGGATGTATCGATGAGAGATCCTGCAGGGCGAAGCATGAGGGAGGCGCGTTGCGGCCCCATCCCCGGCTCGTTCTCCGCCTCCTTATGCTCCCTGAGCCAGGCGTGTCCATACCCCCGCTGGGGAGCAGCTCCACAGCGTCGTCCGCACCTTGGTCGCATCGTACTGGAGGACCAGGCGCCCGACGAAGGTCGAGGCGTTGCAATCACTGGCCGGGGGCACCGAGCCGGTGGTCACCATGGGGAGCTGGAGGTAGCTCCCGTAGCTCGTGCTCGGTGTGCCGACCTGGAGCAGGCTGTGCGGACTTACCGTCCCGATGCCCAGACTTCCTGCTACGCTCGAGCTCCCCGTCCCCACGGTGAGGGGCCCACCGAGGGTGCCGCTCCCGTCGATGTGGAAGCTCGCATTCGCCTGCTGGCTCGTCCCGTTCTGGATATAGTAGGTCGAGCCACTCGGCAGGTCCCCTGCCTGGAGGTCCGATGCCGTCCAGGCCGTCCCGTTGCTCCGCAGGTAGGTCCCGGCGTCCCCCGGACTGGTGGTAATCCCCGCGACTGTCTGGACCGAGCCATTGGAGAACTTGATCCCCCCGCTGGTGGACTCGATGGTGCCGGCCACGGTCAGCGTCGAGGTTGGGCTGGCTGTCCCGATCCCCACCTTGACGGCGTTGGCTCCAGTGCCGCCCAGGACCAGAGCATTGCTCTCGTCCACCAAGGCGCGCGCTCCGATGGCGGTGGCGTTGTTAAGTTGGGTGGGGGTGCCGGGGCCGGAGTCATAGCCCAGGAAGGTGTTATTCGAGCCGGTCGTGTTCGCGTTGCTGGGGTTATCAGTCTGGCCCGCCAAGACACCAGCAGCCGTGTTGTTGTTGCCTGTGGTGTTGTCGAGCAGCGCACTGTCACCAGCAGCCGTGTTGAGGTTGCCCGTGCTGTTAAATCTCAGCGCACTTTCACCAGCAGCCGTGTTGAGGCTGCCCGTCTTGTTGAACGTCAGCGCACTGAGACCAGCAGCCGTGTTGTCGTCGCCCGTGGTGTTGTTCGGCAGCGCACTGACACCGGCAGCCGTGTTGCCGGAGCCCGTGGTGTTGAGGAGCAGCGCAGTCGCACCAGCAGCCGTGTTGTTGTCGCCCGTGGTGTTGTTCCCCAGCGCACCGGATCCAGCAGCCGTGTTGCTGTTGCCCGTGGTGTTGGAGAACAGCGCAGTCGCACCAGCAGCCGTGTTGTTGTTGCCCGTGCTGTTAAATCTCAGCGCACTTTCACCAGCTGCCGTGTTGCTGCCACCCGTGCCGCTGAACTCCAGCGCCTGGTAACCTGCGGCCGTGTTGTCGTTGCCCGTGGTGTTGAGGTTCAGCGCATCGACTCCAGCAGCCGTGTTGTTGTTGCCGTTGTTGGACGCCAGCGCACCGACACCAGCAGCCGTGTTGTCGTTACCCGTGCTGTTGAAGTCCAGCGCCTGGTATCCGGCAGCCGTGTTGTTGTCGCCGTTGTTGGACGTCAGCGCCTGGTAACCTGCAGCCGTGTTGCCGCCACCCGTGGTGTTGAACTCCAGCGCCTGGTATCCAGCAGCCGTGTTGAAGCCGCCCGTGCTGTTCTGGTTCAGCGCATTGAATCCATCAGCCGTGTTGCCGTCCGCGCTGTTGAACTCCAGCGCCTGGTATCCAGCAGCCGTGTTCGCCTGGCCCGTGGTGTTGAACTCCAGCGCCTGGTATCCGGCAGCCGTGTTGTAAAAGCCCGTGGTGTTGAACACCAGCGCCTGGTAACCAGCAGCCGTGTTGTCGCTGCCCAAAGTGTTCGACGCCAGCGCACCGGCACCAGCGGCCGTGTTGTAGCCGCCCGTGCTGTTGTCGTTCAGCGCACCGGCACCAGCAGCCGTGTTGTAGAGGCCCGTGACGTTGGACCGCAGCGCACTGTCCCCGTCAGCCGTGTTGTAGGCGCCCCCGCACTCGCTGGCAAGAGCATCAAGGCCCGTGGCAGTATCGGTGATGTTTAGCGAGGGGCACGACTGGGCGTAGGCTGAATGGGTCTGGGATGGAGCGAGCAGGAGCAGGAACGCCACGGCCAGGCTCGCTCCGATGCGTGCCCTTCGCGCTGCTGCTCTCCGGCGCAGGATGCCCCGCTTCGGGTGTCCTGCGCCCGCTGCCATCTCAATATGCTGGTTCTGGAGCCGCGCCTGCTTGTAGGGTGCCATGGCTGTTCTCCTTCTTCACACAACACAACCCGATCCCACACGGATCGGCCTCACCAGTGCCTGACGGTGGCCCAAATGGCCGCATACAGACCGCGCTCGGGCACCCTCCTGCGAGTGTCCTTCCGTCGTGGAGTCGCCTCCTCGCCGCCATCCGCAGCGAGATACACGTCTCCCTCGGTGCTGACTACTCTTCTTCCTCCTTCGCACAGGCCGGGAGCCCGGCACCCATGCCCACTCTAAATGCCGAGCCGGGACGATGATTTATCCCTGTTGCCGTCCAGTCTGCACCTTCGGCGAGCCAATGACCACACACAATCCACACGAATGACCCACACGATTGGGCACACGTCGGCAAAGTTGAGCAGCTACAGCTGCTTCCGCATCTCAGCTGGTTGACGGTATGCAACATGTTGCGTATATCTGGTGGGCAGCAAAGAGCTCGGCGTCGCGTCTCCCCAGACGCAGTAGCCAATCGTGTGGGTCGATTGTGTGGATTGTGTGTGGCTATTGCCACGATCTCGTGTCACACTAGAGGCCAGGGAAGGGAATCAATGCCTACCAGCGAGCAGCATCAACCGGACATGGTCGAGCTATGGGCGCTAATATGCGAGCAGTGTCAACGCATCGAGCAGCTCGAAGCCCAGGTGCGATCGAGGCGGCGCATCCGCCGCGCCGTGCCGGCCGCGATGACGGTCGCTGCGGGAGTCCTGCTGAGATGAGACGACTGTTGACCCTGTTATTTACCGCCCTCTTGTGCGCCGGCCTGACCTTCCCCCTGGCAAGCACGGCAGGTGCCTTCGACCCAGGCACCGACGTCCCGAGTAGCCCGGGCCAGCTCATCGACACCCTCAACCACACGCCGGCCGAGATTGCAGCGCTGGCGCTGCTCCCGGCGGT
>Ga0207416_1002220_pt1 | contig 22048 bp, 19 predicted proteins | sample PaiPotPPM11metaG_FD_184107 | JGI IMG/M metagenome (GOLD analysis project Ga0207416, IMG submission 184107) | Iron sulfur acid spring bacterial and archeal communities from Banff, Canada, to study Microbial Dark Matter (Phase II) - Paint Pots PPM... ...
TAGGACGAGAAGCCGCCATCATCGGCGCTGTGCAAGCCGAACCCGCCGGGTTAGTCTTCCTGCGCACCGATATTGGCGGAATGCGCGTCCTGGACATGCTGGTCGGCGATCCCTTGCCGCGCATCTGCTAGAGGCAGTCTGCTTTCACAATGAAAGTGCAATTCCCCTCTGAAACAGTGCGCACCTTTCTTGAAGAGGAGGCACAATGACAGCTCGTATTCTGTTCCTTTGCGCTCGCGGATCAAGCCGTTCTCTGCTTGCAGCGAGCTTGCTTGCCGCTCAGACTGGCAATCAGTGGGATGTTTGGGCGTCTCCCACAGTCGATGGGCAAGGACGCTTCCTGGCAGAGCAGGTTCTGCGCGAACAGGGCATCGATCCCATTCCGTCGGATCACTTCATACAACCGGTATTCGGGTTGCAGTGGGACGAAGGGGTGGTTCTCTGTAGCGGCGCAACGGATCTCTGACCAATTATTCCTGGTGCCGGTCGGCATCAACTCTGGTCAGTCGAAGATCCCCCCTCTGCTGATTTGACGGAAGCGGAGCAACAAGCGGTCTATCGTCGTATTCGCGATGCGCTTTCACGAGCGATACGGATGAACTTACTGCTGCCCTCCCGGCTTGCCGTGCTTCCCCAGCGCAAGTAACGGAGTCAACCGTTTCTTACATGAAAAACATACCTGCGTCGTGAGGCGTTACTGCCAGCGCGGCTCGCGCTCCCATGCTGGATGCACCACGCGCCGGCCGGGCAGCGTTTCGTACATGAAGAGCGCCACCAGCAGGCCGCTCACCGCCATGATGGCAGCGGCGAACCAGAAGCCGGCCAGCAGTCCAAACGCATCGGCCACGATGCCGATGACTAACGCGCCGAAGGCATAGCCACTATCGCGCCAGAGGCGATAGACGCCGAGCGAGGTCGCGCGCCAGCGCGGCGTGGCCACGTCACTCACTGCTGCAAGCAGCGTTGGGTAGAGTAACGCCATGCCGACGCCCATCAGCGCCGCGCCAACGACCCACATGACCAGCGTCGTCGTGAGGGCGACCAGCGCGATGCCGCCAGCCGCCAGCCACATCCCGATGACGATCGGCCACTTGCGCCCAATGCGGTCGCTCAGATGACCCGTGTAGATTTGCAACACTGCCCATGTTCCCGTGTAGGCCGCGACGACCGCACCGATAGCCGCGGGTGACAGCCCATGGCCGGCGAAGTAGAGCGGGAACAGCCCCCAGGCCAGCGTATCGGTGAATTTCTCGACCAGGCCCGCCTGCGAGACCGCCGCCAACGCGCGATCACCCCAGGTCGTCAATCCAAAAATGGCGGCGAGGCTGGGACGTGCCTGCTGCTGCTCTGTTTCAGCGTCCTGTAATGCCTGTTGCGCTTCCAGGTGAGTGAAGCGGTGCGTCTCGCGCACGAGCAGCAGCGAGGCGATGAGCATGATGAGGATCACGGCCAGCACGAAGAGGAAGGGCGCGACGCGCAAGCCAAAGACGCCGCCCAGAAAGCCTCCCACCAAACCGCCCAGCGAGACGCCCGCGTAGCCGGAGAACTCGTTGATGCCCAGCGCGAAGCCGCGCCGCTTTGGCCCGACCAGGTCGATCTTGCTCGTCACCGTCATGGTCCAGGTCAGCCCTTGATTCATGCCCAGCAGAATGTTCGCCGCCACAATCCAGCCCCAGGACGGCGCGAAAATGATCATGAACGGCACAGGCAGCGCGATGACCCAGCCGAGAATCAACAAGGGTTTGCGCCCGAAACGATCGGCCAGGCGGCCCGCGATGAGGTTGAGCGCGGCTTTCACGAAGCCGAAGCTGACGATGAAGGCCAGCGTTGCCAGGAACGAGGCGATGCCAAAATCCTGTTTTGCCAGCACCGGCACGACCACGCGCTCCGCTCCAACCACCAGCCCGACGCCAAAGGTGATCGTCGCCAGCAGCACGAATTGTCCCAGGTTGGCTCGCAAGCCGAGCTGGATGTCTGCTGTATCCCTTTGTTCTGAGGCAGTTTCAGACGATCGCACAGCGATTAGCTCCTGCTTCCAGCTCGGTGATGGGAACCTCCGGGAGTAGCCCACGCTCGTTGAGTGTCACAATGCGTTCGTAGTTGGGCGGCGTCGCCGGAATCCGCGCCAGCACCTCACGGACAAACTCGTGGCGCGTGGCATGAAGAATACTGACCTGCTCATCGATGTCCGCCAGCGTCGTCATGATAGGAACGCCATCGAAGGGAACCGGTGAGCTGGCGTGTCCAGAAAGCACCAGGGTATCCGAAGGCAGCGCGAGCAGCTTGTGGAGGCTGTGGTACAGCGCTTCAGCACGCGCTCTGGCATCTTCGGGGTCCGCAGCCAGGTCAGGCCGTCCAACGCTCGTTGGAAACAGGGTATCACCCGTCAAGAGAGTCTGTCCATCCAGTAAATAACAGGTACTCTCCGGCGTATGCCCCGGCGTGCGCAAAGCGGTCAGTTGCACCATCTCGGTCGCGAGCGTCTCCCCATCGTTGATGGCGGTAAACGGGAACGTAACCCGCTGCTGCGCTGGCAGGATGAGCATCGCTCCACTTTGCCCGGCAAGCTGGCGGGACCGTGAGAGATGGTCGGCGTGAATGTGGGTATCAAGGACAGTGGTAATCTGCCAGCCGTGACGGGCAGCCAGATCAAGGTAGAGATGCGGATCAAGGGAAGCATCAATCACGATGGCTTTCTCGCCAGCGCCAATGAGGTAGGAAAGACACCCTTTGCCAGTACGCCGGACCTGAATGACGCGCACGTTGCTTTCCCGCACTGGCACCTCGGCGGTGTTCCAGGCGAGGCTCCACGCGTTCATGCCACCTTCGAGTGAATAGACCAGCATTCCTCGTGCCGCGAGCTGCTCGGCAGCAATCTGGCTCATCTTGCCCGCCGCGCACACTGCCACGATGGGTTGGTTATCAGGTAGCTCTACTCTGGCAAGCGCGGAGGGATCGCGCGCTTTAAGGGCATCGTAGGCATCGAGATGCAGACTGCCAGGAATAGACCATTCTGTATATTCCTGGGTAGGACGCACATCCAGAATCGCGACCGGCTGCCCCTCTTCCAGCCACGCGCGCAATACCTCTACCGTCACCGTGTTCATACCAGTGATTCCTTTCCAGTTGCTCCCGTTTCAACGGGGAATCCCAGCAGGCGCCAGTCAGGAAAGCCCTCCTGCAGACGAGAAGCGATGTAGCCATGCTGTTGTAAGAGTGCGACCGCCTCGTCGGCGAAGACACAATAGGGACCGCGACAATAGGCCACAAACTCTTTGTCAGCAGGAAGTTCCGAGAGGCGCACCTCCAATTCGGCGACCGGCATGGAGCGGGCGCGAGGAAGATGCCCGGCAATGTATTCCTCAGCCGGGCGCACATCGAGGACGATCACCTGCTCGTCGTTCAATCGGCTGAGCAATTCCGGAGCCGTGATGGGCTGTAAGTGCTGGCGGTCATGCAGGAAGGTATCGACGACCCGGTCAATCTCCGCGAGCTGTGCCTCTCCGACGGTACGCATGGCTTGCCACAGTATGAACACGCTGTCGTCTGCCAGGCGGTAATACATGGAGACGCCCTCGCGTCGTACTTCGACCAGGTGAGCCGCCCGGAGAATTTGTAAATGTTGCGAGGTATTGGCTACCGATGTACTCGTCTCTTGCGCCAGGGCCTCCACGGTGTACTCGCATTGTGCAAGGACATCGAGCAGTTCCAGACGATGCGGGTTTGCCAGGGCTTTACCGATGCGCGCAAACTGTTCATAGAGCTGGTTCTTGAAGGGACGTTTCTTGGCAGATTCCATCTGATTTTTCCCTTTCATTGCAATGTTATTCTATTCAATAGAATAATTGAATACGAGCCAGATGTCAAGGGACAGCATCGCTTCGCACAATTTTTTCATCCCACTCCTCGAAGCGCCCGCTCTTGACACCGCTCTTGCTCTAAGGTCTAATCATACTAGACGGTTTAGTATGATTGTGGAGGAGAACAGGATGCCTGTTGCCGATCCCACCCCGCGTACCCAGGCCAAACGCGATGCCATTCACGCTGCTGCCCAGGAGCTTTTTCCCCTGCGGGGATTTGAAGGCACGAGTATGGATGCCATTGCGTCCGCCGCTCATGTCTCCAAACAGACGCTCTATCGCTATTACCAGAACAAAGAAGCGCTTTTTATCGCGACCTTGCAACAACTGGCATACGAACAAGCTGGGATGTTGCGGAGCCAGGAGAACGGTGCGATAGAGAGTCTTCCCGCCCTTGAACGTGAACTAATCGCCTAGACGCAGGCCACTGTCGAGAACACGATGCGGCCAGCCTATCTGGCGCTGTTGCGCGTCCTCGTCGCAGAGATGCCGCGTTTTCCTGAACTGGGATCGCTCTTCGCGTCTGCCATCCCTCAGGAGGGAGCGTCTACCATCATGAAGCTGTTGAGCAGCGCCGCTGCTCATGGTGTGATAGCGACCACTGACGTTGACGCGGCGGTTCGCCTGCTCGCAGGAGCCTTGCTTACCTACCTGTTCGGTGATGGCCTTTTCTCGTCCGATGGTCTGCCACATCCGCCATCGCCTGAGAGAGTGACGGCTGTCGTGCGGCTCTTCCTGCAGGCGCTCGCCCCTCGGCAAAAGGAAGAAGGATAATGCGATCAGCGCTTTCCTGGTGCGCTACGTCAGCACAAGGAGACTAATATGAATTTCTTGAGACTGCACTGGTTTGATTTGGGCCTGGCTCCGGCCACAGCCGCCGGCGCGTTTATGCTCCTCACCCATCCTACTGGCCTCGCCCTGCTGCTCTGGCTCAGTTTGATCACGTTGTTCCTGCATCAATTTGAGGAATATCGTTACCCTGGCTATTTCCCCGGCATGATGAATTCCGTCATGTCTTCCACAGTCGGCAGCCCGATCGCTATCCCCTCAACGCTCAGACCGCGCTCATCGTCAATGTGATAGTGGGCTGGCTGTTTTATTTCCTCGCGGCTGTCTTCAATGAAAAAGTTGTAGCTGGGGATTGCCCTTAATTACATCGGTATCATCAAGATGATTGATTGGATGAAAGATGAAAACACCCCCTACGTTTTTCCGGCAAGGTGTTTGGTTCCCGGGCAACAAAGAAGTCATGCTGAGCGGTCATAATAAAGGTCATCCCTCGCCTACTCAGCACGGTGGACACGCACGGTGTCGGTGAGGCGGATGTCCCGTGAGGAGGCTCCCACATATACCTGATAGTCGCCGCTCGCCGTCTCCCAGCCGTTCTTATTGACTTCCCAGTAAGAGAGAGGATGCGCTGTGGCGTTCGGGTCTATAGCCACAGTGATCTCCTCGGCCTCGCCAGGCTCCAGCTCGACCTTTGCCCAGCCCACCAATCGCCTGGGCGGCTCGCTTGTGCTGGCGGGCAACCCCAGGTAGATCTGTGCAACCTCGGCTCCCACCCGAGTTCCGGTATTGCTGACGGTGAAACACACCTGGATGGGCCTTGTGCCGTCGGTCGTCTGGGGTTCCACCCGAAGTTGAGCGTAGGCGAAGCTGGTGTAGGAGAGCCCGTAGCCGAACGGGAAGAGCGGCTCGATCCCGAACTGGTCGTAGCCCCGGTAGCCGACACCGAGGCCCTCGCTGTAGCTGGCGACGAAGCCGTCCCGGCCAGCATACTGCTCTGGTGAGGAAACCGGGGTCTCGTGATCGCTACGCGGAAAAGTGACCGGCAGCTTACCCGACGGGGTGACATCGCCGAAAAGGATGCCGGCCAGGGCGTTGCCCTGCTCCTGACCGCCGTACCAGCTCTCCAACACGGCAGGGACCTGGTCGAGCCACGGCATCAAGGCCGGGCCACCAGTAGCCAGCACTACAATCGTGCGCGGATTGGCAGTTGCGACGACCTGGATGAGCAGGTCCTGCTCGTTGGAGAGGATGAGGCCCGGCAGGTCGGCGTGTTCGTTCCGGTAGTCTCGTACAACGACGACCGCCACGTCTGACAGCCTGGCGAGTACAGCGGCCTCTTGCATCGCCGGGGGTATCGCGTCCGCCGGGTGCTGCCAGCCCAGGCGGACCTTGGCGCCAATCATACCAGAAGGAGAAGCCTCTCCGAGAAGTGGGGTGTGCTGCTCCGGTCGATCGGCTGCATACTCGATCCGCAGCGCGTGAGACTGACCGGCGGCCAGATACATCGTCACTGACCGGGTTTCCAGCGTGATGCCTGGGTCCTCGATGAGGAGCTGACCATCCAGATACAGACGGGCCATGCCTAGATGGGTCAGCGACAGCGTATAGTTCCCGGTCGCCGGCATGGTGATGTCACCTGTCCAGCGTACTGAGATGGCATTGGTGAGTTCCGGCGGCGTTGTCAGCGAAGACGTATTAAAGATGCTGTAGTTGAAGAAGCCGAGGTTGAGATCCACCTGCCGATCGATTCGTACCAGCATGGGCGCGCCCTCGAAGCGTGTGTTCGTCCAGTACTCGGCATGTAGCCCATGAGCTTCCGGGCCGGAGTCAGTTGGCGTCAGGATCGAAGAGGGTACTGGTGGCGGTCCTGGCAGCAAGGCGGCCGCGGACGCCGGGTCCGTACCCTCCGCGTACTCTACCCGAACGCCCTCGCCGGCACGTCGCCGGATGCCCTCCAGGATGCTCACAAAGTACGTCGGCTGGACGACGGAACTCCCGCCTCCCGCGATGTTGTTGTCAGCGTCGGCTCCGATGACGGCCACTGAACGCACCTCGGGCTGCGCCAGTGGGAGCAGCCCATCCGCATTCTTCAGCAGGACAACCCCTTTGCCTGCGATCTCTCGCGCAAGCTTCCCATGCTCCTGCACAGGAAGCGGAGTAATCTGGACAGGCTGATCGAAGAGACCAAATGCGAACATGGTGCGCAGGATCCGATGCACCTTGTCGTCAAGTGTAGTGACGCTCACCTGCCCCATCTGGGTCGCCTCCCTTAGCCGATCGCTAAAGAATATCCCGTTCGGCATCTCCTGGTCTAACCCGGCGTTAGCTGTCTCCACGGTGCTGTGTGCTGCCTCGTAGTCGCTCATCACCCAGCCCTGAAAGCCTAACTGCTGCTTGAGGATGTCGATGAGCAGGTGACGGTTCTCGCAGGAGTAAATACCATTCACCTTGTTAAACGCACCCATCACCGAACCAACCTGGCCATCCTTCACTGCCGCCTCGAACGCTGGTGTGTAGATCTCCTGCAGCGTGCGCTCGTCGAGCTGCGCGTCAGCCTCGAATCGGTTCTCCTCCTGGGTATTCATCTGGTAATGCTTGGCGGTCGCTACGACGGGATGGCCCTGGATGCCCTGGATGTAGCGAACGGCCATCTCCCCTGCAAGCCGCGGATCCTCCCCTAACGCCTCGAACAGCCGACCGAACACCGGTACCCGAGCGATATCCAGTTGCGGACCCAGGACGACGTTGTGGCCCGTCGCCCATGCCTCGTGACCAAGCAGATCGCCGTACTGCTTAGCCGCCGTAAGATCCCATGTAGCCGCCAGCCCGATGGGAGCGGGCAAGGCAGTGGCCTTCCCCTCGTTGACGTCCTGTCTGGCGACGCGGATACCAGCAGGGCCATCTGCCATGGTCAGCGCTGGGATGCCAGGCCGCGGGATCGGCGCGTTGTAGAATCCATATGGGGCGGGAAGCTCTCCGTGAACCATTTCGATCTTCTCATCCAACGTCATCTGTGCCAGCAGGAGATTGGCCCGCTCATGCGGGGACAGGGAGGTGTTCATCCAGGGCGGGTTTTGCGCAGAGTCTGATGAGTCTGTACTCGGGTTGGTCATCCATTTACTCCTTTGCGCCATTAGCCTTTGACGCTGCCCGCACTCAATCCACCACGCCAGAAACGTTGCAGAACAACACAGCCTGCCAGCAGCGGTATTGAGGAGATCAATGCCCCGGTGATGATCAGGCCGAAGAGAAACTTTGAGGACCCGGCTGTCGTCACATTCCAGGTCTCTAAGCCGACCGTGATCGGAAAGAGCCTCTCATCACTGAGCATGACCAGGGGCAGAAAGTAGTTGTTCCAGATGGCTACGAACTGGAAGAGGAAGATCGTCACTAGCGCCGGGATCATTAAGTGGAGCGCGATGGTAAAGGTCCGATACTCGTTTGCCCCATCGATGCGCGCTGCTTCCAGCAGTTCATCAGGCACCGCCGCCGCCGCATAGATGCGTGAGAGATACACACCGAATGGACTGACAAAGCTGGGCAAGAGTACCGCCCAGTAGGTGTTGGTCAGCCCCACCCCGCTCATCATCAGATACAGCGGCAGTGCTAGCGCGGTCCCCGGCACCAGGATGGCACCTAAGACGAGGGAGAACATCAGGTTGCGCCCGCGGAAGACATATTTGGCCAGGGCGTAGCCGGCCATAGTCGAGAGCCAGGTGCCGACTATCGCCCCTACTCCTGCGTAGAGCAGGCTGTTGAGCAGCCAGCGCAAAAAGATGTCGTCCTGGTAGGTGAACAGTTGCTGCAGGTTGCTGAAGAGATTAAAGTTGGGGGCGAACCAGAGCCCGAAGGTGCCGAACAAGTCGCCCGCGTTCTTCGTCGAGGAGACGATCAACCAGAAGTAGGGTACCAGAAAGTAGATTGTGAAGAGGAACAGCAAGGTCATGGCTACGATACTCTCCACATTGAAGCGGCGAGGGCGCTGCTGCCTCGCAGTCACCAGTTCCTGGGCAGTTGGTATCGGTACGGACGCGGTTTGTTGACTCATACTGCTTATACTCCTGCTTGTCGTTGGGTGATACGTAAGAAGCCGAAAGAGAGTACGCACGTCACCAGGGCCAGTACCACAGCGATCGCCGCGGCATAGTAGTAGTTATTGTTGCTGAAGGCGGTGTAGTAGGCATACAGGTTGGGTGTGTAGGTAGTGGAAATATTGTTGGAGATGGTCGAGAGGACCTGCGGCTCATTGAAGAGTTGCAAGGTGCCGATGATGGAGAAGATGCAGGTCAGGATCAGGGCCGGGGCTGCCAGCGGAATTTTGATGTGCCAGGCAATGTTCCAGCCAGAAGCCCCATCCAGGCGTGCTGACTCATAGATTTCGGTCGGAATGGCTTGTAAGGCCGCGAAAATGATCAGCATATTGTAGCCGGTCCAGGCCCAGGTCGCGATATTGGCAATCGACCACAGCACCGTTTGTGGACCCAGGAAATCAGGCGTACCCAGACCCAATCCACTCACACCTTTGACGATCGGGCTCAGCCCCGGATCGTAGAGATAGCCCCACAACAGAGCAGCGATGATACCGGGGATAGCATAGGGGACAAAGAAGGCCAGGCGGAAGAAAGGCTTGAAGCGTACCACCGTTGAGTCCAACAGCAAAGCCAATAGCAGCGCTAAGCCCAACATGATCGGAACTTGCACAATGCCATAGAGCAGAACCCTGCCCACGCCTGTGTAGAAGTTGGGATCATGTATGACTTGCAGATAGTTGTTCAAGCCGTTGAAGCTGACAGTAGCTGCTCCCAGCCCGAGCCCGCTACGCTGAGAGCGGAACAAGCCCTCATAGATCGCATAGAGAATAGGCGCGATAAAAAAGAGCAGGAACAGCAGCCCAAAGGGCAGGAGAAATAGATAGGGCGTCAACTTGCGACGACGCCAAAGCCGGGGTGATTTTCCTACACTGGGGGGAAGTGATGTTATTGACTCAAGAGCCATACATACATGCTCCTCTCTAGAGTGAGACACTCCGTACAGATCTCCCTGTGAGACCTAAGAAGGAACGACGTTTGCCAGTTCTTTACAAGTACCCACCGGAGGGGTAAGCCTCTCTTACCTGAGAGGGACTTACCCCTGTGGTGCTCATTTGCTAGGCGGAGGTCCAGGCAGAAACGTCGCCGACGCAGCATCATGCTCAGACTCTGGCATCTCAGGTACTGACGCTGAATCCCTGTGACTTCATAAAGGTGATGGTACTCTGCTGCACTGCATTCAGGGCATCGCTCAGGGTCCCCTGACCATTAACCACGTTAGCGAAATCATTCCCCATATCCGAATAAACCTGGTTCATGGTTGGCCCCCAGACGAAGCCTTCATTCACCTGTGTGGCACCCTGCTGGAACACCTGGTTGATCACCTGATTGCCAAAGAAGGGCTGTGGGCTGTTGATCGTGGAGGAGCTTAAAGAAGACAGCAAGGCCGGATATGCCCCACCCCCCGTAAACTCCTGTTCGGCACTCTGGTTGTTGTTACTGATCCACTCGGCAAACTCGGTGGCCTGTTGGGGATACTTCGTATCCTTAAACACCACGGTGGTGGATCCGCCCCAGTCGCCATTGATGGCCTGACCGGCCTGCCACTGCGGAAGGGGAGCGACCCGCCAGTCTCCAGAGCTTTGCGGAGCATTTTGTTCAATGATACCAGCGCCCCATGCTCCTGAGAGCCAGGTGGCCAATGTCCCTGTCTGCAGGTCATGGTACCACCCATTCGTGAAGTCCGGTTCGGTCTTCACTAACTTCTTGTCAAGCAAACCTTGCCAGTATGACGCGACTTGCAAGGTCGGGGCGTCATTGATAGATACTTTCCAGGATTGACCATTGATACCGAACCAATGGGCACCTGCTTGCCAGGCGTACCCGGAAAACTGTCCCGGGTTCTTGGGAGGAAAGTCGGTGATGTATTCACTAGGATTGGCGGCGTGCAATTTCGCTGCATCATCCGCATACTGGGCCCAGGTGGTGGGTACAGGGAGATTATACTTCTTGAAAACGTCAGCCCGGTAGAACATGGCCATGGGGCCGCTATCCTGTGGGATGGCGTAGATGGCGCTCCCGAGGGTCACCTGAGGCCACGTCCAGCCCGCAAACTGACTCTTCACGGAAGCAGCGCCATAGGGGGCCATATCGAGAAGTCCACCTGTCGTCTCAAAGGTCGGCAAGAGCTGGTACTCGATCTCGGCCACATCCGGCGCATTATTGGCTTTGATGGCCGTGAACAATTTGTTGTATTCAAGGGGGCCTGCTCCCACATTGACCCAGTTGACGTGAATATCAGGATGGGACTTGTTGAAAAGCGCAACCTGCTTATCCATATTCGGTATCCAGGCCCAGTAGTTCAAGGTCACCGGACCAGTGGAGGTATTGCCGCTCCCCGAACCGGAGCCACCACCACAAGCGGCGAGAGGAACCATGAGTATGAGCGCAACGGCGGCGAAGGCAAAACCGGATGCAAAGCGTCGCAGCCAGGGGAAAGAGGAGAATAGCTGCATCGTCTGAAACCTCCTTTGGATCTGTAAATAAGAACGTGACGGTTTTACTCTCTATTCAATCTAGAGAGGACTACCTACAATGTAGGCATGTGAGAAGGTTACGGTTCAAAGGACAAAATGAAGCACTCTCTTGATGAGCATAGCCCTGTATAAGCTCATTGGTGACACGTGTCACATCACTTGACAAAAGTATACACGCTAGGTCATACTTTTGTCAAGAGTTTTAGCAGTGCATTCTAAGTAGAAAAAAGAGTGGTTTGCAGTACGCCCTTGGAGGTTTATGTCAGAGAAAAAGCAACCGACCTCTCCGCAAACATCTCCGACAAGTCTTGATGTTGCCCGAAGAGCAGGAGTATCGCGCACAGCGGTTTCATACGTTCTCAACGAAAATGGGAAACGCAACGAGCACGTGAGCGAAGAGACGAGGACAAAAGTACTCCAGGCAGCGCAAGAGTTGGGTTATAGCATCCATAATTCGGCCCGATCTCTTAGAAAAGGGCAAAGCGACGAAATCTGTATCATCGTCGACCTACCTCTCACCATCCACCGCACCGAATTATATGTCTCTGTGCAACAACACGCATTTCGCTATAGTTATCCCTCGGTCGTGTACTTTATCGAGGGCCTCTCTTCTGAGCAGGTGCAAGACCTTCTTGTGAGAGTCTTTGCGCGCCGCCCTTTGGGCATCTTTGCAACTGCGCGAAGTATGACGACCGAGCACCTCGCGCTGGCCGGGCAGATGGGGATAGACAATATTGTGCTCTACTCCGTCGAGCCACTCGAGCATATTCGCACCATCATCCTGCCGGTGAAGCAGGCGGGACAGCTTGCTGCCCAACACCTCCTGGAGCGTGGCCATCGTCACCTGGCGCTGGTGCAACCTGATGATCCGCTGCATAAACACGGATTTGAGCAGCGCCTGGATGGCATGCGCTCCATTCTTGCCGAAGTGCCGGGAGCCACGCTTGATATCCTGCCACTTCACTTCTCCCTCGCTGATGCCTACGAGATGATCGATACTGCGCTTGTGGGAGAGGATCATCCTACCGGCATCTATGCCTACAATGATGAGTATGCCTTGCTCTTACTGGGGGCACTGACTGATCGCGGACTCCAGGTGCCTGGAGAAATTGGGGTGGTCGGAACAGACGATATCTCCCTCGGAGAGCTAATGCGTCCGACGCTGACAACTATTCGCTTCGATCCCATCACGCTTGGGCAACGCGCAGTGGAGATGCTCGTCACCTGGCACACTGGTCAACCACTTCCCGAAGAATTCACCCACCCGCTCGTACCACAACTGGTTACGCGCGGGTCAACCTGATTGAAGACGCTGTATTTATAAAGCTTCACGCGATGATAGCTGTTTGTACTCCAACAACCATCACGAGGCTGTTACCTGCTCAGCGAAGTGGCAAGCTGCATAATGATCGCTGCCATCTTTTAGCTCGAAAGCCGGCTCTATTGTGCGGCAAATCGACTGTGCCATCGGGCATCGTGTGTGGAAACGGCATCCGGATGGAATATGAATTGGACTGGGCAGATCGCCGGAAAGGATAATCCGCTGGCGCTTCTTCTCAATCAGCGGATCAGGAATAGGGACAGCCGAGAGCAGCGACTTTGTATAGGGATGCTTTGGAGCAGCATAGAGATTATCACGATTCGCCAGTTCGACAATCTTGCCCAGATACATCACCGCGATGCGATCAGCCATATGGCGGACAATGCTCAAGTCATGCGATACGAACAAATACGTCAGATGAAGCTGCTGTTGTAATAGTTGAAGCAGGTTGAGGATCTGGGCGCGTATCGAGACATCCAATGCTGAGACAGGCTCATCAGCGATCACAAAGTCAGGGTTGATCGCGATTGCCCGCGCTACTGCGATACGTTGTCGCTGGCCGCCGCTGAATTCATGGGGATAACGGTCAATATATTCGGGGCGTAAACCGACGACCCGGAGCAATTCTGCTGTCCTGTCGCGAATTTCTTGATGCGATCCAGTTTGATAGATATGCATTGGTTCAGCAATCAACGAACCAATGGTAAAGCGTGGGTTGAGCGAGGCATACGGGTCCTGAAATATCATCTGCACGCGGCGGCGCATCTGGCGCAGCGGTTCGCCTTCCAGCCTCGACAAGTCCTGATCGTCAAAGAGGATCTGTCCAGCCGTCGGCTTGTAGAGCCGCACAATGGTACGCCCGATGGTTGTCTTGCCTGATCCGCTCTCCCCCACCAGCCCAAGCGTCATTCCTCGTGGAATGCTAAAACTCACCCCATCAACGGCATGCACATACCCTACCGTGCGCTGTAGAATAAGACCCCTCGTCACCGGAAAATGCATTTTGAGATCGCGCACATCCAGTAGGGGCGTGGGCTTACCCCGCCAGTCCGGCTCGCTCGCTACCAGCGTATCTGCCATCAACTCTCTCCTTATATTATATTTGTGGCTTCACGGATAGCCGCTTTCTGGGCTTCTACTCTGGCCCGTTGTCTTCGTTCCGCGTAGGCTTGCTCATTGGGATCGGTAATATCCGGCCAGCACGCCTTCCGATGCGTGAAATTTCCTGGCAGCGGGTCAAGCGGTGGCATGGTGCGGCAGATGTTGCGCGCGAAGAAACAGCGCGGCATAAACGGGCAGCCAGGAGGCGGTTGTAACAGGTCCGGCGGAGCCCCTTCAATGGTTCTCAGTTGCGTTTGCCGCCTCTCATCCAGACGTGGCACTGAAGACAAGAGGCCGAGGGTATACGGATGCCGTGGATGAGCAAAGAGTTCCTCCGTTGGAGCCTCTTCGACAACCTTGCCCGCGTACATGACGACGACGCGGTCGGTCATGCCTGCCACCACCCCAAGATCATGCGTGATGAGAATGAGCGCTGTACCAAACTCTTGACAGACGCCGCTCAGCAGTTCCAGAATCTGCGCCTGTACCGTCACATCGAGAGCCGTCGTCGGCTCGTCGGCAATCAGCAGTTTGGGATTGCAGGCCAGCGCCATCGCAATCATCACGCGCTGGCGCATCCCACCGCTGAGTTGGTGTGGATACGAGTTAACACGCTCTGCTGCCGCCGGAATACCAACTTGCTCTAACAAGGCTATCGCGCGTTGGCGCGCCTGGCTATCGCTTGTCTTCAGATGAATTTTCAGTCCTTCGGCGATTTGCTTGCCAACAGGTATGGTTGGATTAAGACACGTCATTGGATCCTGAAAAATCATCCCTATCTGGCCGCCGCGTATTTTCCGCATAGCACTTTCTTGCAGATCGAGCAATTCCTGATCCTCGAACAAGACGCTGCCTCCCGCGAACTCGCCCGGCGGTTGATCGATCAATTTCATAATAGAGAGCGCTGTGACGCTCTTCCCACAGCCGCTCTCTCCCACCAGCGCGATCTTTTCCCCTGGCTTGATCGCGAAGCTGACTCCATCCACAGCACGGATGAGACCGGCCTTCGTTTTGAAATACGTTTTGAGATCCTGTACCTCTAGCAGATAGTCGCCCAACAGCTATTCTCCTTCTGGGCGGGCGGGGCTTGATCTTCATCCCATGAAGCTCGGCCCACGCCCCTACTTATCGCTCCGTCATGCGCGGATCGAGCGCGTCGCGCAGGCCATCGCCAACCAGGTTAAAGCTGAGTACAGTAAAGAAAATGAGCAGCCCCGGCACAAACACCAACCAGGGATTCACGCTGAAATAGCCCTGACCATCGCTGATCATGTTGCCCCAACTGGCATACGGTGGTTGGATGCCGAAGCCAAAGTAGCTCAGTACCGACTCAAGAATAATATTATTCCCGACGAGGATTGTCGCGTTCACAATAATTGGCCCGGCTGCATTTGGCAGAATGTGCCGGAACATCAGGCGGAAATTCCTGGCCCCGCTTGTGCGCGCTGCCAGAACGTACTCGCGTTCCCTGAGGGCCAAAAACTCACCCCGCACGAGGCGCGAAGCCGCGGGCCAGACGAGAACAGCTATCAGGATAATGACGCTTCTCGGCGTATGATCAATGAATGAGGCCGAAAGGACAAACAGCAGCAGGTACAACGGAACCGATAAGACAACATCCGTCAGACGCATCAGCAGGTTATCAACAATACCGCCATAGTAGCCCGCGATTGAGCCGATGCCAACGCCAACGCCAATGGCAACGAGCATGGAGGTGAGGCCGATCAACAGTGAGACCTGGCCGCCTGCCATGGCGCGGGCCAGTTCGTCACGCCCAACATCGTCGGTTCCCAGTGGGAACTGTAACGATGGCCCGGCAAGCGTTTGGGACACGTTGGACACATTAATCGTATCAGGCTGATTATGCCCGGTGATGTACGGACCCAGAAAACAAAAGACAAACATGAAAATCAGGACCGCCGCGCCTGCAACCGCGGTACGGTTGCGCATGAAGCGGTCGAAGATGATGCGTCCCTGGCTGCGCCGCTTCTGTACCAGCGCCGGGGTCAGTTCCAGCATTGGTTCGAATTCATCTTCCATGGGGGCCCGATTTATCGCGCCCGCTTGCTGATCAGATATATCCACAATGCCCTCCTTCTCACCGAATTTCATCTTCATCCCATGAAGCTCGGCCCACGTCCCTACGAATAGTGGATGCGCGGATCCATTACTCCGTAAAGAATATCTGCGATCAGATTGAACGCGACTACGAAGACGGCGCTGAGCAGCAGTATCGACAGCAACACGGGATAGTCCCTGCTATCAAGAGACTGGAGAAAGAGCTGGCCCATACCCGGCCAGGCAAAGACCCCTTCGGTAATAGTGGCCCCGCCGGCCACAGCCCCAAAATCTATCGCAACGACGGTGATGAGAGGAATAACCGCGTTCCGCAGGGCATGACGAAAGACGAGCGATGAGGATGAGACGCCTTTCGCGCGCGCTGTACGGATGTAGTCTTGTCTTTTCACCTCGATCATGCTCGCGCGCATATAGCGGCTCCACGTCGCAATGAACGTGATAGCCAGCACCGACGTGGGCAAGATGAGATGATTGAAATGATCCCACGCCGCGTTGAAGGCGTTGAATGTCACGCCGAAGGTTGTCGTTCCTGAGGTGGGAAGCCAGTGCAGCCATATGCCGAAGATGTCCTGAGCAAAGAGACCAAAGATGAAAATAGGCATCGCGATGCCGAAATAGGCAAGCGTTGTCAGGACATAATCCGTCAAAGAATATTGGCGCAGAGCGGAGATAACGCCCACCGCAACCGCTATGATCAACGCCTCCACGAGCGCGATGCTGAATAGCTCCAGCGTGGCCGGGAAACGCCGGGCAAGAATTGACGATACCGCTTCATTCGTGGCAAATGAGTAGCCGAAATTTCCTTGCAGGGCGCTCGTGATCCATTTGAGGTATTGAATCGGTAGGGGATCATCCAGCCCAAAACGGGCGCGTAACGCGGCCCGGCCCGCTGCGCTCAGGCGCGGATTGAATAATACAGCCTCCGGCCCTCCGGGAAGCGCGTGAATAAGCGCGAACATCGCGATAGAAATGAGAAAGAGCAACGGTATTGCCTGCATGGACCGTCTCAGAATGTATCGCCCCATAAACGCCTCCGACAAGCAAAACATGAGAACGAAATGGACCTGTTCCAGTGTATCATATAAACCTCTGGTCGAGCATCATGGATGATGCTCGACCAGAGACTGCGCTTACCGCGTTGCCGGGTGAGCAGTAACACTCTACCTTAGCACTTGCCGCCGGTACACCACCAGTTCCATACTCCCACCGTTTCTGAGGCGCCCATTGGGCCAGGCTGGTAGCCGTTCGCGCCATTTTTCACCATCGCGATGTCTACCGGCCCATACAGAGTGACGAACGGGAACTGCGTCAGGTAAATCTGGTGAATCTGATCGAAGATCTGCTGGCGCGCGCTGGCATTATCGGTAGCCTGTTCTTTCAGGAACAGACTGTCGAGCTGCTTGTTGCAGTAGAACGAGAAGTTCGCACCTGAATAGCTGTTCGCCGCGGTAGGGATTGCCGCACAGGAGAACTCGGACGCATCATCAGGATCGTAGGGGAAATTGTTCTCGAACTCGGCAAGGTCATACTTGCCCGGCTTTCCGGCTGGCAGGAAGGTGCCGAAGAAAGTGCTGGCAGGATAGTTTTGAATGTCGATCTTGACGCCGATCGCCTTGAAATCCTGTTGCAAAATGTTCTCGTCAGCCGCGCGCCAGGCATTATTCGCCGTTGTCGAGTACTGGAACTCTAACCTCTGGCCGTTCTTTGTCCGCACACCATCGGAACCCATAACCCACCCGTCCTGTTGAAGCAGGGCATTAGCGGCGCTGACGCTGTAGGGCGGGCAGGGAGCGTTAGGCTCGTACCCAGGGGTATACGCCGAACCATGATCGGTACACAAAGGAGACGCCTGTCCGCGCCGGGCTACGTTGATTAACGCCGTATGGTCAATTGCCATCGCCATCGCTTTACGAACGTTGAGGTCTTGCAGGATAGGATTGTGCAAGTCGAAGTACATGGCCTCGAAGTTCGCCGTCTTCGGATTTGCCACAAGGCGATAGTTGCTGATCGTTTTGTACGTCGCCGTCTTAGTCACATCCAGGAACCAGGACGAGTCGATAGAGCCGGACTGGATATCGCTGAGAATCGTGTCCTGGTTGGTGACGATACGGAACACGATACTATCAAGATACGGCAAACCCTGAGCTGCCAGGTAGTAATTCGGGTTGCGCACCACCGTGTAGTTAACGCCAGGAACGCTTTGACTGACCGTGAATGGGCCACTGGAGACAGTCGGTTTCAGGTTTTGCGGCGACTTCAGGATTGAGCCGGGTGACATGCTGCTGAAGATATGGGCGGGCAGTGGCGCGGTTGCTCCATCCGTCCAGGCCGCAGCAAATGGTGCGAAAGGAGCGGAGAGATGGAACGTGATCGACAGTTTGTCCGGGGAGACCGTTGCCGATTGGATCAGGTTGAAGCCGACAGTAGAAGCGGCGCCAAATTGAGGATTGTCCCAGAGCTTCCAGGTGAAATTGACATCGTCCGCGTTGAGCGGCTGACCATCCGACCACTTCAGACCTGGGCGCAGCTTGAACGTCCACGTCTTGAGATCGGGCGAGACGTCGCCGTTGGCGACAGTAGGAACTTCGGTCGCCAATCCAGGCTGAATGTTCCCATTCGCATCACCGGAAAATAGGGGCGCCCAGATCGAATTATCAACCAGATTGGAAAAGGTCTCTACAGAGCCATTAGGGATGAGCGAGGTTGGCTCTTCGTACAGGTCATCAATCCAGGTACCGCCTCTTACCGGTTTGCCGCTGCTCGTGCTGCTTGCCGGCGCCCCTGTTGGGCCACAGGCAGTTAGCAACAAGATCAGCACGGATAAGAGGGAAAGGCTGACCATCAAAAATCGCGTTTGGAGTTGTTTGAGCATCACGTCCTCCTGAAAAATAGTAACGACTAGAGAAAACAGTTAACCCGCCGGAACGGGATTCACCTTAGTCTGCCCAGAATGGACACTACTAGCACACCTCAACGAACGCGGAATGAGTTGCTACATTATTGCATATACATATTCTAATACGCAATCCCCCCCCAATTTCTCACATAGATGAGCTTAAGTTGGTACAACGCTCGTCATGCAATCTGGGATACTGTTCGTGATGACTATCATCACCGGCATCACCCTGTTTTTTCCTCGCTCGCATCATCCTGGCGGGCTTGCTTTTCGTTCAGGGCAGACAGGACGCGCTCTGGCGTCATCGGGAGCTGCGTCAGGCGCACGCCGACCGCGTCCTTGATGGCGTTGGCGATGGCCGCGGCCACCGGAACCACGGGCGGCTCGCCCACCCCTCTGGCGCCGAACGGGCCAAGACCCGACGGAACCTCCACCAGCAGAGGCGTGATGGGGGGTACATCCAGGCTGAGCGGCAGCGCGTAGTCCATCAGCGTCGCGGTGAGCAACTGCCCGCTCTCGTCGTAGGTCATGCCCTCGAACAGCGCCCAGCCGATGCCTTGAACCACGCCGCCGTGAATCTGGCCCTCCACCTCCGCCGGGTTAATGGCCCGGCCCACGTCCTGCGCCGCGACGTAATCAAGAACGCGCACTTCGCCCGTCTCAGGATCAACGGCCACCTTCGCCAGGTGCGCGGCGAACGTGGGCGAGGCGACGCGATTGGCCGAGCGCCCGCGACCGAAGACCGGCTCGTAGGGAGCGCCGAAGTTCATAGTGTTCGCGGCGATCCGCGGCAGCGTGACATACTTCTCCGGCACGCCCCTGACCATCACTTTGCCATCCCGCAGTTCCATGTCCTCGGCGGATGCCTCCAGCATCTCCGCGGCGATGGCGAAAACCTGGCTGCGTGCGTCGCGCGCCGCCGCCAGCACCGCCGACCCGACGGTGTAGGTCGTCTTGCTGCCCGCGGAGAGGCCGCTATAGGGCATGGAATCGGTGCTATCATGCATCACATCGATGGCCGCGACTGGTAGACCCAACGTGTCGGAGGCGATGAGCGCCATCGAAGCATCCGAGCCGGACACATCGACGCTGCCCACCACAACGGTAAACATACCGTCCATCTCCAGCCGGCAAAGGGCCGCGGCTGGCTCGGTGCCGCCCTGCCAGCCGCCAATGGCGGCGCCGATCCCGATCTTCCAGCCCGTAGGGGCCGATTTATCGCGCCCGTCCTCCGCATCCTGCTTAGCCTGCTCGCGCTGTACCCATAAGGGATGCTGCTGGATCTGCTCGATGCACTCCAGCAGGCCAATACGCGGCCAGCGACCTCGCATGAGATTCGGATCACCCTCTTTGAGGGCATTGATCTGGCGAAACTGCAGCGGGTCCATTCCCAACTGCTGGCAGAGGTCCTGCACCGCCGATTCCAGCGCGAAGTATGTCTGCGGCCCGGCAGGGGCGCGATAGGCGCCGGTGCCGGACTTGTTGGTCTCAACCACGTCACAGCGCACAGCAATATTGGGACAGCGATAAGCGCCGAAGAAATGGAAGCCGCTCAGACCCGCCAGCAGATTGGGATAGGCGCCGGAATCCACAAGCATCCGAGCCTGGATAGCGGTGAGCGTGCCATCCCTTTTCGCGCCGAGTTTGATGGTGATCACCAATTGCGGCGCGGGGTTCCCGGCCAGCAAATCATCCTGGCGCGTGTAGATCAGGCGTAGCGGCCTGTGCAAAAGATTTGCTGCCGCTGCTGCCAGCGGCTCGAGCAAGGATTCCTTGCCGCCAAAGCCTCCCCCGATTGGCACCGGCTCGACCCGCACCTGTCGTTCGGGCATAGCGAGCGCCCTGGCAACGGCTGAGCGCACGCTGAACAATCCCTGCGTGCTGGGCCAGATCACCATGTGATGGCCGGACGGACTGGGGGAGACGGTGACGGAATGCGGCTCCATATAGGACTGATGCACCGGGTGGGTGCGATAGGTGTTTTCGACCACTACCTCGGCCTGGCGCAGACCTTCCTCGATATCGCCCATTGCCATAGGTCGGAACCGTCTGACATTCGACGACCCCTCCTCTGCCGCGACCGCTGCTGGTTGAGGGAAGCCAGGAATTGGACTTTCTCCAGCAGCTTCAATCTCCTGGTGAACGCGAGCCGGAGGAGCGCCGGGCCGCGCGGCTGCCTCTGGCTCAATGGCCGCGGGCAGCGGATCATAATCGACTTCTACGGCATTAACTCCATCTTCGGCGGCAGCCTCCGTCTCGCCGACCACGATAGCCACGGGATGCCCGCACCACAGCGCCTCTTGCCGCGCCAGGGGAGATTGCGCGCGGGAAACTGAGTCCGCCTGGGCCATCCCCAGCGTTTCGGCGGTAAACACCGCTACCACTCCTGGCAAGGAGAGCGCCTCCGCGCTGTCGATACCCAAAATGCGTGCGTGAGCATAGGGACTCGTCACCAATCGCGCATACAGCAGGCCAGGCGCTGGCTGATCGCCCGCGTAGCGCGCCCGCCCGGTCACTTTGTCCGGCCCGTCCTGGCGAGGGATAGATGTGCCAACCAGCGTCGGCTGCGCTGGCTGTTGGGTTTCTTGTATCATCGAAAATAGTCCTCTTTCATAGCAGGAACTTACGCTTCTGTTCAAAGATCTCTGCTCTACATTGTACACTACAATGGATACGATCTGTCTGATAGATGGTATAATGGGTCTAACAGATGGCAAAATCGCTGTGTGGTCCGTAGGACGGAAAGGCATAAGAGCCTATGGCGCTGGAACACCGACAAACAATGACCGTGGAAGAATATGTCCTTGTGAGCGCGCAGTCGATGAAAATGGAACTTTATCGAAAAGAGCAAAACAAATGGGTCTACTACGCCTTTGGCGGCGACGATGAGATCGATGTGGCATCCCTGGGAGTTCAGTTCCCGGTCGCGGATGCTTACGAAGGCATAGACCCTGCCGAGGATTTTTCTGCGGAAAGAGAAAATGCTCCTTTCCCAGAACGATAACTGACCCCCGCGCCAGACCCCCACAAGGGGGGTCTGGCGCGGGGTCCGGGCTATCGTCGGCGTCTGGCAACACGCGCGAAACCGGTTTTTCATCAAGAATTCACAGACCATGACCCGATAACAGGCGCATGACGCGATAGACGCGCAGATCCACCTCACGCGCCTGCTTGCAGTGCAGGTGATCCCACCGCTCGACGCGCACGCGCTGCCCGTTTTCCTCCTAATTACAGAGGTTATAGCTCGGTGAAATGTGTTAGATTAGGTTTGTCAATCAGCCACTAACGCCGCTTTACTAATCGGCTCAGACTATCGATAGTCAAAGGAAATAACTATGGAGAAATTTTCCCAGCGAATGGGTTTTCAAAACGTGAACACTGTTATACAGATAGACTCTATGGAGGTGGGTCTAATAGCAGAACCGGGATCATTGACG
>Ga0207416_1002221_pt1 | contig 22034 bp, 20 predicted proteins | sample PaiPotPPM11metaG_FD_184107 | JGI IMG/M metagenome (GOLD analysis project Ga0207416, IMG submission 184107) | Iron sulfur acid spring bacterial and archeal communities from Banff, Canada, to study Microbial Dark Matter (Phase II) - Paint Pots PPM... ...
GCCCAAGGCATCCCGATCGTCGGCACGTACATCTCGTACTTCCTGTTCGGCGGCGAGTTCCCAGGGACCGCGATCATACCGAGGTTCTACATCCTGCACGTGTTCCTGATCCCGGGCATCATCTTGGCCCTGGTCACGGCCCACCTGTTCATCATGTTCCACCAGAAGCACACGCAGATGCCGATGAAGGGGAACACGGAGAAGAACGTGGTCGGCCAGCCGTTCTGGCCGTACTTCCTGCTCAAGGGCCAGGCCTGGTTCTTCTTCATCTTCGGGGCGCTGGCGGCGCTCGGCACGTTCGCGCAGATCAACCCGATCTGGCTGTACGGCCCGTACACGCCGCTCGCGATCTCGTCGGCCAGCCAGCCCGACTTCTACATGGGCATCCTCGAAGGCTCGCTGCGCATGATGCCCGCGTGGGAAATCAACTTCCTCGGGCATACGCTGTCGCTTTCGGTGCTCATCCCCGCCCTGCTGCCACTCGGGATCATCTTTACGGGGGCGGCCCTGTGGCCGTTCTTTGAACAGTGGGCCACGGGCGATAAATCCTTCCATCACATCAACGACCGGCCGCGCAACGCGCCGGTGCGCACCGGCATCGGCGTCGCGGCGGTCTCCTTCTACGCCGTCCTGCTGCTCGAGGGCGCCAACGACGTCATCGCCAACGCGTTCCAGATCCCGCTGTACACGGTCACCTGGATCTCCCGCGTCGCGATCTTCGTGGTGCCCATCGGCGGGTACCTCGTGACGAAACGAATATGTCTCGCCTTGCAGCGCAAGGACGCCAACATGCTCATCCACGGCGTGGAGACCGGCTGGATCCGCCAGCTCCCGAACGGCGAGTTCATCGAGGAGGAGCGCCCGGTCACCGAGGAGGAACGCGCGGTCCTCGAGGCCAGGCACGACTTCCAGCCGCTGCCGTCGGAGGAGGACGTGGACGAGAACGGCGTCCCCGCCCCGGCCGCCCGCGGCCCGCTCGGCATCGCGCGCAAGTTCGCGAACCGGGCGTTCACCGAGACGGTCGCCGTCCCCGAGGGGCACGGCGACGGCCACGGTCCGGCCCACGAGGCCGTGGAAGGCAACGGCCACGGCGAGATCGAGGGCGGCGAGCACGCGGCGATCGGCTCCCACGAGGAGCAGTAGCCGCGCCCGGCGCTAGCCACACGGAAACGCCCCCGGTGCCCGGCACCGGGGGCGTTTCCCGTTTTTCTGTTTGCCGCCGCCGCGGCTAGTCCCGCCGCCTCAGGCTCCCGCGCGCCCGCCATCCCGATTCATCCCGAACGGAGGCGTGCTTTCCCTATTCGGCCAGGCCGATCGAGAAGGCGGCCTCAAGGTCGTGGCGGGAGTACGCGCGGAACGCGACGTGCGTCTGCGTCGCGGTCACTCCCTCCACCCGGTTGATCCCGCCCGGGATCACGTCGGCGAGGTCGTCGTGCGAGCGGACCCGGACGATCACCACGAGGTCGTAGTCACCGGTGATCGAGTAAACCTCGCTGACCGCCGGCAACTGCACGATGGCCTCCGCGACCTCGGGGATGCGGTGGATCTCGGCCTTGAGCAAGACGATGGCGGTGACCACGGACAGCCTCCAGGAACGATGCGATGCTAACGCGGCAACTGTACTTTCCGCGTTGGCCTTCGTATGCTTCGGGGGCTCCGCTGCTCAGCGGCCCCGCAGCGCCCTCAGGAGCCACGCCAGCCAGCGTTCAAGGACCGACGAGATGTCCCTGGTGCCGCCGCGCGCTTGGGCGTGCCTGGCGGCTGCCTCGGCGTCCCTGGCGGCAAGCCAGGCGTCCAGGTCGTCGAGCGTCATGACCCCTTCCCGATCGGAAAGCCGGCCGAGCAGTTCGCCGAGCACGACCGAGGTGGCCCGGGCGTCGTCGAGCGCCCGGTGCGACGGCCGTACCGGCGTGCCGAAGAACTGGGCGAGGGTCGCCAGCTTCCTGTCCGGCACCTCCTGCGGCGTGGCCATCAGGTGCCGGGCGAGCCGCACGGTGTCGAGCACCTCGAAACCCGGCCAGTCACGCCCGATAGCGGCACTCGCGGCGGTCAGGAACGCCAGGTCGAACGGCGCGTTGTGCGCGGCGAGGACGCTGCCGTCAGCGAACGCGAGCAGGCCGGGCAGGACGGCGCCGACCGGCGGCGCCGAGGCGAGCATCTCGTCGCTGATCCCCGTCAGCTCGGTGATCGCCGGGGGGACGGGCGTGCCCGGATTGACGAGCGAGCCGAACTCGGCGATCGCCGTGCCGCCGTGCACGCGCACCGCGCCGATTTCCGTGATGCTGGCGTCCTCGGGCGCCCATCCGGTCGTCTCGACGTCCACGACGGTGAAGTCCAGGTCGGCCAGCGGCACCGACCGGATGCCGGGAGCGGGGATAGTGACGTCAGACATGATCACCACGGTAAAGCGGCCCACCGACATTTCTGTTCCGGCGCGCCAGCGACCCAGCGACCAGCGCCTTCCCCCGCGAGTCGAAGGGCGCGCCCCTGCCCCCGGACTGAGGAGGGAGGGAGCGACGAAGGAGCGGACGAGCGACGAGGGAGGAGGCAGGGGTCCCGAGCGCCCGGAGGCGAGCGGGGAAAGCAGAGTCGGTCACCCAATGGTCACGATTGCCCGAACTCGGTTGATGCTCCCGTCGGCGAGTCAATAGCGTGGCGCACGTTGTCAAGTGGTGATCATGGTGAGGGGACATTGGGAGTCATGCTGCGCACTCGTCTGGGTACCCGCCTCGGTGGGACCCGGCGCGCTGTCGCGCTCGGCGCCGCCGTCCTCCTGGCCGGCGGCCTTGCCGTCGTGGTCACGCAGGTCGCAGGCGCGCAGCCGCAGCCGAGCATCGACCAGGTGCGGGCCACGATCAACACCCTGACCGGCGAGTTCAACAAGGCGAATCAGCAGTACGACCAGGTCGAGGAGCAGCTCAGCACGGCTAACGCGCGGCTGAAGCAGGTGAACCGGCAGCTCGACGGCGACCAGGCCAGGTACGAAGCGGCCCGCAAGCTGGTCGTGCAGATCGCCGACTCCTCCTACGAAGACTCGAGCTCGACGTCCCTCGCCGGCCTGCTGACCAGCAACGACCCGAGCCAGATGCTCGCCGAGGCGTCGATCGTCCAGCAGGTCACCGGGACGAGGAACCTCGAGTCCCAGGCGTTCCTCGCCGACGCCAGCCAGCTCGTGGCCGTCCAGCAGGAGCAGCAGCACACCCAGCAGGGCATCGCGCAGCTGGCCACGCAGCGGAAGGCCACCAAGGACCACATCTCGGCGCTGCTCGCCAAGCAGGACTCGATACTCAACTCGCTGACGGGCGCGCAGCTGACGGCGGTGCAGCAAGGGACGGTGAACAGCGGCGGCGGCACCACGCACGCCAGCTACGCGGGCCCGACCGGGTCGCAGTCGGACACCGCCGTGGCCTTCGTCTTCAAGCAGCTCGGCTGCGCCTACAGCTACGGCTCCACCGGACCGTGCAGCGCCGGCTTCGACTGCTCCGGCCTCGTGATGGAGGCCTGGGCCGCGGCGGGCGTCACGATACCGCGTGACACCTACAGCCAGTGGGCGGCGCTGCCGCACATCTCCGAGTCGGCACTCCAGCCGGGCGACCTGCTGTACTACAACGGCACCGGCCACGTCGCCATGTACGTCGGCGGCGGCATGATCATCGACGCGCCGTCCGCGGGCCAGCCGGTCCGGGAGCTCAGCATGAACAGCTCGTGGTACGCCAGCAGCTTCGACGGAGCCGCCCGCCCGTGACGGCGTTCAGGGTGTCCCCGCTTAAACTGAGGGACGCTATGCGACGCACGCTGATCGTTACCAACGACTTTCCGCCCAGGCAAGGCGGCATCCAGTCATTCGTCCACGAGCTCGCGCTCCGGCTCGACCCCGACCGCCTGACCGTCTACGCCCCGCGCTGGGACGGCGACGCCGCCTTCGACGCTGTGCAGCCGTTCGAGGTGATCAGGCACCCGACCTCGCTGATGATCGGCGGCCCGAGCGTCCGCCGCCGCGCCGCCGGGCTCGCCAGGTCGAGGAAGGCGGAGGCGGTCATCTTCGGCGCGTCGGCCCCCCTGGGGCTGATCACGCCGGTCCTCCGCAAGGCCGGCGTGGAAAAGGCGATCGCGATCACCCACGGCCACGAGGCCGGCTGGGCCGCGCTGCCGGTCGCCAGGCAGCTGCTGCGGCGCATCGGCGACGAGACCGACGTCATGACCTACCTCGGCGAGTACTTCCGCGTGCGGGTCGCGGGCGCGCTCAGCCCAGGGGCCGCCGCGAGGATGGCCCGGCTGCGCCCGGGCGTCGACGCGGCCGCCTTCCGTCCCGACCAGGCCGCCCGCCAGATGGTCAGGGACCGCCACGGCCTCGGCGACCGCCCCGTCGTGGTCTGCGTGTCCCGCCTCGTCGCCCGCAAGGGCCAGGACACGCTGCTGCGGGCCTGGCCCGCGGTGCTCGCGGAGGTGCCGGACGCGGCGCTTCTCATCGTCGGCCGGGGCCCGTACGCGAAGACACTGCACCGGCTGGCGGAACAGGGCGGTGTGGCCGGCTCCGTCACCTTCACCGGCCCGGTTCCGCAGGCCGAGCTTCCCGCCTACTACGCGGCGGGCGACGTCTTCTCGATGCCGTGCCGCACCAGGCGCGGCGGCCTGGACGTGGAGGGCCTCGGCATTGTCTACCTGGAGGCGTCCGCGGCGGGCCTGCCGGTGGTCGGCGGGGACTCGGGTGGCGCGCCCGACGCGATCGCCGACGGCGAGACCGGCTACGTGGTCGGCGGCAGGGACGTGCGCGCCTTGTCCGACCGCCTGATCGCCTTGCTGCAGGACCCCGCGGGCGCGAAGGCGATGGGCGAGAAGGGCCGCGCCTGGGTCGAACGCGACTGGAACTGGGACGTCACCGCGGCCCGCCTCCGCGCCCTCATCGAGCAGGACTAGTGCCCGCCACAATTCCAGCGGATACCCCGTAAGGTATCCGCCGAAGATTGCGGGTCAAAAACGTCGAACTGCGCCCCCCGTGACCCTCGATCACGTCAAGGGCCCGGCTCCGCGCGGCGTTTTGTGGCCCAACGAGGGAAATGTCGGGCCGCTGGGTGCCCCAGTCGATGCCCGGCTCCCGTTTGACCCGCAATCATGATCCGAGACCCGGCAGTTCAATCCCTAGTGCGGAAACTTTTATTGGCACGGAACTTTTTTTCGTTATATCGCCAAAGAGTTTCCGTGATAACGAAAGTTTCCGTATTAATGGCTTGACCAGGTCATCGCGACGGCGCACCGGACGGCCCGCGCCTCCCGGAGGCATCACGCCTTACTCGAGTCAACGGCATTGCCCCGGGAGGGCCCGAAATATCGCACGTCATGTTTCCGGGGCCGGCCTGCCGCGCCCGCGGGGGCAACGGGGCGCGGCGGCGTGGAGCACGAAGTCGTTCGGGATAAGCGTCTCTCTACGGTGCCGGCCAGGAGTACGGTACCGGCCGGGAGTGAACCGGCCGCTAGGAGTACAGCGCGTCGATCTCGTGCGCGAACTCCTTGGCGAGTACCGAGCGCTTGATCCCGAGCTTGGCCGACAGGTGCCCCTGCTCCTGGGTGAAGTCGCCGTCGAGGATCCGGAACTTCCTGATCGACTCCGCCCTGGAGACCGCCTTGTTGGCGTCGTCCACGGCGGCCTGGATCTCGGCGTTCAGGTCCGGGTCGTCGCGCAGGTCCGCCACGGTCGCGTCGGCGGGCTTGCCGTGCCGCTGCTTCCACGGACCGAACGTCTCCTGGTCGATCGTGACGAGCACCCCGACGAACGGCCGCCCGTCGCCGACCACCATGCACTGCGAGATCAGCGCGTGCATGCGCATCCGGTCCTCGAGCACGGCGGGCGCGACGTTTTTGCCGCCGGCGGTGACGATCATCTCCTTCTTCCTGCCGGTGATCGTCAGGTAGCCCTCGTCGTCGAGTTCGCCGATGTCGCCGGTGGCGTAGTAGCCGTCCGCCGTGAATGCGTCCTTGGTCGCCGCCTCGTCGTGCCAGTACGCGGGGAAGATCGAATTGCCCTTGACCAGGACCTCACCGTCGTCGGCGATCCGCACGGCGACGCCGGGCAGCGGCTGGCCCACCGAGCCGATCTTCTGCCGGTCCGGCCGGTTGACCGACACCGGCGCGGTCGTCTCGGTCAGCCCGTACCCCTCGAGGACGGAGACCCCGACCCCGCGGAAGAAGTGCCCGAGCCGCGGCGCCAGTGCCGCGCCGCCGGAGATCGCCCACTCGGCGTGGCCGCCGAGCGCGGCGCGGAGCTTGCCGTAGACCAGCCGGTCGAACAGCGCGTGCTCGACCCGCAGCCGGAGACCGGGAGCGCCGGGCCCGTCAAGCGCCTCGCTGTAGGAGACGGCGACCTGGGCGGCGCGGGCGAAGATCTTGCCCTTGCCGTCGCCGATCGCCCTGGCCTCGGCGCCGTTGTACACCTTCTCGAACACGCGGGGCACGGCAAGCACGAAGGACGGCTTGAACGACGCGAGGTCGGGGAGGAGGTTGTTCATGTCCTCGCAGTGCCCGAGGACGATGCCCGCCTCAAGCGTGCCGACCTCGATGACCCGCGCGAAGACGTGCGCGAGCGGCAGGAACAGCAGGGTGGACGCGGTGCCGTCCGCGTGGATGGAGGCGAGCGGCCCCATGAACGCGTTCCTGACGGCGGCGAGCAGGTTCTCGTGCGTTAGCTCGCATCCCTTGGGCCGGCCGGTTGTGCCCGAGGTGTAGATGATCGTGGCGATGTCCTGCGCGCCCCGCGACCTGGCCCGGGCGTCGAGCGTCTCCGCGCTTACGTCGGCGCCCGCGGCGGTGAGCGGCGGCAGGTCGGACTCGAGCAGCCACAGGTGCTCGAGCGCGGGCAGCCGGTCCCTGGCGTCGGAGATGAGCGAGGCGAACCCGTCGGTCTCGGCGATGACGGCCCGCGCCTGCGAGTTGCCGAGGATCCACTCGGCCTGCTCGGCCGAGGACGTCTCGTAGATCGGCACGACGACCGCGCCCACGGTCCACAGCGCGTAGTCGATCAGCGTCCACTCGTACCGGGTGTGCGACATCAGCGCGACGCGGTCGCCGACCTCGACGCCGGCCGCGATGAACCCCTTCGCGAGCGCGTGCACGTCGTCTCTGAACGCCGCGGCGGTGACGTCCGACCAGGTACCGTCAGCCGACTTTCTGCGCAGCATGACGGCGGACGGCTGCTCCGCCGCGCGGCGCGTGACCAAGTCCGCCGTGTTCGCGGACGCCGGGATCTCCGCCAGGGCGGGAATGCTGTACTCGCGCAAGGACCTCTCCGTTCTCCGTCCACCCGAGTCTATGTTTTATCTCATGAGGGTCCATGTAGTAAGCGACGTGCACGGCACGTTCGACGCGCTCAAGTCGGCGGGCGACGGGGCGGACATGCTGATCTGCCTGGGTGACATGCTCCTGTTCCTCGATTACGCGGACCCCACCCAGGGCATCTTCGCCGAGCTCTACGGCGCCGAGCACGCCAGGGAGTACATCGACCTGCGCACCGCGCGCCGGTTCGATGACGCCAGGGCCCTCACCGCGGGCATCGCCCAGCGGCTGACCGCCGACCGGGGCACCGACCTGCGTACCCTCACCGAGGAGGCGATCAGGAAGCAGTACGCCGCCCTCTTCGGCGCCCTGGCGGAGCCCGCCTACCTCACCTACGGGAACGTGGACATCCCGCGGCTGTGGGACACCTTCCGCAAGCCGGGCCACCAGGTGCTCGACGGCGGCCAGGCGGTGGTCGACGGCGTCACGTTCGGGTTCGTCGGCGCCGGGCTGATCTCCCCGTACCGGACACCGAACGAGGTGCCGCCCGCCGAGTACTCGGGAAAGCTGGACGCGGTCGGCGCGGTGGACGTGCTCTGCACGCACATACCGCCCGCGGTGCCCGAACTGCTCTACGACGTGCAGGCGCGCCGCATGGAGACCGGCTCGACCGCGCTGCTCGAAGTGATTCGGCGCACCCAGCCGAGGTACGCCTTGTTCGGGCACGTGCACAATCCCCTCGCGCGGCGGGTGCGGATCGGGCGCACCGAATGCGTCAACGTCGGCCACTTCCGCGCCACCCGCGTGCCGTACGTGGTTGAGCTCTGAACGACACACCCCGCCGGGAGAGTTAATCTGCCTGTATGAGCACTCAGCCGGGCAGCGACCCCATCGGCGACTTCCAGCGGTGGCTGATGAAGGCCGGAGCCAAGAGCATCGGCCGCGAAGTAGCGGGCCGGGTGAAGTCCACGGTCGGCGCCAAGACCAACCCGAAGAAGTCCGAGGACATCTGGGAGACCGCGACCACCGAGGAACTGACCGACGAACCGCCGGAGTGCCAGTGGTGCCCGATCTGCCGCGCCGCGCGCAGGTACCGTGACTCGGGCGGCGCGTCGTCCGCCAGCCAGTTCGCCGGGGTGGGCGACACCCTCGCCGGGCTGACCAGGGACGCGTTCAGCCTCTTCGACGCCGCGCTGCGGCAGGCGCAGCGGCCCGCCCCCGCGCCTGGTGGCCGCGCCGCGGACCGCCCGGCGCCGTCCCAGGAACCAGGCGAGCCCGGGCCGTCGGCCGACTCAGGTCACGCGCATTCAGACCACGGCGCCGTCGTCGTCGGACCCGGAATCGGGTGGCCGACCGTTGTCCATCCGCAGCACGAGGACGACGAAGCCGCCGACGAAGGCGGCGACCGCGAGGAAAGCGGCCAGCCCGGAGATGGTGGCGCCGATGGCGGTGCTGATCAGCAGGTAGAGCGGACCGCCGAATAGCGCGAGCCAGGCGCCTTTCGTCACCGGGTCAAGCCGGGGCAGTGGCGGCGGCGACGGCGGGACGTAGTGGTCGCTGGCGGGATCGTCCGCGGTCGGCACGTCCCTCGGTCCCGTCGCCGCGTGCAGCCCCGGCCACGGCTGGTCGGACGGTGTCTCGCCGGGCGCCGTGTTCTCGGGACTCGCGCTGTCCGGCATGGACACGCCGCCATGCACCGGCAGGCCCGGCAGCCCGGTCGGGTTGGTCGGCGGTTCACCGGGCAGCGCTTCGGGGACCGAGGGCGGGACGGCGGGCGTGACGTGCACCGGGCCCGCGAGGTCTTCCCGGTCCGGCCAGGGCGGCGCGTCACCGGCCGGGGCAGGCGCGTCGAAGCGGGCAACCAGGTCCAGCCAGGCGGCCTCGTCCCCGTCGCCGCCTGCCGCGTTACCGCCTGGGCCCGTTCCGCCGGGCGCGTCCTCGTCAGCCACTGTTTCCCCCCGGGGGGATAGCCCCCCGTACCTCGCGCTGGCAAAGCTGCGAGGTGAACGTTGTCACTGGACCTGATTGTTCCGGCCGAGCGAACCCCCGTACCGCCGGGCCGGTCCGGCGCGACGAAAGCTTCGGGGGTCTCACTGTCCTCACTTATAAAGTCTTACCCTTTTTGCTGCCCGATGCTGTGCTTCTGAATGAATGCCAGGGTGCCATCGAAGATCTCAGGAGCATCATTGTCAAGGGTAGCCACGTGATAGCTGTTGGCAAGCGGCCGTACTTCGGCGCCCGGCAGGGCGGCGGTCAGCACCTTCATGCTGGCCGGGCCGACCACGTGGTCGACCGTGGACCGGTAGACGAGCACCGGCTGCGTCACCGAGACGAGCCCGGCCGCCGTTGTCTTCCACATCCGGGGTAGCGTCGCGACGGACGCCACCGGCGTCTTTTTCAGCGCGCCCTCCTGCGCGTCGGGGTTCTTGATGTCACCGCCGATAGAAGGAATGGCCCTGATCACGTACTTGAGCACCGGCGTGAACGGGATCAGCGGGCTGTCGCCCGCCAGCGACGGGTTCACCACGACGAGCCCGCTGACCCGGTCGCCCTGCGTTTCCGCGAGCCGGAACGCCAGGCAGCCGCCCATCGATATCCCGGTGACGAACACCCGCTCGCACCGGGCGTACAACTCGGTGAACGCGCGCTCGGCGGACTGGTACCAGTCGGTCCACCCGGTCCTGGCGAGTACCCGCCAGTCGGCGCCGTGCCCGGCGAGCAGCGGTGCCCGGACCGTCATGCCCGCGCCCGCGAGATGCGCCGCCCACGGCCGCACGGTGCGAGGCGAGCCGGTGAAGCCGTGCAGCACGAGCACGCCGATCGGGCCTCCGTTAGCGGAAAACGGCTGTGCCTCCGAAGACACTGCCTCCGGTGACGCGGGCGCCGGCGATGCTGAAGACACCCTTGCATAGTCCCACAGATTTCGAGGAACGTGGGACGATGTACCCGTGTTCTACTGGGTAGCTAAGTACACGCTGGGCATAGCGCTGAAGCTGGTGTTCCGGTCCTGGTCCCGTGGACGCCGGAACGTGCCGCGACGCGGTCCCGTCATCCTGGCGAGCAACCACCTCTCGTTCGCCGACCACTTCTTCGGTCCGGAGCCGCTGCCGCGCAAGGTGGTGTTCCTCGCCAAGTCCGAGTACTTCACCGGCAAGGGCCTTAAGGGGCTGGCGAGCCGTGCGTTCTTCAGCGGCGTCGGTCAGATCCCGATCGACCGGACCGGCGGGGAGGCCAGCGAGCGCGCGCTGCGCTCAGGGCTGCGCGTCCTCGCGCAGGGGCGGGTCCTCGGCATCTACCCGGAAGGCACCCGCTCGCCGGACGGGCGCCTCTACAAGGGCCGCACCGGCGTGGCGCGGCTTGCCCTCGAGTCCCGCGCGCCCGTCGTGCCGTGCGCCATGATGAACACCTTCGAGTTCCTGCCCTCCGGCTCGCACAACCCCCAGTTCAGCGTCAGGCCCGGGGTGATCTTCGGCAAGCCGATGGAGTTCTCCCGCTACTACGGCAGGGAGAAGGACCGTGAGGCCCTGCGCGCGGTCACCGACGAGATCGTCGCCGAGATCCAGAAGCTGTCCGGGCAGGAATACGTCAACATCTACGCGAAGCAGGCGAAAGAACAGGCGCAGGCGGACCCGCGGGACACGGATTTATCGATGTTATCGATTGCAGTCGCCGGCGTTCTCGCGGCGCCGTTGCAAGCGGCCTCCGGACGGCTAGGCTTTGCCCTATGCGAGTTGGGGTCCTTACCGGGGGCGGAGACTGCCCGGGGCTGAACGCGGTCATCCGCGCGGTGGTACGCAAGGGTACGCAGGAGTACGGGATCGAGTTTCTCGGTTTCCGCGACGGGTGGCGCGGGCCGCTCGAAGCGGACACCATGCCGCTCGACGTGAACGCGGTGCGCGGCATCCTGCCGCGCGGCGGCACGATACTCGGCTCGTCACGGACGAATCCGTTCAAGGAGAGCGGCCCGGGCCGCTCGGGCGTCGAACGGATCAAGGACAACATGGACGGGCTCGGCGTCGATGCCCTCATCGTGATCGGCGGTGAGGACACGCTCGGCGTCGCGGCCAAGCTCAACGACGAAGGCATCCCCGTCGTCGGCGTGCCGAAGACCATCGACAACGACCTCGGCGCCACCGACTTCACGTTCGGCTTCGACACCGCGGTGAACATCGCGATGGAGGCGATCGACCGCCTGCACACCACGGCGGAAAGCCACCACCGGGCGCTGATCGTCGAGGTGATGGGCCGGCACGCGGGCTGGATCGCCCTGCACGCGGGCATGGCGGGCGGCGCGAACGTCGTCCTCATCCCCGAGCGCCCGTTCGACATCGACAAGGTGATCGGCTACGTCGAGCACCGCTTCCAGACCAGGTACGCGCCGATCGTCGTGGTCGCCGAGGGCGCGCACCCGCAGCACGAGGAGCTCGCGCTGCAGTCCGGCCAGCTCGACGCCTTCGGCCACGTCAGGCTCGGCGGCGTCGGCCAGTACCTCGCCAGCGAGATCGAGAAGCGCACTGGCAAGGAGGCGCGCTGCACGGTCCTCGGCCACATCCAGCGCGGCGGTACCCCGACGGCCTTCGACCGGGTCCTCGCCACCCGCTTCGGCCTGCACGCGGTTGAGGCGGTGCACGACGAGGCGTTCGGCATGATGGTGGCGCTGCGCGGCACGGAGGTCGTGCGCGTCCCCCTCATCGAGGCCACCCGCGAGCTGAAACTCGTGCCCGCGGACCGCTACGCGGAATCCGAAGTCTTCTTCGGCTAATTCCGGCAACCAGTCATATCCCGAACGTAAGCGGCTGACTCTTCCGCGCCCAATTGCTCCCCAGGGGACACACGGGCACCGTCGTGTTAGTCTCCTGACGTGCGATGTTGACCTTCTCCTGCCGCAAATGCCCGCGGACCTCCTCGTGGCCAGTCACCCATGCCGACTGGATCACGACTGGAGGAATCATGTCACACACTATTCGCCTCGCCGCCGGCGCCGACGCCGACGCGATCGGGGAGCTGCTCTACGCGTTCAACCGGGAATTCGACGAGCCGACGCCGGCCCCGGCCGCGCTCGCGGAGCGGATGCGGCAGCTGCTCGACGGCGGTGACACGCTTGTCCTGCTCGGTGGCGACGGCCCCGACGGGCTCGCCGTGCTCCGCTTCCGCGCGGCGATATGGAGCGCGGGCCTGGAGTGCTACCTGGCCGAGCTGTATGTCACCCCGGCGAGGCGGGGGCAGGGACTGGGCCGGGAGCTCATGCGGGCGGCGCTCCGCGAGGCGCGCGACCGCGGCGCGGACACCATGGACATCGGCGTCGACGAGCCTGACCTCGCCGCCCGCCGCCTGTACGAGAGCCTCGGCTTCACCAACCGCTCGGGCGGCGACGGTCCCCTGATGTACGTCTACGAGCGGGAACTGTAGACGGCCTGCTCGCCTTGGCGCTGATCGCGGTGGCGGTCGCGGTGACCACCTTCCGCAACCACGCCGAGAACGTCTGACCGGCCCGCCATGAAACGACGAGAGCCGCCCGCCGGGGCCTCTACCCGGTTTCCGATCCGTGCCCGTTTCGCCGGAAATTTCCGCGGCCCGTTTCATGATCGCGAAGGATTTTCATCTCATTTGATGAAAATCCTTCGCGATAGCAAAATCCTTCGTGATCATCTCGACCTGGCCCGTTCGGCGGCCGTATGGGCGGAACACGCGAGCCCCGGAGGCACCAAATGCCTCTTGAGTGACCGGTACGTCGGCACGGAGTCTGACTCCCGACGGAGACGGATGTCGTGGTACTGGCCGCGCCAGAGACAAAGACCGCCGCGAACCTCCACCACGATTGGAAGCGCACGCTGACCGCACCCAGCCGCCACTTCAGCCCCAAACCTGAGCCAGCCGCCTTTCTCGGTTTTGAGACCGGCAAATGGGTGCACGTACGGGGGACGGCGCCCGTTGAGGCGCCACACGACTGTCGGCCGCGCGTCAGGAGGCAATATAACCCCGGCTAAACAACAATCCCGCTGCGGCTCATGAACGGCACGATGTGGATATCGTCAAATGCCAGGAACGGGTATGACTCAATCGCACGCGTGAGACAACTAAGGCTATTGAGCCCCGGCCGGCGCCGGCTTACGGGAGGCGTTCCAGCCGGGTCCACGGGGACGGCGGGTTGTCGTCCCTTGGCAGCCACAGCAGCGGCTGCATCCGGTCGAATGCCACCTGGAAGCCCGGCTCCCAGGGGAACCTGCCGTTCTTGTCGGACCACACGACCTGCAAGTACGGCGGCCTCACCATGCCGTAGAAGGCATTGGAGATCGCGAGCAGGCCGTTGGACGCTCGCCAGCTCGTATCGACGGGGCGGAGTGCCAGCGGCGCCGGGCAGACGTCGTCGAGCACGTCGCCCGCGGCGTAGTCGGCGCCGTCGGCGATCCTGGCACCGATCGCGTTGATGATGGACGCCCCGTTGTCCACGGGCAGCCCGCACAGGACAAGCTCGGGAACCTGGCAGGACAGCCACATGCCCACGCTGTACGCCCAGGGCGGCGCCGCCTCGTCGCCGTGCCGCCCGGAAATAGCCCAGCCGTGCTCTCCCACGGTGGCGGCGACCCAGCTCATGTAGGCCGTGTGCTCGCAATCGCGGTCGGTCCCGGCTGACTGCTTGGGTTCACCGGGGCAGTCAAGACGGGGCTTGCGACCGGAAAGGCGCCTGGGAAGGTTCATGCCCCAAACGCTACGCCCAGGGTCCGACATTCCAGGTTGCCGCAAGAATCCGCTCCTCAGCGCGATTCGCGGCTTTTGCGTATCCGGCCGCTGGCCGCCCGGCCGGATGCGAACGCCCGGCCGCGGCGCGCCGCCCGCGCGAGGGGGCGCGCGAGGGGGCGCGCGAAGCACGCGGCGACGACGGCGAGCGGTGCGAGCAGTGCCCAGCCGCTGAACGCGACCAGGACCGCGACGATGACCGCGGCAGGAACCGCCGCCAGCCGTGCGGCGCCGCGCAGCACCCGGGCGGCCGACACCATGCAGCAGAGGTAGACCACAAGGAACAGCGTCGTCGGGATGGCGACGAGCGCCGCGGGGCTGGCCAGGCCGAGACCGTACAGGGAGATCAGCGCAAGACCCGAGGCCGCGATCGCCGCGAGGAACAGCGGCCCCGGCCGCGCCGCGCCCCGTGCGGCGCCGTGAGTGTCCGCCGGGCGGGTCAGCTCGGCGGTCATCTCCGCCGCGCCGGTGACGTAGGCGTTGACCGCGCCGAGGGTCAGCACGACGGCCGCGCCGGCGGCGGCGGCCGTCCCGGCCGGGCCCGCCGCGTCCCGCAGCAGCGCGGCGAGGGGCGCGCTGCTGCCCGCGCCGGAGCCGAGGACGCTGATCGTGGCGATCGCGAGGCCAAGGTAGAGAACGCTGGTGACGACGAGGGCGCTGCTGATGACGCGCGGCAGCTGCCGCGCGGGGTCGCTGAAGCGTGTGGTCAGCGGCGCGACCGCTTCCCAGCCGACGAAGGAGAGCATGAGCGTCGAGGCGGCGTGCCCGACCGCCAGCCAGCCGTGCGGTGCGAACGGCGTCCAGTTGGCCGCGTGCGACGCGCCGGCCGAGCCGGCGACGGCGGTGATGACCACGGCGAGCAGCAGGCCCACGAGCAGTAGCTGGGCGGTCGCGGAAGCCCGCAGTCCGCCGGCCGCGAGGGCCATGACGGCGAGCAGGAGCAGCACGCCGATCAGCGCTCTGAGAAGCCTGCCGCCGCCGGTGAGCTCGGTGACGTAGCCGGCGCCGATCAGGCAGACGACCGGCGCGCCCGCGACGACGCCCGCGAGGAACGACCAGCCGGCGACCGCGCTCGCCCGGGCGCCGAGGCCGGCGCGGACGTACCCGATGACGCCGCCCGCCGAGGGGAAGCCGCGCCCAAGAGAGCCGAACACGACCGCGAACAGCCCGGACAAGACGAGGAGCCCGGCCCAGGCGAGCACCGAAGCCGGTCCCGCCTCCGCGGCGGCGAGTCCGGGTAGCAGCAGCAGGCCGGGTCCGAGCAGCGCACCGATGTAGAGCGCGGCGCCCCGCGCCGTCGTCAGGCCGGCCGGCCCGGGCGCGGCGGGGCAAACAGCGGAGGACGCAGAGGGGGAGAGCGGGCGCGGCATCGTTTCCGTCATGGCTCCATACTTCGCCGAAGCGGCCCGCACGCGATGGCAAATATCGCCGCGCTATGGCCAGATAGCTGCACAAAATTGCGCACAAGCTAGGATCAGATCATGAATGTGCCGGCTCACGTGCCAGACAAGGTAGATCGTGCCATCGTTACCCAGCTGCAGCGTGACGGAAGGATCGCGAACGTCGACCTGGCCGACGCCGTGGGGCTGTCACCGTCGGCCTGCCTGCGCCGCGTCAAGGCGCTCGAGGCCGACGGGATCATCGCCGGCTACCGCGCCGAGGTCAGCCGGGCCAGGGCCGGCCTCGACCTGACCGTGTTCGTCGGGCTCAAGGTCGGCCGCCACTCCCGGGAGACGTCCTCCCGGCTAGAGGAGGCGCTCCTGGCGATCCCCGCGGTCGTCGCCTGTTACATCGTCTCGGGCTCCGACGACTTCCTCATCGAGGCCGCCGTGCCCGACCTGGCGGGCTACGAGCAGATGCTCCTCGACCAGATCCTCGCCATCCCCGACGTCACCGAGGCGCGGTCCACGTTCGCGATCAGGACCGTGCTCAGCCGCGGTCCGCTCCCGCTTGAGCACTGGCGATAACGCCGGGAAGAGCCAGGTCGGAGGCCCCGAGCCCGGGCACCAGGTGCTCGCCCCTGGGCCCGTCGTCGCTGCGGATCGTCCAGATGTCCCGCGGGATCAGCGTGAACGCCGACGCCACGAATATGACCGCGGCCGCGGCGAACTGCGTATCGGGCACGCCGATGCTCGCCGCGAGCGGGCCGGCGACCAGCGCACCGAGCGGCATCGCGGCCAGCGATCCGAACGCGTCGTACGACGAAACCCTGGCCAGCTTGTCCGACGGGATGCGCGTCGCCATCGCCACGGTCCACTGCACCATCATCACTTCCGCGAGGACGTTCAGCCCGAACGCCGTCAGGCAGATCACTGGCAGCGGCGCGACCAGCCCGAGCATGAGCGGCGACAGGGCAAAGCTGCCCCCGGTGAGCACCACGAACAGCATCGGCCTGCGGGGCGTGTAGCGCAGCGAGATGAGCCCGCCGAGTACCAGCCCGAATGACTCGGCGGCGGAGATCGCGCCCCAGGCGGCCGCGCCGCCCAGGTGCGCCTTGGCCACCACCGGGCCCAGCACCATGAACGCGCCGTTCCACGCCATCATGACCAGGCAGAACTGGATCACCGTGGCCCACAGCCAGGTGTGCTTGACGAACTCGGCCCAGCCCGCGCGCAGCTCGGCGATCATGCCCGGCTGCTCGCCGGCCGGGGCCAGGCGCGGCCGCCGCCCGCCCTTGACCGCGAGCATCAGCGGCACGGTACCCGTCATGCCGGCCGCGCACAGGGTGAGCGCCCAGCCAGGCCCGGCGAGCGCGACGAGCAGGCCCCCCGCCGCCGCACCGGTCATCTGTCCCGCGTTCATCGCGAGCCGGCTGATCGAGCTGCCCTCCTGCAGCATCGTGTCGGGCACGAGCTGAGGGAGCAGCGCCTGGGAGGCCGGGTAGAACACCGCGCCGCCGATTCCGTTGACGGCCTCGAGTGAGATCATCGCCCACAGCGGCGGATGCCCGCTCGCCAGCATGAGCAGTCCGAAGACACCCTCGCCGACGACCACGGCGAGGTTTCCCGCCATGATCACCCGCTGCGGGCGGAAGCGGTCCGCGAACACGCCGCTGAGCAGGGAGAACACCAGCATCGGCGCGGTCTGGGCGGCGAGCACGTAGGAAAGGTCCGCCGTGGAGCCGGTGACCTTGAGCACCGCGAACGAGACGCCGACGAGCGAGAAGCCCATGGAGAACGGCGCGAGCAGCCGGTCGATGAGCAGGAGCCGGAAGTCACGGATAGCGAGCACTGGATACCGGCGTGCGGCCGCGCGCCAAGACATGACAAAATCCCCTGTAAAACGGCGAAGAAGAAGGTGAGCCTACGCCGGAACGCCGCGATCAGGCAATTTATTTTCGCTGGCGGGTCACTCTTCGGCGGCCGCCCCGTCTTCGCCGGTCTCCTGCTCGGCGATCCCGAGATGGCGCTCGATCTTGCCCAGGTGCCGGTTGACCGACAGGAGCAGCCCGCGGAACCCGGTTATGATCTCCTCCTCGGGGGCGATCCCGAGGTGCTGCTCGATGCTGGACAGGCGCTTGTCGAGCGACGTAAGCAGGTGACGGAACTCAGCGATCGACTCGTTCCTGATCCGCAGCGTCGGCGGCACGCCCTGGAGGAGCGGCGAGCTCCAGATGCTGCGCTCCTGACGGTACTCGTCTTCGAATGCGGGGTCGGGCGGCGTCTCCCTGGCTGCGTCAAGGACGCGCTGCCTCAGGTCCGGCAGCGGACCGCCGAGTCGCTGAAGTACCTGCGCGCCGACGCCTTTGCGCTCGCGGATCAGCCCGAGCAGCATGTGCTCCGGCGTGATGAAGCTCTGCTTCAGCTCGAGCGCCTCGCGCAGCGCCAGCTCGAGTACCCGCTTCGCCCGCGGCGTGAACGGAATGTGGCCGGTCGGCGCCTTGCCGCCCGGCCCGGCGATCTCCGCGACCTGGACCCTGGCCGCCTCAAGCGTGACCCCCGCCGCGGCGAGCACCTGCGCGGAGACGCCAGCCTCCGCGTGGAGCAGTCCCAGCATCAGGTGCTCGGTGCCGATGTGGCCGTGGCCGAACGCCCTGGCCTCTTCCTGCGCCAGCACCACCACGCGCCGTGAACGGTCGCCGAACCGCTCGAACATCCCGGGCTCCCGCTGGTCAGAGGAGTCGCCGCGAGTGGGCGATGTTGATGACCGCGATCGCGGCCCAGATCAGGAGGACCATGAGCAGCGCGGCGACGGACTCCACGTGATGCCCCACGATAACGGCGGTCGCACCGACGCCGAGCCCCATCGAGCCGAGGCCGAGCACCATGCCGCTCAGCCCGCCCGCCCGGCGCGGCACCGCAGGCGGCGGGGGCGACGCGGCCGGCCTCGACGGCGTGGGCATGGCGGGTCCCTGGTAGGCGGGCGTCGCGCGGTCGCCGCCCTGCGTCCGGGGGCCGGGCTGCGGCTGCCCGCCGAGCCGCGCGTCGATCCGCCGGTCGATCTCGTCGCCGATCCGCTCGACCAGACCCTCGGCTACGGCCGAGTCGTACCGCGGTCCGAGTTCGGCGTGGGCGGCCACGGACGCGGAGATCTCATCCCGCTCGTTGGCGTTCACGCGCACACGTTATGTCGCAAGAGGCCTCCACAGCAAGGAAAAAGCCGAACATCAGCCGCCCGAACGACTTCGTGCTTCGCCGCTCAGGTTCACCCTCCTCCGGATAGCTGGCAGACTGGAGGGATGACCTTGACCGATCCGGTCACGGCCGGTGCGGGAGTGAAGCCCGGTCCTGGCGAGCCGTGCGTGCTGCTGAAGCAGGGAGAAATCTTCCTTAAGGGAAGGAACCGGCAGCAATTCGAGCGAATGCTGCACGCCAACGTCCGTGCGGCCGTGCGCGGAACGGGGGTGCACGCCGAGCTCACGCTGCGCGAGGGTGTGCTCGTGCTGCGGGTCGCTCGCGAGGGCCTGACCACGGCGGAGCACGCGGCGGCGGTGGACCGGCTGACCGAGCGGGCCGCCGACGTGCCGGGGATCGCCCGTGTCTGCCGCGCGCTGCGGGTGGACAAGACGCCCGAGGCGGCGGCCGCCGCCGCGATCGCGCTGACCGACGCGGGCAGCGGCTCGTTCGCGGTGCGGGCCCGCCGCCGCGACAAGCGCTTCCCCTTGACGTCCGAGCGGCTCAACGCCCAGATCGGGGCGGAGGTCGTGGCCGCGCACGGGCTGAAGGTGAGCCTCAAGCACCCGGACACGGAGATCTTCGTCGAGGTCGACCAGCGCGAGGTGTTCGTGTTCACCGGCGGGCTGCCCGGGCAGGGAGGCCTGCCGGTGGGGATGAGCGGCCGCGCGGTGGCCCTGATGTCCGGTGGCATCGACTCGCCGGTGGCCGCCTACCGGATGATGAAGCGCGGGCTGCGCTGCGTCTTCCTGCACTTTTCCGGTATGCCGCTGACCGGGCCGGAGTCGGTATACAAGGCGTACGCGCTGGTCCGCGGCCTCGACCGGTTCCAGGGCGCGTCGCGGCTGTACGTGGTGCCGTTCGGCAAGGCGCAGCAGTCGCTCGCTACCTCGGGAGCGGGCCGCCTGCAGGTCATGGCGCAGCGGCGGCTCATGCTCAAGACGGGGGAGGCGCTAGCAGCCCGGATGCACGCGTCGGCCCTCGTGACCGGTGACTCGCTCGGCCAGGTGTCCAGCCAGACGCTGCCGAACATCACCGCGCTCGACGACGCCGTCTCGCTGCCGATCCTGCGGCCGCTGCTCGGCTGGGACAAGACGGAGATCATGTCGGAGGCGCGCAGGCTCGGCACGCTAGCCATCTCCGAACTGCCCGACCAGGACTGCTGCACGCTGCTCACGCCGCGCCGCGCGGAGACCCGGGCGAAGATCGAGGACTTGCGCAAGATCGAGGGCCGCCTCGACGCGGACGAGCTAGCCGAGCAACTAGCCGCGAACGCCCAGGAATACCGCCCGGTTGACTGAAGGCGCGATGGCAAAAACCGCCATCTTATCGCGCCTTCAGTCAACCGATGTCTCCCGGGGGGACGACCCCCCGTACCCCCCGGCTGTGAGGCGCTGCGCGCCTCACACGTGGCTGGGCGGCGCGGGCGTCAGCGTCCGGCCCACCAGGGGCGACAGGTGGTGCGCCACGGAGGCGAGCTCGCGCAGGTCGGACTCGATGAGCGCCTGCGGGCCGTCGCACAGCGCGGACTCCGGGTGCGGGTGCACGTCGACGATGATGCCGTCGGCGCCTACCGCGATGGCCGCGCGGGAAAGCGGCAGCACCAGGTCGCGGCGGCCCCCCGAGTGCGACGGGTCCACGATCACCGGCAGGTGGGAGAGCCGCTGCGCGACCGGAACGGCGGAGATGTCCAGCGTGTTGCGCGTGGCCGTCTCGAACGTGCGGATACCGCGCTCGCAGAGCACGATGTCCAGGTTGCCGCGCTGCGCGATGTACTCGGCGGCCATCAGCCACTCCTCGATGGTGGCCGACATGCCGCGCTTGAGCATGACCGGCTTGCCCGCCGCGCCGACGGCCTGCAGCAGCGGGAAGTTCTGCATGTTCCTGGTGCCGACCTGAAGCATGTCCGCGTAGTTCGTGACCAGTTCGACGTCGCGCTGGTCGGTCACCTCGGTCACGATCGGCAGCCCGGTCTCTTCGCGGACCTCCGCCAGGATCTTCAGCCCCACCTCGCCGAGGCCCTGGAAGGCGTAGGGCGACGAGCGGGGCTTGAACGCGCCGCCGCGCAGCAGCGCCGCGCCGGCCGCGCGCGCCATCCTGGCGGCCGCCAGGGTCTGCTCCGGCGTCTCGACCGCGCACGGCCCGGCGATCACCGTTAGCGTGTCGGGCCCGATCGGCACGCCGGCCACCCGGACCACCGAACGCTCGTGCCGGTGCTCCCTGCTGACCAGCTTGTAGGGGACGGAGATCCGCACCACGTCGGCCACGCCGGGCAGCCCGGCCAGGTTCAGCGTCGCGGCGAAACGCTCGATGTCGCCGCTCAGCCCGATGATCGTCCGCGACTCGCCGCGGCTGACGAACGCCTCGCCGCCCGCTTCGCCGACCACGGCCACCACGTGATCCACGTCCGAAACGGTGGCATCCGCGGACATCACCACAACCATCTCAGCGCCCCCAAGTCCCCACTAGAAACGGCCCTACCCGCACTGCAGCGTGATTGTCGTGCCGCTCGGCGCCTGCCCCGTCGGGCTCATGCTCTGCACCTGGTTGTTGCCGAACAGGTGCCCGAGGAAGTTCTGCTGCACCTGCACCTGGAACCCGGCCTGCCGCAGCGTCTGCTGCGCCTGGTTGCAGTCCTGGCCCGTCACAGCGGGGATGGGCACCTGCGGCGGCCCGCTGGACACCGACACGCTGACCGTCGACCCCGGCTGGACGGGCGTGGTCGGCGCGGGCGACTGCGCGACGATAGTGCCCTGCGGCTGGCTGCTGCTGACCTGCGTAGGAGCGATGCTGATGTTGTGCTGGCCCGCCCACGCCTGGATGGTCCCGATGTTCTGGCCCACCAGGTCGGGCAGCGCGAGCCCGGCGACCACGTTGACGTATACCGGCTTGTTCTCCGGCCAGGAGGTGCCCGCCGCGGGCGTGGTGCCCGCCACCGCGCCCATCTGTGGGTTGCTCGGCACGCCAACCGGCTTGGTGGCGGAGGCGACGCTTAGCCCCGCGGCGCGCAGCGCGGCCTTGGCCTGCGCCACGGTGTCGGTCGCGGGAATCGTCGGCACGGTGATCATCCGCGGCCCCTGCGAGATCGTGAGCACGATCGTCGCGCCCGGCAGCGCGTGCCCGGACGGCGAGGTGCCCACCACCTCGCCCTTCGGCACGTTGTCGTCGATCACCGACGGTCCCGTCCGCACCTGGAAGCCGGCCGCGCGCAGCGTCTGCGTGGCCGCCGTCGCCGTCATCGTGCTCACCGCGGGCACGGAGGTGTACCGTCCCGAGGTCAGCCACCAGACGCCGCCGGCGAGCCCGACCAGGGCGAGCCCGCCGACGAGCACGTACACCAGGCGGGCGCTGAACAGCCAGCGCTGCAGGAACGGCTCCCGCTCGGCTACGTCGCGGCGCCCGCCCCGCCCGCCTGGT
>Ga0207416_1002222_pt1 | contig 22023 bp, 25 predicted proteins | sample PaiPotPPM11metaG_FD_184107 | JGI IMG/M metagenome (GOLD analysis project Ga0207416, IMG submission 184107) | Iron sulfur acid spring bacterial and archeal communities from Banff, Canada, to study Microbial Dark Matter (Phase II) - Paint Pots PPM... ...
GTCGGGAGGAGGATTTCGGCGCCGACGGGGCGGTAGCCGGCGGCGAGGAAGGCCCGGACGCTGGCGGCGTTGCCCGGGGCGATCTGGGCCCACAGCGCCGCGCCGTCCGGAATGAGATGCCGGGCCGCGGTGACCAGGCTGCGGCCGAGTCCCTTTCCCTGGTAGCCGGGGTCGACCTCGACGGAGACCTCCCACCGCCCGGCCACGCCGCGGCCGAGGGTGAGGATGGCGCCGGGCACCTTCCAGACGCGGACATCGTCGCGGTGGCGCTGGGCCAGCGTGACCCGCGGGTGGTCGGCGGCTGCCACCGGGTCCAGCGTGATCGGTGGCGGGCCGGGCCGCGAATCGGCCACGCAGAGCAGGTCTGCGCAGCATTCCGCCTGGCGGCCGGTCCCCTCGCACAGGGCCTGCAGGAACGAGGGCAGCATCGGCCCGGACAGGTCACCGGGCGGCAGCAGGCCGCGCACCCAGGCGGGATCGGCGTCGAGGAAAACCACCGAGTGCGCGGTGAACGCGAGCACCCCGGCGTCCCGCGGCGAGGGCTGCGGCAGCACCGAGACCGTGCCGTCCGGCGGCGGGTACCGGCCCGCGGCCACGTCCACGAGCAGCGCCGCGAGCGGCCCGTTCACCGTGTCCCCCCGGCAGTGCCACGGGGCGGCCGGCGCCCGTGGCCCGGCCCGCCGTCGATGCTCGGGAGCATGAATCGTTCCTCTCCTCTGGCCTCGCGGACAGGCTATTCGGCGGCCCCTCACGGATCGGCCGGTCACATTCGCCGCCGCCGACGAGTCAGAGAAGTGACCGGACAGACCGCCGACACGGAGGATGACCATGAGCGCTCGTCTCGACTACCGCGGCACCGCCGTCGCGGCCAACTTCGGGAAGTACCTCAACTCGGCGGGCCAGGCCGTGACCGATTCGAGCCTCCCGGCCGCCACGCAGGCGCTGGTGAAAGTCCGCGCCAGCCAGATCAACGGCTGCGCCGCCTGCACGGACGCGCACACCAAGGACGCCGAGCACGCGGGGGAAAGCCAGGCCCGGCTCAACCTGGTCGCGGTCTGGCGGGAGGCGACCGTCTTCACTGAGGCCGAGCGGGCCGCCCTGGAGCTCACCGAGCAGGGCACCCGGATCGCCGATGCCGGGACCGGCGTCACCGACCAGGCCTGGGCGAACGCCACCCAGCACTACGACGACGACCAGCTCGCCGCGCTGGTGTCGCTCATCGCCGTCATCAACGCCTACAACCGCATCAACGTCATCCTCAAGCGGCCCCGCGGAGACTACCAGCCCGGCCAGTGGCGCTAACGGCGCTCCGGCTGACCGCGGTAGCCGGGCGGCTCAGGTCGGACGGGGCGGACCAGCCAGACGGTCACGGCGATGAGCAGCACGGACAGCGCGAGCAGCCAGCCACCCTCGATCCACTGGAAGGGCCAGAACCGGCTGCCCGGTTGATACCTCGTCCATTGCGTATATCCGTGCCGGGTGAGGTCTTGCAGCACGTTGAGGACCACCTGACCCTTCTGAGCCCGGCTGTGCACGGCCGGCGGCGCCATCCGCGCGAAGGTGGACTCGATGACCGGGTCCATCGCAGACTGGCTGAGCCTCGTGCCGCCCCTGGTCCACCACTGGCTGATGACCCACGCGGATCCGGGCACCGTCAGCCTGCTCATCTACGCCACGCTGTTCTTCGCCGCCGGGCTGGCGCTGCTCGGGCTCACCTACGGGCTGGTCGCCAGCAGCCTTCCCACGCAGCCCCTCGCGACCGCGAAGCTCAGCCGTCAGGAGCTGAGCCACCTGAACCGTGAATGCCAGCAGGCGGCCGAGGCGGTCAAGAACAAGAGCAAGGTCAAGGGCAGGCGCCCGCGCCCGCTGCCGGCCGCCCGGGAGCACATGATCGCCTCGCTCACGACCGCGTGCAAGGAGGCGGAGGAGGCCTACTACGCGGGTACCGCCTCGGGCCTGCGGGCGCAGCGGGAGAACGCGCTGAGCAAGCTGCTGGCGTTCTCGCTCGTCGGCCTCGCGGCCATGACGGTCGCGTCGGGCGGCCTGGGGTGGTACATGTCCGGCCGCGTGCTCCGCCCCGTCCGCGCGATCACCGAGACCGCCCGCCGGGCGTCCGAGCAGCACCTCGGCGAGCGGCTGGCGCTGACCGGGGCGCGGGACGAGCTGAAGGAGCTGGCCGACACCTTCGACGACATGCTCGAACGCCTCGACGCGGCGTTTGCCACCCAGCGCCGGTTCGTGGCCAATGCCTCGCACGAGCTGCGCACGCCGCTGACCGTGATGCGCACCGCGATCGACGTGACCCTGGCCAAGCCGTCCCCGACGGCGCGCCAGCTCACGGACACGGCCGTGCGCGTGCGGCGATCGATCGACCGGGCCGAGAGCATGGTCGAGGCGCTGCTCACCCTGGCCGTGAGCGACCAGGGCAAGCTCAGCACCGAGTTCTCCGACCTGGCCACCTGGGCCGAGGACGCGATCGACGCCGCCGCTCCGGAGATCGAACGCCTGGACCTGCACGTCGACGCGTCGCTTGACCCGGCCGAGACCGCCGGAGACCCGCAGTTGCTGGAGCGGATGATCTGGAACCTGGTCGACAACGCGGTCCGGCACAACGAACCCGGCGGGTGGATCAGGCTGCGCACCGGCGGCAGCGACACGGGTGTGTACCTCGAGATCGCCAACAGCGGGCCGTTCATCCCGGACGACGCGGTGCCCTCGCTCTTCGAGCCGTTCCGGCGGGTGGAGGCCCGGACCGGCGTCCGCGACGGCGTCGGGCTCGGCCTGTCCATCGCCCGGTCGGTCGTCACCGCGCACCGCGCGACCGTCACCGCCCGCAGCCAGCCCGCGGGCGGCCTCGACATCTCGGTAGTGATCCCTCGCGGCTAGGCGCGAGATGGCTGAGCCGGGCGCGGCTCCGGGGACGCTCCGGTCAGGTTCTGCAACTCGCCGAGCACGGCCGAGGCGATATCGGCCATCGACCGCTCTTCGCCTTCGCCGATCCACTGGGCGAACGCGATGCCGAACACGGTGGCGCCGGACTGCGCCGCGAGGGTGGCGGCCGGCTCGCCGATGCCTCGCGCGCTCAGCGCCTCGGCGACCATGGTGGCCAGGCCTGCGAACTTGTGCAGTTCGCGTTCCCGGAGCGCGGGGTTCTCGTCGATCACGCGCTGCCGCATCCGGGAGTACGGGCGACGATCTTCGGAGAAGAACGATCCCGCCGCACGCAGCGCGGAGGCGACGACCTCGAGCGGGGATGCCTCCGGCGGAGCGGCATCCACCCCGTCGATGAACGCCTGCAGGAACTCCTCCTGCCCGGAGAACAGCACCTCGCGCTTGTCGCTGAAGTGCCGGAAGAACGTGCGCTCGGTCAGCCCGACGGATTGCGCGATCTCCGCCGCGGTCGTCTGCTCGAACCCGCGGGTGGCGAACAGTTCGAGGGCCGCGGCCTGCAGGCGTTCTCTCGCACCGGGTTCCCAACGCGCCATGGCCCCGAGTCTAGTGGCGACGGCTTAGTGATGACAGCCACTGCCGTGAGGGTGTAAGGTGATGTCTGTAGCTGACATCAGTCACTGACATCAGTCGGTGAGCCGCCGCTCCGCAGATGGCGGAGCCGAAGGGAGACAGTGAAATGCGCGTTTTCGTCACCGGAGCGTCCGGATGGATCGGGTCCGCCACCGTCGATGAGCTGCTCGCCGCCGGACATGAGGTCACCGGGCTGGCCCGGTCCGACGCCTCCGCCGCCGCCCTCGAAGCCAAGGGGGTTCGGGTCCGCCGCGGCGACCTCGACGACCTCGCCAGCATCCGGGCCGGCGCTGAGGCCGCCGAAGCCGTCATCCACCTCGCCAACAAGCATGACTTTTCCGACATGGCCGCCTCCGCCGCGGCCGAGCGTGCCGCGGTCCAGGTCATTGGCGATGCGCTCGCCGGTACCAACCGGCCCTTCCTGCTCGCCTCGGGCGTGGCCGGCCTGACCCAGGGCAGGATGGCCACGGAGGACGACCCGTCCCCGTTCCGCGGTCCGGACTCGCCGCGCGGCGGCAGCGAGAACCTTGCGATGGACTTTGTCGAGCGCGGGGTGCGCACCGTGAGCCTGCGCTTCGCGCCGACCGTGCACGGGGCGGGCGACCACGGGTTCATAGCGGTCATCGCCGGCGTGGCCCGGGAGAAGGGTGTCTCCGGCTACCCGGGAGACGGCGCCACCCGGTGGGCCGCCGTGCACCGCTCCGACGCCGCGCGCATGGTCGCTCTCGGACTGGAGAAGGCCCCGGCGGGCGCTCGCCTGCACGGCGTCGCGGAAGCCGGCGTCCCCTCCCGCGAGATCGCCGAGGCCCTCGGCCGCGCTCTCGGCCTGCCCGTCACGTCGATCGACCCCGATGACGTCCCGGGTCACTTCGGGTGGATCGGCACCTTCTTCAGCATGGATCTCCCGGCGACCAGCACCGTGACCCAGGAGTTGCTCGGCTGGCGACCCGCGGGCCCGGCTCTCATCGAGGACATCGACGCGGGCGCGTACTCGGCGCACGCGCCGGTGTCCGGATAGCGGCAGCAGATCGGGCCGTCAGGCCGGCCGGCCTGGCGGCCCGATGGTCCTACCGCCAGCAGGCGCCCCGGGACCAACTCGCCCAGCGACTTGCGTTCAGACTACGAGGACTATCTTGACTCCCACGGCCTCATAAGTGCCTCGCGCGCGGGCGTCTCGCGTGGCGAGGGCCACGCCGTGTTCCTTAGCGGCCAGGGCCACCAGTCCGTCGTAGACGGCACCTCCAGCGATGCCCAGGCGGCTCAAGGTGACGTGGACCTTCTGCGCGTGCGGGCCGCTCAGCGTCAACGGCTTCGCGAACCGCGCATCGAGGAGACGTACGGCATCTTCGACGGAGAGCCTGGCGTCACCCGGCAGCCTGGTCAGCACCGAATACGTCTCAGCCAACGCGTGACCGCTCAGCGTGAGCTCTTGTCCGCCCCACCATCGCACCACTTCCGCGTGATGCTGATGCGAGCGGACCAGGAGGGGAACGGCGACGCTCGTATCGACCGCGACCGTCACTTGCGGCCCGCGTCGATGAGCGCGAAGAGGACATCGTCATCGACGGGCGTGTCGCCGGCCGACACGAGCACGCCGTCCTCCTCGACCAAGCGCGCCGTCCGGCCGGCGGGCACCACCTGCACGCCGGCGCCATAAGGCGAGATATCCACCTTGGTGCCCGGGAGCAGGCCCAGCGCGTCGCGGATGAACTTAGGCAGCACGATCCGCCCCGCCTGGTCCACAACAGCTTCCATGGGAAAATCATACCAGTCAGATCCCATTGCTCGTCGGGCGGTAAGGCCCTCGATACGCGATGCCGGCGCCGGGGCGGCTTCTTATCCCCGCCGGGATATGCCGGTAACCACCCAGGCCCGGCCGAGGGCGCTGCAATACAAGGCCGCGATGACGAGGACCAAACCGCGTTGCAGCGCGGCGCTCTTGGTGTCCGCGAGAAGCGCCGCGGCGAGGCCGAGCTGCAATGAGTAGCTCGCTACCGAAACCGACGCGAAGGCGATATTCAGCCTTCTGGCCCGAAAGCCGGGGGCGAAATTTCCCGCCCGCTGTGCCCTCGGTATCAGCCGCCTGGTGGCCAGCAGGCCGACGGACCCCATGACCAGGCTTGATAGCCCGAAGACGACTGAGCCCCCGGTCAAGGCCACGATCGAGACCAAGAAGATGTCGACCAGGGCCAGGTACCCGCTCCCGGCCAGCACAGTGCGCAACTCCCGAGTCGTCGGGTTCGCGTCATCCGCGTTGACGACCGACACGGCGACGACCAGCAACCCCAGGATGGCGGCGGACGCGCCCGCGCTTGTGCTCAAGAAGCTCTCATAGCGCCCCACAAGGCGACCCTATGGGGCAAGCCCGGGCACGATCTCATGATCACGGAACAGTGGCGGTCCCTGCTTCAGGAGCTGAACTGGCGCAACTCCTCCAGAATCCAGGCCGGCGGACCCGCTTCGCGTGCCCGGCGAGATTCGGAAGTCAAAGCGCATTCACGCACCGAGGCCGGGATGTCCCGGCCGAGGGGCCCGACGATGTCGCTGGCGGGATCCAGCGCTGGGCCGAACATCTCGCGGGTCGGGTGGAACACGCCCATGAAGATGTCGTTGCCGTCGTCGTCATGGTCGCTCTCCTGGACTCGCCGCATGTAGTCCGGGTCCAGCGCCACCCCGAAGTAGGCAGCTGCAGGCTCGGTGAAGCCCGGATCCACAACTGTCTGGCCATCGAGGCACCACCCGGCATGCACCAGGATGCGCCGCGGTCGAAGGGCCCAGCCTTCTGCGTAGAGCAGCCCCGAGGCCACCGCTTTCCGATAGCCGTTCTTGCAGGCATAGGCCGGGATCATCGGGAATTCCCCGCCGCCCGCGTCCGTCCCCGGCGTGAAGAGCCGGCCGTGCCGCATAACCGGCGCGAGCGCCTTCCCCCACGTCACCTGCTGTGCGGCGACTGCCGCCACGAGCTGGGCCTCTTCCTCGGTCACACTGCCATCATGCCCGGCACGGGTGTCAGTGCTCCGGGGATACTGCCCAGCATGGCGAGATTTGAGGACCAGGACCTGACCGAGGCCGAATTTCGTGAGTGCGACCTGACCCGCGCCCGTCTGATCGGGGTGGTGATGCAGGACGCTGTGATCGACGGGCTGGTCAAGAACCTGGTGGTTAACGGGGTCGAGGTGACGTCGTACGTGGAGGCCGAGCTTGACCGGCGGCATCCAGTGCGGCTGCTGATCCGCTCGGCCGATCCGGCCGACCTGCGGGAAGCCTTCCGGCAGCTTCGGGCGGACTGGGCTGCGACGCTCGGGCGGCTCCGGGGGATGCCCGAGGGTTCGGAGAACCAGCGTGTCGGCGGTGAGTGGTCGGCGGTGGAGACTCTGCGCCATCTGGTGTTCGTGCACGACTCGTGGTTCCGCCGCTGCTGCCTGGGGTCGGCCGAGCCGTTCACCGCGATCGGCTTGGCCTGCGACTTCGTTCCCGACCAGGAGGAGCAGGGCCTGGATCGAGCGGCGGCCCCGGGCCTCGACGAGGTGCTGGCCGTGCGCGCCGAGCAGGGCGCCGAGCTAGAGCGCTGGCTGTCGGCCGTTACGCCCGATGAGCTGTCGGCGCCCGCCCCCGTGCCCGCGGGCCCGGGCTGGCCGCCGTACGCCAGGGGCAAGTCGGTGCTCGAGTGCGTGCACGTGGTGCTGAACGAGGAGTGGGCGCACCACGGCTTCTGTGTGCGCGACCTCGATCTGCACCAGGGGTCCGGCCGCGCATAGCACAACAGGTGTCAAGACCGGTCAGGAATCGAGAAGCACCCGCCGCGCCGCCGCTCTTACCATCGTTCACATGGTGGGAAGCGCTGCTCAGGAAATAGATGCCATCATCAGGAAATCAGATGACTGGCGAGGCGAGATGCTGTCCCGGCTACGTGGCATAGTTCTGGACGCCGGGCCAGCCGTAGTCGAGGAAGTGAAGTGGAAGAAGCCCTCCAGGCCAGAGGGAGTGCCTGTGTGGTCTGTCGACGGCACCGTATGCATCGGCGAAATGCTCAAGAACGCCGTGCGGTTGACGTTCCCGAAGGGTGCCCGGCTGAAGGACCCGAAGAAGCTCTTCAACGCGCGCCTGGACAGCAGCAGCGTCCGCGCCATCGATTTCCGTGAGGGTGAGAAGATACCTGAGGCCGCTTTGCGGGCGCTCATTCTCGAGGCCGCGGGCCTGAACGTCTGAAGCCGGCGAAGATGAGCGAGGCCAACGGCGACGCGCGGGTGCCGCTGGTCGCCAAAGAACCGGGTGGCTCAGCGGCCGGAGATCTCGCCGGTGCGCTCCTCGCGCAGCACGCGCAGGTGCACGCCGGCCCAGGTGCGGTAGGGCCGCCACGCCTGCGAGACGTCGGCCAGGGTGCGGCCGGGGCCGTACCGCTCGGCGATCTCGGCGTCCAGCCGGCGTTCGTGATGGGGCAGCGCGTCGGGGGCGTTCGCGCCGCGGATCACGACCAGCTCGGCGGCGAACGGGCCAAGGCCCTTGACCTGCTGCACGTGCTGGACGGCGTCCTCGGGATCGACCGTGCGCAGCGCCGCCCCGTCCAGCAGCCCATCCAAGGCTGCCTCGGCGACCGCCCGCAGGTACTCACCTTTACGCCCCGGAAGATCTAGGTCGGCCCGGGCCAGGGTGCGCGGCGCCGGGAACGCGCCGTCCTCGCCGTAGCGGGCGATAAGCTCCGCGCGCAGCCGGGCCGCCTGCACGATGCGTAGCCGCTGCGCCAGCACCGACCACGCCGCAGCCTCATACGGGGAGTGGAAACCGCACGGCCGCAGGCCGGGCAGCCGCGCCTGCGCGTCAGCAATCACCTCATCCCGGCGCCCCACCTGCGGCCAGCCACGCCCGTCGACGTCAAGCGCCATCAACCGGCACACCTGCCGGGCGGCCGCATCAAGATCACCGACGCCCGTCAGCACCACACGCGCGGTATCCCCAGCCTGGGTCACTTCTGCTTCGGCGCGCCGCCAGTCACCCTCGGCACAGAACACCGTGCGCAGCCCCGGCCCGGCCGACTCGTCCGCCAGCGATGCGGGAGTGAAGCCTTCCCAGAACCGGCGGCAGGTATCCAGCGACCACGGGCCCAGAACCTCGAACTCGACCACATGTTCTGCCATCGCCTGCTCCCCCGGTTGACCGACACCCGCACAGTAACCGACGGCACCGACACCAAGACCGATCAGACCGCACCACGGACCAGTGATCGGCCGATAGCCAGAGCCGACGACGCTCGCTGCCGGGATGCGCGATGAGAGCCGCTGTAGGCTGCCGCCATGAGCACGCGCGAGGATTACCCAGCCGGGGTGCCGTGCTGGGTCGACACCAACCAGCCCGACCCCGCCGGCGCCGCCCGGTTCTACTCCGGGCTCTTCGGGTGGCAGGCCGAGGACGCGATGCCCCCCGACGCGGGAGCTCATTACTATATGGCCCGCATCGACGGCCGGGACGTGGCCGCGATCTCCTCGCCGCCCCGTGGTACACCGCCGCAGGCCACGTGGAACACCTACATCCGCGTTGAGTCCGCTGACGACGCCGCAGCCCGGGTGCGCGCGGCGGGCGGCGGGGTGCTCTCCGAGCCCTTCGACGTGTTTGACGCGGGGCGGATGGGCGTGTTCGCCGATCCCGAGGGCGCGGTCTTCTGCGTGTGGCAGCCCGGATCGCACCGCGGCTCGGCGGCGGTCAATGAGCATGGCGCGGTGAACTTCAACAACCTGCACACCGACGAGATCGAGGCCGCACGGGCCTTCTACGGCGCCGTGTTCGGCTGGACGACAATCGACGCCGGGTCGCCGATGTGGGCTCTGCCGGGCTACGGCGACCATCTCGAGGAGCTCAACCCCGGTATGCGCGCGGGGATGAAGCAGATGGGCGCACCCGAAGGCTTCGAGAACGTCGTGGCGACGATCTTGCCCCGCGAGGGTGGCCCAGCGCGCTGGACCGTGACCTTCGCCGTCGACGACGTGGACGCGATCGCTGCGCGAGCGCACGAGCTCGGAGGCTCTGTCCTCGCCGAGCCGAAGAATGCGCCGTGGGTGCGATTCGCCGTCCTGGCCGATCCGGCTGGCGCGTCCTTCACCGCCAGCCAGTTCGTGGCGGAGAACCGCTAGACGATCCGCTTTCGGAGTCGCCGCTGCACGACGATCCGGGGGCGCTGGTCAGCTGGGATAAACCCGGCGACATTCGGCGGTCATCCCCCGATACTGACCGACGTGGAAGAGGTCAAGATCGTCGTAGCCCATCACGAGCGCGCGACCCTGCGCGTCGGCGACGTGTTCCTGAAGATCGACTCTGATCAGGGGAACACCGACGTCGAGGTCGAGGCGATGGCTATGGCGCCGATCCCCACACCGGAGGTCCTGTGGCGGAAGCCGCCCGTGCTCGCGCTCGCCGCCCTCCCGGGGACGGCACTCGGCCATCTCGGCGAGCCATCTACCGCGTCGCCGTCGGCGTGGGCCGCGGCGGGTGCCGCCGCCCGGACGCTGCACGACGCGCCGCTGGCTGGCCGAGCACGGCTACGGCTCGCCCCGAGGAGTTCCCCGAGGTCGCCGTGCTGCGATCCCGGCTGTGAGGCGGCACGAACCCGACGGAAGCACGCCCCGGCCGGGCGCCGCCGGCCGGAGCGCATTCCCGCTCGGTGTCAGGCGTCACGGACGCGCAGCAGCACGCCCGCGGCCAGGAGTGCCGCGGCGGCCCACGCGGCCAGCACGCCCAGGCCGACCCACGGGCTGACGACCAGGTCGTGCAGCCCGGTGGTGTTGAGGATGGCCAGCCCGGCGTTCGTCGGCGTGTACCGCTCGACCCAGTGCTGCCAGGCGCGGTCGCTGCCGAGGAACAGCGCGGCGAGCGGCGGGACGTAGAGGATGCCCAGCACCGCGCCGGTCGCGGCGGCCGGATCCCGGACGATCGTGGCGATGCCGAGGCTGAGCAGCCCGGCGAGCGCAAGGTAGAGCACCGAGCCGACCGCCGCCCGGACCGTTGGCCCATAGGCCAGCGACACGGCGGCGTAGCCATGCGCGGCGGTGATGCCGTTGCCGTCCATGAGCAGCCGGCCGGCCGCGAGGCTGCCGGCCACCGCGACCACCGCGGCCACCAGGACCAGGCTGGTCAGCAGCGCGGCCTTGGCCGCCAGCACCATCCAGCGCCGGGGCATCGCGATGAAGGTCACGGCGATCATGCGGGTGCCGTACTCACCGCTGATCACCAGGACGGCCAGCACCGCGACCACGGCCTGGCCGGCCTGGATCCCGGTCAGGCTGACCTTGGTGGGGTCGATCGCACACCCCGGGCCGGCGCCGCACCGGGTGGCCGCCGCCGTAGCGGCCCCGACCCCCACCGTCAGCACGCAGGCCAGGGCCAGGATCCAGGCCGTACCGGGCACCGTCCGCAGCTTGGTCCACTCGGCCCGCAGCGCGTCGGACAACCCGGTCCAGGTGCGCTCGGCCCGGGCGGTCCCGGCCGGCCGTGGCAGCTCGTGGCGTGCGGTGGTCATCGTCTCGTCCCTGCCTCGGGTGATCGTCTGGTTCATGCCGTACCTCCGGCGTCCCGGCGGCGCAGCAGCCAGGCCGCCAGGCTGAGGGCGAGCACGGCGTAGCCGCACAGCACGGCCAGGCCGGACCACGGCCCCAGCGGGTAGTAGTCGGGTGGCCCGTAGTGGCCGACGACCTGCGGGTACTGCGGGACGGTCTGCACGATCGCGTACCCGGCCGCCGGCGTTACCCGGAGGATCCACTCGGACACGGCGGCTGGCAGTGTCCCGGTGACACCGAGGATGTACGGCAGCACGATCGCCACGACGACCGTGGCGACGGTTGCCACGCTGCGGCGCAGCATCGTGCCGATGGCCAGCGCCAGGACGGACGCCACCGCGAGCATCGCACCGGTGCCCAGGATGATCCGGGTATCGGCCAGCCAGCCAGTGGCCAGCAGATATACCCCGCTGGACCGCGCGATATGGGCGCCGGCGATGACGGCCACCGCGACGCCGGCCGACCCGAGCACAAGCGTCACCAGGCCGATCACCACCGCCTTGGCCGCCAGCAGCCGGCCGCGCCGCGGGCTGGCGGCCAGCGAGGTGGCGATGAGACCGCGCCGGTACTCCACGGTGATGAACATGGCCGCGATGACGATCATGATGAGCAGCCCGATGAAGACCCCGAACAGATGGTCTTCAAGGGTGCCGGTGTCGTAGAGGCTGTTCACCCCGGCGGCCACGATCGGCCCGATGTCGCCGGAGCCGGTCACGATGAGCCGGCCGCCGGCCTGGTGGAAGCCGGTCCGCGGCAGTCCGCTGGAACCCACGCTGCTGCCGCTGCCCACCGACTGGCCGGCCCACCGGCCGGCCGGCGCCCCGCCGCGCAGGTCAACGTGGTCGAAGGTGCCGGTGGCGGCGCTGGCGGACAGCCCGCCCCCCGGCTCGCCGTAGGTCGGGAAGTTCGGCGTGAAGTCGAGCGGCGAGGTGGCGAACGGGCCCGCCCGCACGGTGCCGGTCAGCCCGGCCAGGCTGGCCGCGCCGAGTTTGGTCCAGCGCCTGCCGTCGGCCGAGTCGTAACCGGTGACCACGTCGCCCGACCGGGTCAGCCGCAGCCAGCGCGGGGACGCCGCGGACACCGGCCCCGGCAGGCCCGCGATGTCGCTGGTGTAGTCGTACTGCATGCGCACGCCGTGGCTGCCCGTGACCATCATCGCGGCGTAGGCCGCTCCGGGCCGGGTGCTGGCGGTGATGATGATCCCGGCCTTGGCCCACGGCACGAGGCCCCGCCTCGCGGTTTCGTTCGGGCCGTTGGGGCCGAAGTATCCGCCCTGGTTGGAGATCATGCCGGTCAGCGAGGTCACCCGGACGGTGATGCTGCCGTCGCCGGCCAGCGGCTGGCCCGCGAGGTAGTAGCCGTCATTGACGGCCTCCCCGCCCGGCCCGGTCGGAATGTGCGACAAGCACGCGGTGCCCCCTCCGGGGCACCCGCTACCGCGGGGCAAGAGCGCCCCGACCACGCCGATCAGCACGGCCGCGATGACGAGGGCGATGACCCAGCCGCGCAGGGTGCGGAGCTTGGTCCACTCGGCGCGCAGCAACTGCGCGAAGCCGTCCCGCCCGGCCTGCTGGGGCGGGCGGTACGGGGTCATGGTCGCGGTCATCGGGCTTCCTCCTGCTCGGGCTGTGCGCGGAACTCGACCGCGTCCCTCGTCAATTCCATATAGGCCTCCTCGAGCGTGGCCCGGTGCGCCGAGATCTCCGAGAACCCGACGCCGGCCTCGTTCAGCCGCGCCACAACCTGCGCGGCGGCCAGACCGGTCACCGTCAGCGTGTCGCGGCCGGTGGTGGCGACGGTGGCCCCGGCGTGCGCCAGCACCGTCGTCGCCTCGGGCCGCGCGGCGGTCCGCAGCGTCACCCGGTCGCCGGACGCGGCCGCGATCAGCTCGGCCACGCTGGCGTCGGCGATCACCTTGCCGCGGCCGGCGACCACCAGGTGATCGGCGGAGTCCTCCAGCTCGCTCATCAGGTGACTAGACACCAGCACGGCCCGGCCCTGGGTGGCCAGCGAGCGCAGGTACCCGCGCATCCAGACAATGCCCTCGGGGTCCATGCCGTTGAACGGCTCGTCGAACATCAGCACCGGCGGGTCGCCCAGCATGGCCGCCGCGATACCCAGCCGCTGCCGCATGCCGAGCGAGAAGCCGCCGGCCTTCCGCCGTGCGGCCGACGTGAGGCCGGCCTGCTCAATCACCTGATCGACCCGCTGGCCGGAAAGGCCCTGCGAGTGGGCCAGCCACAGCAGGTGGTTGCGGGCGGTGCGGCCCGGCTGCAGGGCGGCGGCGTCCAGCATCGCGCCGATGCGGCTGAGCGGGCGCCGCAGCTTGGCGTAGGGCCGGCCGCCGATGAGCGCGCTGCCCTGGTCGGGCGCATCCAGGCCGAGGATGACCCGCATGGTGGTGGACTTCCCCGCACCGTTCGGTCCGACAAACCCGGTGACCTGGCCCGGCTGGACGGTGAACGACATGCCGTTCAGGGCGAGAGCGGAGCCGAACCGTTTCCGCAGGGCGGTGACTTCGATAGTTGCTTCCATGCCTTCAGACGCTAGGGATTCCGCTGGCCAGGGGCGTCCCGCCGGAGAGCCGTCTTTCCCGCCGCTGGCGTGGGGGACGCGCGCCGGCCGGTATCCCCCGCGCGGGGGATGTCAGGATGCATGTCCAGGGGGACGCCGGGACCGGCCGGGTGCGGCGACAATGACAACCGTGGGCCGCATAGCACGCTGGGGCGACAGCCTCGCCGCCACGGCACGGCGGGCAGCCGCCGACCGCCGCATGGACGTGCTGCGGCGGGCGGCCGCGGATCGCCGCGGGCCCATGCTGGCCGGGGTGCTGCTCGCCGTCCTCGCCGCTGGCCAGGCCGTAGCGGCCGTGCTGACCCAGAGCCCGGGCACACCGGACGAGCCGCTGACCGCCGTGGCCAGCAGCGGCAGGCTGCTCGCCTCCTTCGTGGTGCTGCTCCCGGCCCTGGCCGCCACCCTGCCGCTCGGATACCTGTGGGAACAGCCCGCAGCCGCCGCGACCGTGATCTGCGCCGCCAACCTGCTCTCGTTCGGGATCTTCCCGTTGTTCACGATCGCTGGCCTGATCGCCCAGGTCATCGCGCTCTACCGGCTGGGCCGCCGCGGGCCGCAGCTGCTGGCCGTCGGGCTCACCCTGCCGTTCCTCGTCGTCGCCATCGTCCCTCCGGCGGGTCACGCCACCGGGCTGGCGGCGGGCGGCACGGTGCTGGCCATCCTGGCCGCGAGCCTTGGCCCGCTGGCCGTGTGTGCCGGGGCAGCGCTGCAGACCCGCAGCATCGCGGCTCAGCAGACCGCTACCTCCGAAGCCTTCGCCGGCAGCCTGCTGGAGAACACCGCCCGGGAGGAACGGGCCCGCATTTCCCGCGAACTGCACGACGTGGTGGCGCATCATGTCTCCATGATCGCGGTGCAGGCCGAGACAGCCAGGCTGGCCACCCCGGGGATGCCGGCGGCGGGAGCACGGCAGCTGTCCGCGATCGGCGACACGGCCCGGGCCGCGCTGACCGAGATGCGGCGGCTGCTCGGCGTGCTGCGCGAGGACAGCGGGGCCGAGACCGCCGACCGCCGCCCGCAGCCTGGCCTCGCCCAGCTCAACGAGCTGCTCGACGAGGCCAGGGACGTGTCGGGCAGCGGGGCCAGGCTCATCGTCAGCGGCTGGCTGACGACGCTCGATCACGGCGTCGAACTGGCCGCCTACCGCATCGTGCAGGAAGCGCTGACCAACGCACGGCGGCACGCGCCAGGCGCGGCGGTCGACGTGGAGCTGCACTTCGCCAGCGACGCGCTGTACGTCCGGATCCGCGACAACGGGCCCGGCCCATCCGACGGGCCAGGCCGGCCCACGCCCGGGCCCGGGCCCGGGCACGGCCTGCTCGGCATGCGGGAACGAGCGGCCGCCGTGGGCGGCGAGTTCCGCGCGGGCGCGGCTCCCGGCGGGGGTTTCCTGGTCCAGGCCACGCTGCCGGCGAAGGCCGAGGAGGCGTCGTGACCGGGTCCGTTCCTCCGGTGAAGATCGTGGTGGCCGACGACCATGAAGTCGTCCGGGCCGGCTTCGCCACGCTGCTGGACACCCAGCCGGACTTCACCGTGCTCGGCACCGCGTCGGACGGCGCGCAGGCGGTGCAGATCAGCCGGGAGCTGCACCCGGACGTCATCCTGATGGACGTCAGGATGCCCGGCACCGACGGCATCGAGGCGACCAGGCAGCTGACCGGCGACGGCGCCGGGCCGCGGGTCATCATCCTCACCACCTTCGACCTGGACCAGTACGTATACGACGCGCTGCGCGCGGGGGCCAGCGGGTTCCTGCTCAAGGACGTGACGGCCGAGCGGCTGTTCGACGCCGTGCGGGTCGTCGCGGCCGGCGAGGCCCTGCTGGCCCCGGCCGTGACCCGCCGGCTGATCAGCGAGTTCGCCCGGCTCCGCCCGGCCGCCGCACCCGCCTCGGCAGCGCCCCCCGCGGGGGTGGACGGGCTGACGCCGCGGGAGACCGAGGTGCTCCGGCTACTGGCCGAAGGGCTGTCGAACCCGGAGATCGCCGGCCGCCTCGTGATCACCGAGGAGACGGTCAAGACACACGTCAGCCGGGTGCTGCACAAGCTCGCACTGCGCGATCGCGCGCAGGCGGTAGTCCTCGCCTACGAATCGGGCCTGGTCCGGCCCGGCTCCGCCGACCAGCCGCGGTGACCGGCCGTACACACCCAGAGAGATACCTCCGGCGAACGATTATGGGCGGGCGCTAGCGACTTCGTTGAGGGCGCGGATGCGGGGATTCTCCCGGCTGGCGCACCAGACCAGGCCGAGCGGCAGCGGGGGCAGGTCGTCGATGGGGATGAGCGCGACGTCGTCACGGTTGAAGATGGGGACGGTGGAGCTGGTGGGGTGGACAATGCGCCCGCGGGCGACCAGCGAGAGGATCTCGTTGATCGTCTGAACGGGCTGGGTGCGGCGGATCGGGCGTCCTGACGGCGTTCGCCGGGGAACGAGCAGCTCGTAAACCGCCGCCGGGGTAGACGACGGGAGCTGGGCAACCTCCTCATCGGCCAGTTCCTCGATCGAGACCGAGTGCCGCCCGGCGAGGCGGTGCGCAGGCGCGACGGCCAGCGCCCGCTGGTAGTGGGCGAAGGCGGCGCCCGCGGTCAGGTCTGGCTGGTCGACGGCAAGCCAGTTGCACAAGACGTCGATATCACCGCGCCGCAGCGCCCGGTACGCATCGAAGGTCTCGACCTCCTGGAGCCGGACCTCGCAGGCTGGGTACCGGGCCTGGAATTCGGCGATGAGCCGGCTCAGCGCGGGACCCTCGGTGGTCAGGACGAAACCGACGCGCAGCAGCCCGCGGACCTCCTGGGACAGCCCGCTGGTCTCGGCCAGGGCCTGATCCAGGGCAGCCAGCGCGGGCACGAGGCTGCCCCGCAGTCCTTCGCCCGCGGGTGTCAGGCGGACCCGGCGGCTGGTCCGGTCGAAGATCTTGACGCCGAGCCGGGACTCGAGGACCCGCACGGCCTCGCTCACCCCCGGCTGGGAGATGCCCAGCCGCTCGGCCGTCCGTCCGAAATGCAGCTCGTCCGCAAGCACGAGAAAGATCCGCAGCTCGCGTAGTTCCACGTCACGCCACATCAATCAAGAACTCTAATCAATCCGATCAGTGATCGTCCCTTGATCAGCCCCGGCCCGCTGCACCAGCGTGGGCTGAGGCAGCCACCACACGCTCAAGCCAGGCGACAAGCCGCGAAGGGGAGAGGGCCGTGATCCTTGTCATCGGGGGCCGTAGCAAGATCGGCGCCGCGCTGACCAGCGAACTGCTGAGCCGCGGCCAGCAAGTCCGGGCCCTGGTCCGCGCCGGTGAGCCGGCCGGCGACCTCCCCGCGGCGGCCGAAGCCGTGACCGGCGACCTGGCCGATGAGGGCTCACTGGTCACGGCGATGGCGGGGGTCGAGAAAGTGTTCTTGCTTTCCAGCCCGCACCCCGACGTGGTCACCTGGCACCGCAACGCCATCGACGCCGCCCGCCGGACGCAGGTGCAGTTGCTGGTGCGCAGCTCGATCCTGGGCGCCGACGGCGAGTCGCCGGCCGAGTTCATCAGCGCTCACAGCGTCTGCGACCGCTACCTCGAGGACTCCGGGCTTCCGTATGTGATCGTGCGGCCCAACCTCTTCCTGCAGAACATCCCCGAATCGACGGTCCCGTCTATCGCCGCGTCGGGGACCTTCTACGCCAACGCCGGCGACGCGCGGATCAGCATGGTCGACACCCGCGACGTAGCCGCGGTGGCCGCCCGCGCCCTCACCGAGCCCGGCCACGCCGGCGCTAGCTACGACGTCACCGGGCCGGAGGCGCTGTCCTACGCAGATGTCGCCGCCAGGCTGACCAGCGCGATGGGCCGCCACATCAGCTACGCCGCCGCATCCGACGGCGCCGTCCGCCAGGCCCTCCTCGGCGCGGGGCTGACCGATTGGTTCGCCGGCGCGCTCGTCGGCCTGTATCAGGACTACCGCCGCTCCGGAACCAGCGGCTACGCCGCGCAGGTCAGCACGACCATCGAGCGGCTTACCGGACGCCCGGCGCGGTCGCTCGACGACCTCCTCGGCGAGATCGGGCTACCGGCCCGGGAGTGATCGCGGCAGCCCGAACCACGGCAGCACGCTGGCCTCGAAGCGGGTCATGGCGCAGACCCGGTCGCCGGCCAGGGTGAGCACGTAGAAGGCGGTCGCATGGCGGACGCCGGCCGGGCCGCGCAGGTAAGCTCCGAACGCCGGCTGGCCGTTGGCCCGCACCGGGACGAGGTCGAACCTGCGGCCCGCGACGAACAGGCTGGCGCAGTAGCGGGTCACGACGTCCCGGCCCTCGTATCCGAAGGGCGTCGGCGGCATCGCCACGAAGACGTCGTCGGTCAGCAGGGCCACCAGCGCGTCGAGGTCGGCCGACTCCCACGCTCGGGCGAATTTGGCCACCACCGCGTCCTCGGCGGATGAGCCGGCGGCGGGCGGCGGTTGGTGGCCGGCGGCTGCCTGCGCCCGGCGCTGGAGACTGGCGCGGGCTCGTTTGAGGGCGCTGTTGACCGATTCGACGGTCACCTCCAGCATGCCGGCCACCTCGCTGGCGTGGAATCCAAGGACGTCGCGCAAGATGAGGACGGCGACCTGGCGAGGCGGCAAGAGCTGCAGGGCGGTCACGAAGGCCAGCGAGATGGCTTCGGTCTGCTCGTAGCGGGCCTCCGGCCCGGGTCGCAAGTCGACGGCACCCTCAAGGAGGGCGTCAGGAAACGGCTGCAGCCAGACGGCCTCGTCACGCGGGGTCGGCACGAGCGGGTCGAACTGACACACGTCCCACCCCCGGGCCGGGCGCCGGCTCGCGGCGCGGCGCACGTTGAGGCACCGGTTGGTGGCGATCTTGTACAGCCAGGTGCGGAGTGAGGCGCGTTCCTCGGTGAACCCGCCGATGCCTTGCCAGGCGGCCAGCATCGTGTCCTGGATGGCGTCCTCGGCGTCGGCGAAGGATCCGAGCATCCGGTAGCAGTGCACCTGCAGCTCCCGCCGGTGCGGCTCGGTCAGCTCCCGGAACGCCTCGCCATCCCCGGCCCGCGAGCGTGAGAGCAGATCGGCTGTCATCATCCTGCGCGCCTTCCTTCCGCATCACGTGGCCCTTCCACCCGGTATATACACCGCCCGGGCGGCGAACTGGGCGGTTCGCCGGCGCCCAGTTTCCCGGCACCGCGGTGTATGCATCACCGACCACCCGGACGATCCAAGCGCACTCTCGCGGGCGCCGATGTCGACGCGAGCCCACCCTAGAAGGAGACCGCTATGCATCCCATCATCAGCTACTACCTGGGCACGGCCCGGGCCGCCGAGATGCGCAGCCAGGCCCAGCGCGACGGACTGGCCCGCGCCGCCCGCCACGCGCGAACGCAACGTGGTTTGCGGGAAATCCGCCGCGGCGGGGGTGCTCGCGAATGGTTTCGGCGTTATCGGCGAGGTACAACCATGGCGGCCGCCGTCCCACTGCCGGCACGCCGAGACAGCCTCCAACGGACCCGGGGAGGGGGATCACGTGAGTGCCCAGCCGCCGCGGATCGACCTGAAACGCTATTAGGAGCTGGCGGGCACGAGGCCGACCAAGTTGCCTTCCGTGTCCTTGAACCATGCCGCCTCGCCGCCGCCCGGCATCTGGGCAATGCCGTTCTCGGTTCGCGTTTCTGGCGTGTCGTACTCCTCGAACTCCACGCCGCGACCCCTCATCTCCTCGACGGCAGCGCGCACGTCGGTCACATGGCCTGAAGTCCGACCTTCTCGGCGTAGAACGCTTTGGCCCGGCCCACGTCCTGTGCCGGCAGCGCCACCGTAATCCCAGACGTCCTCATGACAGGATGGTAAAACCGCGCGGCATGACAATGCGTTGTCGTCGGCCACGACGGATGGTAGATACCTGCGGCCGGACTGACGCCTGTCCCGAGGTAGCAAGGGAGCAGGGCAGAGCTCTACGCTCTTTTCATGGGGATCATCCAGGCGTTTGGCTATGAGGTTCGGAAGCCCAGCGCCGCCCAGGTGGCGATGCAGCACATCGCCGCCACACGCGTCGGCGCGTGGTTCTTCGCCAGGACGCTGCACCACATCGACGGGGCCCTGCTGCGGGTCAGCAGGGGCCAGGTCACCCTGCCCGGAGTAGTGGCCGGGCTGCCTGTCCTGACCGTCACCACAACGGGAGCCCGCACCGGCCAGCGCCGGTCAGCGCCGCTGCTGGGCGTCCCCGCAGGTGAGGACATCGCAGTCCTCGGGACCAGCTTCGGCCAATCGCGGACGCCGGGCTGGTATCACAACATGCGCGCCGACCCGAACGTCGAGGTGACGTACCGGAACAAGACGATCAAGGCGATCGCCCGGGAAGCTGGTGGTGAAGAAAGGACGGTTATCTGGGACAAGGCCAGGACGATCTATGTGGGTTACGAGGCTTATGCGAGACGGGTCAAGAACAGGCAAATCCATATCATGATCCTCAGCGCAGAAGAACTACGATAGCGCCGCGCGACCGCGTGGCCGGATTGCTGCGCTGGCCTGCCCTTTCCACCGCTGGGTGTCCACGCCGGCTATGAGGAGCCATAGGCACAGTGATCCTTCACCAAGGATCGTGGGCAGTTGGATCCAGGGGGTCAGGTGGGCGGCGACTCCTGGTGCGAGAAGGTTGGTGAAGCCGTAGGTCAGGTAGGAAGCCAGGCCGTCGATCGCCATGAGGACGCCGATGGCTCTGGGCATGAACGTCGACTTGAGGACGAGGTAGGCGACGCAGAGGGCGTCGCAGCCGTAGAAGATCCCGTAGATGCTGTAGCCGATCGGCGATAGATCGCCCGGCAGGTATGCCAGCGCGTGCAGCTGCGCCGGCGGAAGGGCATGGGTGTAGCGGCTGTTGCCCAAAAGGACCGCCGGGGTGACGTCGTTGAGGATGCTGGCGGCCTCGATGGCGGTCGCGACCAGGCCGAAGAACACGTCCAGCAGGGCAATCCCGCGGTTCACCACTTTGAAGAGGTCATAGAACAGTAGTGCCATGGGGATATTGGTCAAGGTGACCACGACGTGCGTGGCTAGGCCGAGCCGGTAGAGCAGCTCGTGGGCCTGGATGTTGTGGGCGGTGGCTGCCGCGTCGTGCGTGATCAGGATGGCGGGGACCACGCCGAGGGCGAAGGCGCCGAAGACGATGTTGATCAGGTACAGGGCGCCGGCGGTTCGTGCCAGCTGGCGCGGCGAAAGGCCCGTGATCGAATCCATCAGTCCTTTTCCTTAACTCGTCCTAGTGACGCTGGCTGGGCCCCAGCATCGACTGTAGGGTGACGACCTCGTGCCCGCGCGGTGCCTTTAAGAAATGGCTGAAAGCTGCGGCGACGAGGCGCGCACGACCAGGGCTGCCGCTACCGGCCTCACTGACGCCGGACACCGGCTCGTTCATCCGCTTGGGTATTCATCCGCGTGCGCGTTGTTCGGCGAGGGTGAGCCAGTGGTTGACGTCGGTGGGGGTGAAGTGGCGGATGGCCCAGTCGGTCATGCGCAGGCTCATGTGTGCCCACAGGGGTGCCAGGACGTGCGGGGGGACGTTGTCGAGGAGCTGGTCGAGATGGGCGGTGGCGGCCGGGTCGGTGGTGGTGGCGTGGATGCCGAAGCGCAGGGTGACCAGGTCCAGGTGCCGGTCGCCGCGCGCGGCGCCGTCCCAGTCGATGACGCCGGTGATGTGGCCGCCGCTGGTGAGGATGTTGCCGGGGTGGTAGTCGCCGTGGACGGCGTCATCGCCGCGCAGGCAGCGGGGGTGGCTCGCCCCGGTGGTGGTGATCCAGCGGTGCAGCGCCTGGGTGCGGCTGCTGTGCTCGCGCAGTGGCTGGTGCAGGCAGTAGCCGGGCCCGTCGCGGGTGAGGTAGAGATCGGCGGGCGGGATGGCCGGGTGGCGGGCGAGCTGGCCTGCCTGCAGGTTGTTGAGGGCGGATGCCCGGCCGCCAGGTCAGCACCGACCGGTGGCCGTCGGGCCAGGTCACATACGCGGCCCCGACCTGCCCGCCGGGGCAGGGCCCGTCGCCCCGCAGCACCACGCCAGATTCCGCCTCGATGGCGTCGGCCATCTGCTGGGCGTCCAGGCGTTCGGCTCGTGGCCACCGGGAGGGGGACGGCACGGCCGGTCAGGCCGCCTCGGACAGCCCGGGTCCGGGCCCGGCAGCAGCCCGGCAGGGACCCCGGCGGCGCACCGGTGCCTGTTTACGGCGCTGCCGGCTGGAACGTGCGGGCGAATACTTCGAATATGCGAAAATCCGCATCCCATTCATTCTCAGGTGTCGACGACGGAGAAGCCGTTGCGGTACGAGCGTATGTCAGGACTGGACGAAGAGCAACTCGGAGAACTTGAATGTTGCGTGGCCGGACTACTCGAAGAACCGTGGGATAAAGGAGAAGGACGCCCGCGC
>Ga0207416_1002223_pt1 | contig 22020 bp, 21 predicted proteins | sample PaiPotPPM11metaG_FD_184107 | JGI IMG/M metagenome (GOLD analysis project Ga0207416, IMG submission 184107) | Iron sulfur acid spring bacterial and archeal communities from Banff, Canada, to study Microbial Dark Matter (Phase II) - Paint Pots PPM... ...
GTATACGCCATGCCGCCCCCGATCAGCAGCGTGTCCGCCTTGTCCAGCAGGTTGTCGATGACGTCGATCTTCCCCGAAATCTTCGACCCGCCAATAATCGCCACAAACGGCCGGTCCGGCTCGCCCAGCACCTTGCCCAGAAAATTCAGTTCCTTCTCCATCAGCAGCCCCGCGGCCGACTGCTTGACGAAGTGCGTAATTCCCTCCGTGGAGGCGTGCGCCCGGTGCGCGCTGCCGAACGCGTCGTTGACATACACGTCGCACAACGCCGCAAGCTGCGCCGCGAACGCAGGATCGTTCGCCTCTTCCTCCGCATGGAAGCGCAGGTTCTCCAGCAGCAGCGTCTGCCCGGACTCCAATTGCCGCGACATCTCCATCGCAATTTCGCCTACGCAGTCCGGCGAGAACGCGACGTTCTCCGAATCCGTCAGCACATGGTCGAGCAGGCTCCGCAGCCGCGTCACTACCGGCCGCAGACTCATCGACTCCACCACCTTGCCCTTCGGCCGTCCCAGGTGCGAGCACAGAATCACCTTGGCCTTGTGGCGCAGGGCGTACTCAATCGTGGGCAGCGTCTCGCGGATGCGGGTGTCGTCGGTAATCCCGCCGTCCTTCAACGGAACGTTGAAATCAACGCGAATAAGCACGCGCTTGTGGGCAAGATCCAGATCACGTATCGATAGCTTGGGCATTCTTTTTCCTTTTCTTACTTTCTATGAGCGTAGGCTTCGGCGCCTTCGAAGTGGAGGGAAACGTAAGGTTCATCGCCGACGACCCAGGAGTCGTGGCCCGGGGCAATGTAAAACACATCGCCGGCTTGCATCACATGGACCTCGCCCGAGTCCATCGCTGCGGTGCAGCCGCCCGAGACGACCATGCCGGTGTGCTCTACCTGGCAGGAGGCCTGGCCGAGCGCGGCGCCAACGTCGGTCGACCAACGCCACCCAGGTTCATAGGAGGCGCGGCCGATCGTCATGCTGCCGATGCGAATCAGCTCGAACCGCCCCTTGGGAAAAACGCGGGTCTCGTCGGGGCTTTCGAATCGCTTGAGGATGACGTCGAGCATGTATGAGGGAATTGTAGCCCGGTAGGGGCAAGTCTGAGCGAATTGTAACCTCCGCGCAGAATTCGGCAATGTGTCGGCGACCACACCGCCCCGCATCGTCATCCTGAGCCCCGGCGAAGGGCCCGCTTTGGCCCCCGCATCGTTCCCGCCTGCAAAACATCTATACTTGGATATGGCAAACGCCCTCCCAGCAACTCTCGGTGCCCTCCGCGCCAGCGAATTTACCCCGGCCCGGGTGAGCCGCTCGGTCAAAGATGAACTGCGCGAGAACCTCATCGCCAGGCTGCGGGCGAATGCCGCTTCCGACGCCGACGCGCCCCTCTTCCCGGGCATCGTCGGGTACGAAGACACGGTCGTTCCGCAACTCGTCAACGCCGTCCTCTCCCGCCACAACTTCATCCTGCTGGGACTCCGCGGCCAGGCCAAGTCCCGCATCCTGCGCGCACTCACCACGCTGCTCGATCCGCAAATGCCCTACGTTGCCGGCTCCGAAGTTCGCGACAATCCCTACGCGCCCATCTCGAAGTTCAGCCGCGACCTGATTGCCAGGATGGGAGACGCGACCCCCATCGCCTGGATGACCCCCAACGACCGCTACGTGGAGAAGCTCGCCACCCCCGACGTCACCGTGGCCGACCTCGTTGGCGACATCGACCCCATCAAGGCCGCGCGCTCCAACCAGGACCTCGGCTCCGAGCTCACCATGCACTACGGCCTGCTGCCCCGCGCCAACCGCGGCATCTTCGCCATCAACGAACTCCCCGACCTCGCCGGCAAAATTCAGGTCGCCCTCTTCAACATCATGCAGGAAGGCGACGTCCAGATTAAGGGCTACCCGGTCCGCCTGCCGCTCGATGTCGCCATCGTCTTCTCGGCGAACCCCGAGGACTACACCGCGCGCGGCAAGATCGTCACGCCACTCAAGGACCGCATCGGCTCGGAGATCCGCACCCACTACCCCGAGAGCATCGAGGAAGGCATCCGCATCACCACGCAGGAAGCGTGGACCGAACGGCCCGGCAGCGGCAAGGCCGCGAAGAGCAGCATCGAAATCCCGCACTACGTCCGCCAGGTCGTCGAGCAGATCGCCTTCGCCGCGCGCGAGGACAAGAAGGTCGACAAACGCTCCGGCGTTTCGCAGCGCCTGCCCATCACCACCATGGAGCTCGTCGTATCGAACGCCGAACGCCGCGCGCTCCTCCACAACGAGGACCTCGCCGTCGCCCGCGTTGGCGACATCTACGCCGCTTTGCCCGGCATCACCGGCAAGATCGAACTCGAGTACGAGGGCGAGATGCGCGGCGCCGACACCGTTGTCCGCGAAATCATCCGCACCGCCGTCTCGCATGTTTTCGATTCCTACTTCAAGGACACCAACACCCAGCAGATTGAGCAATGGTTCAACCTGGGCGGCACCGTGCAGTTGAACGACACGCAGCCGTCCGCGGGCTCCCTCGCCGAGCTGCAACAGATCCAGGGCCTCATCGAAAAACTTTCCCCGTTACAAATTACCGCGAAGTCGCGCCCCGAAGTCGCCGTCAGCGCCGCCGAGTTCCTGCTCGAAGGCATGTACGCGCACAAACGCCTCTCCCGCGCCGAGGAGCGCATCTTCTCCGCCGGCGAAAAGAAATCCCGCACCGACGACGCCGCCCGCTACGCCGAAAAGCTCCGCGAGCAGCGCGACTCCGAACGCGACGACTATGCCAAAAACCGCACCCGCCGCGGCTTCAACTAGAATCATTGGCGGGAGTATCAAACACAATGTTGAGATGGACCCTGTGCTGCGTCGTAGCGGCATCGCTACCGATATCGGCCGCCCACGCCCAAAGCGTCACCGACCCCAAAGCCTCCTACATCGACGTCGCAGCGCGCCACGCGGCGCTTTCCGGAAACAAGGATCCGCGCATCGCACAGGCCATCACCTCGCTCGCCTCGTGCACCAAACTCGCACCGGTCGCAGCACCCACCGGCCGCATGGACATCCCGCATCATTACCTCAGCGGATCGCACGGGCCAATCAACCCCGCGGAGGCCGTGGTCACGCGTGTCTACGGAGCCTACGAGCGTCGCGTCACGTCCGGCATGAACCAGTGGCTGGTCACGCAGAGCAAAGCGGAAGCCCAGTGCGCGCAACAGCAAATCGACGCATGGGCCCAAGCCGGCGCGCTTCTCGACTACGACCCCAAGGAAAGCTCGCAAGCGTGGTTCCAGGTGGAGTGGACCCTCAGCGCCACCGCGACCAGCGAATCCGTCCTCGTCAACGAGCCTTCGCTCGACCCCGCAGTGGTGAAGCGCGACATTGCCTGGATGAACAAGGTCGCGCACCGCACCGTCGATTTCGACAAGGCCGGCAAGCAGACCAACAACCACCACTACTGGCGCGGCCTCGCTGCCACATCCGTCGGCGTCATTTCCTCCGACGACAGCCTCTTCAGTTGGGGCATCGGCGTCTTCAAGCAGGGCATCAACGAGATCGACCAGCGCGGCGCCTTCCCCCAGGAGATGGCCCGCAGCGAGCGCGCCATCCACTATCAATCCTTCGCGCTGCAGCCGCTCGTCCCCATTGCGCAGTTCGCCGAGCGCCAGCACGTCAACCTCTACGCCTATCGCTCGCCCACCGGCCACACTCTCCGCGACGCGGTCAACTTCTTTGGCGCCGCGCTCGCCAATCCTGCGATCGTCAAAGCCTACACCCCTGATACCCAGATAATCGACGACATGGGCGGCGACTTCTTCGCCTTCGCCGAGTTCTACTCCCACCATGTCGACCCCGCCGACATTCCTCCCGCGATCCTCAAAGGCCTGGAGCGGCCCACCTTTGCCACCCGCATCGGCGGCAGCACCACCGTCATCGACGGCTACACGCCGCAACCGAAATAGACGTCGGACCCCGCTGCGAGCCAGCCTTGAATCCTTGCCCCCCGAATCCCGTCTAAAATGGGACAGGGGGGCGAATCGATTGAAGCGCATCCGCTACACGAAGTTCACCGGCGATCTTTCCTCCTCATTCGGCCTCGAAGACCTGATGCAGGCGCTCTCCGACTTCCTGCTCGACTCCGGCTTCCAGGACCCCTACTCCGCGTTCCAGGAATTCAACAACCAGACCATGGAGAACCTGCGCGAAGCCATCCGCCAGGCGCTCGAATCCGGGGAGCTCTTCGATGAAGAGTCACAGGAGAAATTCGATGCGCTTCCTCCCGAAGGTGTGGAAGAACTGATCGACCAGATCATCCAGAAGATGCAGGAGCAGAACTTCATCAATGCCGAAGAACCCCAGGAAGGCGCCGGCCAGCAGGGCGACGGCAACGGCGAGGCGCGTTTCGAAGTCACCGACAAGAGCATGGACTTCCTCGGCTACAAAGCCCTGCGCGAACTGCTCGGCCCGCTCGGCCGATCCAACATTGGCCGCCACGACACGCGCCACGAAGCCGCCGGCGTCGAGACCAACGGCAGCTCCAAGATCTACGAGTTCGGCGACACGCTGAACCTCGACATCACCGCCACCATGAGTTCCGTTTTCGCCCGCGAAGGCATCAGCACCGCCGTCGAAGGCGAAGAACACACCCCGCTAAACATCGAGTATTCGGACATCCACGTGCACCAGTCCGACTACCAATCCTCCTGCGCGACGGTCGTGCTGCTGGACTGCTCGCACTCGATGATCCTTTACGGCGAGGACCGCTTCACCCCCGCCAAGCGCGTGGCCATGGCACTCGCGCACCTCATCCGCACGCAGTTTCCCGGAGACACGCTGAACCTGGTCCTCTTCCACGACACCGCGGAAGAGATCCCCGTCTCGCAGCTCTCCCGCGTCAAGGTCGGCCCGCACTACACCAACACCCGCGAAGGCCTGCGGCTCGCGCAGCGCATCCTGGCCCGGCAGAACAAGGACATGAAGCAGATCGTCATGATCACCGACGGCAAGCCCTCTGCGCTCACGCTGCCCGACGGCCGCATCTACAAGAACGCGTTCGGCCTCGATCCGCTGGTCATCGCCGAGACGCTCGAAGAAGTCAGCCGCTGCAAGCGCTCGAACATCATGATCAATACGTTCATGTTGGCGTCGGACTTTTCGCTGGTGCAATTCGTGCAGCAGGTCAGCGCGATGTGCCGCGGCAAGGCCTACTTCACCACGCCGCAAACCCTCGGCAACTACCTGCTGATGGACTTCATGTCGCGGCGGATGAAGACGGTGCACTAAGTTTCTCTCAGAATTGTCATTCTGGGCCGAAGGCGAAGAATCCCCGAATTTGTGCTGCCACCACATTCGAAGGGCGGCAGAGCGAGTACTGCCTACGACGCAATACACTAGCGCGATGGGACGTTTCCTAACGCAGCACGGATGGGAAATCGCACGCCTCACCTTCGAGCATCTCTGGCTCACCCTCAGCGCCATGCTGCTCGCCGCGGCCATCGGCCTCCCGCTCGGTGTTCTGCTCACCCGCCGCGAGCGCCTCGCGCGCCCGGTCATCGGCCTCGCCAACGTCATCCAGACCGTCCCCTCGCTCGCCCTCTTCGGTCTGTTGCTGCCCGTTCCCTGGCTGGGCGAGAACGCCGCCCGCCTCGCCATCCTCGCGCTCACCGGCTACGCGCTGTTGCCCATCCTGCGCAATACGTACGCAGGCATCCGCAGCGTCGATCCCGCGCTCATCGATGTCGCCAACGCGCTCGGCATGACCGGCTCCCAGCGCCTGGTCAAAGTGGAACTGCCGCTCGCCGGCAGCGTCATCCTCGCCGGCCTGCGCACCGCCACCGTCACCTGCGTCGGTGTCGCCACTATCGCCGCAGCCATCGGCGCCGGAGGCCTCGGCGAACTCATCTTCCGCGGCGTAGCCTCCGTCGACAACTCGCTCGTCCTCGCCGGCGCCATCCCCGCCGCCCTCCTCGCCCTCGCCGCCGACGCGGGCCTCGGCTGGCTCGAACGCCGCGTCACGGTCCGCCGTTAAGTCGAGACGGCCCGGTGCCCCCTTCATGACTCCTCGTTTTTCCGATTAGCAGCGCGCTTTTAGCGCGCGGTAGCCCGCCCCGAATCAACCGGGTTTTAACCTCGGGTCTCAGCTTCGAGAGCCACCGAACTTTTTTCAGGAACCACCAATTCTCCGCTTGTCATTCTGAGCAACGCGAAGAACCACCGCATTTCACTCCCGCAGGTTCGTCATGTTCTCTCCGCTGTCATTCTGAGCGCAGCGAAGAACCCCCGCATTTGCCTTTGTTCTTGCTTTTGTCTTTGGTTCATGCCTTTGTCTTTGGTTCTTGCTTTTGTTTTTGGTTCTTGCCTTTGCCTTTGTTCTTTGCTTCACGCTGCGTGTCTTTCGGATTAGCAGCGCGCTTTAGCGCGCGGTAACTCGCCCCGAATCGATCGGGGTTTTAACCCCGGGTGTTCGCTTCGAGAGCCACGGAGCCTTTTTCAGAACCACCAATTTTCCCGCTTGTCATTCTGAGCAACGCGAAGAACCACCGCATTTCGCCTCTCCACAGGCCGCAAAGAAACCTACAAACCTGGATGCCTCATTCATGACAGCTCCATCGTCATGAGTGGTCCGATCTCACCCGGGAAAACTTGACACCGCACGTATAATTAAAACAGAGCGAAAAACAGAATCCACAGCCTCAGGATTGTGTCTCTCCTCAAATCAGGTGGAAAAATTGTCGAAGCCTAAGTCCAATACCTGCTGCTACTTGCGCATAAGTAACGTGTTTCCAGGATCTTGCGTGTTTCCACGGCGTAAACCGAATACCAGGAGTCACTTACAGGGAAGTCCAATGTTTTCAAGATTATAGACCCTAAGTCGTTTACCATCTGGATCTTGCAGGTTTCGATAGGGGAGGGGGTGCATGGATATTCGTTGGGATCAACGGGCTGTTACGGTCGTCGGCGCCTTCATCCTGCTCCCCCTCTGCGCCTGCGCGCCGCCCCGATCCTCCCGCATCGTCGTGGGGGCGAAGAACTTTACCGAGCAAGTCGTCCTCGGCGAACTGGTGGCCCAGGAGATTGAGGCAGTCACTGGCCAGCGCGTCGAACGGCGGTTCTACCTCGCCGGCAGCTATCTCTGTCAGCAGGCCCTCGTCAGCGGCCGCATCGACACCTACGTCGAGTACACGGGCACCGCCCTGACTGCGATCCTGAAGCAGCCCCTCCCGCCGCCCGGCCAGCGCGATGCCGCACGGGTATTCGACGAAGTGAGCAAGCTGTACGAGCAGAGATACGGGGTGAAGGTAGAGCCCGGGCTGGGATTCGAGGACACGTTCGCGATGGTGGTTCGCGGAGAAGACGCGCGCCGCCTCGGCCTGAAGTCGATCTCCGACGCGGTCAAGATAGCGCCGCAATGGCGGCTCGGCGTAGGGTACGAATTCGAGTCACGCCCCGACGGTTTACCCGGTCTGAGTGCAGCGTATGGGCTGAAGTTCGCCGGGCCGCCGCGCACGATGGACCTCGGGCTGCTGTACCGCGCGTTGTCGGCGGGACAGGTGGACATGGTGGCAGGGAACTCGACCGACGGGCCGATCCGCGCGCTCGGATTCCAGGTGCTGGCCGACGACAAGCACTACTTCCCGCCGTACGAGGCAGTGCCGCTGGTGCGCGAAGACTCGCTGCGACGCTGGCCCGCGATCCAGGTGGCGATGGATCGGCTCGCCGGCAAAGTGAGCGCCGAAGAAGTGCAGGCGATGAACGACGCAGTGGACGGCCAGCATCGCGATGTAGGCGATGTTGTGCGAGACTTTCGCAAGGGAAAGGGGCTGTGATGGGACACGAAACCGAAAGCGTCGAGCCGTGGTTGCGCGGAACCCACGGCGAGCTGGATGCGCTGGTGCGACAGGTGATTCATGCCCTGGAACTGGCCGGCGAGGACGTGGAGAAGTGGTGCGCGGGGCTTACCGAAGAAGAGCTGAACGCGCGCCCATTCGGATTGACGCCGGTGGCCTTTCACCTGCGCCACATTGCTCGCAGCCTGGACCGTCTGCTGAGCTACGCGGAGGGCACGCAGTTGGACGCATCCCAGATGGCTGCGCTCGAGTCGGAGATGGACCCCCGCGCAACGCGTGCCGAGGTGAAGGCAGAACTGAGCGCCGCGCTGATCGAATCGATGAAGCGCCTGCGGGCGTTTTCGCCGGAGCAGTACAAAACCGCCCGCGGCGTGGGGAGGGCCATGCTCCCGACGACAATAGGCGGGCTGCTGGTGCATTGCGCGGATCACACCCAGCGCCACGTAGGGCAGGCCGTGACGACGGCGAAGCTGCTGGTGGCAATGCGCGGGAAATAGAAAGGTGTCAGTTGCTGGTTGTTAGTTGACAGACCGAAACATTGCCATCCAGGTTCAACTGACAACTGACAACTGACAACTGACAACTGACTACGTGCTCCGGTGGAGGGCTTCAACGTACGCGCGGACGTGGGGTTCCGGCGACTGCAGGACGTCGGCGGTGGGCAGGTCCGCGACGATCTCGCCGGCGTCGAGGAAGACCACGCGCTGGGCAAGGTAGAGCGCTTCGGGCAGATCGTGGGTGACGAGCAGGACTGTCTTGCCGACGCGCTCAAGCAGCTCGCGCAGCATGGTCTGCATCTCCGCGCGGGTCAGCGGGTCGAGCGCGCCAAAGGGCTCGTCCATCAGCAGCACCGCTGGGTCCGTGGCCAGCGCACGAGCCAGGCCGACGCGCTGGCGCTGCCCGCCGGAGAGTTGCCACGGATAGCGCGCGCCGAACTCGGTGAAGTCGAGCCCGGCGAGCGCCAACACCTCGGCGGTGCGCCGGGCAATTTCCGGCGCCGGAGCTCCGGCGAGCTCGAGCGCAAGCCCGGCGTTGCGCTCGACGGTCATGTGCGGAAAGAGGCCCGTCTCCTGGATGACGTAGCCGATGCTGCGGCGGAGTTCGATGAGGTCGTAGTCCGCGGTCGATTTGCCGCCGACGAAGACTGAGCCGGATGTAGGCTGGGCGAGGCCGTTCACCATTCGCAGCAGCGTCGTCTTGCCGCTGCCGCTGCGGCCGAGCAGGGCAGAAGTCGTGCCGGGTTCGAGCTTCAGGTGGATGTCACGGAGCAGGACGCGACCGGACGGCAGCGCGTAGCTGACACCGGCGAACTCGACGACGGTTGCGGCCATAGGCAGGGCTCTTCAGACGCGCTGGATGCTGCGAGCTACTCCTCGGACGACGGCTCGGATGCCTCTTCGCCGCCGGCGGTCGTCACCGGAAGCGTTCCCGGATGGCCCTTGACGCGCACCACGGTGATCTTCTCGAAGCCTTCTTTGAAGCTGGGCGGGCGGAGCCGTTCGGCCATCTTGTGCATCACCTCGTCGGTCACCTGGCGGTCGCGCTTGGAGTTGCGCTCCAGGCAGACAGACAGCGGGACGTCGAAGAAGACCGCCTGGACCTCGTAGCCGAAGCTCTTGGCCATCTTGATCCACTGCTTGCGCTCGTGGGGGCTGAGGTTGGTGGCGTCGACGTAGTTCCACGGCATCTTCGCAATCAGTCGGGCGCGCAGCAGACTGCGGAGCGTGGAGAAGACCAGGCCCTGGTAGCGCTGTTCGGTGATGTCGTCGAACAGGATGCTGCGGAGCAGGTCGCTGGAGAGCGGGGTGACGCCGCGGCGCTTGTACCAGGTCGTCTTTCCGGAGCCAGGAAGGCCAATGGCAAGAACGACATAGCCGCGTGGTTCCTTGGGCGAGATGGAAGTCGGCTCGGCGGGAGGAGTGGCCAGCGATTCGGGCTGGGTTTCCACCACCATCTTCTTTTCCGGCTCGGCCGCAGGCTCTACGGCTGCCGCCTGAGCGGGAGGTGCGGGAGCCGCCGGTTCAGCGCGACGAGGCGCCGATGGCTCCGGATATGACGGTCTGAGGGGGGCCGGCTGGTTGGAGGGCAGTTCCTGCCCACTTTTACCCGTGGATTCCGATTCGTTCGGACCACGTCTGGAACGTCTTCTCATGAGGTCGCGCATCCAATCGCGCATATTGCGCATAGGTCGTTTGTAACAGAGCGGGGAGGCCGCCGCAAATTTCTGCGCATCTCGGGCGATACTGGCGGCTGCAACTGCCTGTTATTTGTCCAGATTGCAACCGCACATTCACGGTTCGGAGATATCGTCCCGTATTGAGAGAGGTGCTCCATGGCAATTGAAATCAGCGATCTCGACGCAATGCAGGCTGCGTACAAAGCGGCTGTCGATCAGTGGATCGCAGCGATCCGCGAGGAAGAGGCGCTCGCCTCCGTCAACCATTCTGAGGCTGAGGTTGACGCCTGGGAGGCCGCAGGTTTTCGTGAAGAGGACGCGCGTGCCAAGGCCAAAAACGCGAAGAGTGTCTATGAAGAGGCCCTGCGCGAGAAGTTCTTCAACTTTTAGCCGGCGATGGCGCGATGAGCCGGGTGATGCCGTGGTGTGATTTCGATCACGTCAGTTGAGCTGCGCGCGTTGCGCCTGCATAAACCGAGTGCTAGCATCGAATTGACGACCAAAACCAGAAAATCACTCAAATCAACAGGACAGAGAGTTCGAACCGCGAGGCGGGAATTGATCTCGAATCCTCACAGAGCAGAAACGAAGGAGTAGCACGATTATGGCAGTAAAAGTTGGTATCAACGGCTTCGGCCGTATCGGACGCAATGTGTTTCGCGCAGCCCTCGGCAACCCCGACATCGAGTTTGTTGCCGTCAACGACCTGACCACTCCGGCGACCCTGGCGCACCTCCTGAAGTACGACTCGATTCTGGGCAACTTGAAGAGCGAAGTCACCTCCACCGCGGATTCCATCACCGTGGACGGCAAGACCATCAAGGTTTTCGCCGAGCGCGATCCGGCCAAGCTCGACTGGGCCTCAGTCGGCGCCCAGGTCGTCGTCGAGTCAACCGGCTTTTTCACGGACGCGGCCAAGGCCAAGGCGCACCTCGGGACAACGGTCAAGAAGGTGATCATCTCGGCTCCGGCGTCCAACGAGGACATCACCATCGTCCTGGGCGTCAACGAAGGCAAGTACGACGCGGCGAAGCACAACGTGATTTCGAACGCTTCCTGCACCACCAACTGCCTGGCTCCGGTGGTCAAGGTGCTCAACGATACGTTTGGCATTGCCAGCGGCATCATGACCACGATCCACAGCTACACCAATGACCAGGTGATTCTCGATACCCCGCACAAGGACCTGCGTCGCGCGCGCGCTGCTGCTCTTTCGATGATTCCCAGCTCGACGGGCGCCGCCAAGGCCCTGAAGCTGGTCATCCCGGAGATGGCAGGCAAACTGGACGGCTTTGCGATCCGCGTCCCGACTCCGAACGTCTCGGTCGTCGACCTGACCTTCGTGGCCGAGAAGCCGATCACGGTGGACGCGATCAACGCCGCGGTGAAGGCTGCCGCGGAGGGTCCGCTGAAGGGCATCCTGGGCTACACCGACGAAGAGTTGGTGAGCTCGGACTTCAAGGGCAATCCGCTGTCGAGCATCTTCGACTCCAAGCTGACCAAGTCCATCGCAAACACCGGCAAGGTCATCGCCTGGTACGACAATGAGTGGGGCTACTCGAACCGGGTCAAGGACCTGATCCTGTTCCTGGTGAAGAAGGGCCTGTAGTCTTTTCGATACTCGATCCGTTACCCGCATCCTCCGCAGCGCAGCGACGAATTCCTAGTCGCTGCGCTGTTTGGCGTTTCAGCCGAAGAGTGCGCGGGTATAGGGGAACGGTCGCTCGATCTGGCTCTTCCAGAAGTAGGCAAGGATGATGATGCTGGCCGCCGCTGCATAGGCGCACCACAGCGACGTGAACGCATAGCGTTTCACCGCCATCACGATCAACAGGATGACGAGATTGACGGCGCCGAAGGTCACCATGTCCCTGATCTTCGAGAAGAAGAGCGAGCCACAGGTCGCGATGATGTAAAGCACAGCGAGCGCTGTGTTGTTGGTTCCATCGTTGATATACACGATGCTGTTCTGCTGCACGTAGACCTGCAACGGATAGGCGATCAGCGCCCAGAGCATGTAGAGGGTCGTCCCCGTTCCAATCGCGAGAAAGGGCAACATTCCCCGGCGTCTTTTCGAATCGGGTTCAAACAGCAGGATACTCAGCGGCAGAAGGAATGGCAGCAGTCCCTGCGCGTACAGCATGAAGGCCGCGGCCATATCGTGGGTGACTGTGGGCGACAGCCTTCCGTCGAGGCCCAGCCAGACGAAACCCTCGATGAACTGGTGTATGGCGAACAGGGTAGGCAAGGACGCAAAGAGCAGCTCGCGCCGATGCTTGACCTTGGTCAGCGTGACGACGCCCACGGCACCAAGCACTCCACTGCCCACGAAATTTGCCGTCGCGGAAAAACACATGGGTTCCCTTTCTCAAAGCTGCATCTGTTGATGCTGCCATACATTCATAACTTGCGCCACGAGAGGATCTGATTCGTCCATGCGCTCCTGGCGAGCAGCGCCTACTTTACAGCGATGATCTGAGGGACGGCGTTCCAGCCGCGGAGAGTGAGGGCGGCGCTGTGGCCTGCGGTGGCAGGGTATTCGATCTCGATGGCGCGGGACTCGCCGGGGAGGAGCGAGATGTAGATCGAGTGAGTGACGGCCGCGGTCGAGTCAGCGGCGACGTCCGCGCGCTCGGTTGAGTGCGAGACGAGCGCGTTGGCGAGGGTGTAGACCTTGGCAGTGACGGTGAGGCCGGCGCGCGGCGTGGAGTCGTGTTGACGACATCGACGCGATAGTTGGCGAGGTTGAGGTGCACGTGGAGCGGCTCGCAGGCTTTCTTGACGCCGTAATAAGAGGCCTGCGTGTCGTAGTCCGAGCTGAGGATCTGCCACATGGTGCTGGGCTACGCGGGCTGCGTCATCCAGAGCAGCCGGCCGCTGTTGGGCGCCCACAGGTTCGCGTTCATGCCTTCGAAGATGGCGCGGTGGTCGACGTAGTTGAGCATCTGCGCCTTGCGCTCGAAGTCCTCGAGGCTGGAAGGCGCGCCCAACTCGGCTTCGATCTCGGCCATGAAGGGCGCGACGTCGCCGTTTCCGCTCCGGTGCCAGTCGTGGTACGCCCAGCGACGATGGCACACAGGATGAATACGAGGGCGAGGCCGCTGTTTGCGAAGACTGCGAAACGGAACCACGGCTTGGCAGCGCGGACTTGAGCGCTCGCGCGATGACGCTCGATAGGCATGGTGGAAAGAGTACCCGGTCGCCTGCGGGTTGGCTTGAAGGTTCGCGGCAGTCAGGTCTGGTACGGCGACGGCGGCGTACCGGGGATTGCCGAGTCCGGTGTCATGGGCATGCTGCGCACGCGTGTGCCGGTAGCGGCGAAGATGGCGTTGCCGACAGCGGGGGCAACGCCGACGAGGCCGGTTTCGCCGGCGCCGGCAGAGGGGATGTCCTTGCGGTCGAGCAGCACAATCTCGACGTGCGGAGTGTCGGCGAAGCGGGGCAGGCGATAGCTCTCGAAGTGGGGATTGATGAGCTTGCCGTCGGCGAAATCGATGTGCTCGAAGAGTGCGCCGCCGATGCCTTGCACAATGGCACCCATGTTCTGGTTGCGGAGGCCGTCGGGGTTGACGATGGCGCCGCACTCCCACGCCTGGGTGACGCGAACAACCTTGACTTTCCTGGTCGCGGGATCGATGGCGACCTCGGCGCAGGTGGCGACCCAGCCACCCTTTTCCTGCCCGCAGGCGATGCCGAAGCCGCGCGTGGGCGTGGATTTGGCCTGCGCCCAGCCGAACTTCTCCGAGGCGGCGGCGAGGACGGCAAGCAGGCGCTGGTCGGTGAGATTCTTCTGGCGGAAGGCGAGTGGGTCCATGTTGACGGCGTGGGCGAGTTCGTCCATGAAGCTTTCGCGCGCGAAGTGGTTGCCGGTGGAGGCCAGGCCGCGATACGAACCCTGGCGCAGCGGCGATTTCGACGGATGATATTCCGTAACTTTATTGGTTACGTTATAGGGTGTGGGCAGACCGGCGTTGCCGGAGTTGTAGTTGTGGTGCTCCCAGGAGACGAGCGTGCCGTCGTGCTTGACTCCAGCTTTGAGTTCCATCAGGCCGGCGGGGCGGAAGTAAGCCCAGGTGAACTCCTCTTCGCGGGTCCAGACGACCTTCACCGGCGCGCCGGCGGCTTTGGAAAGACGCGCGGCTTCGACGGCTGCGTCGCCGGTGTGCTTGCCGCCGTAGCCGGCGCCCATGTCGGGGTGGATGACGCGGACCTGCGCGGGGTCGACGTGGAATGCGGCGACGAGTTCGTCTTTCACGCCAAAGGGGCGTTGCGTGCCGGTCCAGACGGTGAGCTTGCCGTTTTCCCATTGGGCGACGGCGGCGCGGGGCTCGAGCGGGGCGTGCGCGATGTACTGAACGGTGTACGAGTGGGCAAGGTTGACATCCGCGACCGCGGGTGGCGCTGCGTCAGCAGCGGTTGCGGCATCGCGTGGCGGGCGCCCGCCGCCGCGACCGGACTCGGGATTGCTCTTGAGGTAGTCGAAGATGTTCGCGTTGGAGGGTTGTCCAGCAGGGACGTTCCACTTGGCCTTGATGGCGAGGATGGCCTGCTCGGCGGTCCAGGCATCAGGCGCGACGACGCCGATGAAGTCGCCGTCGCGGACAAGTTTGACGCCGGGCATTTTCTCCGTTGCGGAGGTGTCAACGGAGTCCAGTGTAGCGTTGTAGGCCAGCGGACGGAGGACCTTGCCGTACATCATGCCGGGGAGAACGATGTCCGAGGGATACTGATGCTTTCCAGTTACAAATTCGCGGCCGTTGGCCTTGGGGATCGGTGTGCCGGCGATCTTCCAGTCCTTTGCGGGGATGAGGGGCACGGTGCTGGAGACCGTGGTGACGAGCTTCTCGCCTTTGGTGAGCTGACCGTAGGTGAGGGACTCGTTGGTGGCCGGGTCGGTGATCCTGCCATTGGCGACGGCGAGGGACGTTGCCTCGCAGCCCCACTTCTTGGCGGCCATGTCGACCAGAGTCTGGCGGGCGGCAGCGGCCATCGTCTTCAGGCGTGGCCCCATCTGCGGTGTGCTCTGGCTGCCAAAGGTACCCTGATCCCACGGGGTGAGGTCGGTGTCGCCCATGACCATGGTGATGGCCTCGAAGGGGACCATCAGCTCTTCCGCGACGAGCTGGGCGAGCGAGGTGCGGATGTTCTGGCCAACTTCCGCCTTGCCGGTGAAGACCGAAACCTTGCCATCGGCGGCAATGCGGATCCAGGCAGAGACTTCCTTGGGGAGTTCGTGACCGCCGAAGCCGCGGCCGGATTCCTGCGCGAAGGAGGGCGCGTCGGTGAGGCAGACGAGCAGGCCGCCGCCGAAGACTTTGAGGAAGCTGCGGCGGTCGAGCCCGAAGTGGTGGAGCTGGTTTTCAGGAAGGAGTTCGGTGAGGGTGCTCATCGCGCACCTCCCTTGGCCGCGAGGGTAGAGGCGCGCTGGACGGCCTCGACGATGCGGGGATACGTGCCGCAACGGCAGACGTTGCCGTTCATGCTGGAGACGATCTGAGCTTCAGAAGGCTTGGGCGTGAAGTGGAGCAGCGCGGTGGCACGCATGATCATGCCGGAAGTGCAATAGCCGCACTGGTAGGCACCGACATCCAGGAAGCCCTGCTGCACCGGGGTGAGCTGGCCGTTGTGCTCGAGTCCTTCGATGGTGGTGATGCTGCCGTCGGCAGCTTCGGACATCAGCGTCTGGCAGGACTTGACGGCTTTGCCGTCAAGCAGAACGGTGCAGGCGCCGCACTCGCCTTCGCCGCAGCCGTACTTGGTGCCGGTGAGGTGGAGGCGATTGCGCAGGACGGAGAGGAGGGTTTCGTCTCCCGGCGCGTCGACGTGGGTTGCGGTGCCGTTGATGTTCAGGACTGATCCATCCATAGAAGTCTCCACAGTTTGCATCGGCCAGCAGCGGATGCTCGATGGACAGAAGGATACGCCTGTCCTGTTGCGTTTTGCATGCATGCGGGGTGCGGCGTGGATGGTGCCGTCGCGATCTCCTCTGCTTACTTGCGGTATTGGTCGTCGGTGACGTGTTCGAGCCAGTCGACGACTTTGCCGTTGAGCTTTTCCTGGATGGCGATGTGAGTCATGGCGGTGGTGTGGGTTGCGCCGTGCCAATGCTTTTCGCCGGGGGAGAACCAGACGACGTCGCCAGGGCGGATCTCCTCGACCGGGCCGCCTTCGCGCTGGGCCCAGCCGCAGCCGGCGGTGACCACCAACGTCTGGCCGAGCGGATGAGTGTGCCACGCGGTGCGGGCGCCGGGCTCGAAGGTGACCGAGGCGCCCTGGACGATGGCGGGCTCGGGCGCCTGGAAGAGCGGGTCGATGCGGACGGTGCCGGTGAACCAGTCGGCTGGGCCCTTGGCGGATGGCTGCGTGCCGATGCGTTTGATCTCCATGATGTTCTCCTTCGGGCTATCTTATTTCGTGTCGGGGATGGGCGTCGGATCGCCGATTTTGACGGTGGCTTCGAAGAGGCGGCAGGCGGAGTAGGTTGCTTCCCAGCGGTACGTGGAGTCGTCGGCGAGCTTCTCGGCGATGACGTGGGTGCTGAGGAGGAAGGTTGTGCCGCCGAGGTCGACCTGGGAGAGGTCGAGGGCGGCGAAGGGAATGATGTTGCGACGGCGGGCGGCGTCTTCGTCGACGTGCTGCTCGATGTGGAGCAGATTGCCGGCGTCGTCGAAGAGGGCGAAGCCGTGGATGCCGGATTTGGCGTCGCAGTCGTCGCCGGGGTTCGCGCGGCTGGTGTAATCCATGCGATTGCCGGCGAGGCGGAAGTCGAAGCAGGGCTGATCCTGCGGGCGGAACTGGCCGAGCGCGTGGCGGAAGCCGCCGGTGACGAAGATGGGCGGATGAAACGAGCCGGGCTTGTAAGCGCGGCCGTTGACCTCGGTTGGGATGAAGCGCTCGTCGAGGTCGCCGTTGGCGTCGGCCTGGACGCGGAGGTCGCCGTTCGCCTGCATCTGCCGCTTGATTTTCTTGCCGTGAATTTCCTGGCTCAGGAGCGATTCACGGCAGGCGAAGGCCGGGAGCTTGTTCTCGAGGGCTTCGGCGGCAGCGGCGAGGGTGCGGAGGCGAGTGCGCAGCGCGTTGTCCTGCGCGTGCGCGGGGCAGGCGGCGAGGAGCGCGCAGGCAACCGGGAGGAGAGTTCGCATCGGCTCACTTTCAGCAACTCAGAGCATGGTACCCCCTCCCCCCTTTTTGTGCATAATCTTCCAAACAAACCACTTACGGCCGTCCGATTTTGTAAGATCTTGAAAACACAGGGGGAGTATTTGCAAGATCTTCAAAATGCTGGAGTTATGGTTCTTTGGAGCCTTTTGCGGGGACACAAGCCTGAGGCTGTTGGATTCTGTCCCTACTCTAGACTCAAGGTTATCGGCTGGCGGGCGTTAAGGATGTGATTTCGATCACGTCTTATTGCGTGGTGAGGCCGGCGGGGGCTCAATCGAGGAAGGCAATGTCGTGAGTTGAGGTTTTTAGGCGCGGGGCCACCTGCCGGCGTTGACGAAATTTTCACGTCTGGGCGAGTGGCCGATTGCATCGAATGGTGATTCGTGTTCAGCAGGAACGGCAGGTTGCGTCGTTTCGCCGCAGTTCAAGAAAAATCAAGGAGAGTTACATGTCTAAGCTAGCCGGCAAGGTAGCACTGGTAACGGGCGGTTCGCGGGGCATTGGCGCTGGAATTGCGAAACGTCTGGCGGCGGATGGTGCGAGCGTGGCCATCACGTATACGAAGGGCGCCGATGCGGCGGCCGCGGTGGTGAAGGAGATTGAAGGCGCGGGCGGGAGGGCGATTGCGATCCAGGCGGACGCAGCCGACCCGAAGGCGGTCTATGCGGCCGTGGAGAAGACGGTGGAGGCATTTGGCGGGCTGGATGTGCTGGTGAACAATGCGGGAACGGCGATTCCGAAGCCGTTTGAGGAGACGACGCTGGAAGAGATGGACCACATGATCAATCTCAACTTCCGCGGGCTGATGGTGGCGACGCAGGCGGCCCTGAAGCATATCAAGCAAGGGGGACGGATCATCAACATCGGCTCGTGTGTAGGGGAGCGGATGATGACGCCGGGGCTGACGGCTTACTCTGCCACGAAGGGCGCGGTGAAGATGTTTACCCAGGGGCTGTCGCGCGAGGTGGGCGGGCGCGGGATTACGGTGAATAATGTGCAGCCGGGGCCGATCGATACGGACCTGAATCCCGCAACGGGGGACTGGGCGGCTCCGCAGAAGGCGATGACGGGGCTGGGGCGGTATGGAACGGTGGATGAGGTGGCGGCGCTGGTGGCGTTCGTCGCGAGTCCGGAGGCCGGGTATATTACGGGCGCGAATTTGACAGTGGATGGTGGGACCAACGCGTAGGAGTGTCGCGCGTGCTCAGGCTGCGGACCCCACTCATGCGTGGGCGCATGAATAGGCACCCCGCACCCGGCAGTTTCAGAAGAGGTCGGTTTCGAGGCCTGCGATGAATGGCAGGCCTGGGGCGACGACTTTGTGGAGGCGTCGGTCGTGAGTGAGGAAGAGGTCAACGCCGGAGGTTGCAGCGATGGAGAGGTGGAGGGCGTCGAGTGCTTTGACTCCGTGGTGGGCACGCAGTTCGGCAAAGAGGCGGACGGCTTGCGGAGTGTAGGGGAGCATTGTGATCTGGTCGGAGTCGAAGAATTGCTGGATGGCGGTCGCGGCGGCCGCGTCGTTTGCTTTGGTGGGGCCGACCAGGAGCTCGCCGAGAACGAAGAGGCTGCTGCAGAGGGTATCGGACCTCTGCAGCATGGTTTGATGGATTTGTTGAACACGGTTTCCGTACTTGCTGTTGCTCTCAAGCCAGTAGGCATAGAGCATTGTGTCCCAATAGATACGCCTCACTTATCCCAGCTTCCGGACTCGCGGCGGTGGAAGGCTTCGGCGCCACCGAGTTTCTGGTAGGTCGACTTCATGATTCCGCGCAGGCTGAGGAAGGCATCGGCGGAATTTGCCGGGGTAGATGGCGGAGTCGAGCCGGGTGGGAGCGGTTCGATTTTGTAAATGAACTTCACGGTAGAACTCTTTCCTGAGGGCGGTCCCTGGACTTCTTTGAGGGTAAGGTGGTTTTCCTGCAGGAACTTCTTCGATTGCAGGGCATTGCAGATGATGGGGAAGCGGTTTGGGGGAAGGACGCGGTTCTGGACGAGGAATTTGTTGAAGTCGCCGGAGTGGATGGTGACAGTGGTTTCGCTGCGTTTGCGGGCAGGGGCGATGTACTGCTCAGAGGCGGTTTTGCGTACTTTGTCGGTGGAGCCGTAGGTGGGCATGAAGCACCTCTTTGTATAGAACATATCAGAGATGGAAGCAATGTCAAGGAATAATGTCAAAAATGTCAAAACTAACCCACCGGTCTGGCAACCGGGTTAGTGGCAGCAAGCCCACCCAAGCAGAGCTTGGATGGGGCACCCACTTTTTGGGGGGTGTTTTAGGGTGGGCCACCCGCCATGCACGCAGGACATCGGGACAAAATGTTCGAGGGCGGGAACGCGACTATGGATCGGGAGTTTCCCAGGCTGGACCACCTTGTCGGCGCTTCGATCGTTCGGGACAAGTGGGTCCCTGCCGGGGCGTTCGGCTATGAAGAGAAATGGGCCACCCGATCCGGTGTTGAGTATTAGGGTGGGCCCGTCCCGAGGTACTCAGCCAGTTTTTCGGAAATGGCGTACCGGGGCACATCGTTGTGTTTTATATCGCGCACCAGGCCGTAGTTTTCGAGGATTCTCACCTTTTCGAGCAGGTCTGGAAGATCTTCAGTGAAGTAGGTGAGAATCACCCGGTCGTTTGGATACACGAAGGTGAGGCGTTTGCTTATAACGATAAACTCTCGGCAAAGCGGCTTCTCGGACAGGTCCTTGCGCATTTCTGCGAGCAGATCAGGCATCAGCCGTTCGATCTTCAGAAGTTCCGCGTCGGCGGGGGGAACTTCGTTCGTTTCAGGTTGCGGCGAGTTAGTAATCTGCAGCTGGACGGCGACCGCGCGCACAATATTCGGAAGATGCCTTGTTAAGTGGTCACGCAGGCTTTCGCTATCCTCGAAGTCGAAGTAGAGCGTGTCCGCCTGCCGTTCCCTTTTATATGCTTCAAGGGCCTCAAGTTGGCTACGATCGGCGCCCCTTGGGACGTTGGCCGTTGAGAAATACAGCGCGATATACCTGCCGCCTTTCCGGAATTCTTCGATTTCTTCGATGGTTCCTGACTGTGCGACTCCAGTAGGCGTGCCCAATTTGTACCCGAATATCCCAATGAGAATGTCCCCGTCTTCGACGAGTTGCTTGTTGATGATGGCCTGTGGTCGGTCCCCGGAAGCTGGGTAAGAGTGTGATTCCCACTTCACCGGATTTAACATGATTCCGGTCTGCATGAAATTCGCCGCGTTCCAGTCGTAGATCGCCTTAGTGACGACTTCACGCTCTTCCTTTACGTCGGAGGGGGAGGCGATAAGGATGTTCAGAACATTGGCGGAATGACGGGTCATCTGTACTTTCTCTCTTCTGGTTGGAGGTGAATGGCGCTCCTCCTTAGTTTCTGCTGACGTCTTAGTGGGGCCATTCGATGCGAGAAGCCCCTTGCCGACCGAGGCGAATTCGTCATCCTCGCTGAGAACAATGAGTCCTTGCGCGTCAAGTATGGCAGCGGCATGCCTTAGGCCTGCTACGGTGCAATTGAGATATTCAGCATCCCAAGGGTCGGCTAGCCGGGTTTCATTCCGGGATGATCTTACGTCAGTCCTTAGCGCTTGGAGGCAGAAAAATGCGAAAGGTTGAGGTCAGCGGGCGGCTTGGCAGATCCTTCGATTCCGGCTCGCGAAAAGCGCGAGCCTCCGCTCAGGATGCCGGGTCTTAGTGCTTGGAGGCAGAAAAATGTGAAAGGTTGAGGTGAGCGAGCGGCTTGGCAGGTCCTTCGACTACGCGCTACGCACTTCGCTCAGGATGACGAGCTTTATTGGTAGGTGAAAAAAAGCAAAGTCGGATTAGCTAAACAGGAACTCTTTGGTGCGGAGTTCTTTTATTGTGTCGCGGAGTTTTACGGCTTTCTCGAATTCGAATTTCTTGGCGGCTTCGCGCATGTCGGATTCCAGGTTGGCGATGTAGGTGTCTAGTTCCTGCTGGGTGGTGAAGTCGGGCATGCCTTCGGTTTCGTCGGTGAGGTCGGCGTAGTCGGCTTTCAGGATGCCGGCCAGGCCCATTTCCAGTGGGCGGATGATGGACATGGGCGTGATGCCGTTTTCGTCGTTGTACAGTTCCTGCTTTTCGCGGCGGCGGTTGGTCTCGTCGATGGCGCGCTGCATGGAGTCGGTCATCTTGTCGGCGTAGAGGATGGCGCGGCCTTCGATGTGGCGGGCGGCGCGGCCGATGGTTTGGATGAGGGAGCCCTGGGAGCGGAGGAAGCCTTCCTTGTCTGCGTCGAGGATGGCGACGAGGGAGACTTCGGGGAGGTCGAGGCCTTCGCGGAGGAGGTTGATGCCGATGAGGACGTCGTACTCGCCGCGGCGGAGGTCGCGGAGGAGCTTGATGCGCTCGAGGGTTTCGATTTCGGAGTGCATGTAGCGGCAGCGGACGCCGACCTCGGTGTAGTAGTTGGCGAGGTCCTCGGACATGCGCTTGGTGAGGGTGGTGACGAGGACGCGCTGGTTGATGGAGGCGCGGGTGCGGATCTCGGCGAGGAGGTCGTCGATCTGGCCCTTGACGGGGCGGATTTCGACTTGCGGGTCGATGAGGCCGGTGGGGCGGATGATCTGCTCGACGACGACGCCGGCGGATTTGGTGAGTTCGTAGGGGCCGGGGGTGGCGGAGACGTAGATGATCTGGCCGGTGCGGGACTCGAACTCGTCGAACTTGAGGGGGCGGTTGTCCATGGCGGAGGGCAGGCGGAATCCGTAGTCGACGAGGTTCTGCTTGCGGGAGCGGTCGCCGTGCCACATGCCGTGGAGTTGCGGGACGGTGACGTGGGACTCGTCGATGAAGAGGAGGTAGTCGCGGGGGAAGTAGTCGAGCAGGGTGGGCG
>Ga0207416_1002225_pt1 | contig 22008 bp, 21 predicted proteins | sample PaiPotPPM11metaG_FD_184107 | JGI IMG/M metagenome (GOLD analysis project Ga0207416, IMG submission 184107) | Iron sulfur acid spring bacterial and archeal communities from Banff, Canada, to study Microbial Dark Matter (Phase II) - Paint Pots PPM... ...
AACATGTCGTCGAGGGCATTGTACCACATGACGCGCGATCATTTTCGCGCGCCAGGAGGGCCAGATCATGATAAAAGCTCTATGCGACATGCGCAAAATTTCAGATTTCTACAGATTTTTTTCTTGCCAGAACCCCGCTGCTGCGTTATGATATGAGAAGCGCATGGGCCATGCAATAGCGGTGGCCAGCGCGCACCATTAAAAAGCCCGGTTCTCCACCCTTTGGCATTTCATCCAAAGGGCGTAGACCCTTAAAAAATTTTATAAGTGAAGGAACAATGACACAACAACATACCTCATCTTCCCTCGCGCCCGCTCCGCGACAGACGGGCGCGGCGCGTTTTCTCGCCGCCTGCCAGCGCCAGCAGCCGGATGCGACGCCCGTCTGGTTCATGCGGCAGGCCGGACGCTGCATCGCCGAGTACCGCGAGCTGCGCAAACGCTATGATATTTTGACAATGGCGAAGACGCCGGAACTGTGCGCTCAAATCACCGTCATGCCGGTCGAGCGTTTCGGCGTGGACGCCGCCGTCCTTTACGCGGATATCATGCTGCCGCTCGAAAAAATGGGCATCTCCCTGGAAATTGAGCCGGAGATTGGTCCCATTATCCATAATCCGGTGCGTACTATGCAAGATGTCGAGGCGCTGCAGATCCTCGATGCCGCGGAATCCACGCCGTTTGTGCTGGAAGCGATCAAACTGGTGTGCCGCGAACTGGCGGGGAAACAAGCCGTGATCGGCTTCTCCGGCGCGCCTTTCACCCTTGCCTGCTATCTCATCGAAGGTCGGCCTTCGCGTGATTACGCGCTTGCCAAATCGCTGATGTACGGTCAGCCGCGCATGTGGCACGCCCTGATGGAGAAACTGACGCAGGTCGTCTCGCGCTACCTCGTCGCGCAGATCGAGGCGGGCGTGGATGCCGTGCAGTTGTTCGATAGCTGGGTCGGCGCGCTCAGTCCCAGCGTCTACCGGCAATACGTGCAGCCCTATAGCCGCCGTATTTTCGAGCGCGTCAGCGAAACGGGAACGCCTGCTATTCACTTCGGCACAGGTGCGGCCAGCTTGCTAGAATTGATGGCCGACGCTGGCGGGGACGTGATCAGCGTCGATTGGCGCGTCGATCTCGACGACGCCTGGGCGCGCATCGGCCCTGAGCGCGGCATCCAGGGCAATCTCGATCCTACGCTCATGCTCACCTCCTGGGAGACAATCCAGGACGGAATGCGCGACATCCTGCGCCGCGCCGCCAATCGTCCCGGCCACATCTTCAATCTCGGCCACGGCGTGCTGGCTCCAACCGATCCCGATCTGCTGCGCCGCTTAGTCGCCGCCGTCCACGAGGAGACAGCCCGCTGATGGAGGTCAACCCTAATTTCACGAGGGATAACATGACAACGCAATCGCAATCTATACAACATATCGGTGTGCTGCTCATGACCTACGGCTCGCCGGCCACGCTCGACGACGTTCCCATCTACCTGAAACATGTCTATGGCGGGCGCGAGGCCAGCGCGGAGGTCATCTCCGAGTTTCGCCGCCGCTACCACCTCATCGGCGGCTCGCCCCTGCTGCGCGTCACGCGCGAGCAAGCTGCTGCTCTGCAAGCTACTCTCAACGCGCGCCATCCCGGCGGTCCTACCTTCCACGTTGCCGCCGGGATGCGCTTCGCCCCACCCTTCATCGCCGATGTCGTGCCGGAAGTCGCTGCGGGAGCGCGCCAGGTGATCGGCGTTATCATGTCGCCGCAGTATTCGCCGATCATCATGGGCGGCTATGTGCGCGCGCTCGGAGAGGCCGTCGCGCAATTGCACCGCGACGATCTCAAGCTGACCATCGCCGAAGATTGGCACTTGCAGCCGTTTTTCTTGCAGGCGCTGGCGGAGCGCGTGCGCGAGGCGCTGGATCGCTACCCGCCTGATGTGCGCGAGCGCGTCCCCGTGCTGCTGACGGCCCATAGCATGCCGAAGCGCGTAGTGGAGAACGAGCCGGGTTACATCAACGATCTCAAAGAGACGGCGGCGGCCATCGCGAAGCTGGCGGGCCTGCCGCCGGAACGCTGGCTGTTCTGCTACCAGAGCGCGGGCCACACGCCGGAAGAGTGGCTCAAGCCGGATTTCGCCGACGTCATGCCTGAACTGCACGCCGCCGGTCACACCCACGTCCTGATCGCGCCGGTGCAGTTTTTAGCCGACCACCTGGAGATTCTCTACGACATCGAGATCGGCGCGCGCGAGCAGGCCGAGCGCTACGGTATCCAGTTCGCCCGTATTGAGTCGCTGAACACGTCGCCGCTCTTCATCAAGGCGCTGGCAGAAGTGGTGGAAGAGAGATTGCAGTGAGAAGACCTGCTGGCCTGCTATCCGCCAGAGATGGCAGGCCAGCAACCGCAATTCAGGCCATATCGGTGAAGAGTTGACTGACTTTACAGGTGAATCCTGGCAGGAGAGAGGACTTGAGCGTATCATCTTTGTAGAGCGTGCGGGCAAGTTTCAGCAGAGACTCCTCGCGGGCATACATCTCTATGCTCTGTTCCTGCCAGCTTATTACCCAGTATTCGAGAACGCCGCGGCGTGAGTAGAGTTTGAGCTTGAACTCGCGATCCCGCCTCTCGTTGAATGAGCCGGGAGATAGAACTTCGATCGCGAGTTCCGGCGCGGCGTGCAATTTACCGTCTACCTGCAATGCGAGGGCCAGGCGTTCTTTGCTAATCCATATCACGTCTGGAACCACATCATCATCTTCAGCGAAGATGATTCCTGGGGCAAAATTTGCTTCGCCAGCCCCTGTCTGGCTACTCCAGGCATCAAGGAACGCTGCCAGCCGGAGACAAACCCGCTGGTGATGCCAATGCGGCTGTTTAGACACGTACAATTCTCCATCTACAATTTCATAGCGTTTGCCGTCATCTGGCAACATCTCTAAATCTCGTGAGGTCCAGCGCAAAGCTGCCATGTTCTCTCCTGCCTTTGTTACCAATACGCAGCCTCCTACAAATCTATTCTTCTCAACATCTCAAACCGTTTCTGTTCTCATTAGAGTGTAACATAATGGTGCTGGCCTGTCGATAGCTTACGACAATAGTTGTGCTATCCCCTCGACCAGCCTGCTGCTCAGGCCGATGCCGGTGATGGTGATGCCGACGCCTTTCTCCGTCCAGGTCAGTGTGGTTGAGCCATTCGCTGTTGTGAGTGTGCCTGTTGTGCCGCGCACGCTGACGGACTGGCCGCCGCCGGCAGGCAGGTTTGCCAGGGGCTTGCCCTCGGCGAGGGTGAACGAGAGCTTTCCGGAAGTGTAGCTGAGCGTGTAGACCTGGCTACCGGGCGCTCCCAGCGCGGTGACACCCTGCAAAACATAACCGGACTGCGAGGCGGGAATGCTCAGCAGGTGATAGCCTGCCTGCTGCTCGGCCTGGGCCAACGTGAGAGAAGAGGTATTCGTGCCGGAGGAAGCCTGTTGTAAGGGCAAGACCTTCACACCGGGCGGCACAGTAAAGGTAAACGTGCTGGCGGCAATGGATTGATTCAGCGCCAGCGAGGAGATATCGATCTGTAACTGGCCGTACACGAGAATATCCAATACCATGCGCAGGGGCAACTGTGTCGCTGTATCGATGTAGACATCGCCCGTATAACTGATCAGGCCCGTGATGCCATTCACCCTCAGACCAGCCACCACGACATGGACCTCATCGGCCGTGTGTCCAGCAACGCTGGCGGACGAAGAGACGAGCGTGGCATTGTCAGGTGTAAAGGCGGAGCGCACGAGATCAAGGATCGATAAGGGTTCGGCAGCGCCGGAGCCGCCTGCTGTGGCGCTGACCGGACCGGTGTACACCACCTTCTGCGCGGGATCATACTGCCATTGCTGTTTACCGTTGGAGACCGTCACCGTCCCGGCGGCCAACTGCGCGATCGTCGATTGCAGCACGTCGGTGCGGTTCTTATCCGGCTGCGCGTTCCATATCTCGCTCTGCGCCGTGCCGCTGAACTGCGAACCTGACCCTTTGATCACGAAGATGCCGTGCAGCGTTGCTGCATTGCTGAACTGCTGGTTGACCTTCGCCAGCAATTGTTGCCCCGCACTGAGCGTGGGTGTGGGCGTGGGCGCGCTCACCGGGGATGTTTGCGATCCGCCGCACGCTGCCAACAACAGGAGGATGCAGGCAAACAGTGCAACAGACAACGTTTTGAACGGTCTTTTGGATTGAACAGGAAGATGGAAATTGTTAGACATTGGATAACCTCGCTTGTCCTGACACCCGCCAAAGCCTGACACCCGCCATAGCCTGACACCCTCCAAAGCCCGGCATCCGCCAAAGCCCGGCATCCGCCAAAGCCCGGCATCCGCCAAAGCCCGGCATCCGCCAAAGCCCGGCATCCGCCAAAGCCTGACACCCACAAGGGGTGTCACTACATTTCACATGTCTTCAACGGGATAACATGTAGTGACACCCCTTGTGGGTGTCAGGCACGACATAAATCCATTTGGTCATAAAACCGATCTGGTCATAAAACCAATCTGGCTAAGAATCACGCAATACTTGCTGCATATACTCGCGCAAACCGGGAGCGGTATCTGGCCGCTGCAAGGCATAGGCAATCGACGTAGTAAGCAGGCCGAGCGGCGTTCCCGTGTCGTAGCGTATGCCGGAGAAGCGCAGGCCGAAGCAGCGACCGGCGCGTGCTTGCATTTCGATAGCGTCCGTGATCTGAATCTCGCCGCCTCTGCCTGGGGGCGTCTGCTCCAGAATGGTGAAAATGTCCGGCGTCAGGATATAACGCCCGGCCACTGCCAGGTCGGATGGCGCTTCGTCTAAGGGCGGTTTCTCTACCAGGTGCGTAACCTTTACCACATCCGGCTCGACATCTTCTGCCGAGACGATGCCGAACGACGAAATCTGCTCCGGCGGCGACTGGAACAGCGACAGCACCGAGGTATGATACCGCTCGTAGATCTCGATCATGCGCGGCAGGCAGGGCGTCTCCGGGGCAACCAGGTCATCGCCGAGCATGACGATGAACGGCTCGTCGCCCACCAGCGCTTTCGCGCACAATACGGCATGGCCCAACCCGCGCGGCTCAGATTGACGCACGAAGGCATAGGTTGCCATTGACTGCAATCGTTGTAGTTCCGCCAGCTCCTTGCGCTTCCCTTTGCGCTCGAGTATCTCTTCCAGTTCGGGGAACGCATCGAAATGATCCTCGATACTGCGCTTAGTGCGGCTGGTGACGAAGATGATCTCTTCCACGCCTGCCGCCACAGCCTCTTCGACAATATATTGCAGTGTTGGCTTATCGACGAGCGGCAACATCTCTTTGGGTACAACTTTGCTGGCCGGCAATACTCGCGTTCCCAGACCAGCCACCGGCAACACCGCTTTGCGTATATGCATTCATTCTGCCTTTCAAAACATATAAAATGTGTTGATTGCTGCACCTGAGCATTTGATGCTGGCGCAATGAGTTGAGCAGCCACACTACCTGCCAGTTCATACGCCCGGTGCTTGTTATATGATGTGGTTATTGAGCAAGGCTGCCAGAACAATGATCAGGATAACCAGCAGGACTGCACCGATCACAAAATATATGGTGCTGCGGCCAAGCGTGATCCTGCTGGGGCCGCGCGCCGCCACTTTCTTGACCTCTTCCTTGCGTACCTCCCGCCGCTGTTTTCGCTTCTCCATACGCTTGCGCTGCTGTGTCATGGCGCGGTTGGGATCAGGCGCTGTACCCATTTGCTCCATACGGCGGCGCATCGGCCGGTTGTAGCTATCCATCTGCTGCTGCTGCTGGCTGCTCGGCGGCGGCTTTGGCTGCGTCGATTTCGCTCCCGGCGCTGCCGTTCCGCCGATGCGCGCCTGCACATTCTTTGCGCTTTGCTTATTTTTGCTGGCGCTGCTGCCGCCCGGCTTAGAGGTTTTCGCCGTCGGCGTCTGTGGTGGTGTCTTCTCTTCTGCCATAGCTTTGTGTCCTTTTATCAGATGTCGTCTTGCTGCAAAAATTCTCTCGCGATGATCGCTGCTCGTTCTTTATCGTCGGGAGCCAGCGCCCCATCGATCACCAGGCTCAACAGGTGATCTTTGACGGGGCGCAGCCACGGTCCCGGCGGACGTCCGAAGAGCGCCATTAATTCATTGCCATCCAATGGACTCTTCAACGGGACGCGCTCCGCTTCCTCTTTGAGTCGCTGGCAGCGTTCTGCCAGTTCCGCCACGCGAGCGGTGGCCCGCGACACCTTATCGGCGCGATAGCTCGTAATATCGGCGCGCGAGAGATCGAGCAGGTCGGGCAAGATGTCGCCGCTCTCAATCATGAGACGGCGCACGGCCCCATCCGTCCATTCGGTGGCGTAAGCGTTGGCGCGCATATGCAGGCGCACTATGCGCGAGACATTTTCGATAAAGTCGCGGTCGAAGTGTAACCGCTTCAAGATATCGCGTGTCATATATGCTCCCACGTCCTCGTGTCCAAAAAAGTGAATTTTGTTCTCTTCCACTGTGCGCGTAACGGGCTTGGCGATATCGTGCAACAGGCCGCTCCAGCGCGTGAGCAGGCGCGGCGACGCGCGCTCGACAACGCGCAGCACGTGGGCATAGACATCTTTCGAGGAGACAGCTCGTCCGGGGGTGGGCTGCTGGCTCACGCCGCGCAGCTCCAACACTTCGGGAATAATCCACTGCATTAAGCCTGACTCGACCAGCAGATCAAGCCCCTTTGCCGGATGATCGGAAACAAGCAGCTTGTTCATCTCATCACGGATGCGCTCGCGACTGATTTTCTGGAGCGTGGAAGCCTGCCGCATGATCGAGCGGTGTGTCTCCATCTCAATGGCGAAGTTGAGTTGCGCGGCGAAACGCACGGCCCGCAGCAGGCGCAGGGGGTCTTCGTCGAAACGCTTGTCCGGCTCGTTGCCCACGGCGCGAATGACCTGCGCCTCCAGGTCTTGCCGCCCTCCAAACAGGTCGATGAGATGCCCGTTGAGGGGGTCGCGCGCCATCGCGTTGATGGTAAAGTCGCGGCGCAGCAGATCATCTTCGAGCCTTGTGCCAAAACACACTTCGGGTTTGCGCGACTCCGGGTTATAGCGTTCGGAACGAAACGTCGTGATCTCGATAATGTCATTGCCATAATGCAGGCGCACCGTGCCGAAACGCTCCCCAACCAGCACCATCGCCGTCGGATGCGTCGGCGCGACCAGGCGTTTGATCTCATCAGGCCGCGCGTCGGTTGCCAGGTCCGCATCATTGGTCTGCTCCCGGTGGAGCAGCACGTCGCGCACCGTTCCCCCTACCATATAGAGTTGTTTTTGCTGCGCGCGAAAAAGTTCCGCCAGCGTGATAATGATATCCAGCATGTGCTATGTCTATGTCCATCGCAGGCGTCAGGAAAAAATAGGCTGCCCCCGCGTCTGTTGTGACTCCTCTCTGTGATGGCCCTATTGTATCATGTCCGGCCTCATCATTAAAGTAGGGGCGCAATTCATTGCGCCCAATAAAAAAAGCCTCAAGGTTTTCCCCTTGAGGCTTCCACTCTACTACATTACCACTACCACCGGGTATCTATGAACAAGCGGCGTTGCGCCTGTCTTTAGTATCTACCATAGAGACATAAAACAGGTATACCACCTCGCATGCCCTCCCCAACACACACCCTGACCACGAGTCATCGCGGAACATGCGAGATAGGTTTCACCTGTGTAGTATGCCTTCCTCTATCCTCAGCCACGTGAACCACCCCCGTGACATACTACCTGCATTACACTCTTACTTACGGTCTCCACCCACCCGCGACTTATCCCCCCGACATTATGTACTTTACCGTTTTCGTTGTCACAAAAGACACTATACCATAATTCCATGACGAACCTGTGAATCGACATATGTATTCTCTGACCGTTTATTCATGAAACTGTTCTTCAACGCCTGATCTCACCATGACAGTTCATTCATCTTCTGCCAATTGTGCGTAAAGCGTTCCACTGCCGCCTCTGTCGGCGCGTCGCGGATCGTCGCTGGCAGCACTTCATCTAGCGTCTGCATCACGGTTGTGATATCATCAAGAAAAGTGCTATCAATGCACTATCGATGTAGAGGGCCATGTTGTCAACTCCAGCTCATTTATTATCTGATGCTGTCCAGCTTGTTCCAGGCCAGCATATCCTGTTCCTGAACTCGGCGGCTGATCCGTTCGTCTCCGCTGTCGCGCGGCATTGCCCGGATTGCGTCGTCACGCTCGCAGAAGACAACATCGCGGCGCTGCAAGCGGCATTGAGCGAGTCCGGGCAAGCGTTTGCCCATCCCCCGCGTCATATCGCCTTCCATGAGTATAGCGCACGCGAACAAGCCGCGGCGATGGACGCGGCGATCATGAACCTGCTCTACCAGCCCAGCAACGCCTGGATGCTCTACGGCTTGCAGCTTGCCCGCGGCGCGCTCAAACCCGGCGGCAGGCTCTACGTGGTGGGCGCGAAGGATCGTGGTGTCCAGACCGTCGCCAGGCACATGCAGGAACGCTTCGGCAATGTCGAGACGTTAGCCATCAGCAAGGGGCAGCGCGTGGTCTGCTCGCGCAATCCTGCCGATCATCGTTGAGCGCGCCGGGTGAACTGGCCGCGCTGGTCTTCTCCAAAGGCGAACTGGATGAAGGCACGCGCCTGTTGTTAGAGGCGGTGGAAGTGCGAGTCACGGACGATGCTCTCGATATCGGCTGCGGCGCGGGCATCATCCGGCCTGCATATCGCGCGGCAGGCCGTCAAAGGATACGTCACAATGGTCGATGCCAGCCTCGCCGCCATTGCCGCGGCGCAACGCAACATCGCGGAGAGCGGCCTGAGCAATATCCGCGCGCTGCCCAGCGACGGAGCGCAGGCCGTCTTAGCCGAACGCTTCGATCTTGTCGCCACTAATCCTCCCTTTCACCAGGGCGGCATCCAGACCGCTTCCGTCGCCGAACGCTTTATCCGCGAAGCGGCCCAGGTTTTGCGCCGCCGCGGCCGCTTCTACCTCGTCGCCAACCGCTTTTTGAAGTACGAACCGGCCTTACAGGCATCCTTCCAACAGGTGCGCGAAGTCGCGGGCAATGGACGGTATAAGGTGTTGCGAGCGGAATAACAGCAGCCAGGGCAACCGCGCGGGATTGCCTCCATAGGCGCGGACTTACGCGCAATTCAGACCAGGGCAACCGCAAGGGATTGCCCCTACCATATACGGCAGGTCTCCGTAGGCCGATCCGTGGTATGGCGAGCTTGCTGGGGGCAAGATCAAGGGGCAATCCCTTGCGGTTGCCCTGGCCCCGAAAAACGCCATGATCATTGACATTGTTCCCTCATCCTTTTATCCTTTAGGTAGATGCTGTTTTTCGTGATCGCGCTATATCCGTAGGGGCGTGGGCTTGCCCCGCCCTTGTAAGCGATGAGTGGTTTTTGGGCGAGGCAAGCCCACGCCCCTACGGATATAGCACCTCACAGAGAAAGGACGCCCATGAGCGAGTCACACCCTGGCGAGCAGGTGGACAATGGCGACCCAACCCTGCCGGGCAGCGCATTTGTCGTGACTGACGCGCTGCGCCTGCACTACCTGCAATGGCAACCCACTGTTCTTGACATGCCGAAACCTCAATCTTTCGTAAGCAGTACCCAGGAAGAGTCGTATGATGATGAGCCGCCGATTATTTTGTTGCACGGCCTGTGTGCAACCGCCGACACCTGGCGACTGGTTGCCCCCTACCTGTCCCGCCACCACCAGGTGATTGCCTTCGACCTGCGCGGGCACGGCGAAAGCGATCGCCCCGACAATGGCTATGACCTGGTGACGGTGGCGGAAGATATCGTTGCTGGCATGGCCGCGCTGGGACTTGGGCAGGTGATCCTGGTGGGACACGGCTGGGGCGCGCGCGTCGCCCTGGCGCTGGCGGCGCGGCACCAGCCGCTGATCAGCCACCTGCTTCTCGTTGATTGCCCGCTTGTCGAACCCCGGCACTGGCCCGGCATGACGCGCCAGCGTTTCCTGCGCCAGGATATGTCCGCTGGCCGTTACGCTTCGCGACAGACGTTTCTCCAGTCAATGCAGGATGAAATGGCCGCGTTCTGGTCGCCGCCCATTGAGTCGATCATGCTGGCAACAATACGCGCGCTGCCTGATGGCAGCGTTGAAGAGCGCCTGGCGTCGCCGCACCAGCGCCAGATTCGCGAGGCGCTATGGGATGACCGGGCGTTGTCCTATTATGGGAAAGTGCGGTGTCCCGTGCTGCTGGTTCCTGCCGCCGCGCCGCCGCAGTCTGAGCTAGACATGCCGGAGCAGTTGGAGCGAGCCGAGGACTTCTCCGCCGCGAAGGGTTACATGGCTGCGCAAGTGGCCCGCGCCATCCATCGCTGCACGGTGCTGTGGATGCCAGGAACCGCACACGATATCCAGTTGCAGCGCCCGCAGCGGCTGGCGGCGGCGATACTCAGCTTTGTCAGGAGATGACTTTTCGTTCTTGACTGGAAAATCCGTAGGGGCGTGGGCTTGCCCCGCCCAAAAACCGGGCATTGTTGATCGAATATCGTCCCTCACGATGGGCGGGGCAAGCCCACGCCCCTACGGATTTGTAAGGAGGTGCTAGTGTCTACAATTCTGTACCTGAACGGCGACATCTATACAATGGACGCGGCGCAGCCGCGCGCCCAGGCGATGGCGATTGACGCGGCAAGCGGGCGCATCCTGGCCGTCGGCAGCGACGACGAGGTGCGCCGCGGCGGCGGGCAGCACGGTGAGGTGATCGACTTGCGCGGAAAGACCGTGCTGCCCGGCTTCATCGACTCGCATATCCACCTGCTCAGCGCCGCCTATCGCTCGCACTACATCGATGCCGCCAATTGCCAGAGCGAGGATGAAGTCGCCGCGCTGGTGCGCGAGCGCGCCGCGCAGACGCCGCCGGGCCGCTGGGTACAGGGAGGACAGTGGGACAAAAACTTGTGGCCGGGCGGCAACTTCCCAACCAGAGCCTCACTCGACGCCGCCGCGCCCGATCATCCCGTCGTCTTGTGGAGCAAGGACGGGCATCTGCTGTGGGTCAATTCGCTGGCCCTGCAGCGCGCGGGCATTACGGCGGAGACGCCCGATCCGCCCAATGGCGCGATCTTGCGCGACGGCTCAGGCGAGCCGACCGGCATTCTGCAAGAAGAGAATGCCACGCGCCTCGTCTATCGCGTCATCGAGAAGTCCGATCCGGTACTCACGCGCGTACTGGTCGAGCGCGCGCTCGCAGAGCTACAAAAAAGCGGCATCACCAGCATTCATGATATCGAAGGCATGGATGCCCTGCAACTCTTCCAGCAATTGCGCGACGAGGGCGCGCTGGGCGTGCGCGTCACCATGTTCCTGCCGCGCAAGTCGTTGCCCACGCTGCGCTATTACCTCTCCCCCGGAGAGGCTGGCTGGCCGGAGCTGCTCGCGCAAGAAGACGCGCTGATCCGCCTCGGCGGCATCAAAATCTTCGCCGACGGCACGCTCGGCTCGCAGACAGCCGCCATGCTGGAGAGCTTCGAGGGCAGCCCCGGCAACTACGGCATTCTAGCTATTCCCGCACAGGAGATGAACGAGACGGTCAGCGCCGCCGCGGCAATGGGCATAGGCATCGCCATTCACGCTATCGGCGACCGCGCCGTGCGTGTCGCGCTCAACTCGATTGAGCAGGCGCAGCAGCATCTCGCCCAACAAACAACCGCCCGCGACCTATCGCGCCTGCGTTATCGCCTGGAACACGTGCAACTGATCACGCCCGCCGACCTGGAACGCATGAAACGGCTCGGCGTGATCGCCTCCGTGCAGCCCTTCCACGCCGTGGCCGACCGCGACATCGTGGAACGCTACTGGGGCAGGCGTTCCCGCCGCGCCTATGCCTATCGCACCATGCAGGACATGGGTATCCCGCTCTCGCTCGGCTCCGATGCCCCTGTCGAAACGTTCGATCCGCTGCGTATCCTCTATGCCGCCACCGTGCGCCGCGACGACACGACACCGCAGCGCCCGCCCTGGCTGCCCGATCAAGCTTTGCCTGTGGCCCAGGCGCTCTGGGATTACACAATGGGCGCGGCCTATGCCGGGGCCGAAGAACATCTCAAAGGCTCGCTCGCCCCCGGCAAATTCGGCGACGCCGTCGTCCTGCGTGACCCGCTGCTCGCCCTGCCGCAGGAGCAGATCGCCAGCAACGCCGTGCAAGCGACGATTGTCGGCGGACGAGTGGTGTACGGGGAAGTATAACGGGGGACGATGAACGATGCGAAGAGAGAACCTGATCTCCAACTGGCAGGCGATCATTGTCGTCACAGGCATTCAGGCAGCCGGAAAATCTACGGTGTCTCGATTACTTGCTCAACGCTTTGCGCGCGGTGTCCATGTCGAGGCAGACGCGCTGCAGCACATGATCGTATCAGGGAGCGAACTGGTGCAGGAACCCGGTGAGCCACAGGGAGAAGCAGCGCGGCAATATCTCTTGCGCCTCAAGCACCTGTGTCTGCTTGGAATCTCGTTCTTTGAGGCCGGTTTCACGGTAGTTCTCGATGATATCATTCTTGGGGAAAGCTGGCAGTATGTGCAGGCGCAATTGCAGGGCGTTCCTTTTTCGCTGGTGGTGCTTGCTCCTCGCGTGGAGGTGGTCGTCCAGCAGCGCGATAGAAGCCGTGCGAAGCGGCCTCTTGGCGCGGCCTGGGCAACCTATCTTGACCATGCTTTCCGCGCGACCAGGGAAGATAGCGGGCTCTGGATTGACACCTCAGAAATGACGCCAGAAGAGGCCGTTGATCAGATCCTTCTCCGGCTCTGGCCTGAGCGGCAGGTTTGACCCGCTGGCGGCGCGCCCTTTGTTTTCAGCGAAACCTGTGGTATCATTGAAACAATCATCAATGAAGCAAGATCATTGCAGCAAACAGATGGCGCGGCCCAACCAATGGAAGGGAATGTTCTATGCCAACACAAGAAGAACGATTGATCACCTTAGAATTTGACCTCAGACACTTCAAGACCGAGACCATCAAAGCCTACGGTGAAATAGCCATAGAAATGACAATGGTAAAAGGGCTGACTGAAGTCGCTGTAAAGCGGCTAGCACGGCTTAAAGAGCAGGTAGAACGACGCTTTGATACACTAAACCAACAGATCACCGCTATCAAGCAGGATATCACCGAACTCCACATCAAATCCGATCAGCAAAAAGATCTGCTCCTACAAATCCTTGCCCGCTTACCTCAGCAACCCGGATGAAAGAGGTAAACGATGTACCGTTTTCTCGTCATTATCGAAAAGAGAGGTCATAGCTACGGCGCATATTCTCCTGACTTGCCGGGATGCGTCGCGGTAGGAGATACACGCGAGGAAGCTGAAGCAAACATGCGAGGGGCTATGCTTATGCATCTCCGGGGCATGATCGAAGACCGCGAGCCGATCCCATCATCGCAAGCCATTGCCGAATACATGGATATCGCTATCCCCGGATCGGCTGCGTGACGGCGTCTCGGTTTGCAATAAACGGAAACAGCGTCGTTTTCATAATTGTCCAGAGAAGGAAGCAACAACCTATGGCAAAAAATATCACTCATCATTCCGCAAAACATGAGCGCGGCCAGAGTACTTACGAACGCTATTTGCGTACCGAAGAACTGCTCGCGCTGCAAAAACCGGAAGAACAACTGGCGCATCACGACGAACTGCAATTCCAGGTCGTCCACCAGGTCTTTGAATTGTGGTGGAAAGAGGCCGATTTCGAGTTGCGCACCATCCGCACGCTGCTGCAACAGTACAATCTGCCGCGCGCGTTACACCTGTTGCGGCGCGTGATCAGCATCCAACACCTGATGCTGGATAACATGCGCATGTTGGAAACCATGTCGCCCTGGGATTTTCACGGCTTCCGCCTGGAACTGGGCGACGGCGCGGGTACGGATTCGCCCGGCTTCCACGCCCTGATGACCATCTCGCCTCTGCTGTGGGACGATTTTCGCCAGGCCCTGGCCCACGAGCAGATCTCCTTGCTCGATCTCTACATGCACGGCGATCAGCACCCGCTGCTGCTGGGGGTTGCTGAGGCTCTGACCGATTACGACGAAATCTTCCAGGTTTTCCGCGCGATGCATTTGAAGCTGGCCCAGCGTATGATTGGCCCTGGCTCTATCGGCACGGGCGGCACGCCGATGGAAATGCTCGCGCGCACGCTGCAAGATGTCTTCTACCCGGAATTGTGGGAAATTCGCAACCAACTGACGAAAATCGCCGACGAACGGGGATTAAAATGATGGTTGTGGTATGGTAGGGGCTATCCTTTGCGGTTGCCTCGTTTCTGGAGATACGGTTGCCCTGGAACAATATACATTGGAGGAACAATACATGACAGATGCCAATAACGGCGCTGTGTTTCATACCCATCGCCTGAGCAACGGCCTGCAAATCGTCGGGCAGCCTATGACCGATTTCGAGTCTGTGGCTGTCTCGTTCTATGTGCGCACCGGTTCGCGCGACGAGCCAGACCCCGGCATTGCCGGCGTCTCGCATTTCCTGGAGCATATGGTCTTCAAGGGGACGCAGACGCTGGACTGGCAGGAGATTACCCTGGAGTTCAACAAGATCGGCGCGGAACTCAACGCCTTCACCTCACACGAGTCCACCGTCTTCTACGCGCGCGTGCTGGGCGAATACCTGGATCGCGCCGTCGAACTGCTCAGCGACATGATGTACCCGCGACTCCTGGAGAGCGATTTCCAGACCGAGAAAGAGGTTATCGTCAACGAGATCGCGCGCTCCGAGGATCAGCCCTACAATACCACCTACCGGCGCATGATGCAGACCTATTTCGGCGCGCATTCCCTCGGCCATGATGTGCTGGGTACGCCGGAGAGTATTCGCAACATGCGTATCGAGCAAATGCGCGATTACTGGAATCGTCGCTACGCTGCCAACAACATGCTTCTGGCCGTGGCTGGCAACTTCGATTGGGAGCATATCCTCGCGTTAGCCGAGGAGCGCTGCGCCAACTGGCGTGTCGGCGATGCCGGTCGGCAGGTCGATCACTACGAACCGGCGCAGTCGATCAACGATATCGCGGTTGACGCGAAGCTCAAGCAGCAGATCATGATCCTTGCCATGCCCTCGGTCAGCCTGACCGATCCTGACTATTACGCCGCCAACCTTGGCGCGAGCATCCTGGGCGACGGCGACGGTTCGCGCCTCTTCTGGAACATCTACCAGAAGGGTCTGGCAGAGTCGGCGGGCGCGAGCATCTGGGCGATGGAAGGTACGGGCATCTTGATGATGCAGGCCAACTCGACGCCGGACGAGGCGCCGAACGTCCTCAAACTGCTGCACGCCGAACTTAACAACTTGCTGGACGAGGGCATCTACGAGGACGAGCTGCGCCGCGCCAAAGACAAATGGATCAGCAGCATCGTCTTGAACAACGAATCGACCTTCTGGCGCATGTTTACCATCGCCTCCGACTTCGTAACCGAGGGCCGCCTGGTCAGCGTCGAGGAAGAGATCGAGCGCGTCGAGCGCGTCACAAAGGACGACGTGGTCCGCGCCCTGAAACGTTTCCCTTTGCGCGAGAAGCAGGTCCTGACGGCGCTTGGCCCGCTCTCTGAGGCAGAACTGGTGAAATAAGCGAGCCATACCAGGAAATTCCGAGAAATAGGACGCATTTTAACCGCTTTTTCTGGTATACTGAGGACAGATGAACGAATGTTTGAGATACGAAAAGGAGCCTGACATATGAGTACGGATACAGCGCTGGTCGTCATCGATGCCCAGATCGGGGTCGTGGGAGAAGCCTATCACCACGACGAAGTGCTGGAGAACATCAATCTGTTGCTGGATCGTGCCCGCACCAGCGGGACGCCAGTTATTTATGTGCAGCACAATGAACCCAAAGGAGGCGAGCTGGAGCCAGGGACGCCGAAGTGGCCTATTCATCCGGCAATTGCCCCGCGCGATGGTGAGCCTGTCGTCCAGAAAGAATCACCCGATTCGTTTTATGAGACGCGTTTGCAGGAAGAGTTGGAGGCGCGCGGCATCAAACGCCTGGTCATCACCGGGGGCCAGACACAGTATTGTGTCGATACCACCGTCCGCAGGGCGGCTGCTCAGGGCTACGACGTGCTACTGGCCAGCGATGCTCACACCACCGACGATAGCGAAACCTTGCCGGCGGAACAAATTATCGCGTTCTATAACGAGACGCTCAATGGCTTCTGGGCGGGTGAGCGCAAAGTGCGGGTACAGCCAGCTAGCGAGATTCATTTTGCTGAGCAGTAGACACCTGGAGGTATACAGATGGATCCCTTGTGGAAGACCGCCCTCTGGCAGCAGTTCGGTGCGACTATCGACATGCTCGAAAACGCCCTGCTCGCCTGTCCCAGCACGCATTGGCATGGACGCCTCTGGAGCGACCACTCAGACCACCCACAGCCCTCGGAATCCGCAGCATTCTGGTATATCACCTATCACACACTCTTCTGGCTCGACTTGTATCTCACCGGCTCACTTGAAGGATTCGCTCCCCCTGCGCCCTTCACCCTGGCTGAGCTTGACCCGGCAGGGGTCCTTCCCGAACGGCCCTATACCAGGGATGAGCTACACGCCTATCTGGTGCATCTGCGCAAGAAGTGCCAGATAACGATTGCTGGATTATCAGACGAGGCAGCGCACCAACCGGCCGCTTTTCGCTGGACGGAAGGAATATCGATGAGCTTTTTAGAGCTACTCTTGTACACTATGCGCCACGTGCAGGAACATGCGGCCCAGTTGAACATGTTTCTCGGACAGAACGCCATTGATGGAGTCTCTGATTGGGTCCCCCGAGCGAAAGCCGATGAGGGCAGTGAGTAAGCGCTGCTCAGTTTTCACGTCATTTAGCATGAAGATGTCCCGGATGCGAAATTGCCCCGCTGCCTCTCGCGGACAGCGGGGCAATTTCGCACTGGCATCATGAACCCAGTAGGCGTAAGGCATTTTCAGCGTCGGCGGCTAGCTCTGGCCGCGTGTCTCTGATCTGCTGGAGGAATGGGATAGCGCTGCTATCGCGATACTGTATTATGAGCTGGATAGTCACACGCACGACGGTGCTGCGCGGATCGAGCAATGCCTCGCGCGCGACGATGCGGACGCGCGCATCCTCGCCGGTCGAGTCGAGATGTTTGAGCGCCCCGAACATTTCCATGCGCACATAAGGATCGAAGTCGTTGGCTGAGCGGAGGATGAAGTCGAGCATACCGCGGTCGCCCAGTTGCCCAAAGGCGCGCAAGGCCGCGCCCAGCACGATGCTGGCCGGAATGTCGGGATCGCCGGAGGGCAGGTTGTCGCGGCGTTTGGGGCGGGCGATACGCTCGCTGCTGTGTATCGCGCGTTCGATGAGTTGCCAGATCGGCTGCACGGCCCGGCGGTCGCCCAACTGGCCCAGCGCGTCGAGGACGTGGCTCAATTGCAGAGCCTGCTCGCGATCGGCCAGACTGGTCGTCGCGTCGAGGCGTTGCACGAGCAGGGCAAAAGCGCGCGGCTCCCGCATTTCTCCCAGCGCTTTGACGATAGGCGTCACGGCTTCGTTATCTGCCCGCGCCAGCGCGGCGAGCAGGATGTCTCGTCCAGGGCCGTTCATCCAGCGTTCTACCTCCGGCATCAAAGGCAGGCAGGAGTAGACCTGTTCGGCGACGCGGCTATCCCGCACGCTGCCCCGCGAGACTTCTGCCCAGGAACGACCGAGCAGCGTAGCGAGGCTGTGCAGGGCTATGACGTGCTGCCAGTCGGCGGCGCTGCGCGCGCCCTCGAAGAGAGCCGCCGCCAGCGGCTGCAGGTCGCGCTCGAAGATGACGGGCGGCGGCGCTGCGCTGGCGGGACTGCGCAGGCTTTCTTGCGTGACCTGCGCAAAGATGAGCGCTGCCTGCTGCGATAGCCAGGGCGTAACGTCGCTGCCCGCGCGCAGGTAGCGTTCCAGGGGGATGGAGCGATAAATAGGAATGGCGATGTAGTTTTCCAGCCCGGCGGCGCGTTCAAGGCCGCCTGCCAGTATCAGTTCATAGAAGCGCGGCAGTTTCAGGGTCAGGCAGGCTTCGACGACATCGACTTTGGCCCATCCCTCGGCCTCTTTCAGCGCTGCAAATAATGCCATCATCGCCGCCGTTGTCCCTTGCCTGAGCAGGGCTTGCGTGGCATAGAGCGAGGTGTTGGGGTCGCTTGCCAGCTTGCCAAGCAGGCGCGAGATGTCAGGCGGTTTGTAGTTGCCCAGCATGAGGATGGCGATGCGCCGGGCGCGCCCGCTCTCGGTCTCCGCCGGGTTCGCCTCTGGCGGCAGGCCGGCGAGGTCGTCCTCGTCGATCACCCTGATCCACACCGGCACGAGGTTGCCCGCGCGGTCTATTTCTAAAAGAAAGGGTACAAGCACGGGATGCCATTGTTGAATCGGGCCGATATTGAGCAGGGGAATGATGCGCTGCACCGTCTCCTGGAGGGCCATGCCCCCCCAGCGATAATCTGTCACCAGTGTAGTCAGCTCGCTGCGCAGCCCGGCGAGGCGTTCCTTTATTTCAGGCGTGGCAGTGTCTAACGGCGTCACCGTGTGCCGCGCCGCCAGGTGTTCGACTCTTCCCGCCTGCCCTGACGCGCGCGAGGGCGCGGGAATGTTGGCCTCGAGCGTCCCTTTCGCAATGACTGTGCCTGCTTGCTCTTCTTCCCGCTCGCCCATGCGGACTTCTCCCGGCTCGGCTCTCGCGGTCTCTGTCTCCTCTGAGTTGCCGGACTCTGTTTGTTCGATGCTGGTGTCGGACATGCCATTTCCATCCTTATCTATGTGGTAGGTCTGGTGAAGCCGTCGCGCAGGCGTTTCCCCGTGGCGTTAGCCTCCATGTACTGGCACATTGTACCGTTCTCTGCGGGTGCGGTCAAGTCTGACCCCCACAAGAGGGGTCTCTACACATTCCCCGGTGGCATGTAGCCAGACCCCCACAAGGGAGGTCTCTACACCTTATTGCCCGTCGAGGCGTGCGACATGTAGCCAGACCTCCACGAGGGAGGTCTCTACACCTTATTGCCCGTCGAGGCGTGCGACATGTAGCCAGACCTCCACAAGGGAGGTCTCTACACGTTGCCACCGGGGAACATGTAGAGACCTCCCTTGTGGGGGTCTGGCAAAACGCGCGAAACCGGTTTTTCATCAAGAATTCACAGACTTTGCTCCATGTGCAACCATTCTTGCTCAAGCGCGTATATGTTCTTAGGGTATCTTTGGGTGTCTTCATATTTTAGGCGGAGCGGACTATGAGCGAGCAAGAAATGCAATTTGCTAACCCGGATTGGCAACCGTCGCAGGCAGGGACGCCAACAGTTCAGGCGCTCCCGCGGCCTATCAATGATCCAGCGATGGGGCAGCGCACTCCTCCTGCGCTACAGGCGAGGCAATCGGCTGTTGCCGGTGAGCAGGGATATAACGGGTACGCGGGCGTAGAATATGCTGAAATCGACGAGCAAGCTCCCCAGCAGCATGGGTATTTGCGACCTCAGCCGCGCCGCCGTCGTTCGCCGCCATGGCTCGGGATCGGGATCGTTGTTTTGGCGCTGATCTTCGTGGTTGGCCTGGCGCAAGGATACCAGGGATTCAACGCGAATCACGGCTTCGATCATTTTGGGTTCCGGCCGCGCCAGGCTTTCAACATGTCCGCCAGCAAGGGCGAGGAATTTAATGTTGGCTCCAATCCTACTGTTAACGTCGTGGATCCGAACGGCTCGATCAACGTGACGTCGGGCGATTCCGCTGGCATTGTCGTGGTGCAGTCGGCGGGTAATATTCCAGGGCAAGGTGAGCCGATAGTTCAGACGTCACAAGCGATTGATGGAACTTTGACCGTCACCGTGATTAACCCTGGCGCATTTCCCGCGAGTGCTGCAAATATCCAGATTATCGTTCCGACGAATGCCAACCTTACCCTCAACACCGGTTCCGGCGACATCGCTATCACCGATGTCAGCGGGCAGCTTACCCTGAATAGCGGCAGCGGCTCCATTGAACTTGACGGTGTCACGCTTCAGCAGCATTCCTCGATACAAACGGACTCCGGCAACATCAACTTCTCCGGCGCGATAGACGCTCAGGGAACGTATCAACTCATTTCGAATAGCGGCGCAATCACTGTTGGGCTGGATGGCGCTGCGTCCTACCGTCTCCACGTGATAACGCGGGCCGGGGCGTTTACCTCGAATGGTTCGGCTACGACGTCGCCTCCTGCCATCAATAAGCAGATCATCGTGGGCAACAACCCACAAGCTTCGTTGACTCTGCAAACAAAGTCCGGCGATATCACCCTGAGTCCATGACATTACCGCTAGAAATGGTTTTCCGCTTGAAAGTAGGGGCGTGGGCTTGCCCCGCCCGCAGACCTGACCGCCCACGACGCGGGTGGGGCAAGCCCACGCCCCTACGGGTTTCGATGCCGTTTTCCCAGAGAATGAAGAACCAAAAACAACTTGGCCTGGTCAGGCATGTTCAAGGATACGAGCAAACGCCTGGAGATAGCTTGAGTCAGCGCTTTGCTTGCGGAGCATCCAATACTCCGCTCCCCAAAAGAGGTACGCATACAGAGGAGCTTCTGGTCGGGACCAGCGCATGCAGGTGTTATAGTTGTTGATGACCTGTTCCGGCAAGCAACTGTACATGCCCTGTTTGTCGGGATTTGGCGGGGTCGTCACCGTCTCCCACGGCTCTGCCTGTCCCTCAGCAATCAGCAGTTTTTGCCCATGAGCGCGCGCCCAGGCGAACAGTTGCTTCCGTCTCCGCTGCTGCCAGGGACTTCTACTGCCATCCAGGTACAGTGTTTTTGCCCCAACGGTCATCAGCGCGTGACGCGGATAGTAGTCGATCCCTACCATATCCGCCATGCGCTGCGCTACTGCCAGTGAGTCGCCCTGATCGCGCGTCTTCCACCATTGGGAGAGACGTACCGGCAAAGAGGTAGGCAAAAAGCCGTTCATCATAATGGGCCTGCTGGGATCGGCTTTCCTGACTGCTTCAACTTCTTTTTCGACAAAGGCAGCATCCAGACGCCAGGTGTGTTCTACCCCAAGTGGATCCACGGCTTCGTGTTCGAGTTGCCAGGCGACAATCCCTTGACGATGTTTATACCGCTCCACCAGACGTGTGATGAATGCTGTCGCGGCCGCCAGCAGTGACGGATAAGCAGACGGCTTGATGAGAGTACGTTCTGGGAATGGCTGCTTCAGATGGTGTGCTGGCACAAAGAACTCAGGATAGCTAAAGGTTTTCAGAGGGCCAATGCACAGAATAATGCGCATTCCTGCTCGTTCGGCGGCATCGATCTGCCAATCAAGCTCATCAGTATAAAATAGTCCCGGTCCAGGTTCTATACGATTCCAGTAGGCTCCTAAGCGAATGAGTTGAAACGGATAGGTGAGCAATGTTTGCAAGGTCGTTCGCGCCTCTAATCCTAGCACGGCAACTTGTGGCGTGCGAAAGCTAATACCGAGCAGCGTGGAACGACGAGGTTCGATAGGCAGATGCTGCCACGCATCTGTCAGGGGTTGTGCCGCCTGCTTCAGCCGAACTTCTAACGCGATTGGTAAGGTAAGCAGGCTGGCAGCGCCAGCGCTAAGAGCAATGGTACGCATAGTCTTTTGTAAAACTTTTCCTGTTTTCTGCATATTTGTCTTTCTCTTTGAACTAACTCACCTCGTCAAAGTATTCAAACAACACCATAGAAAGGAAAAACCAGAGAGACCAGATGGGAACGAACGTACTTATACCCTTCGTCAAAGAGACACGCTGGCTCTTATACGTATACCACGCTTTGATCTTTGGGAAAAGGCTGGCTCCTATGAAGAGTTTATGCGTGGGAGAGGCTCGTTTTTCTTGAATATGTGGGTCGGCAGCCATATGCTCAGGCAGCTTGACTCTTGCCAGCACTCTTTTGGGAAACGTCACATACCATAAAGGAACCGCTGGGAATCTGGTTTTTTGCAGCTCAGTGATGATCTCGGAAC
>Ga0207416_1002227_pt1 | contig 22004 bp, 22 predicted proteins | sample PaiPotPPM11metaG_FD_184107 | JGI IMG/M metagenome (GOLD analysis project Ga0207416, IMG submission 184107) | Iron sulfur acid spring bacterial and archeal communities from Banff, Canada, to study Microbial Dark Matter (Phase II) - Paint Pots PPM... ...
CTTCAAGCGCGAGCGCGGTCCGACCGAAAAGGACACGCTGACATCGCGCCTGATCGACCGCCCGATCCGCCCGCTGTTCGCCGAGGGCTGGCGCTGCGATACGCAGGTGACCATCACCGTGCTATCGCACGACCAGGAGAACGATCCCGACATCGTCGCGATGGTCGCGGCCTCCGCGGCGCTCACCATTTCCGGTGCGCCGTTCATGGGCCCGATCGGCGGCGCCCGGGTCGGCTTCATCAACAACGAATACGTGCTCAATCCGACGCTCGACGAGATGAAAGAAAGCCATCTCGACCTCATCATCGCCGGCACGCAGGACGCAGTGATGATGGTGGAATCGGAAGCAAAAGAGCTGTCCGAAGACATCATGCTCGGCGCCGTCATGTTCGGCCACCGGCATTTCCAGCCGGTGATCGGGGCGATCATCAAGCTCGCCGAGAAGGCCGCGAAAGAGCCGCGCGAACTGACCGTTGCCGACAACAAGGCGCTGGAAAAGGCAATCCTCGGCCTCGCCGAAAAAGACCTGCGCGCCGCCTATGCGATCGTGCGCAAGCAGGATCGCCAGGACGCCGTCACCGTGGTCAAGCAGAAGGTGATGGACCATTTCTTCCCAGAAGGCGCCGAACCGAAGCACGACAAGCAGGCGGTTGCCGGCGTGTTCAAGGAGCTCGAAGCCAAGATCGTGCGCTGGAACATCCTCGACACCGGCAAGCGCATCGACGGCCGCGACGTGAAAACCGTTCGGCAAATCGTGGCGGAGGTCGGCGTGCTGCCGCGGACCCACGGCTCGGCGCTGTTCACCCGCGGCGAGACGCAGGCTTTGGTGGTCGCCACGCTAGGCACGTCCGAAGACGAGCAGTTCGTCGATGCGCTGCAAGGAACCTATAAGGAAACGTTCCTGCTGCACTACAACTTCCCGCATTATTCGGTTGGCGAAACCGGCCGCACCGGCGCGCCGGGCCGCCGCGAGATCGGCCACGGCAAGCTCGCCTGGCGCGCGATCCATCCGATGCTGCCCTCGAAGGACGAGTTCCCCTACACCATCCGTATCGTCTCAGAGATCACGGAGTCGAACGGCTCGTCGTCTATGGCGACGGTGTGCGGTTCTTCGCTGGCGCTGATGGATGCCGGCGTGCCGCTGAAGCGGCCGACCGCGGGCATCGCCATGGGCCTCATCCTCGAAGACAAGCGCTTCGCCGTGCTTTCCGACATCCTCGGCGACGAGGACCATCTCGGCGACATGGACTTCAAGGTGGCCGGCACCGAAGGCGGCGTCACCTCGCTGCAAATGGACATCAAGATCGCCGGCATCACCGAGGAGATCATGAAGGTGGCTTTGGCCCAAGCCAAAGACGGCCGCCTGCATATCCTGGGCGAAATGGCGAAGGCGCTGACCAGCGCACGCGCCGAACTCGGCGAATACGCCCCCCGCATCGAGACCTTCAAGATCCCCACCGACAAGATCCGCGAAGTGATTGGCACCGGCGGCAAAGTGATCCGCGAGATCGTCGAGAAAACCGGCGCCAAGATCAACGTCGAGGACGACGGCACCGTGAAGGTCGCCTCGGCCGACGGCGAGTCGATCAAGGCGGCGGTCAATTGGATCAAGTCGATCGCGTCCGAGCCCGAGGTCGGGCACATCTATGACGGCACCGTGGTCAAGGTCATGGACTTCGGCGCCTTCGTGAATTTCTTCGGCGCCAAGGACGGCCTCGTCCATATCAGCCAGCTGGCGCAGCGCCGCGTGCAGAAAACCTCCGACGTCGTCAAGGAAGGCGACAAGGTAAAGGTCAAGCTGCTCGGCTTCGACGAGCGCGGCAAGACCCGGCTGTCGATGAAGGTCGTCGATCAGGCAACCGGCGAGGATCTCGAAGCCAAGCAAAAGGCCGAGGGCGAGCAACCGCGCGAGGCCGCCGGCGGCGCGGCCGAATAGCGCCGGCTCGCTCTCGCATCATAACAAAATGCCAAAGGCGGCCGCGAAGCCGCCTTTGTTCTTGGCAACGACTTATACCAGCGGCGTTAGGCGCTGACTCATCTCCCTGTCATCCTCCGCGAAGGCGGATGATCCAGTACTCAAACAGGATCGGTTTGAGCAAAGCCGCGTATGTGGTGGTTACTGGATGCTCCGCCTTCGCGGAGCATGACAGGTCAAGAATTATCGCTGTTGGTATTACTCGGCGATTGCGGCGGCCTCGGCGGCGCTCGCTGTCCCGGTGTTCGGCCGGCGCATCAACAGCAGCAGCAGAATCGCCGGCACGCTCACCAGCAGCATGAGCTTGAAATCGTCCATATAGGCGATGATCTGGGCTTGCCGGGTGATCTCGTCATTGAGCGCGCTCAAGCCCCTGTGCGTGGCGCTGTTCCAGAACAGATATGCACTGCCGTGTTGCAGCACGCGATTGAACGGCGTGATGTGCTCGGCGAGCGCGGCGTGCACCGCTTGCGTGTTCTCCACCAAGAGGAATGACGTCACAGAAATGCCGATCGAACTGCCGACATTGCGGACCAGGCTGAATAGCGCGGTGCCGTCGGTGCGCAGATCGGCCGGCAGCGTCGCAAAGGCAATGACCTGAAGCGGTGTGAAGATAAGGCCGAGGCCGGCGCCCTGGATCAAGGTCGTTGTGGCGAGCGACCAGGCATCGATGTCCGGCGTCCAGTTCACCATCTGCCGGCCGGATTCCATCAGCATGACAAAGCCGACGAACATGATGAGCCGCGGATCGATGCGGTTGGCGATGCGGCCCGCGATCATCATGCTCAGCATGGTGCCAAGGCCACGCGGCGCCATCAGCATGCCGGCTTGCGACACCGAATAACCGCCGAGATTCTGCAGATAGGGCGCCAGCAGCGCCGAGCTTGCGAACAGCACCAGGCCAACGGCGAACATGACCAACAGGCCGGCGGTGAAGTTCAGATCGCGGAAAATGCGCGGCGGTATGAACGGCCGCGGGGCCAGCCTCAGATGGACCAGAAAGAGATAGAGGCCGAGCAGCGCAAGCGCGGTCTCGATGACGATTTCGTTGGAGCCGAACCAGTTTTTCAGCTCGCCGCGATCGAGCACGAGTTGCAGCGACCCGAGACCGAGGCTGAGCGCGCCAAACCCGAACCAGTCGAATTTCATGTCCGCATTGCGGCGGGTGTCATGGAGGAACAGCACCAGTCCGGCAATGCCAAGCAGCCCGAACGGCAGGTTGATGAAAAACACCCAGCGCCAGTCATAGACATCGGTGAGATAGCCGCCCAGCGTCGGGCCGAGGATGGGGCCGACCATCACGCCGACGCCCCACAGCGCCATGGCGGAGCCGCGTTGCTCGAGCGGATACAGATCGAGCAGGGTCGCCTGCGACAACGGCACCAGGCCGGCGCCGAATGCGCCTTGCAGCAAGCGGAACAGCACCATCTGGTCCAGCGTCTGGGCCAGACCGCACAACATCGACGTGACGGTGAAGCCGGCCAGACAGGCGACAAACAGATTCTTGCGGCCGAACCGCGCCGACAGCCAGCCGATCGGCGCCGTCATGATCGCGGCGGCGACAATGTAGGACGTCAGCACCCAGGTGATCTGATCGGGCGCGGCGTCGAGCGTGCCCTGCATATAGGGCAGCGCCACATTGGCAATGGTGCCGTCGAGCGACTGCATCAAGGTCGCAACCACGGTGCAAATCGTGACGATGCCGCGATACTGCGTGGCCGGCTCGACGGTGCTTGCGCTTGCTGCCATGGCTTTATGGCCCCGTCAGAAGGTCAGAACAGTTCCGAGAACGTGCGGTGATGGCCGGTATCGATGTCGACCGTCACGCTCATGCCGGCGCGTAGCGGCAGCTTGTCGGACTTCGGGTCGACATGGATGCGCACCGGAATGCGCTGCACCACCTTGACCCAGTTGCCGCTCGAATTCTGCGCCGGAAGGATCGAGAATTCGGAGCCGGTTGCCGGAGCGATGCTGGCCACGGTGCCGGTCCACTTGTGGCCTGGATAGGTGTCGACCGTGATCTTGACGCGGTCGCCGGCCGTCACGTGCGTGAGGTCGGTTTCCTTCATATTGGCATCGATCCAAAGGTCGCTGGTGCCGACCAGCGCGACGGCGCCGGTATTGGTCAGCGCCGCTGTCTGCGCCACCAAATAGGTGCCGGGCTGGAGCGCCGCCACTTGCGTCACCACGCCGTCGAACGGCGCGCGCACCACGGTGTGATCGAGCTGGCGCTGCGCTTCGTCAACCTGCGCTTTCGCTTGCAGATATTGCGGGTGTTGCGTGACCTCTAAATCCGGACTGCCGCCGAGCCTGGCGAGCTGGACTTGCGCCAGCTTGCGCAGTGATTCGAGGCGATTCTTGTCGGACTCGAGATTAAGGCGCGCCTGATCGTAGTCCGCCTTGGACACAGTATTGTTGTGCAGCAGCGCCGAATTCCGATCGAAGATTGTCTGATCGAGATCGACCTTCGACTGTTGCGCCGCAACGTCGTCGAGCATGCGCTTATAGTCCTGCTTCATCGCTTCGAGCGACAGCCCGGTCTGCGCCATGTTGGCCTTGGCGTTGTCGAGTGCGATCTGGAATTGCCGCGGATCGACCCGGAACAGCAGGTCGCCCTTGTTGACAGTTTGGCCCTCGTGCACATCCACCTCGCTGACGATGCCCGATATGTCGGTCGAGACCATCAGTTTGGCGGCGTGAACGTAGGCGTCGTCGGTCGAAACGTAACGGCCGCCGGAGAAGAAGAAGAACAGGCCGCCGACCACGGCGATGAACGGCACGACGACAAGCAGAATGAAGCGCTTGCGCCGGCGCCATGCGTCGATGGCGCGGGCCAGCGGCGTTGCGCGCGTCGTGGCCGGCTGCACGCTCGGCGCGAATTTGAGAACGGGTTCAGCCATAGCGCCGCTCTCCCGACGCTGCCGGGGGCGTTCTTTGCTGGATCGCCTCCCGCAGGTTTTCTTTGACAATCGCAAGCTGCGCGACCATGCGTTCGACGCTTTCCCGATCGACGCCAGCGAGCGCCGTCGTCATCAGGGTCTCGCCGAGATCGCCGAGCTGTTCGAGCAGCGGCCGCGCCGCCGGCGTCAGGAACAGCCGCTTGGCGCGGCGGTCATTGGGATCGGCGCGGCGTTCGATCATGCCGCTGTCGCAGAGCCGGTCGAGCAACCGCGTCAGCGTGATGGGCTGCAGGTCGAGCATTTCCGCAAGCTCTGACTGCTTCAGCCCCTCGAACCGGTCGAGCCGCGCCAGCACCGCCCATTGGGCTCTGGTGGCGCCGAGCTGACGGGCCTTGTGGTCAGCAAAGGTCCGCAGCATCCGCGCTACATCATTGATTATGAAAGCGAATTCTCGATTGAGCGACCGTGACAGCATGGCTGACCTAATCTGTGTATGCTTATGAAGCGTAAGCATACTATAAGTGAGCTTATGATATTGTCTAGGCCTTTTTGACGCGTCGGCCGCGCCGCTCAGGCCAGCCCAAGATCGGCAAAAGCGCCGCTATGGTAGTCGGCCGCGCTTGGCGCAAAGCAGCAGAACACTACGCGGTCGATGCCCCGCGGCGCTGCCGCGAGCTCGGCCGCGACCGTGCCGACGGCAATGCGGGCGGCGCGGTCGGGCGGGAAGCGAAAGACGCCGGTCGAGATCGCGGGAAAGGCAATCGAGGCGAGGCGATGTGCCGCGGCGAGGTCCAGCGCGGTGCGATAGCACGACGCCAGCAGTTCCTCTTCGCCCTGCCCGCCGCCGTTCCATACCGGTCCGACGGCATGAATGACGTGCTTCGCCAATAGCCGGTGACCGCGCGTGATCTTGGCGCCGCCGGTTTCGCAGCCGCCGAGCATTTTGCACTCTTCGTACAGGTCCGGGCCCGCGGCGCGATGAATCGCGCCGTCGACACCGCCGCCGCCGAGCAAACTCTGGTTTGCGGCGTTGACGATCGCATCGACGGTGAGCGTCGTGATATCGGCAACGCAGATTTCGAGCCGCGCGGGACCGACTTCGGCGATCAGCAATGATGGGACGTCCGACATCAAATGGAGTTTATCACGCCCACTCGGCCTGCGCCTCCTCCCTCAAATCCACCGTGCTTTTGACGCCGATATCGTCGAAATGCTCGTCCAGGAAGCGCCGCGCCGCGCGCTTGCCGCTGACATGCAGCATCTCGAAGAAATCGTAGTCGGTCGACAGCTTGCTGAACGCATCGAAATGGGTGCCGAAGCGGTCCAGCACTATACGGTGGATGTTGATGCGCCGATATTGGCCGGGCCCGGTGCCGCGCGGCAGCTTGCCCTGGTCGATCAGGCGGGCGACGAATTCGATGGCGCGGTATTCGCCGATCAGCGACGAGTTGAAGGTGATTTCGTTGATGCGATTCATGATCTCGCTCGACGAGGTCGGCGTCTCCTGCCGCACCAGCGGATTGATCTGGACCACCAGCACGTCCTCGGTGGTGGTGCTGCCGAAAAACGGAAAGATCACCGGATTGCCGAGATAGCCGCCGTCCCAATAGGGCACGCCGTCGATCTCCACCGCGCGGAATAAAAGCGGCAGGCAGGCCGACGCCATCACCGCATCGGCGGTGATTTTCTCACGCGGAAAAATGCGCACGCGGCCGGTCTGCACATTGGTCGCCGAAATGAAGAGCTGCAGGCCGGAGGCGGCGCGCAGCGCCTCGAAATCGACGTAGCGCTCGATCAGATCCTTCAGCGGATTGATGTTGAGCGGATTGACGTCATAGGGCGAAAAGTAGCGCGACAGCGCGTCGAACCAGGCCTGCACCGGGGTGCCTTCGAGCGGCGTGAACGACAACAGCCGTTGCACCACTTCGCGCTGCAACGCCGGCAGGTTGCCGGTGCTGCTCGCCGCCCGCCAGAAATCGGCGAGCCGCTGCTGTGCTTCCTCGCGCCCGCCGCGGATCAAGCCGTCGGCGAGCATCACCGCATTCACCGCACCGGCCGAGGTGCCGGAAATGCCTTCGATCGAAAGCCGCTCGTCCGACAAAAGTTGGTCGAGCACGCCCCAAGTGAACGCACCATGCGCGCCGCCGCCCTGCAATGCGAGATTGATGCGCTTGGTCACCTGCGGCGCGTTCTTGTCTGGGGCACGGCCCGGCATCAGCGACGCGAGAATTTTTTTCATGCCGCGCTTAGGCCGCGGTCCAGCCGCCGTCGATCGAAAGATTGGCGCCGGTGATCGCCTTCGCGGCGTCCGAGCAAAGATAGACGGCGAGGCTCGCAACCTCATCGACGGTGACGAATTCCTTGGTCGGCTGCGCCGCCAAAATCACGTCGCGCTTGACCTCTTCCTCGGTTATGCCGCGGGCTTTGGCGGTGTCGGGAATTTGCTTCTCGACCAGCGGCGTCCACACATAGCCGGGACTGATGCAATTCACGGTAATGCCGGACGTCGCGGTTTCAAGCGCGACCGTCTTGGTGAGACCCGCAAGTCCGTGCTTGGCGGTGACGTAAGCGGCCTTGAACGGTGAGGCGACAAGCGAGTGGGCGGACGCGGTCGAGATGATGCGGCCCCATTTGCGCGATTTCATTCCGGGTATTGCGGCGCGGATGGCGTGGAACGCCGCTGACAGGTTGATGGCGATGATCTGGTCCCATTTCTCGATCGGAAAATCCTCGATCGGCGAGACGAACTGGATGCCGGCATTGTTCACCAGCACGTCGAGCGAGCCGAATGTCTTCTCGCTCGACTTCACCATGTCGGCGATTTCGGCGGGCTTGCTCATGTCGGCGGCCGAATAGACCGCCTTGACGCCAAACTCCTTCTCGATGCCGCTGCGCTGCTTCTCGATCGCCGCCTGGTCGCCGAAACCGTTGATGGTGACGTTGGCGCCCTGCGCGGCAATCGCGCGTGCGATGGCGAGCCCGATGCCAGACGTCGAGCCGGTCACCAGCGCGGACTTTCCCTTCAGCATGAAAATCCCCAATTCAATGAGGCACCTTGGTAGAGTGGCGCCAGTCCTGGGAATGTGGGGTGCTTATTGTTGCAGTGCAACATAAAAATATGGCCGACCGTCACGTTTTCGCGATCTTGCCCCAACTCGCTACAATAGGTTCGGCCCTGACGATGACCGAGACATGACGCCCATGCCGCGCGCAATCTTCCCAGCGCCCGATCATGATCACGACCGCTGCGCCAGCGCGGCGATAGCGCATGCCGAAACGCAGTGTGCGGCGCGCGAGCAGCGGCTGACGCCGATCCGCCGCCAGGTGCTGGAAGCGCTGCTGGCGAGCCACAAGCCGCTCGGCGCCTACGAGATCATCGAACGGATGACCCGCGACACGCGGCCGGCGCCGATCACGGTCTACCGCGCGCTTGATTTTTTGCGCGACAACGGTCTCGTCCACCGCATCGCCAGCCGCAATGCTTTCGTCGCCTGCGTACGCAATCATGTTGGCGACGACCTCGTCGTGTTCCTGATCTGCGAGCGCTGCGGCGCTGTCGGCGAAGCGCCGGGAGGCTCCGCCGCCGACGCGCTCAAGGCCTCATCGCGCACCGCCGGCTTTTCGCCGAAAAGCCCGCTGATCGAGATAGCCGGCATCTGCTCGCACTGCCGCGAACGATGACGCGGTGGAATTGAACTGAACGCTGTGTCGCAGTCCCCATCGTCCCGTCCGCTTGACGCGTTCGCAATCCTAGTGACCGTCGGGCTCTGCCTGAGCTGGGGCTTCAGCAACGTCTCGATCAAGCTCGCGATCCACGACATCCCGCCGCTGATCCAATCGTCGGCGCGATCGGCGATTGCCGCCGTCCTGGTTTTCGCCTGGACGCAAATTCGCGGCATGTCGATGTTCAAGCGTGACGGCACGATGAGCGCGGGGATTTGGGCGGGACTATTATTCGCGCTCGAGTTCGTGCTGATCTATCGCGGCCTGGTGTGGACGACAGCGACGCGGGGCGTGTTGTTTCTGTATCTCGCGCCGTTTTTTGTCGTCATCGGATCGCGCTGGCTGGTTCCCGGCGATCGTTTCAATCTTTCACAGTGGCTCGGCCTGCTGCTGTCGTTCGCCGGCATCGTCATCGCTTTTGGCCTGCCGACGCCGGCGACCGATCCGCACCAGATGCTCGGCGATGTCATGCTGATCGGCGGCGGGGCGGCCTGGGCGGCTACGACGCTGATCATCAAGGCGACGGCGCTCAACCGCATCAGCGCGGAAAAAACCTTGCTCTATCAACTGGTGGTTTCCGCGCCACTGCTTGCTCTTGGTGCGTTCGTGTTCGGCGAGCATATCGACGCCACGCCTTCGGCTGTTGCACTTGGCGCGTTCGCCTACCAGACCGTTTGGGTGGTCAGTTTCACCTTCGCGGTCTGGTTTGCACTGATCGTGCGCTATTCGGCGGCGAGACTGTCGGTGTTTACGTTCCTGGCGCCGCTGTTTGGCGTCGCCGCCGGCCATCTGGTCTTGAACGAGCCGCTGACGCCGGCTTTCGCACTGGCGGTCGTCTTGGTCGCGGGCGGCATCCTCCTCGTCAATCGGCCCCGGTGACGCTATATCCTGGGTATCGCAGCCCACCCCATTGCTCGGGTCGGCCGCACGGTGTTACCTAAGGTACTGACCCCATGATGGAATTTTCCGGCCCCGCCGAAAGGCATCGAACCGTCGCCGTCAAGGTCGGCAACGTCACCGTCGGCGGCGGCGCGCCCATCGTGGTGCAGTCGATGACCAATACCGACACCGCCGACGCCGAGGGGACGGCAAAGCAGGTGGCGGCGCTGGCGCGCGCCGGTTCCGAAATCGTCCGCATCACCGTCGACCGCGACGAGGCCGCGGCCGCCGTGCCGCACATCAAGGAGCGGCTTTTGCAGATGAACGTCGACGTGCCGATCGTCGGCGACTTCCACTACATCGGCCATAAGCTGCTCGCCGATCATCCGGCCTGCGCCGAGGCGCTCGACAAATACCGCATCAATCCCGGCAATGTCGGCTTCAAGGAAAAGAAAGACCGGCAGTTCGGCGCCATCGTCGAGACCGCGATCAAGCACAACAAGCCGGTGCGCATCGGCGCCAATTGGGGCTCGCTCGACCAGGAGCTGCTGACGCACCTCATGGACCAGAACGCCAAGTCGAACCAGCCGGTCGATGCGCGCGACGTGACCCGTGAGGCCATGGTGCAGTCGGCGCTATTGTCGGCGCAGCGCGCCGAGGAGATCGGCTTGGCGAAGGACCGCATCATCCTCTCCGCCAAGGTTTCCGCGGTGCAGGACCTGATCGGCGTCTATGCCGAACTGGCGCGGCGCTCCGATTACGCGCTGCATCTCGGGCTGACCGAAGCCGGCATGGGTTCGAAGGGCATCGTCGCGTCATCCGCCGCGATGGGCGTGCTGCTGCAACAGGGCATCGGCGACACCATCCGCATTTCGCTGACGCCGGAGCCGAACGGCGATCGCACGCTGGAAGTCAAAGTTGCCCAGGAATTGTTGCAGACCGTCGGGCTTCGCACCTTCGTGCCGCTGGTCGCCGCCTGCCCCGGTTGCGGGCGCACCACGAGCACCACGTTCCAGGAACTCGCCGCCAGCATCCAGAATTTCATCCGCGACTCGATGCCGGAATGGAAAACGCGCTATCCGGGCGTCGAGGGCCTCAACGTCGCGGTTATGGGCTGCATCGTCAACGGCCCGGGCGAATCCAAGCACGCCGATATCGGCATCTCGCTGCCCGGCACCGGCGAGCATCCGACCGCGCCGGTCTTCATCGACGGCAAGAAAGCCGCGACATTGCGCGGCCCCACGGTTTCCGCTGATTTCCAGAAGCTCGTTATCGATTATATCGAGCGGCGGTTCGGCACCGGCGGCGCGGGACGCACGGCAGCGGAGTAGATTTTTTCCGTCCCGTCTTTATCGCGCTTGTAGTCGCGCTTGAAGCGGTTGGTGTACCTAATCGTCCTCATTCAGGCTCGCCAATAGCTTATCGAGAGAGCCAGCAGTGACGATCTTACCGCGCCGCGCCGCCTTCATCGCTTTGATGGTTTCGGCATTGGGAGCGAACGGCTGGAATGGCAGCGCCTTCTCCTTGGCGATCCGCACCATCATAAGGCGGAATGCGTCGGAGACCGTCAGACCCATAGCTCCAAGCACGGCCGCGGCTTGCTTCTTGATGCGCCCGTTGATGCGGGCGCGGACCACTGCATTTTGCGCCATGGTGGGATCCTTCCTCTGGGCTACAATGTAGCCCAGTACCTTGCGATTTCAAGAGGCTGATCTCCCGCCCGCAGCGAGCGCCTTCAGTCGAGCAGAAGCAGGGTCCGCATTGACCAATCCCCCGCTCCCGCTACGCTTGCGGCGTAAGACTTGGAGATTGCGCATGGATGCGCCTGCGAAAGCTGCCGAGACCGCCCCGCGCAGGCTCAACGGCGCCGGCATCATTGCCGCGATCAAGGCGAGCGGGATTGAATACATTCTGTCCGTGCCCGACATCGTCACCAGCGCCGGACTGTTGGCGCCGATCGCCCATGACAAGGATCTTCGCCTGATCCGCGTCTGCAAGGAAGACGAGTGCATCGGCATCGCCGCCGGGCTCGCCTATTGCGACAAGCGCGCGCTGATCCTGATCCAGCACACCGGCTTTCTCGATTCGATCAACGCTATCCGCGGCGTCGCGGTCGAGTACAAGCAGCCGATCTGCATGATGATCGGACTGTTGCAGCACGCGCCGGACGTGGCGCCGCGGCAATCGCCGCGTTACGGCGTGCGCATCGTCGAGCCGATCCTCGATGACATGGGCATTGCGCATCATCTGGTCAGCGTCGATGGCGACGTAGCGCAGATCAAGCCGGCGATCGACAAGGCTTATGCCGAGTCGCATCCCGTTGCATTCCTGATCGGGCGGAGCCCGTCATGATGAAACGCGACGAATGTTTTCGCATCCTGGCGCGGCACATCACCGACGAAGCAGTGGTCGCGACTTACAGTTCCGCGGTTGATTGGGTCAACGTCAGTCCGCGCCCGCTCAATTATCTGTCGATCGGCGCCATGGGGCTGGATTCGTCGCACGGCCTTGGGCTTGCGCTCGGCCGGCCGGACAAGCGGGTCGTCGTCTTGCAAGGCGACGGCTCGTTGTTGATGAACCTCGGCAGCCTAGTGACGATTGCCGCGGTGGCGCCGAAGAATCTTGTCCACTTCGTCGCCCACAATGAAACCTACGAGGCGAACGGCGGCCATCCTATTCCGAACAAGAAAGTCGACTTCGCCGCCATGGCGCGCTCAGCCGGCTATGCCGCCACTTATGATTTTTCCGATCTGCGCATGTTCGAGCAACAAGTCGCGCACGTGCTCGAACAGGACGGCCCGGTGTTCGCCACGCTCCACGTCGAGCCGTCGAAACCGCTCACATACGATTATGCGAGCCTGTACGATCCGAAGAAGCGCAAGGCGTTCAAGGAAGCGTGGAACAGCTAGGCCTTGCCGCCCAGGCGGCGCGCCAGATCGTCGAGCTGATCGAGATTGCGATAGCGGATGCTGACGACGCCGCCCTCGCCGCGATGATCGATACTGACCACCAGGCCGAGCGTATTGGATAGCTGCTTTTCGAGCGCAACGGTATCGGTGCTTTTATTGCTCGGCTTGCGCACCGCGCGCCCGGGTCCCCTTGCGCCTTTGTTGACTGCCTCACGCGCCAGCGCTTCGACTTGGCGCACGTTGAGACCGCGGGCGACGATTTCTTCCGCAAGCTGTTCGGCGTTGGACGCCCCGACCAGCATGCGGGCGTGACCGGCACTCAGGATGCCGTTGAGAATATGGGCCTTTACCATGTCGGGAAGGTTGAGGAGCCGCAGCGTATTGGCGACATGGCTGCGGCTTTTGCCGACGAGCTTGGCGATGTCTTCCTGGCTTTGGCCGAATTCGGTGATGAGCGCGCGATAGCCGCCTGCTTCTTCGAGCGGATTGAGATCGGTGCGCTGCACGTTCTCGATGATCGCGAGTTGCAGCGCCTCGGTGTCGGTCGCTTCGATGATGACGACCGGAACCTCGTGCAGCAAGGCGCGCTGCGCCGCGCGCCAGCGCCGCTCGCCAGCGATGATTTCAAACGCGTCGTCGATGCCGCGTATCGGCCGCACCACGATCGGCTGGATGATGCCACGCTCGCGCAGCGATGCGGCGAGCTCGTCGATATCGGCATTGGAAAATATGCGCCGCGGATTACGCGGATTCGGCCGCAGCGAACTGGTTGGCACCCGGCGCTGGCCGCGCGGGCGCTCGGACGAACTCTCGTTGCCGACATCGCCGATCAATGCGGCAAGTCCGCGCCCCAATCGCGATCGTGCCGCATCCTCCGCCATCGCCGCCTTCCCTGGCATGTCAGTCACGTGACTTGGCCGCCCTTGCCCAACGAGAGTTCTTTTTCGCGCTGGATGATCTCGGTCGCCAATCGCAAATAGGCTTCGCTGCCGCTGCATTTGAGATCATAGACTAGCACCGGCTTGCCGTAGGACGGCGCCTCCGACACCCGCACGTTGCGCGGGATGATGGTGTCGTAAACTTTCGATCCCATAATTTGGCGAACATCGGCGACGACCTGGCCGGACAGGTTGTTGCGCGCGTCGTACATCGTCAGCACGATGCCGTGGATGGTGAGATCCGGATTGAGCTGCTTCTTCACCGACTCGACGGTCTTGAGCAGTTGCGACAGGCCTTCGAGCGCGAAGAATTCGCATTGCAGCGGCACCAGAATGGCATTGGCCGCCGCCATGGCGTTGACCGTCAGCAGATTGAGCGAGGGCGGGCAGTCTACCAGCACATAGGTGAATTTCGTCTGGCCTGCCGCGACCGTGTTGAGCGGCACCAGCGCAGCGCGCAGGCGAAACGCGCGGTCGCGTGCCTGACCGATTTCAAGCTCCAGCCCGGAAAGATCGAGCGTCGACGGCGCGAGATGAAGCCGCGGCACCGCCGTCGCGACGATCGCATCGCGCAGCGGCGTTTGTCCGATCAGCACATCGTAGGTCGAGTGAACCCTGCTGGCGCGATCGATGCCGAGCCCGGTCGAGGCGTTGCCCTGCGGGTCGAGATCGAGGATCAGAACTTCCTCGCCGATAGCGGCGAGCGCGGTGCCGAGATTGATCGCTGTTGTGGTCTTGCCGACGCCGCCCTTCTGGTTGGCGACCGCGAGTACCCGCGGCGCTCTCACCGCCTGCACCCAGCTGACGGGTTCGGGCGCGGCGAAGGGCACCACGCTGGAGGTTTGTTCTGCAGAGGACGTGTCGCTCATTGCCACTAACTTCCGCCTTGGCTCGTTCGCCGCCGCCAAGTCTATATTCGCGCTATGGTTGAATTCTCGGCTCGATACTCTTGACGCAGACGATTCGGCCTTTGGCATCGGTCCGACTCGGCACCAAAGACGCCTGAACGTTCCAACATTTAGCGGCTTCGGTCAATTCAATGCCCACATCTTGTCCCTTTGGAAACAGAGCCGCTGCGCCGGTTTTCAACAACGGATACGCCGCCGCCAACAGCTCGGCAAGCGGCGCCAGCGCCCGGGCAGTCACGATTTCAATCGGTCCATGACGGTTATCGATAAAATCCACAATCCGAACTTGGTGGACCACAGCGGGCGCGCCGGTCGCCCTCACCGCTTCGCGCAAGAACGCAGCCTTCTTTCCGTTGCTCTCGACCAGATGCACGCGCGCGCCGGGCGTGTCCGCGAGCGCGCAGGCCAGCACCAGGCCGGGAAATCCTGCCCCAGAGCCAAAATCCACCCAGATCTTCGCCTGCGGCGCTAGCGCGAGGAGCTGGAGCGAATCCGCGATATGCCGCGTCCACAGCGTCGGCTCGGTGGAAGGCGCGATCAGATTGATCCGCTGCTGCCAGGTCAGGAGCTCGGCGACAAAGCGGTCGAGGCGAGCCGTTGTTTCACGTGAAACAGGCGTCAGCGCCAGCGCGCGGCTGCGATCCGCGGTGAGATCAGGCGACCGCGCCACGGGCGGATTTCCGGCCTTGCCGGCGCAGATGCGCGACCAAAAGCGTCAGCGCCGCCGGCGTGATGCCGTCGATACGGCCGGCGTGACCGATGGTGCGCGGCCGGTGTGTTTGCAGCTTGTGCCGAACTTCGTTGGAGAGCCCGGACATTGCCGCATAATCGAGGTCGTCCGGCAGCAGCAGGCTGTCGTCGCGGCGATAGGATTCCACGTCGGCCGCCTGGCGGCTCAGATAGACCTCGTATTTCGCATCGGTCTCGAGTTGTTCGGCGATCTTTTGCGGCAGCTCGGCGAAGCGCGGCCAGATCCGCGCCACGTCGGCAATACCGATATCCGGATACGACAAAAGCTCGAACGCGGAGCGGCGCTGGCCGTCCTTGCGCAGCGCAAGCCCGTGGCGCGCGGCATCACTCGGCGTCACGGTTTCGGCCCGCGCCATGGCCCGCGCCGCATTGAGCGCGGCCATCTTGGCGCGATGCGCGCGCGTGCGTTCGGTGCTCACACAGCCGAGCATGATCGCCTTTTCCGTCAGCCGCTGATCGGCATTGTCGGCGCGCAGCGTCAGCCGGTATTCGGCGCGCGACGTGAACATGCGATACGGCTCGGTGACGCCACGCGTGACCAGATCGTCGACCATCACGCCGAGATAGCCTTCAGCGCGATCGAACGTGATCGGTACCGCACTGCCGGCGCGCGCGGCAGCATTAAGACCTGCAAGAAGTCCTTGTGCCGCAGCCTCTTCATAGCCTGTGGTGCCGTTGATCTGGCCGGCCAGAAACAGTCCCGGCACGCGCTTGGTTTCCAGCGCCGCCGTGAGCTCGCGCGGATCGACGTGATCATATTCGATGGCGTAGCCCGGCCGAATGACGCGCGCGTGCTCGAGCCCGGGGATGGTCGCGACCAGCGCGGCCTGCACGTCCTCGGGCAGCGAAGTCGAAATGCCGTTCGGATAGACCGTGGTGTCGTCGAGGCCTTCCGGCTCGAGAAAAATCTGATGCCCGTCGCGCTCGCCGAAGCGCACGATCTTGTCCTCAATCGATGGGCAGTAGCGCGGACCACGGCTCTTGATCTGGCCGGAATACATCGGCGAGCGGTGCACGTTGTCGCGGATGATGGCGTGGGTGGCGGCATTAGTGCGGGTGATGCCGCACTGGATTTGCCGATTGGTGATGCGATCGGTCAGCGCCGAGAACGGCTCCGGCGGCTCGTCGCCGGGCTGCATCTCCACCGCGGACCAGTCGATGGTGGCGCCGTCGAGTCGCGGCGGCGTACCGGTCTTCAGGCGACCCAACGCAAAGCCAGCGCGCTCCAGCGTCTGCGCCAGACCGGTCGCCGGCGCCTCGCCGACCCGGCCGGCAGGGATTTGCCGCTCGCCGATATGGATGAGGCCGCGCAAAAACGTGCCGGTGGTGAGCACCACTGCGCCAGTGCCGAGGACGCGGCCATCGCCCAATCGGACGCCCGTGACGCGGCCGTCGATGACGAGATCGTCCACCTCGGCCTCGATCACGGTGAGACTAGCCGTGTCGCGGATCGCTTGCTGCATCGCCGCCGCGTAAAGCTTGCGATCGGCCTGGGCGCGCGGGCCGCGGACGGCCGGCCCTTTGCGGCGATTGAGTACACGAAACTGGATGCCGCCGGCATCGGCGACACGGCCCATAAGGCCGTCGAGCGCGTCAATCTCGCGGACCAGGTGGCCCTTGCCGAGACCGCCGATGGAGGGATTGCAAGACATTGCGCCAATGGTCGCGAAGCGATGGGTGACCAGCGCCGTTCGCGCACCCATGCGTGCAGCCGCAGCCGCGGCCTCGCAGCCGGCATGACCGCCGCCGACAACAATCACCTCGAAGCGCGTATCCATTGAACTCTCCAAAACCCGGCCCCTTCTAGCCAACGGCGAATCCGCGGTCAAAAACCGCAATGCCGGCATTGTTTCACGTGAAACATGAGAACGCGGCGCCGTTAACGAATCATTTACCAATACAAAAATCGCGAAAGATCACGTCGAGGATATCCTCGACATCGACGCGCCCGGTAAGCCGGCCGAGCGTCGTTGCCGCTGATCGCAATTCCTCGGCGATCAGCTCTTCGCTTGCGGAATTTTGGCCGGCCAGCGCCCTGTCTAACGCAGCGACCGTCTCCGCAAGCGCGCGACGATGGCGCGCCCGTGTCACGAGGGCAGTTTCGGTAGCGCCAAAGAATTCCCTGGCGTGACTCATCAGCGCGTCGACCAAAACATCCGTGCCAATGCCGGTCTTTGCCGAGATTGATAGAATGAATTGATATTCACCTATATCTTTTGACCCGCCGCCGGTGGCAGACCCCTCCTTGGCCAAGTCTATCTTGTTTTTGACCAGCCAAGCTCGCGTGCCGGCAAAGTTCTCGGGACGTTCAGTGACCGATCCGCCAGAGGCCGATGCGTCAGTGAGCCATAGCACCAGATCGGCCGCAGCGGCCCGCTGGCGGGCGCGGCGCACGCCTTCCTGCTCCACCGGCTCATCGCTCTCGCGAATGCCGGCGGTATCGAGCAACGTCACCGGATAGCCGCCAAGATCGAGATGCACTTCGATGACGTCGCGTGTGGTGCCGGCATAAGGCGACACGATCGCCGCTTCGCGCCGCGCCAGCCGGTTGAGCAGCGTCGATTTTCCGGCATTGGGCGGCCCGGCAATGGCGACGACAAGACCATCGCGCAGCCGTTCGCCGCGGCCGCCATCGGCGAGCGCCGCGGCAATCTCGTCGCGCAATTGCTGCGCGGCATGAAGCGCAGGACGAACTAGATCCTCCGGCACATCAGCCTCGTCGGAGAAATCAATCCGCGCCTCGACCAGAGCCAAAGCTTCGATCGACCGCCGCCGCCACGCATCGGCGCGATCACCGATCAGACCCTTGAGCTGGCGGAACGCCAATTGGCGTTGCGCCGGCGTTTCCGCCGCGATGAGATCGGCCAGGCCTTCGACCGCTGTGAGATCGAGCCGTCCGTTTTCAAATGCGCGGCGCGTGAACTCACCGGCCTCGGCCAGACGGCAGCCTTCGATCGCACCGAGCGCATCGAGCACGGCGGCAATCACGGCATGGCCGCCGTGAAGCTGCAGCTCGGCTGTGTCCTCGCCGGTCTCGCTATGCGGCGCCGGAAACCACAGCGCCAGCACCTCATCGATCACTTCGCCGTTGGCCGGATCGCGCACCCGCGCGAGTGACGCCTTGCGCGGCTCGGGCACGCGGCCGATCAGCTGTTCAAGCGCAGCACCCGCGCGTGGCCCGGACACGCGCACCACAGCAATCGCCGCCGGCGGGCGGCCCGAAGAGAGGGCGAAGATGGTGGGACGATCAGTTGTCATTACTAGCCTGGAACCGGCTGCTTGTTGCACTTACAATCGATTGGCATTAGGTTACATGTAACCGCGAAAGTCTATAATCATGAAGCGCGATAGCGAGCGCACCCGCAAGAGCAAGCGCCCTGTTGCACAGCTGCGCGCGAAGGCGTCGGTGCGCAAGACGAAGCCAAAGGCATCCCCGGCCACGAAGCGCACGCGGGCCAAGTCCTCGCGTGAAAAGGTTCGCGCTTATCGTGAGCGCATGCGCGCGAAGGGGCTACAGCTCGTCCAAATGTGGGTGCCAGACACACGGACCCCAGACTTCGGCACCGAAGCGCACCGTCAATCTTCGCGTGCCAGTCGCAGTGCCTCCGTGGCGATACGCAAAGCCTGGGCCGATGCCCTCGCCCCCTACCCACAAGGACACGCAACGACGATCGATGATATCGCCGACCTCATCGGTTCAGTGGACGGACTGCCCGCCGACCTTGCCTCCAATAAGGACAAATATCTGCGAGCAGGCTATGGCCGCAAACGTCATCGTTGACGCGGGGTTTTTGGTCGCTCTGCTCCTTCGGAGAGAGACCCGTCATCGCTGGGCAATTGCCCAATCGCCTCACCTGTCCCCGCCCTGGAAGACGTGTGAGGCAGCATTATCCGAAGCATTCTACCTCCTCGGAGTGCATGGATCTAGGCTCGCCATGCTGCTTCAACGTCGGGCCGTTGTCTGCTCGTTTCACGTAGATGAAGAATTAGACCAGGCGCTCAAGCTAATGGCGAAATATGCCGATGTGCCCATGAGCTTCGCCGATGCCTGCCTCGTTCGCATGACCGAACTGCTGGCTGATCCTATTCTTCTCACCCTCGATGCACACTTTCGCATTTATCGGCGGCATGGGAACAAGACTATCCCCTGCGTGATGCCACGCTAAACCTAAAGGGCGAACGATTGCATCTATCTAACTGCAAGATCGTTATCGCTGAGTGATAGTGTACAAACAAAGTTCTGCTTACATGACCTCGCAGCCGCAAGCTTTAGCCGCGCACCAAAACCGCCTCGCCCAGGAAACGAGCCCGTATCTCCTTCAGCACAAAGACAACCCGGTCGCGTGGTGGGCCTGGGGACCGGAAGCATTGGCGGAAGCCAAACGCAACAGCAAGCCGATCCTGCTCTCGGTGGGCTATGCGGCCTGTCACTGGTGCCACGTCATGGCGCACGAGAGTTTCGAGGATGCCGCCACCGCGGCGGTGATGAACGAGCTGTTCGTCAATATCAAAGTCGATCGCGAGGAACGGCCGGATATCGATCAAATCTACATGGCGGCGCTACATCACCTTGGCGAGCACGGTGGCTGGCCGCTGACCATGTTCCTCACACCCAATGGCGAGCCGATCTGGGGCGGCACGTATTTTCCGAAAAGCTCGCGCTACGGCAAACCGGCATTTGTCGAGGTGCTGCGCGAGATCGCGCGGCTGTTCCGCGAGGAGCCGCAGAAGATTGAGAACAACCGCGTGGCGCTTATGGACAGGCTCGCCGCCAAGGCGCGGCCGCCGGGCATCGTGACGCTCGGCGCGGCGGAGCTCGACAATGCCGCGCGCCAGCTCGGCGGCATCATCGATCCGGTCAATGGCGGCACCCGCGGCGCGCCGAAATTTCCGCAAGCCGCGCTGTTTGAACTGTTGTGGCGCGGCGGTTTACGCAGCGGCGAAGCGCGCTACTTCGCCGCCGTCGACATCACGCTGCACCATATTTGCGAGGGTGGTATCTACGACCATCTCGGCGGCGGATTCTCGCGCTATTCGGTCGATGAGCGCTGGCTGGTGCCGCATTTTGAAAAAATGCTCTACGACAATGCGCAGCTTCTCGAACTGCTGGCGATCGCCCACCAGCGTTTCGGCAAACCGCTTTACCGGCAGCGCGCTCACGAAACGGTCGAGTGGCTCAAGCGCGAGATGACGACCGGCGAGGGCGCGTTCTCGGCGTCGCTCGACGCCGACTCCGAAGGCGAAGAGGGCAAGTTCTACGTCTGGTCGTATGACGAGGTGATCGACCGCGTCGGCATCGAGGATGGCCAGTTCTTTGCACGGCACTACGACGTGACACCGGCCGGCAATTTTGAAGGCCACAACATCCTCAATCGCCTCAAACCGCAGGAGCGCAGCGACGCGGATGAGGCGCGACTCGCGGGGCTGCGCGCAAAACTTCTCGCCGCGCGCGATGGGCGCGTCCGCCCTGGCCTCGACGACAAGGTACTCGCCGACTGGAACGGCATGATGATTGCGGCGCTCGCCAATGCCGGACTGATGTTCAATGAGCCATCATGGCTCGAACTTGCGGCGCGCGCTTTCGACTTCGTCGCGCGGGCGATGTCGCGTAGCGACCGGCTCGGCCATTCCTGGCGCGAGGATAAGCTCAAGTTTCCGGGGCTCGCGTCCGATTTCGCCGCGATGATCCGGGCGGCGCTGGCGCTCTACGAGGCGACCGGCCGGCGGAATTACCTCGACCAGGCGCTGGCTTGGCAACACGCGCTCGATCGCGATTACGCCGACGCCGCAGCCGGAACCTACTATCTCACCGCCGCCGATGCCGAGGGCCTGGTGGTCCGGCCGGCGTCCACCGCCGATGAAGCGACGCCGAACCATAACGCGGTCGCGGCGCAAAACCTGATCCGGCTTGCGGTTCTGGCGGGCGATGATCGTTGGCGGGAAAAAGCCGACCGGCTGATCGCGGCCATCGCGCCGCAGGCGGTTGAGAACCTCTACATGCACATGGCGCTGCTCAACGCGCTGGATCTGCGGCTGCGCGCCGCCGAGATCGTGGTGACCGGCGAGGGGCCTGGCGCCGATGCGTTGCTCGAGGCTGCGCGAAAAATGCCGCCGCTCGATCGCATCGTGCTGCACGCCGGCTCCGCGGCGGCGCTGCCAGCACGGCACCCGGCACGTGACAAGATTGCGGCGGCAAGCAAACCCTCTGCATTCGTCTGTGTCGGCGAAACCTGTTCGCTGCCGGTCAGCGATCCGGCCGGCCTCATTGGCGCCATTGATGCGGTGCGTCATACTTGACGCCATGGTCCATTCGACCGCGAGTCGTGCTTTATGGACGTTGCCGGGGCGCAGCAAGGAGATCCAGTCATGCGATGCAGACTAAGCTTGGCGGCCGCCCTGGCCGTTGCCTCGACAATCACACTATCTGCAACCGGCGCCCGCGCGGACGACCAGTGGTGCGGCTATGCATCGGGCGACAAATCGGTCATCGAATGCGGCTATTCCAGCGTCGCGCAATGCCAGAGCGCCGTCGGCAAGGGCGGCATGTGCTTTGTGGACCCGGATTATGCACGCGAGACTAGCGCCCCCAAGGCGAACAGAGCGCTCAATTCTCGGCCGCGCGAGATTGATACCTAAATATGAATTGGCGATGCTGGAGCGATGATTACTCTGACGTGCCGACGGAGCCGACAGGTGCCGGATGCCTGACCTGCAGGATTGGCTCAGGCAATTTGGATTGGAATCGCTGGCCGGCGTTCTGGCCGATCATGACGTCGATCTCGACATTCTTCCCGATCTGACGGATGCGGATTTTGAGAAGCTCGGCGTTTCACTGGGCCATCGGCGAAAGCTTCTGAAGGCCGTCGCCATTTTGCGGGACACGCCCAGCACCGCCGGCAAAGTAACACAGGAGCCGGCGAAGCCTTCGGCTCCTGCTCCATCTGCCGAGGCCGAGCGTCGTCAAGTCACGGTTCTATTCAGCGATCTTGTCGGTTCGACGGCGCTCGCCACCGCGCCGGCGC
>Ga0207416_1002228_pt1 | contig 21995 bp, 15 predicted proteins | sample PaiPotPPM11metaG_FD_184107 | JGI IMG/M metagenome (GOLD analysis project Ga0207416, IMG submission 184107) | Iron sulfur acid spring bacterial and archeal communities from Banff, Canada, to study Microbial Dark Matter (Phase II) - Paint Pots PPM... ...
CTTTGCGCGGGCGCCGGTCGGTGGGAACTTCGTCGCAGACGTACTCCCGGGTATGATCCTACTCGGATTCGGCGCAGGTATGGCCTTCAACCCGGTGCTGCTGGCCGCGTTGAGTGACGTTGCGCCGGAGGACTCCGGGCTGGCCTCGGGAGTCGTCAACACCTCGTTCATGATGGGCGGCGCGCTCGGTCTCGCCATCCTTGCCAGCCTTGCCACCGCTCGCACAAATGGCCTGGTGAGTACGGGCCTCAACCACCTTGCCGCCCTCAATGGCGGCTATCAGATTGCCTTTCTCGTCGCGGCACTCTTCGCCGTCAGCGCGTCTGTACTCGGCGCCGCGCTCCTGCGCTTCAGGGCGCCGACCACGCTAGTCCAGGATGAGGCGAGAAACGAGCAGCGTGTACCGGAAGTGCGTGTGTAGTATGTTATGATAAAGGAGTTGTTTAAGGAGAATGAACATGAGAAAAGTGTTTTTATTCATGATGGTCACGCTCGATGGTTTCTTTGAAGGACCAGACCACGATATAGGCTGGCATAACGTGGATGAGGAATTCAACGAATTCGCCATCGACCAGCTCAATGAGGTGGATGCCCTTTTGTTCGGGAGAGTGACATATGAGGGCATGGCAAGCTACTGGCCGACCCCACTTGCAATAGAGAACGATCCAGACGTTGCCGGCAAGATGAATGCGATACCCAAGATTGTCTTTTCAAAAACACTGGACAAAGCCGAATGGAGCAATTCAAGATTAATCAAAGACAACATTGCCGGAGAAGTCTTGCAACTGAAGCAACAGCAGGGCCGCGACCTGGCAATATTCGGCAGCGCCAACCTGACCATGTCTTTACTACAAATGGGCTTAATCGATGAGCTTCGGCTGATGGTGAATCCTGTTGTCCTGGGCAAAGGTAAACCTTTATTCACTGGCCTACACGAGAAACTGAACCTGAAACTCATAAAAACCAGGGTTTTCCGCTCGGGCAACGTTTTACTCTATTACCAGCCTGAATAGGACGCTCATAGATAACAGTCCTATGCCATTCAAAAACATCAGGTGGAGCATCATGAAGGATATTGTTTTCTCAAGCACGACGCAGTTAGCAGCCGCCATCCGGGCGAGGCAGGTTTCCGCCACAGAAGTGCTGGAAGCGCACCTGGCGCAGATTGCTACACACAATCCCGCGCTGAACGCCATCGTCACCCTGGATGCAGAGCAAGCGCATAAACAGGCGCGGGAAGCGGATGAAGCTCTGGCTCGCGGAGAGATATGGGGGCCGCTGCATGGCGTGCCATTTACGCTGAAAGACGCCCACGCAACGGCGGGAATGCGCACTACCACCGGGTTCCCACCGCTGGATCATGTGCCTCACGAAGATAGCAGCGTGACCGCGCGCCTCAAGGCAGCGGGCGGCATTCTCCTCGGCAAAACGAACGTTGCCATGTTGCTGGCCGATTATCAAACTACGAATCCCATCTTTGGCCGCACCAATAACCCCTGGAATATTGAGCGCACGCCGGGTGGCTCGAGTGGCGGGGCGGCAGCGGCGCTGGCTGCCGGAATGACCCCGTTTGACATTGGCACCGATCTGTCCGCTTCGATCCGCATCCCGGCGCATTTTTGTGGCGTCTATGGTCTGAAGCCAACCGAACAGCGCGTTCCACTCACCGGGCTGATCCCTGGTCTCACGACGCCCAGGTCCGTCCGCATCATGTCTTGTATCGGGCCAATGGCACGTACTGTCGAGGACCTGGCGCTGCTTTACACCATCATCGCGGGACCGGATGGACGCGACACGGAGGTCCAGCCTGTGCCGGTTGACAAGATGCCACAACTCGAACTCAAGCAACTGCGAGTCGCCTTTGCTCCAACCTTTCCGGGCCTTCCGGTCGCGGCAGAAATTCGCGACGCCGTAGAAGAGCTGGCGAAGCAGCTCAGACCCCTGTGTGCAGTCGTGGAAGAAGCGACGCTGCCGCAGGTGGATTTCAACCATGACCTCATGAGCGCCGGCGCATTGATTGGCATGATGATCGGCGCGTTCCAGCCGGAAGAGCAGGAACAACCGGTCACCCTGGCGCAATACCTGGAAGCGCTTGACCGGCGCGACCAGTCTATTATCGCCTGGGAGCAGTTCTTCGAGAAGTGGGATGTCCTACTGTGCCCACCGTCCATGATGACAGCGTTCCCACATCGCGAAGCGGGAACGCCGCTGCACGTTGACGGTCAGGAAGTCATATATTGGGCGGTAAGTGGTCATGGCACGCTGTTCAATTACACCGGCCACCCGGCGGTCGTGCTGCCCTGTAAGCTGGATCGTGATGGACTGCCCATTGGGATACAAATGGTAGGAAGACGCTGGGATGAATCGCGTCTGCTGGCGATGGCACAGGCCCTATCAGAAGTAACCGGCACATTCCAACGACCACCGGGCTACTAACTCCAGAAGGGGAATGAGATTCATTGAGATGCTTGCGTCCCCGTGTCTGTAGGGACAGGGGGCGGAGTGGAGCGGATGAGGGGGCCGTGCCTGTCCTGGTTGAGATGCGATCCTTTGGCTTCACGGAACGGAATGCCACCGAATCATGCCGCGACGAGGACAAGCACAAGGCCCCCGCCGCTCTCCCCATCCACCCCTTGTCCCTACAGAACGGGGCAGGCGTTTCTGGTGATTCCCGATTCGGTTATCAATATTCATCAGGACGGAACATACACATTACCGGATTAGATTGATAAAAATCATTTTGGGAATGGATATCACGCTTTTCTTCTGTCCACAATACAGGATATAATTGATAGCGTTGCCTGGTTACTACCGCAAACGGTTGCGCTTCATTGACAGCATCAAGAGGAACACTCTATCCCAAAGGAGATTCGATGAGCATGGAGACCCCATCCCAGGAACAGAGAGGACGCTCTGGCCGGTTGGACAGCGGCACACTCTCCGACCTGGCCGACCGCCCGACCGTGCGTCTTCCGTTCCGGCCGGCTGGCGCGCCCATGCAGTGTCCCGCCACATCCTCGCCACTCTATGCCGTGCCCTTCGCCGCGTCTCTGGGCCGGAGACTGGAACACCTCGCCAGGGTGGCCTTCGTCAATCGGAACTTCGCGTTGCTCTGGTGGGGGCAGGCCATCTCCAGCGTGGGAGACTATGCGTGGGATACTGCTCTCGTACTCTGGGTGGCCTCCTTCCTGGTTGTGGGCCAATCGTGGGCGCCGGTCGCTGTCAGTGGCGTCGTCCTGGCGGCCACCCTCCCACAAATCCTGGTTGGTCCTCTGGCGGGTGTGTTCGTGGACCGGTGGGATAAGCGGCGGACCATGGTCACGATGGCGGCACTGCAGGCCATCTTCGCGGTTCTGCTGGTGCTGCCCGCAGCGAACTTCTCGCTGCCCCTGATCGGCCATGTGCAGCTCCCACTCTTCTGGCGGCTCGGCGTCGTCTACACCGACGTAGCCATGCTCTCCATCTTCGCCCAGTTCTTCATCCCGGCCCAGCTCGCTCTCATCAAGGACATTGTTCCGTGGGAGCGGCAGGACCAGGCGCTCGAGACCTTCCAGGCCATCCAGGGTCTCGCGGTCATCATTGGGCCGCCAGTGGCCGCTGCGCTCGTCTTCGGCCTGGGCGTCATATGGGCGCTTGTTCTCAACGCGCTCTCGTTCGTGATCGTTTTCCTGGCGACCGCCGCCATCCAGGCGCCGCCCTCAGCCCACAGTGTGGCTCCTGGCGAGACCAGCCGCTTCTCGCGCGAGTTCCTGGACGGCCTGGGCTATGTCGCCGGTCACGTCGTGCTGCGCACTATCTTGATCGCCGAGATGTTGACCTGGCTGGGCTTTGGCGCGCTGCAATCCCTCGGTTATTTCTTCATTACCGGCAATCTCCACGCGCCCGCCAGCGACTACGGGCTACTGGGGGCAGACTTCGGCGTCGGCGCTATAGTGGGCGCAGTGCTGGTCGCGATCACCGGTCACAGGATCGGCCTGGCGCGCCTTCTCTGGATCGCCATGTTCACTTCCGGGATTTTCGTCATCGTCATGTCGCACCTGACCAACTTCTATCTCGCCCTGGGAGCGGCATTCCTCTTTGGCGTCTCCACCACAGCAGTTCTCGTCACAGCCGGACCGCTCACCCTCGATAGCACTTCGCGCGAGTTCGTGGGCCGAGTTACTGCCGTCATCAACCCGTTGGGCAGGCTGGCAGCGCTGGTCTCGGTTGCACTGGCGGGTTCCCTGGTGAGCACGGTCTTGCATGGCTTTCACGCCAGCATACTGGGCATCTCGTTCGGCCCCGTAGATTCAGTGTTCACCGGTTTGGGGCTACTCGCAGTGATCGGCGGCATCTACACGCGCGTAAGCCTGCGCGACATGATTGCCAGGCCTGTGCCATCATCTGGCAAGCCCTCGCCTGACCCGACAGGAACTGAATGATACTGCTTGACTTGAATACCAGGAAATTTTTGAATCCTTTCAGATGTTGTTTTACATGAATCGCCGTATATTGATTGAAGGAGGAACGTTCCGCATGGTGCAAGGAACACAACAGCAAGCGCAACCCGTTCTGGTTGGCACATCTCTCCCCCGCCTGGACGGACCCGATAAAGTGACAGGGCGTGCGCGCTACGCGGGAGACCAGGTGTTGCCGGGAATGCTTTATGCCCGCCTGGTACTCAGCCCGTATGCCCACGCGCGTATTTTGAGCATCGATACCTCGTCTGCTCTGGCCGTGCCGGGAGTCGTGGCCGTTTTCACCGCCGAAACCCTGGGAATGAGCCGCTCAGAGCCGCTCTCTCGCTCGCAGTCTCCACTGGCACAACAAGAAGTGTTGTGGTGCGGACATCCCGTGGCCGTTGTGGTTGGCGAGAGCGAAGCGAGCGCCGGGGATGGAGCCGCCATTCTGGAGATTGAGTACGAAGCCCTGCCCGTCGTTATCGATCTAGAAGCCGCGATGCGACCAGATTCGCCCCTGGCCTGCACCGACCGTGAGTCCTCGACAGCCACTGGAGGAAGCGAACATAGCGCCTTTCCTCAACAAGGTGTACCAGTTAGTGAAGAGGAACGCTCTCAGAATATCATCCAGACATCTCCTGTGAGAGCGGGTGATATCGAGGTCGGTCTGCGCGAAGCTGAGGCAGTGGTTGAATGGAGCTATCGCACCCGTCCTGTTCACCAATCCTACATGGAGCCGCACTCTGTCACCGTCTCGCCCGATTCTTCCGGCCATCACCTGGTGATCTGGTCCAGCACACAGGGGTTATTCAATGTCCGCTCGGCGGTTGCCAGGGCACTCGAAATGCCTGAGCGGCAGGTTCACGTCGAGCCGGTATTCATCGGTGGAGGATTTGGCGGCAAGGAAACCCTGCTTGAGCCGCTGGCAGCGACTATAGCAATCCGCCTGCGCAAGCCGGTGCGCCTGATCTACACACGCCAGGAAGACCTCCTGGCAGGCAATCCTGCGCCACAAAGCATTATCACCGTCAAACTTGGCGCGAAGAGAGACGGAACGCTCACAGCAATTCAGGTCAGGATGGTTCTCGATTCGGGCGCTTATCCCAATCCGCTTGCAGGCTTCAGCGCCTTCCATTTCTCAGCCATCTATCGCTGCCCTCACATCGATGTCCTCTGCGACGTGGTGCAGACCAACAAGTCCAGTACCGGCGCCTATCGCGCTCCTTTTGGCCCGCAAGCATACTTCGCGCTTGAATCCACCGTGCAAGAACTCTGCCAGCGCCTGGGCATAGACCCCCTTCAATTCCGCCGGATCAATGCCTTCAAAGAGGGTGATGCGAACCTCATGCGTGGTCGCTGGCCGCGCATCGGTATGTTGGAGTGCCTTGAACAAATCCAGCAGCACCCTTTGTGGGTACAGCGCGAGCAGGCCAAACGGGAGGTGCCTCAGGAACTGAAAGGCTGGAAGATTGGCATTGGCGTCGCTGCTGGCGGCTGGTCGGGCGGCACAGAGCCGGCAGCGGCGCTTTGCAGGTTGGAGCAAGACGGCACCTTTAACGTGGTGGTGGGGAGTGTCGATGTCTCCGGCTCGGATACCTCGTTTGCGCTGATCGCCGCGCAGGAACTGTCCCTGCCAGCCTCAGCCGTCTATGTAACTCATGATAACACCGATTCGATGCCCTATAGCGGCCTCTCTGCTGGCAGCAAGACAACCTATACGGTGGGGGCAGCGGTGCTGGCGGCTGCGCGTGAGGCACGCAGCCAGTTCCTCGCCATTGCAGCTGAGATGCTAGAGGCGTCCGCCGATGACCTGGAGCTTCGGGAAGGCAGAATACAGGTGAAAGGTGTGCCTGAGAAATATATTACGTTCCAGCAGATCGCCGCGAACACCATGCGTTTTGGCGCGCCCTACGAGCCAGTCTATGGACGCGGGCGCTCCGCAATTCGCGTCCCTTCACCAGCGTTCGCCGCGCACCTGGTGAGGGTAGCCGTTGACCCAGAGACAGGCGAAGTGCGCGTACTCGACTACGTGGCGGCGCAGGACGTTGGACGGGCTATTAATCCGGCGGAGGTCGAGGGCCAGATTCACGGCGGCGTGGTTCAAGGCATCGGCTGGGCGCTGTTCGAGGGCATGACATACGACGATGACGGGCAGTTGCTCACATCGACGCTGATGGACTACGCGCTGCCGCTGGGCAAGGACGTTCCCACCATCACTCCGCTTGTGGTCGAGGTGCCATCTGATCTGGGTCCGTATGGCGCGAGAGGCGTGGGCGAGCCGCCCGTAGTCCCGGTGGCCGCGGCGATCGCCAACGCCATCAAGGATGCAGTCGGCGCGCGTGTGACACAGATCCCAATGACGCCTGAGCGCGTCCTGGCCTCTATTCAGGGAAATGATTCTCGCGAGTAGTTTGCGACAGCCCTGATAGACATTAGCGCGACTCTGAGGGTTAGCTCCGAACTCTCCTTTGAGGCTCAACTTTCTGGCGCACCTCCGTCAGGTAGCTTTTCGCATCGGCGCGGGTACTCGCTGCATTGAGATAGCGCGCGGTGCGCTGCTCCTGCTCTGGTTGAGGAGATGCCTGCCTGTCTCGTAAGTAGGCGACGTGCAGGAAGCCCTGCACCGAGGGGTCAGGCGGTTCGGCTGCTTTGACGGGGTTTGCGGCCACCTGTCTCGCAGCCGTGCTTTCTTCCGGCTCGTCTGCATATGCAATGCCGGATTGGGCAGGAGTGGGCAGGGTCATGGGTGCATCTGTGCGAGGCGCGGCGAGTGAGAAGAGGTGGTTGAGCGGATTGGCCTGCGCGTCGCGTTTGGTCAGGGGAAGCAGGCCGAAGATATGCTCGATTGTGGCGAGGGCCGAGGTGTGGTCGTACACGCTGTGGTCGATGGTTCCCCTGGGGATCAGCGGCGAAATGATGATGGCGGGTACGCGCACGCCCAGCTGGGTAAAGTCGAAGGAGTAGCGGTTGTTTTCTGGATCGGTGGTCGCATCGCCGGGAGCGACGGTGCGCGGTGGAGGCACGTGGTCGTAAAAGCCGCCATGCTCGTCGTAAGTGACGATCAGCACGCTGCTTTCCCAGTGCGGTGAGGTCCGTATCGCCTCGTACACCTGTTTGAGCAGGGCCTCTCCGCGTGTCACGTCATCTTTAGGATGCTGCGAATTGCCACCCACAAAATCTGCCGCGACATGATAGTCGGGTTCGATGAAGGCGTATGAGATAGAATAGTTGGGGTCCTGCACGTGTTCGCTGAAATCTTCGAAGTTGTGGAAGCGGCCCTGGGCCAGCCGCAGAGTCATGCCGTTGATAGCCAGCGCCTGAGGAAAGGCGTCACCCTTGTAAATTGTCCAGCTTATTCCTTCGTCGTCGAGCCGTTCAAAGATGGTGTCGTTCTCAAATTTGTAGCCGTTGATAAGGATGGAACTGGCGATATTGGCGGTTGAGGGGCTGTGATCCAGGCCACCCGACGAGGCGGCATGAATAAAAAAGCGGTTCGGCCAGGTCGGGCCGGGCAGAGAAGAGAACCAGTGATCGCACACGGCAAACTCTCGCGCCAGCGTGGTTATCACGGGGAGTTGCTCAGGAGCGTAACATTTCATGATCTCTCCGGGATGCGCAGGATCGACCCTGGCATAGTTGCGAGCGAAGCCGCTGTTATTGATGTGGGGATAGACGCCGTTGCTCCCGCAGAGTTGTTCCTGGACATCGGGGAATTCGTGTCCCGGATCGTGTGTCATGGCCCAGTCGGCGGGGAAGGACACGGGTACTGGCTTGCCATCCGGGCCGCTATTCCAATCGCGGGCCGGGTCCAGCCCTTCGATGCTGGTGGGTTGGCCGGTGTGAGCATCGAGGCCCTCAAGCCGCGAAAAACCGAGCATCTGATCGAACGACCGGTTTTCGAGCATGAGTACAAAAACGTGTTTGATGCGATCTGGCTTCGCTTTGTCGCGCGCGGTGAGCCTGCATGTCCACCACCTCACCTGCGTGCCGAACTGCCAGCCGGTGCTGACCAGGTTGGCAAACAGCAGGCAGGCATATTTGGCGATGAGATACAAAATGCGGCTGACCGGATTGCTATGCCTGATGCTGTCGTCGGCCCATTGTGTGCAGCGGAAGGTGATACCGATTAGCCAGCGCCGACGCCCCTGGTCGGCCAGCAGTTTGCGATACCCACAGAGTGACATTCGCTCGCCCCTTTGCTCTTTTAATCGCCTTGAATGCCCGGAAGTGGAAGATGATGCTATCATAGCACTTTATTCTATGACTTGGCAGTGGCGATGCCTACCCTGGCGCTGTGGCATAATGAAGGAGGAAGGACAGAAGCAAACATCTGTTCAAAACAGTACGATAGAAGAAGATAATGTGCCGTTGGTGTGCTACACTGGCTTTTGAAGGATTACGAGAAGGAGAGCTTTCAGTGGACCATTCAAAGCAAAAGATCACGACGTTTTTGATGTTCGATGGCAAGGCTGAGGAGGCCATGAATTACTATGTTTCTGTCTTTGACCAGGCAGAAATAGTGAGTATTCACAGGTATGGAGCCAACGAATCCGGCGCTGAGGGGACCGTGGTACATGCTACCTTTGCATTGTGTGGGCAAATGTTTATGTGCATAGACAGTAATGTGAAACACGATTTTACCTTTACTCCGTCAATATCGTTGTATGTTGCCTGTGCGACTGAGGAGGAGATAGATCGACTCTTTGAGAAGTTATCTCAAGGTGGCGCAGTGGCTATGCCGTTAGCGGCTTATCCATTTAGTGATAAATTTGCCTGGGTCACAGATAGGTACGGCGTTTCATGGCAATTGAATCTGGAAAGAAAATAGCTGTTTGTTCAGCGTGATTGTCGGAACCTGCTCGCTGTCCGTGGCAAGGTTTGCTGCTACTGACGAGTCACCTTGCACAGATGAGGCAGTATAGAGGGAACAGACGATGAGTATGAGTACTGGAGGATTATCCACGTCGCGGCTTGACCGCATGCACGATTTCATGGCCGGCTATGTCGAGCGCGGCGAGTTGCCTGGCCTCGTCACGCTGGTCAGCCGGCGGAGCGAGGTGCATGTCGATGTAATTGGGACGCAGGCGTTCGCAGACCCTACCCCGATGCGGCGCGACACCATCTTCCGCATCTCCTCGATGACCAAGCCGATCATTGCTGTTGCGACAATGATCCTGATTGAGGAATGCAAGTTGCGGCTGGATGAGCTGGTGGATCGATGGCTCCCCGAACTGGCGGATCGCAGGGTGTTGAAGCGGCTCGACGGGCCGCTCGACGACACGGTACCCGCGAAGCGAGCGATCACGGTGCGAGACCTGCTCACCTTCTGCATGGGCTTTGGGCAGTTGATGGCTGCGCCGGATGCGTATCCCATCCTGCAGGCAGCCAACGAGCAGCAGATTGGCATGGGGCCACCGAGTCCATCAACGACGCCTGCGCCCGCTGAGTGGATGCGCCGCCTGGGGAGCCTTCCGCTCATGTATCAGCCGGGGGAACACTGGATGTACAACACGGGGTCTGACGTGCTGGGCGTATTGATTGCGCGCGTCTCAGGTCAACCCCTGGAGACGTTCTTGCGCCAACGCATCTTCGAGCCGCTCGGCATGAAGGACACCGGGTTCAGCGTGCCAGAGGCCTCGCTCGACAGGCTGGCGACCAGCTACTGGACCGATCCCCAGAGCGGGCAGCTTCTCGTCTATGACGATCCCAGGGGCAGCCAGTGGAGCCGCCCGCCTGCCTTCCCGTCGGGAGCTGGAGGACTGGTTTCGACCATCGACGATTATCGGGCCTTTGGGCAGATGATGCTTTCTCAGGGCAAGCATGGCAATGAGCGCATCCTGTCGCGGCTGTCGGTCGAGGTCATGACGACTGACCAGCTGACGCCTGAGCAGAAAGCGGCGCCCAGCCTGGTCTCTAGATTTTTAGACGATAATGGCTGGGGCTTTGGCGTCTCCGTGATTACCAGGCGCGACGACATTGCGGCAGTACCCGGCCGCTACGGCTGGGAGGGCGGCCTGGGTACCTCCTGGTATTCCGACCCCAGGGAGGACATGGTTATCGTCCTGATGACCCAGAGCGCCTGGGCATCCGCCGCTCCACCGAATGTCTATTTCTGGACCCTGGCCTACCAGGCGATCGACGACTGAGACGCCTCCATAGCATGTGTAGTATTAGCACACCACAGGTTCACGCCTTTTTTACTGCTGCCCCGTTGCCTCGCGCTAGCGCGGTGAAAATGCCGAGTGCGGCGAACGCAGCGCAGACCAGCAGGGCGGTGTGGAAGCTGTTCACAAATGTCTGTTGCTGCACGTGGACATTGGTGAGAGAAAGATTTTGTGCCTGCGGTGATGACAGGAGTGTGCCGGCAGCAGCGCCTCCTAACGCGGCGAAGACTGTGCCGGTAAGCGCTACGCTCATGCTTTGCCCTATGACGCGCCCTGTCGCCAGCAACCCGGATGCTTCCCCCTGAGCATTACGCGGGGCCGCTCCCATCATGGTACGTGTATTGGGCGATTGGAAAAGCCCCTGACCAACGCCAGTAACGGCGAGACGCCAGATGATATCCCAGGAAGAACTTTGCGCGTTGATTTGACTCACCAGGAATAATCCGAAGCAGGCTATCGCCAACCCCACGGGAGACAGCCAGCGCGATCCCAGGCGGTCAGCAAGCGTGCCGCTCAAAGGGGCGGTAATGGCGAGCATTAGCGGCAGCGGAGTCATCATCAGGCCAGCCTGGATGATAGAGAAGCCGCGCAATTCCTCGAAGTAGAATGGTAGCAGGAAACCCGGCGCAAACAACGCCATCATACAGAGCATGAAGCTGATATTGGCAAACGCGAAGACCCGGTTCGTTACTAATCCCAGGTTTAAGATGGGATGCTCAATATGCGCTTCAACATAGATCCCCACGACCAGCATCACCAGGCTTATCGCGAACGCAGCGAGCGTGCCAGCAGAAAGCCATCCCCACTCCTGCCCAAAAGAGAGGGCCAGTGTGAGCGCTGCGAGTCCGATAGCCAACACTATCGCCCCAACCGGATCGAAGTACTCGTGCCGCTCTCGCTGTGGATGTTGCTCTTTATAATAGTACAATGAGGCGAGGAGGAGCAGCAGACAGATGGGCACATTGACATAAAAGATCCAGCGCCAGCTCAGGTACTGAGTGATAAATCCTCCAATAGTTGGCCCGGCAGCCACGCCCAGTGAGACGATCACCATATTCAAGCCCAGCGCTAATCCTCGCTCGTGGCTGGAAAATGTGCTGGTAATCATCGCCACATTGACCGAAAAGATGAGCGCCCCACCAAACCCCTGGAAAATCCGAGCAAGAATGAGGAGCAGCAAAGAAGGGGCGAGACCCGAAAGCGCAGATCCGAGGATGAAAACAACCAGTCCCGTCAAAAAAATCGGCTTCCGACCGAACATATCGGCAAGGCGTCCAAATGTGAGCAGCACGGCAGCAATGACAACCAGGTACCCGATAATGATCCACTCGATGGTTCCACTTATCCCCACATGAAACGTGTGCGCGATACTTGGCAGGCCGATATTGACAATGGAGCTATCCAGCGTGGTCATAAACGTTGCTGTAGCTGCCAGGGCGAGTACAATCCATTTGTTCGTCAGGCCCTGGAGTTTGCCCGTATGACGAGCGTGGGCACTGGCTACATGCTGGACTGCGGGCAGAGGAGTTGTAATAGCGTGTGCCGCTCCATTCACACTGACTGCTTCAAATTTCCCATACAGGTTACTTCCTGGTTTTTTGTTCATCCTATCCTCTTTAGCGGTTTATAAAAATGTGTGTATTGTTCTGTCACAAAGCCAAATAGCTTTTTTCTGTTTCTTCACTGCCTGTCCCCTGTCTAAAGTATAAAGTCATAACTCTTGCATGTCCAATACATAATTAATAAGAGATTAATAGTTATTACCTATGAAAGGAGCGAAGGAAATATGGAACTGCGCCATTTACGGTACTTTGTCGCTGTTGGGGAGGAGCTGCATTTTGGAAGGGCGGCTACAAAGCTTTTGATCGTACAACCATCTCTAAGCCAGCAGATCCGGCAGCTTGAGAATGAGTTGGGCTTTGCCCTCTTGTATCGGACGAAGCGCTCGGTGGAACTGACAGATGCAGGGAAGGTGTTTCTGTCAGAAGCCAAACGTGTACTCGCTCAGGTTCAGGAGGCCAAACGGACGGCTCAACGTGCATACCGTGGTGAGGTGGGGCGGCTAGTAATTGGTTACATTAGCTCAAGTACGTATGATGTGCTTCCAATGATGCTGCGCGTCTATCGCGAGCGTTTCCCTGATGTCGAGGTCGCTTTAAGAGAACTGACGACGCAGGAACAGATACGTGCATTGGAAGAGGAATCTATTCAGGTCGGACTGCTACGTCTGCCCATTAGCGCTCCCATGCTGAAAGTCGAGGTGGTTCGCCGGGAACCTATCGTATGTGTGCTCCCGGAGGAGCATCCACTCGCCACTCGTCAACGCATTGCTGTGTCGTTGCTGGCGAATGAGCCATTTGTGCTTCAATCGAGTCAACGGGGCGCGGGCTACTACGTTCAGTTGATGAATCTGTGCCTGGCCTCTGGCTTCAGTCCCAATGTGATCCAGGAAGTAACAGAGATGCATACGATTGTGAGCCTGGTGGCGGCAGGCATGGGGGTTTCCCTGGTTCCCCTCTCAGCTCGCAACCTTCGCAGCCAGGGGGTGGTCTATCGCGAACTGGAGGGAACGGCTACGCTGACCGAGATGGCTGTAGCCTGGCCGCGCATTTCACGCTCAGCAATTGTACAAAACTTCCTGACGGTGGCAAGGGAAACCGCCACAAACCTGCCGTGAGAGGTTGTAGGGGCGATGTTGTCATTATCAACCGGCAAGATGGTACTGTCACTCATATTTACACTCTATTAGCCAGCCGAAGCTGGCTCCATCTCTTGTAGAGTTATACCCAGTCCCTTAGCAATACGTGAGCCAAGGTTCCTGTCAACCTGATACCAGAGCTTGAGTGCGCGTTCTTGAACAGGACGTTCCACCTGCTCACTCATGTGACCGACGATGTTGTTTACCAGGTGTTCGCGGTCGGTATCGGAAAGTATAGTGCGGTACAGGGTACCGGGCTGGATGAAGTCGTTATCCTCTGCGTGAGGCACATACGCAGTGCGCATAATCTCGCCCGCGTCTACAAACCAGGCTGGGTCAGGAAAGCGTTCCGAGTCGGCCTGTGGGCCACCGTAGCTGTTCGGTGCGTAAACAGGCTGATTGCCACTGTGGATGTAGCGCATCGCGCCATCCTTATTGTAGCTATGCACTTCAGTTTTCGGCTGATTGACCGGCAACTGGAGGTAGTTCGTGCCGATGCGATAGCGATGAGTATCGGGATAGCTGAACAAGCGGCCTAAAAGCATCTTGTCCGGGCTGGGTCCGATACCTGGAACGAGATTCGATGGTTCGAAAGAAGCCTGCTCAATCTCGGCGAAGAAGTTTCCTGGATTGCGGTCAAGTACAAGGCGACCAATGGTGATCGGCTTGTAATCGCTGTGCGGCCAGACCTTCGTGAGATCGAAAGGGTTGAAGCGATAGGTTGCAGCATCCTCGAATGGCATGATCTGCATTTCCAACCGCCAGGCAGGAAAATCTCCCTGCTGGATGGAATTGAACAGGTCACGGCGATGATAGTCGGGGTCTTGTGCTTTCATAGCAGTGGCTTCGGCATCTGTGAAATTCTGGATGCCCTGCTCCGTCTTGAAGTGATATTTCACCCAGAAGCGCTTGCCTTCAGCGTTGATCCACATGAAAGTATGGCTGCTGTAGCCGTTCATGTGACGATAGGTCCTGGGCGTCCCACGATCAGACATCAGGAAGGTCACCTGGTGAATAGCCTCAGGAGAGAGAGACCAGAAATCCCACATCATATTGTGACTGCGCAGACTGGAGTCTGGTAAGCGCTTCTGTGAGTGGATGAAGTCCTGGAACTTTGAGGGGTCGCGCACGAAGAAGATTGGCGTATTGTTGCCAACCATATCATAGTTGCCCTCTTCAGTATAGAACTTGATGGCGAAGCCGCGTGGGTCGCGCTCTGTATCAGCAGAACCCTGTTCACCAGCAACGGTAGAGAAGCGAGCTAGCACCTGAGTGCGCTTGCCAACCGTATTGAGGAAAGCCGCCTTCGTCCACTGGCTTACATCTTCCGTCACCTCGAAGTAGCCAAATGCGCCACTCCCCTTCGCGTGAACGACACGCTCTGGTACACGCTCGCGATTGAACTGGGCCATCTTCTGAAGCAGGTAGCTATCTTGCAACAACAAAGGCCCTGCAGTACCAACAGAAAGTGAATATTCATCACTTGCCGCGGGAATACCTGCATCATTGGTTGTAATTGGCAGTTTCTGATCGTTTTGATCGCTCAATGCATTCTCCATTTCTCACTGTATCGTTACGACTACCTCTATCAAGCGCAAAGGGATGCGCTGCCCATGTCCTTTGTTAATTTGTTGGGAAAAACCAGTTGCCATTGACACGCACAGAGCAGCTTCATTTCCCACAATGTATATTACTTTCTCACGTGCCAAAACGTTACAGACCTGCTCATTCACAGGTCCTTTCTTTCTATTCTATGAGGAGTAGCAATAGATATGCAAGCGGGACAGCACAGGTAGCGCCAGGGTCTCGATCTCAGAAACATGCAGGATCAGTCGCCGCTCGATAGCAGCAACTGGTCCTGCATGTTTTTTATTCATGAAGACCTGCTCGGAAAGATCCGAGTTCACGACTTTATTGTTCATGGTGTAGGCGCGGAATTAAGTGAGGGCTGGTCATAAATCATCAGGCCGATTTAAGAAAGGCTTTGAGACCCACGCAGAGTTCCAGATCGTGCTCAAAGCGGTAGAGTAAGGCCAGTTGATAGACAAAGATGGCCCCCAATGCAAAGCGTTGAGTGGCGAGCAAGCCTTTGGTGGGGACCTGTCCATGTCCATCAAAGATGCCTTTGAAATGTTCATTAAAATTCTCGATCGAGAGCGAACGGAGCTTGTGGAAGATCCGCCGCACTTCGACGCCCTCATCGGGATGAGGATAGCGTCCATAGTGCGTAGCCACGAGCAGTCGGTCAGCTTGCTCACAGGTTTCACGCAGATCCGGCGTGTTATAACGGCGATCTCCCAGCACGAAGCGCACCTCGGCGGGGACTTCGCTGAGCAAGGCAGGAGCAGGCTCGCTATCGGCGATATTGGCAGGGGTCAGGAGTGCGGCAAGAGGGAACCAGACTCCTGCCACCACCGAGACGAGGTGCAATTTCCAGCCGTAGACCCAGCCATGCCAGCCCGATTTGGTCCAGTGAGCCTCGGGGTCAATCGAGGTGTGAGGGCGTTCGCCCTTCTCCCGGTGCTTCTGATGCCAGACTCCGCCCTGGGCGCGCAACACCGTACTGTCGATGGCGACCGCTCGCCCGGAGGTGGCCCACGGCTGGATCAGCTCGATCAGACGGCGACCCAAGCACCCAATTTGAGCTGGTAAGGTAGCAGGAAGAGCCTTCAAGCGGCGTTCCCAGGTGCGGCGCGACGGAAAGCCGCCTTGTTCGCTGAGCAAGCCGCGCAGGGTCGCCATTTCGGCAGTCGGTTGTGCTAAGACACTCAACAATTCATTGACCTTATGCAAATGACGGACAATCATGATGACTAACGCCTTGAGAAACAAACGATCCGAATACACTCTGGGATGCCCTCGCTCTCGTTTGCTCGGCTGCACCGGCATCGGCAGACAATCGACGAGTTTGACTCACGTGACAAGCAATGAGTCTTGCAGTATCATGGAGATGGCCCTTTCTCGTGGGAAGATGTTACAATCTCCATGATATGGGTTGGATCCAAGCGGAGGCAAGCCTCTAGCTTGCCTTCCTATTTATGACCAGGCCTCAACTAGTTAATAAAGCGCATCGGACAGCACCTATGATTGTCGCTTAACACAGGTTGGATTCCACAATCAGCCAACCACGCGTTGAGAGCGTGTTTTGGAATGCGCAGCGGCGGCCCTGCGTGGCAAGAAGAGCACGCTAGAAGAAGTTTTCCTCCCGAGATTGTGCTACACTCTTTCTTGTCAAGCACAGACGCGCTTTGCCTCTCCAGTAGAGGAGAGGGCAGAACTCGACGTAAGGAAAGAAGAGGAAAAAACATGTTTCACAAACTCATGGCGACGGAGTTGATCGTCCGAGACCTCGCGGCCTGTACGGCGTTTTATCGGGATATCCTCGGACTTGAGGTTCGAGAGAGCGAGAACACGTCCGATTCGGTCTCGTTCCAGATAGACAACGTGTATTTTTTCCTGCTAGAAGCAAGAGGGGCCGCGCAGATGGTCAGTTCGGAGCCGCTTGACTTCTCGATGGAGGGAAGTCCTCGTGTGCTGCTGGCTGCAGGCGTGGAGGATGTGGACGCCGCCTACGAGACCCTTTCGGCCAAGGGCGTCAGGTTTCTGCGACCCCCAACTGACCAGCCCTGGGGACTACGCACGGCGTACTTTGCTGACCCGGAAGGCAATCCCTGGGAGATCAACCAACCGATCAACAGGAAGCCTATGCAGTAAGCTCAAAGCTCCTCCTCATGGGAGCACAGTATCAGAAGCAAGGAGCAGACACTCATGGCAGAACAGGTATCTCCCCTCGCAACGTTTTACAAACCAGGTTGGGAGCACTATCAACAAGCCCTGGTCCAAACCATCGCACCACTTTCATCTGAACAACTGGCCCTCTCTCTTGGACCACATCAGCGATCGATAGGCGAGCTTCTCGACCATATGATCGGTGCGCGCTTCAACTGGTTCCACCTATGGATGGGTGAAGGAGATCCCAACCTTGACTGGAACGAGGACGAGGACAATGACGAGCCACCCGTGTACAAGGCAGCTTCACTGGTCGCCATGTTTGAGAAGAGCTGGCACGTGATCTCCTCCGCCCTGGACCGCTGGACTTCCGCTGATCTGGAGCAGCTTTTTTTACCTCCAGCCTCTCATCAGGCATGGCTACGGGATCAAGGGTTAGAAGAAGCGCCTCCGCATACACGGCAGTGGATTGTCTGGCATGTCATGGAACATGAGATCCATCACGGAGGCGAGCTTTCCCTGGCTCTGGGCACGTATGGTGTGGACAGTTTCTATACCTGATGAGGATCAACGATCCCCATACTTTCCCTGGTGTCAAGGCCGACGTACTCGTGGTTCTGACCGCTTTTGATGGTAACATGTTGAGAAAAGAAGCAGAAAGGCAAAGGGGCAAAAACTTGACCTTTTGACCGTAACGTAAGGGGAGCAGAGATGGCGAATCAACTGCGGGTGACGCTCGAAATCGGACCGAAAGGCAAGAAGGTGGCGGCAGTGGCACCGGATTGGCCCGGTCTCGAGCGTGGTGCGAAGACCGGGGAGGCCGCGATTGAAAGGTTGCAATCCTATCTTCCACGCTATGCCCAGGTGGCGAAGCTGGCTGGGATGGGTGGAGAGTTTGCAGCTATCACCACGGTTGACATGGTCGAGCACTATCCGGGCACGGGCTCAACCGACTTCTGGGGCATCTCGTTCACGTTCTCAAGCATCGATAGGCAAGACCTCTCGAGCGGAGAATTGGAACGTGAACTGACCCTGATGCAGGCGTGCTGGGCGTTTTTCGACGACGTGCGTGTGCGCGTGTCGGTCCAGATGCAGAAGGGTCCGCGAGGGGGAGGGCGTGATCGGGATCACATCGTCGGTCATACGCTGCGCGTGGAGCAAGAGTGGGCAGAGAAGGTCGGGGTGTCCACTCCCCAGGGTGCGATGCTGATCGACGAGGGTCTGCAAGCGCACCGCGACGCCTATCGCAACGCCATTCGGGCGTTCCATGCTGAGGGCAAACTGGCCCGAACCTGGCCGCTCCGGTATCTGATTCGGCACACCGCGTATCACACGCTGGATCACGCCTGGGAAATGGAAGACAAAGACCTGACCGTCGGAGTCAGGTAGGGTGTAAATCCCAGGATGCTACGGGAGAAACCAGTACAGGTATCCAGGTGGGCGAAGGCCAACAAATGGTCTGAAAATAAGGGGGCGGCATGGGAAGATACAGCTACATTAAATGGTGGGAGGCTTGGTGACATGAGGGCGACTTCGTGATTTTTCACTTTGATCACTGTTCAATGTGGCTGCACTCAAGACTTATAAGCATAGAGTTATAGATCTTGTTCGCAATTATCCGATAGAGTTACTTTACTGCTCCTAATAAAGTCTGCCTTTTAAGGGGAACTAAGTCCGCACTTTTACTCTTCGGGAAAACCGGCGACCACCGAAGAGATTCGTGGTCGCCAGGATGTCCCGGAGAAAGTGTAAATCTTTGTTTTAATTGTAAGACTTTATTTTAAGCCTACACGGATATATCAATAATCCAGTGCCTACTCCACCGTCACCGATTTCGCCAGGTTCCTCGGCTGATCCACATTACACCCCCGCGCAACCGCCGTGTGGTAGGCGAACAATTGCAGGGGAACGCTTGCCAGCAAGGAACTCAATGCCTCAAGTGTCTGTGGCACGTAGAACACGTCGTCGGCGTGGCGTTTGATGCCCTCGTCTCCTTCGGTGGCGACGGCGACGACGCGGGCGTCGCGGGCGCGCACCTCCTGCATGTTGCTCACCACTTTTTCGTAGACGTGCGAGGCAGTGGCGACGGCGATGAGGGGGGTATCGGGATCGAGCAGGGCGATGGAGCCGTGCTTCAACTCCCCGGCGGGCAGGCCCTCGGCGTGGATGTAGGAGATTTCCTTGAGCTTGAGCGCGCCTTCTAGCGCGGTGGGATAGCCCACGCCGCGCCCGATGAACATCATGCTGCTGCACTGGGCGAGACGTTTTGCCAGGAGTTCGATTCCATCGCCGGGTGTGGATGCCGCGTCCAGGATGCGCTGCACCTGGTCGGGGATGCGCTCCAACGCCGCGAGAATGCGTTCAACCTCGTCTGCTGGAACGCGCCCGTACTGCTGAGCAAGGTATAAACCTAGCAGGTAGAGAACTGTGACGGAGGTCACGAAGGTTTTGGTCGCCACCACGCAAATCTCTGGTCCCGCTTGCAGGTAGAGTACCGCGTCCGATAGGCGTGTAATGGCGCTGGCGACTACATTGGTAATCGCGATGACCGGCGCGCCCTGTTCTCGTGCCTGCCGGATGCCTACCAGTGTATCCGCCGTCTCGCCCGATTGCGTCACTGCTATACACAGAGTATGCGGCCCGACAATGGGATTGGCATAACGAAATTCGGCAGCGGTCACGGTCTCCACCGGAATACGCGCCCATTGTTCGATCACGTATTTGGCAATCATACCCGCGTTATACGAAGTGCCGCAAGCTACTATCACCACTCGCTCAATTGAATCGAGCAGATCCTTCTGCCGCATCTGATCCAGTTCGGCAAGGTGTAGCTTCCCATCCCGCACGCGGCCCGTCAGACAGCGGCGGAGGGCATCAGGCTGCTCGTGTATCTCTTTCAACATGAAGTGCGGATAGCCCCCTTTTTCGGCGGCTTCAGCATCCCATTCGATGGTCAGCGGTTCGCGCTGCACTGGCGTGCCATCCAGCAGGATAAGCGAGACCCCTTGCGGGCGCAGCGTGGCGATTTCGCCCTCCTCCAGAATCAGCACGCGGCGGGTGTATTTGAGAATGGCGGGAATATCCGAGGCCAGGAACTGCTCGCCCTCACCGATGCCCACCACCAGCGGGCCACCGCCCAGGCGCGCGCCGACAAGCACATCAGGCTGTTCGGAGCTAACAACGGCGATGGCATACGCGCCGGTTACTTGCTGTAACGCGAGCCGCACTGCCAGCTCAAGATCATGCTGCGCCTCCCCAAAGTAGCAGCGTTCGATGAGGTGCGAAAGCACTTCTGTATCTGTCTCGCTGCTGAAGGTGTGTCCATCGTGTTCCAGTTCAGAGCGCAATTCGGCAAAATTTTCGATGATGCCGTTATGTACTACCGTCAGGACGCCTGTGCAATCGGGATGCGGATGGGCGTTGACGTCGTTGGGGCGGCCATGCGTGGCCCAGCGTGTGTGACCGATGCCAAGCGAACCAGCATGGGGACGCTGCCCATTATCAACGCTAGCGGTTAGATTGGCAAGTTTGCCAGCTTTGCGGCGCAACTCGAGGTGTCCGGTCGAGGTCAATACGGCAATTCCGGCTGAGTCATAGCCGCGATATTCAAGTTTGCTCAATCCTTCAAGCAATATAGAAGTAACATCGGTGCCCTGCGGCCCGACGAACCCAATGATACCGCACATGAGTCGGGTATCCTTTCTGTTGTTCGTAGATGTCAACGATTCGTTTGTGAGATGCCAGGGCGGTCGTGAAGTGCCCTGCCATACACGTGATGCCAGGGCGACCGCCAGGGTCGCCCCTACCATACACGGATCGAGATTCTCTACATCACTGAAAGCGTATTGGGTTGATTGTTGCCAACCAGGTTTGTCCGCTTTCTTCTCAGGGTAATGATGTACCCTGGAGGCTCCCCGCTGATGATCCGAACAGCCTCCACCTCGTCAACCGGAGCTTCCTCCTATAGCCCGGCCCATGCGCTACTAGACAAGACAACGTTCTTGAGAGATAGTATACCATAACAAACGCCGATTTTTCATAATTCCTGGCAAAGTGGGCATGACAACGGCTGGTAAATAATGTAATATAGCAGAGACGTGTATGGTAGGGGCGACCCTGGCGGTCGTCCTGGCCTCCTGGATAAGAATGCGGGAAAATAAGATGGGTAATGATTTGCTTGGCCGTACCATCAATGGCCGTTACAAATTGATTGACGAGCGCGGCAGCGGTAATTTCGGCTCGGTGTATATTGCGCGCGACATGGTAACAAACCATATCTACGCAACGAAGATCATGCACCTCGATCATAGCAATGATAACGAATTGGTCGAGCGCTTCAAACGGGAAGCTTATATTTTGCAGAGCTTAAATAATGACCATGTGGTGCGCCTGGTGGACTACGGCCACGATGGCGAGATCTATTTCATTGTGATGAAGCATATTGACGGGCAAAACCTCAAGTGGTATATCACGACGTATGGGCCGGTGGATGCATTGCGCGGGCTGAACTATATCATCCAGGCGGCAGATGGGCTGGATGCTGCATTCAAAGCCGGGGTGGTGCATCGCGATATTAAGCCGCAGAACATTCTCATCAGCAACAAAGGTATTGTGAAAATAGCCGACTTCGGACTCGCTCGCAGCTCCAGCACGCCAACCATTACCACTTCTGATAAGTTTATGGGAACGGCTTACTATAGTTCACCGGAACAGATGCAAAGCGGCCACGATGCCGATATCCGTTCTGATCTCTATTCACTGGCTATCGTACTCTATGAAAGCCTGGTTGGCTATCCGCCTTTTAAGGGTGATACGGTCGTTGACATCATCCTCAAACATCTCCACGAGCCTGTTCCATCTATCTATCGCCAGCGTCCTGACCTGCCTCCCGAACTGGATGCTTTTATGCAGCGCGCTCTGGCGAAGTCGCCCGCCGCTCGCTTTCAGACGCCACGCGAGTTTATC
>Ga0207416_1002230_pt1 | contig 21993 bp, 17 predicted proteins | sample PaiPotPPM11metaG_FD_184107 | JGI IMG/M metagenome (GOLD analysis project Ga0207416, IMG submission 184107) | Iron sulfur acid spring bacterial and archeal communities from Banff, Canada, to study Microbial Dark Matter (Phase II) - Paint Pots PPM... ...
GGTCGACTAATACCGGTCCCGCTCCCGGATCGTGCAACCCGGGTAGCCCGATTGTGGCAAGCAATACTTACGGCAATGCAAACGGCAACCCTGCAAACCTCTTCGGCACCCAGCACTTCAAGCAGGCGTTCGGCGGCAACAACCAGCGCATCTTGGAGTTCGAACTCAACTACAGCTTCTAGTCTTGATCCTGACTGGCCCCCCTATACGTTTTTATCCTAAAGAACGGCCCGCCGAAAAGGCGGGCCGTTCTCCAATCAGAACAACTTTATACTTCGATGTTCAGGAGGGCGAGGGGAACCGGATTCAGTTCCTGAAGCCGGCGAACCCCCTCTCAGTGCCGGTTACTCCGTTGAGTTCTCCTATGATTCATGTGGGATATCGTATTCATTGTCGGATCTCACCGGAAGAATCAGGGATGCTCCGTCTGAATCTCGTCTGCAGAGACACGAGCACCGGCAGCCCCTAGGTCGAGCTGTTGGGCTTAAGTAGCGGAACCAGTAGTGGTTTTGCGCACCCGTGTACCGGCTAAAACTGATCGGAAGTCAATCGACCAACTCGGTATTAGTTCGCCGACGCAAGGCGTTCCACCGGGACTCCGCTACGAGGCAGACGCCGCTCCGCCGACGGTGCATGCGTGGACCGATGATAGCTGGCATGACGCTGCAACAAGACCGCCGCTGCCCCGAGGAGTCGGGCAAAATCTCCATCCCCTGCAATGGCCAGGCGGGGGGGCGAGCCCCCGAGGACCGCAGATTCCAACTCTTCTTGTACGATCGGACCAAACCGCTGCCAGCTTGAAGTGATCTCGCCGGTAATCAGAATCAGCTCAGGTGAAAGTGCGGCCGTAATCAGCCCCAGACCTTGGCCCAGTGCGACTGCCTGCCGCGTTACCGCTTTGATCGCTGCCGGATCATTCTCCTCGACCTTGCGCAGCAAACCGTATATATCGATCGGAGCATGTTTGGGATTGGCATCATGGTAGAAACGAAGCGCGGCGCGCGACGATCCGAACATCTCCCAGCAGCCCCGCCGTCCGCAGCCGCACAGAGGGCCGGACGGATCGACTGAGATATGCCCGAACTCGCCTGCAAGTCCGTTGAATCCGGAATGCATCTGACCGCCAGCGAGTATGCCGGTGCCGATTCCCTCGGATACCGCAACGAGGACGGCACTGCGAACTCCCGCCAGCCGCCCATACCAGGACTCAGCGAGAAGGCACGCGTTCGCGTCGTTGTCCATCTCCACCTGCAACTTCAGCGCTTTTTGCAAAGCGGCACGAACGTCGAAGTCTTTCCAATGCAGGTTCGGTGTCAACAGGAAACGCTGAGTTTCAGGATGAACGCGACCCGGCACGCTGACTCCGATTCCCTCAAAAGACCTGTCGGAATGACGATCGCGTAGCATCCGCAGACACTCGATGATGCGCTTAATAGAACCCTCTGCATCGGATACAGTCATCACTGTTTCGCGGGATAAAAAACGGCCGGCGAGATCGATGACGGCGACGATCGCGCGCTGTGGCCTAAGGTCGACGGCAAATGTAACGAGCCGATCGTTCACCTCAATCATTGTCGATGGGCGCCCGCGCGGACGGCGCACAATTGCTCCTTCGCGGATCCAGCCTTCTCCAATTAGCTGTTCCACAATGATGGAGATCGTGCTCGGCTGCAACCCGGAGAAGCGTGCCAGTTCCACGCGTGACACAGGCTGCCGAAAACGAATGAGTTCAAGCACAATATCCCGATTGATATCCCGTGCATTTTCGCTTGAGGCCAACTGCGCTGAAGACAGATCAATACGGCGAATGCCACGAACCCGTGATCGTCCTGCTACGGCGGAATTTCCCTGCTGACCATTCATATGAGAATTATTTTACTTGTATAAAATAAATTATGTGCGGTTGCTTGGCAAATAGTTGTTCTTATCTCCAGCTTTGGCCACGAATCGCCCGATTCTTCCCTATGAAACTGAATACTTTGGAGAAATTAGATCCGAGCCGAGTGGACGGAAACCTGCAGAGAGTGCGGCGGTCGCAAGTGTTGACCCGTGCCTCGCCAGCATTCCATCACTCAGAGTTTTCTTAATTTTCCAGTCCTTAGCCAGACTAGGAGATTCGGAAGGCTCTTTCTGGCGGTTAATGTTGACAGATAACAAGTTATTTGGATAAAATCCACGACGCAAAGTAAAGCGTAGACGCAAAGTAAAGCGTAAAAGAGGGGCGCGCATAGGGTTGCTGCTGCTCGGCCCACGCCACTGAGAGGTCGGCTCACGTCGGAGGCGAGGAAGACGACATTGCCCCCAAGCGTGACCTCCTAATATGTTGGAATTGGCGGGAGGGGATAACTGGCCTAGTTGTACTTTGCCATTCACGAGTGTCACTACCGCCATTTACCGATCAGTCTACGGCTGCGAGGTACCACGACAGCTGGAGCAGTTCCACAGGCCTCTCGACATACGCTCGCCATCGGGGCCTGGATCTCCCGCCCCCGACCCGGAACTGAAGGCGTGGCGGCGCGCACCGCGCCGGCATCGATCTCGGGTTGGCTCTGGTAGCACAAGATCTTGGCTGTGCAACCGCCATGGAAAATCGCTCGGGAACTAGTACTATTTCTCAGACGACCGCGCGGACGGACGCAATTCAGCTACGTGTTCAAACGAGCAGAAAAGCGTCTCTGATCAGGCACTTTGGAGCCTTCCTTCCTGGGGCTCCGCGAACCTCACGTGTGACCTTAGTTTAAGACTTCTCGCGCGGGTTACTGAACTAAAGCGAGGCTCTGCCGTGCAACGATTTGTGGGAGCTGGTGCAGCATTGCAAATCCGTGAACGACATCTTGATCTTGCCGGGGCTCAACCGGAGGCACCACGTTGCCGCATTCAACACGTTGGATGGATTGGCTGCATAGCACTGACACTCGCGATCTGGTGCATTCTCGGTTGCCATAAGAGTGAGAGTGAGAGAATTGCGATACTCACTCGAACAGCTGGAGATCCTATGCCTGATACAGTCCACGTCGGCGCAACATTCGCTGCTCGCGACTGTGGGCTGCTCCCTCATTACACTGCTCCCGCAAGCGAAGATGACCTTCAGGGGCAATTGGCCCTATTCAACGATTTTGAAGAGCGGGGCTTTGCGGGGATCATTCTCGTTCCGATTCAACCGCACGCTCTGCGCTACACGGTTGAGCGCGCGGTTAGCAGAGGTTTACCAGTGGTTGTGCTCGGGAGCGAACTCGGGATCACCAACGACAATATCGCTTACATTCTGAACGACGAAGAGACCGGTTCAGAGCTGGCAGCGCGCCGATTGAACGAGGTCGTTGGCGGAAAAGGGATTGTTGCAGTTACGGGGCTGGACGTCAGTTCCCCCACCAGCGTACAGCGTCTGAACGCGCTTCAACGCCAATTGATTAGTCACTATCCCGCGATTCGTCTATTGGATCCAATTATTGTAGGCAATGGTGTCCCGGAGCAGGAGCACCTCGCTCAGAAGCTTCTTCGAGGATCCCAGCATATCGACGCCATCGTCGCCTTGGGAGCAGCCTCGACCCGCGGTACTTTCTACGCAATAGTGGAGGAATCGCTTCCACAACACGTCGCTCTCATCGGCTTTGATCAGGAATTGTTACCAACAAATGGCGATCTTCTCATCGAAGGGGTTGTCGCTCAACGGACGCGCGACATGGGCCAATTGGCGGCTCAGGCTATCTGCAGCAGGTTGGCCGGTAAACCGATGACCCCCCGAACGGTTTTGCAGCCCTTTTTGGTAACGCCCGAAAACTTCCGAAGCGCGGCGGTCCAGTCCCAGCTCAGCCGTGACTGGTGGAACCCGCCGAAGGAGATCCGATGAGACGGAGTTGGCTCCTGATGTTTTTGGTCCTGGCGGTTTTAGCAGGCAGCATAGACGCTTGGCACTCAGTGCAACGATCTCAGCCTAGCGCTTTTGATCCGATTCGGAGTACCTGGACCCCGTATGGTGGCTCCTGGGAACGTGAGGCCGAAACCTTTCTCAGCAAGTCCGATGAACGTGGTGCCAGGCTTATGTCTGGATCGACTCGATGGCGAGACTATAAAGTTGATGTGGATATTGCACTGTTTGGCGCTTATGGCAGCGCGGGCGTTATTGTAAGAGGACGCGATTCAGAGAAGGGTAACGGCGCCTATTCCGGCTTCGCAGGAGGTTTGCGTTCAAGGGATAACTCTCTATTGCTGGGGAGAAGTGACTTCGGCTGGGAGGAATATCGGAACCGTCCCATCCCAGGTGGCATTCGGATCGGTCAGTTCTATCATCTCCGCATCGCGGTTGTCGGCTGCAAGATCGCCGCCCGGGTAGATTTGCCGGATGGCCGATTTGTCCGCGAAGGCGTCGAACCCACTGGTTGTGTCACTGCCGGCCAAATCGGCTTGCTTTCCTACCAGACGCCTGCGGTTTGGAAGAACCTTCACGTGAGTCCGGCGTCGGAGGGGGACATCGAACAGCTTATGCAGGGTGATCCGTTCGGATCAAGAGAGAAAAGAGATATTAATGTCTACACTTGGTCGAACTCCATCGATCCGATAAGAAGAGAAGCGTTAGCTCATGCCATTGAGGGAACCCCAACCCCAATCTCAAATCTCGCCATTACCTTTCTCAGTCAGGCCAAGCAAGTTTTCGTGCGCGGCACGGTCACTCTGCTTTCCCCGGTCACTTATGTGGAAGACACAACAGGAGCGGTCGCTATTCAGCCGCGTGGCTCCCCTTTACTGGCAATCGGCGACGACGTTGAGGTGAGCGGCTTCCCGCTACGGGAAGCGGACCAGATTACGCTCCGTGATGCTAACGTCCGAGTTTTGTCGTCTAATACGCCGCCCGTACCACGTATGATCACCGCAAGCCAAGCTGCAAGCGGAGTGGAGGACGGACATTTTGTGGTCATCAACGGAGTATTACGCAGCACATGGAAAGATGGTCAAAAAAGAATATTGGAGGTGGAAAGCAATGCTGTTGTGTTCCGTGCCATCGCTGAACCACAACGATATAGCAGTGACTTGTCGTCGTTGCGTATTGGCAGTGAGCTGATACTGTCTGGGGTGATCCGCTCTGATGACACTCTGGCTGGAGATGGGGCGTTCGCGGTTCTCCTATCACCTACACAAGATGCGGTGCGGGTAGTCCACCAGGCACCGTGGTGGAATGCTACTCACACGGCTATTTTTGCTGCTGCCCTTATTTGCCTCATCGTAGCGGCTTTGCTCGGATACAGCCGAATCAGAGAGTTCTACCTGATGTATATCGTGCAAGAACGCCAGTTGCTCGCGGATGACCTGCACGACACGATAGCCCAGAGTTTTGCCGGAATCGGGTTTCAGTTGCGTGCAGTAGAGGAACAGCTATCCAGCAACGATACAGGTCGCCAGCAACTCGAACGTGCACAGACCATGCTGAGGGACGGTCATCAGGAGCTTCGGCAAAGCATCACTTCCTTGCGAGTTCAGATCGGCAGCGGTGCGGAGCTTGCTGCCGCATTAGAGAGAAGCGCATTGCGATTGGTGAAGGGTGGAAATCTCAATGTACTGTGTTCTTGTGATGGGAGCATCAGAAAACTTCCGCCGCGCGTAGCTGATTGCTTCTTTCGAGTGGCACAGGAAGCTATCGCAAACGCAATACAACATGGAAGAGCGTCAACCTTGGAAATCACCCTGTCTGTTCGACCCAGACACATCAGCCTCAAGGTAAACGACGATGGAATTGGGCTGTGCGGAAAAGTGACAGATTCTGCAGGTGGTCTATCTGGCATGCGTCGTCGGGCGGAAGCGATTGGGGCACGATTCACAATCGACACAAGTCCGAACGGCACGACGGTTCTGCTTGAAAGTGTCTTGTTGCCCCACGCTTATTCCGTGGCTCGCGCATTCCGAACCAGATGGACCTCTCGAAACGGGTCAATAGTATGAGCGAGTCATCGAAGATTCGACTGGTCATTGTCGACGATCACCCGATTGTTCTAGAGGGGCTGCGCAATATGGCTATGTATGCGCCGGGTATCGAACTTGTAGGTGTTTATTCTTCTGGAGAAGCGTTTTTGACGGCACTCCGCAAGAAAGCCGTAGACGTGGTGCTTGTCGATCTTCGAATGCGGTCAATGAATGGAATCGAGTTACTCAAGCGTCTGCATACTCTTTGTCCCCATGCCCGAGGCCTCGTTCTATCCAGCTATGAGATGGAAGAAGAAATATTCCAGGCTGTGTCGGCGGGTGCAGTTGGATATATGGGGAAGGACGCGTTGCCGAGCGATATTCTGAAAGGAATTGTGACCGTAGCCTCGGGAGGACAGGTGTTTCCAGACTATCTCCGCGCGAGCATTGAGCGAAGACGCCTAAAAAAGAGTCTTACACCTCGCGAGCGAGAGGTTCTGGAACTGGTCGCAAAGGGTTTGACCAATAAGGAAATTGCCAAGATCCTGGGCGTAAGTCAATTCACCGTTCGTAACCAGTTGCGTAGCCTGTCTACAAAACTAGAAGCATCGGATCGCACCGAAGTTGCGCGTGTTGCCATTGAGCAGGGAATAATCCTTGTCTAGCTTATCTTTTGGGATAGTTGATTGCTCCACACAGCATGCTCAAACCTCGGATGTCCTATTTCAAGCACTTCACGACGGATTCTTGAATTCCGATCGATAGAGAGGGAAGTAGTTCTTCGCGGATTGCGGGTGCCACTTGGTCTCTAAGATCTGGTTACGCAGGACCTCCGTTGTCCTTAAGTGGAGATGAACGTTGTCAAGACTGATCATTGACCAATCAGCCGATGTCTATCATCATCATCCACTTATCCTTGGACGCTCGCCAGCAACAAATGCGATCAATATCTTCGCGTCGAGTGCGCGGATGTGCATAGTGCAGATGAACTATGTCGCATTGACAATGCCACTTGAAGCTATTTAATGTTCTCCCGCTGACCACGTCACACATTCTTAGTCATGAGTGATAGGCAGGACGTTCTTTGCACTTGCCTGCATTCTTTCGAGAATCCTCGTCATTTATAAGTTATGCGACGACGGCTTCAGTTCCCAAGGCAGGCATCCTCATTCACAGTACGGCGAGCAGAAAGAAGAACGATACGGCCATAGTGGAAGAGGGTGCAAGCGTTCGAAAACATTGGTAGCACCAAAAGCGGCTCGAGTAACAGCGTAGAAATGCACGAACAGCGGTAGGATTCGTCGGACTTGTGTAGCTGTAAGTCTCACAGAATTAGAAGTTGAAGCGACTGTCGCAACTTACGCCGACTGAAGATAGCACGGCCGCTGCGACGATCAAGGTTTGTTTTGGAGGCAATCATGAAGCTGCGGATGGTTTCGTCGCTAGGAATTCTATCGTTGTATGCCGGTATAGCTGCCGGACAAGCGACCAATTCAGCCGACGTGACGGGCACGGTTACAGATGCCACGGGCGCCGTAGTTCCAGGCGTGACCGTGACGGTACGGGACGTCGATAAAGGCGTGGAACACGTCTACACCACGAATCAGTCGGGCCTTTACGATACGGGGCCGATCGTTCCGGACGACCACTATGTGGTGACGTTCACCAAGGTCGGATTTGGGACGCTGCAGCGCGGACCGATGGTGCTGCCTGTCGGCCGGATCGGCATGGATGAAAAGCTGGGTGTTGCGCAGACGACGCAGCAGGTGGAGGTGAACGACGAGGCCCCGTTGATGCAAACGGCGAGTGCGGAGCTTTCGACCGAGCTGCCTCAGGAGACGTTGCAGGAACTGCCGCAGACGGGATCGCCGGACTGGCAGCAGAACATTATTCTGCTGCCCGGCACACAGGGCAACTCTGGGAATGCGCCAAACCCGGGCATGGGCGGAGTATCGGCCAATGGGAGCATGCCGTATTCGAGCTCACTGCTGGACGGCGGTATGGAGAATTCGCCGCAGGCCGACAATGTCATCATTATCCCCGTGTTCGATGCGATCGCCGAGGTGAAGATCAGTGATTCGCTGTTTTCGGCGCAGTATCCCACCGGCGGCATCATGTACAACCAGATCACCAAGGGCGGCACCAACAAGATCCACGGCATGGCGACGGAGTATCTGAGGAATACCGTATTCAACGCATTCAGCTATGCCTTCCCGTCGGCCACCAAGCCGTTTAAACCTATTACTCATTTCAACGACTTCGGGTTTAATCTGGGCGGCCCAGTCATCAAGAACCGGGTCTTCCTGTTCTTCGACTGGGACCACGCCATCAGCCATGGAACGGGCGCGCCGGCATTCATCTCTGTGCCGACCAATGCGATGCGCAGTGGTGACTTCACGGGTCAAGCGACGATCTATGATCCGACCACACAGGTCGTCTCTGGTGGAGTTGTCACCCGCCAGTCGTTTGCGAGCGAGTACGGAAACGGCAACAAGATACCGCAAAACCTGATTAGCACCGTGGCACAGAACATCCAAAACTATTTCCCCGCCCCCTCGCCAGGACTGACGGGAATCGTAAATAACTATACCTATCAGCTGCCGTCCAGTTCGACGGTGCAGAAGTACTTTGGCCGGGCGGATGCGGACATCACGCAGAAGAACCGCATTACAGGCTCCGCAGCCGAAAGCCTGAATCACACTCTCTCCAATAGCCCGGTCTGCCCGATCAACTGCTTCGCGAATGCCACGTCGAACGTGACCGCCCAGCTCTCCGATTACTGGACTTTCAGCCCGACGTTGCTCAACGAGGCGCGGTTTGGGTTTTACGCGGAGTACGACAGCCAGGTGTACAGCACCTTTGGCCAGGGATATCCTGCCAAGCTTGGACTTCAGTACGCGAAGGCCGATGCATTTCCCACGATCAGCATCTCGAATTTCTATGGCTTCGGTCCGGGCGTGTATTTCATCGACAAGGAGAACCTGTTCGACATCTCGGATTCGGTCACGCTGATCCGTGGGCGGCATTCGATCCATGTCGGAGCTCAGTTCGTTCCCGAGCGCGTGGACGCCAATCCCTATAGCGGCACGAGCTCGGCCAGCCTTGGATTCACGGGGGGATACACGGCATCCAGCAACGGCACATCTTCGACGACGGGTTCGTCGTACGCCGATTTTCTGCTGGGCGAGGCGCATAGCTGGTCGGCGAACGTTTACCCGGAATATGGTGGCAGGCTGAAGAGCGGATCCGGGTTCGTCCAGGACGACTGGAAGTTTACTCCCAAGCTCACACTGAACCTCGGTCTGCGCTACGAGGCACGGACCGGCTGGTCCGAGGTCCATAACAACATGCGCCTGTTTGACCCAACCCTCGCGAACCCTGCCACCGGCACTCTTGGCGCGATGTGGTATGCGAGCACGCATACCAATGGCAGAACTGCCGCCGAGGCTCCGCGATCCAACAATTGGTATCCACGGGTCGGCTTCGCCTACCAACTGTATCCGGCGACTACGGTGCGCGGCGGCTTTGGAATCTATGCTTACCAATGGAACGCGAACTGGGACAATCCCGGGATCGGGCAAGCCGGCGGCTCCAACGGCAATGAAACAGATGCCACGAACAACGTGTCGCCAGTAGTCACGCTGAACGATACGGGCAATACTAATTTCCAGGGAGCGAAAGGCTCTGCGATCAATGCTCGTTACCAGAGCGCTCCGACTGCACCGGATGCTTATAACGGGCAAGGCGTAGGGTACCAGCAATACCATTCCGCCATTCCGTTGGTAAAGGAGTGGAACCTTGACCTCCAGCAGCAGATCGCAACGAGCATGGTGTTCGAGCTGGCGTACGTGGGAAGCCACGGAAGCAGTCTTCCCTTCGTCATCGATATCAACCAGGTGCCGGAAAATCTGCTAAGTCCGACCGATTCTCCCGGCTCTCGTTCCTATCCTCAGTATCAGGGCATCACTGGCTTTACGCCACAGGCCGTTTCCAACTACAGCGCCATGGAGGCGACCATCGCACGGCGCATGAGCCATGGGCTGGAGTTCAACGCCAACTACACCTGGTCGCATTTCCTTGACACCCAGGATTCATCCGGATGGAACTCGTTGCAGGGGACGCAGGCTTACCAGAGATCCTTTGACCCGGCTGCGAATTATGGTCCGTCGAATTTCGATGTACGCAATGCGTTCAAGGCGCAGGCCGTCTATCAACTGCCTTTTGGGAAAAACCACATATGGTTCAACAAGGGCGAGGCACTCAATGAAGCAATCGGCGGCTGGACGGCCTCGGCGACCTTTATCAGCCAGGGGGGGCATCCATTTACTCCTACGATGTCGGTCAATAACAGCTACGCACAGGCAGGAAGCTGGTATCCAAATCAAGTGGCGAGTCCCATCCTTGCCAATCGGGGCATTAATGGATGGTTCAATACTGCGGCGTTTGTCGCTCCTACTGCTGGAACATTCGGCAACATGAGAAGGAACAGCGTTTACGGGCCGGGGCTGAACGAGATGAACGCGTCGGTACATAAACGTCTCCCGATTCACGAGAACGTCGGGTTCGACTTTAGCGCGAATGCGACGAACGTGTTGAATCATCCGTCGTTCGGACAGCCGGACTCGACGATCGGGCCGGGCCATACGGCCACGATCCGTTCGCTGACGGTTGGCGGCCGCACGATGGAGTTTGTCGGCAAGATCATCTTCTAGGGTCTAAAGCGAATAGCATCTGTTTGCAGCAGGCCGGGGCGGGATGTCAACCGCCCGGCCACGCACGATATCAGCATTTCTTCATCAGCAGTAAATATGACTCTGGTGTTCCACCGCCTGTGGACTTCATCTGGTGCCCGTCCACCCAACTCCCCGCCCGTGCGGGCAACTGGGCCTTCCGTTGTCGGGAGACTCTTGAGGTAAGCGCGTCGCAAATGCTCCCACAGAAGACTGTGATACCGGCATACCTGATAACGAAAAATAGGATAGGTGAATGAAGACGAGAAACAATCCGCTACGTGTCCTGGCATTAAGGCTAATTCTGATCGGCGCCACCTTAGCGATCGTAGTATCAGCAGTAGCCGCTCCGCCCCGGCCCAAGGGTCCGTGTGACGTTTATGCTGCCGCCGGCGATCCTTGTGTGGCCGCTCATAGCACAACGCGTGCAATGTACGCCGCTTATAGCGGCCCGCTCTATCAGGTTCTGCGGCAATCTGACAACAAAACGCTGGACATCGGCGTTGTGCCGCCCAGTGGGGCCGATCCGGGTGGCTATGCCAATGCGTCCGCGCAAGATGCGTTCTGTGCCAATACGTACTGCTGGATCACGACCGTCTACGACCAGTCTGGTAAGGGCAACAATTTGACTCAGGCGCCGCGTGGCGCATTCAGTGGCCCGGCCATGGGAGGCTTTAACAATGTGCCTGTGGCGGACATGGCGCCGATCTCGATCATGGGCCATAAAGTGTACGGCATTTTCATCGAGCCGGGCATGGGCCTCCGCGAAGACGACCCGAAGGGCGTTGCCGTAGACGACCAGGCGGAGGGAGAGTTTTGGGTCGTCAGCGGCAAGCATTACAACGGCGGTTGCTGCTTCGACTACGGCAACGCCGAGACCGATAGCCATGACGATGATGCGGGCACCATGGAGACAACCTATTTCGGTACAGCCACCCCGTGGTATCACGGGCCGCCACCAGGCCCATGGGTCATGACGGACCAGGAAAACAACCTGGTGGGTTGCGTCACCACGGACGGGACGAAGCTCTGCTCGCAGTTGCCCAGCATGACTTCCCGATTTGTGACCGCGATGGCCAAGGGCGAACCGCACCACTGGACGACATTAGGAGGGGACTCGCAGCAAGGTGCGCTGGCTGTGATGTTCGATGGACCGCGTGTGAACTCCGTCTATGATCCGATGCGCAAGCAGGGAGCGATCCTGCTGGGCAACGGAGGTGACAACAGCAATGGCTCGCAGGGCACTTTTTACGAGGGAGCGGTGACCGCGGCCAATACCTTCCCCACCGACGCCACGGACCAGCTGGTGCAGACCAATGTGGTGGATGCGAAGTATGCCGTGCAGGCGGTAAGTCTGGCGCCCGCCTCCGTCACTGCCACTGCGCCTGGACTGCAGACCTTCACTCCGGGCTCCTCGCAGCTAACCACGGTGAGCTTCGCGAACAACAGCAGTGAGCCGGCGACGGGCGTCCATCTCGACCTCACCGCTCCGAGGGGCTGGACAACAGTTGCATCCGGCAGCAGTATATTCTCTGGGCCGGTTGCCCCGGGTGCCAGCGTGAGTGCGACGTTCAAGGTTACGTCGAGCCAGTCTGCCTTCAACGGTGATATCGTGGCCGACGCATCGTGGACTAGCGCCATAGGCACGCATTCCGAGTCAATGGCGGAGAAAGTCCGAAATGCTATCCCGGTCAAGATCAATGAGTTCAGCTCACACACGACCCAGCCGTTCATCGAGCTGTATAACGACAGCTCTGATGCGGTGGATATCTCCAACTGGACGGTGACTGAGCATCCCACGCAGCAGGCCATCTTTTCGGCGGTAAGAATTCCTGCCGGCGCCAAGCTAGCGCCTCATGGCTTTTACCTGCTTGGTCTCTCAAACTCTGGTCTTTCCGTCACTGCGCGCACGGGTGATAAGACCCTTTACGTGCGCAGCACCACCGGCATGAACGTCGGCGATACGGTGAGCGTCGACACGGGCGCAGGCACAGAAACGCACAAGATCGCCGGCGTCGGCACCGCAGCCACCGCCGCGACTACCCTGTGGGAGCCGCTGCCGGACGGCCCAGTGATCACGGTTCCCCCCGGTTCGACCAGCATCCCTGTCACCAGCGCCGCGGGCTTTGAGGTCGGGCAGAAGATCGCGGTTGGTTATGGTGCAACCTACCCCGCAGTCTCGCGCAGCACTGAGCGCTATGAGATCGCGACCGTAACCAAGGTGGGCAAACCTGGCACCCAAGCGCTTCTTGGAGCCGATGCACCCGTAGGCGCCACTAACATCAAGGTCACGTCTGTGGTCAACATCTCGGTCGGCGATAAGATCCGGCTGGATATCGACAGCGTGGGCCACGGCATCGAGACCGTGACCGTCAAGAGCGTGGGCACGCAGGCCGTCCGTATGGGCCTGGTTGCTGATGCGGTTGCCGGCGCGACCAGCGTCCAGGTGCGGGCAGGCGGCTTCGGCGGTGGTGGCAATAGCGTCATGGCCGGCGATCGGATCATCATCGGCACCCCGGCGACCTGGCAGACCGTGACTGTCTCTGCGGTCAATGGATCAGCACCTGGCGGTATGACCCTCACCTTCTCTCCCGGCCTCAAGGCGGCGCACTCGGCTGGTGAGAACATCATGAATCCGGGCACTGGCCTCGAGTTAACCTCTCCACTCAGGTTTCACCACTCCGCAAATCTTCCCTTCAGTGACCGGGGCACCGGCATCAGCTTCGAGCCAGCGACCGCCTTCGCCCACTCGAGCAACGAACCCATCCAGGCTTTGGGCACCGGTATTACGCTGGACAGCCCGGTCACGAGGGACCACGCGATCGACTCGGTGGTGCATGATGCCGCTGTGACGACCGTTGGATATCAGGGCTCACCCACCCCGAACCAGTGGTTTGGCGGTCCGGCCCTCTCGCCTGCTGCCGGCAACATCCTACTGCGGGATGCGGCGGGTTTGGTGGTCGACAGCCTCAACTACGGCCTCGTCGTCGATCCTTGGGCGGCCGAAGGCTATCAGGGCGGCGGCGGTTCTGGTGAGAGCGGCTGCCGCGCGCCGGCCATAGGCTCTGCGGGCGGCGGATTCGGACGTGCTGCCATGCCGGTCAGCGAGCCTGCCCGAAGTGCGGGTCGCTATCCAGACGGCTCGGACACGGACTCGAACTGCAAGGACTTCCGCGTTCCATCAGCGGCAACACTGACCGCGGCTTCGGCAGCGGGTGCGACCAACATCAAGGTGGCTAGCGTGGAGGGCTTCAGCGTGGGCCAAACGGTCTTGATCGATTCCGACGTGAACATGGAGACGGCGACGATCGCCTCAGTCGGTACGCCTGGCGCCAGCTCGACGAATGCAGCTGTGGCCGCTGGCGCGACCTCCATTCCGGTAGCGAGCGCCTTTGGCTTCCGCCCTGGCCAGACCATCACGATCGGGGATGGAGTCGAGCAGGAGACGGCAGTGATCGCAGTGGGGGGACGCAGAGGAGCTCCGACTGTCATCACCGAGTCGCCGCTGAAGTTCGCGCACGCAGCAGGAGCGCAGGTGGCCGGCACTGGCATCACGCTCACCACAGGATTATCGCGCGCTCACGCCATCGGAGCACAGATCGCCGACAATCTCCCAACGCCAGGTGCTCCCAATAAATACTAGGGACACAGAGAAGCTCGATAAAACGGGTTGGTGCAGGGTCTGAGATTTGTATATCTCAGACCCTGCCGCTATCTGCGAAGTTTGCAGCAGCGCACGCAGGTTAATCTCAATACCTCGGGGATCGGCGCCCAGTCCCTCTTCGGCTGCTCGCTGGCGTAGAAATCATATTCTCGAACGAGCGATATCCTGTCTGCTCGCGGTGCGCGGACGTTGACCATCGCCCCGTTCATCTTGTTGTGCAGCGGATACCGCAGGAGGGTGACATCGCCGTTTGTCCACAATGCAAGAACCATCACAAGCGATTTATTACCCGGTCTCGACCTGAGGCCGAAGGTCAATAGCGTGCAGTCGCTGGATGGCACCAGGACGAAAGAGCGCTCCCCCATGGCCGTACCATTGCGATAACTTCGCATCGCTATTTGATTGTGGCTGCACGCCGTGCAGTGATCCATGCGAGGCGGACGTGCGCAACCGGAAGCCAGGGGAACGTCCTTCGGCTCCGAGTTACGAGGAAGAATCTTTGCTACAATTCAATCACGGGGTATGGACAGATGCTCTGGGTCGCGTTCGCCTGTTGCGACGGCATTGATAGCAAAGTTTCATGCTGTCCATGCTGTCCATTACTCGCAGAATTCAATTAGATTCTGTGGAAATGATAGAAACGGGCGAAACATTGGCCAGCAGGAAAAGACAGTAGATTGTTGCACTTGCTTGTAAGTAGTTGAAAAGCAAGTGGGGACGTAGCTCAGTTGGTTAGAGCGCTGCCCTCGCACCATTTCCCCTCCTTCTCAATCACATAGCTCATTTACTGTCTACCTTACTGTCCAGTCTTGCTCGAGTCCGGATTCTGCGGTACTTGTCTGAAACCGTTTCACGAGGTTTCTGGCATGGCCAAGGCAAAGCAGTATGCGGAGCGCGTTAACGTCATCAAAAAGGGTGAAAGTGAACGGCAGGTGGCCGTTTGCCCCTGTAGTCGAGCGTAACGGCAAGATCGTACGCGACCACGTCCTGGTTAAGGGTCGCGACGAACACCATCCTGAAGGTCGCTACTACCTCGAATGGTATGAGGACGGAAGGCGCCATCGCGAGCCGGTCGCCGCCTTCGATCTGGTCCTCGCCGCCGCCCGCGCGAAGTCCATCCAACTGAAGGCCCGAAGGGCTGGCATTCTGCCTTCCGCCAAGCCGCCCGCAGTTCCCTCAACTGCGCGTATCACTATGGCCGCTGCCATCGACAAGTATCTCGATTACATAAAGGTGCAGCGCAGTCTGCGAACCTATCGCACCTATCGCCCCACCCTGGATGTCTTGCTCCGAAACTCCTACACGAAGACCTACGTGGACGAGGTGACCCGCGACGACATCCTCAAGTTCATGGGCGACTGTTTCGATCGTGGACTGGGCGCTCGCACCGTGTATGACAAGCTTGTGGTCGTGTTGCAACTCTTCAAGCGCAATGGACAAACAGAGTTGGTCGAATCGAACGACTGGCCGGAGTATGTCGACACCATCCGTCCGATCTACGAGCCGGAAGAGATCGGGACGATGCTCCGGCACGCCGAACCCGACGAGGAGATGCTCATCAAGTTTTGCCTGGCCTCCGGTTTTCGCGACCGCGAGATCCGGCATGTTGTGTGGCGCGACATCGACTTCCGCAATTGCGTGGTGAGGGTCACCGCAAAACCGCTTTGGAAGTTCAAACCCAAGAACTATGAAGAACGAGCGGTGCCTCTGCCCCGAGCGATGATCGAGCAGTTGGAGCGGTGGAGGGCCAACCGAAATGCGGTTCCCTCCGAGCTGGTTTTCCCAAACACAAAAGGAAAGCCGAACAGCCTGCACATCGAGATCGTCAAGGATGTCGCTTATCGAGCCAAACTCAACTGCGGGCAATGTGTAACCAAGCATGGCAACCAGTGCGTGGACGGTCCGCATTGCCAGCACTTCTTCCTGCATAAATTCCGCCACACCTTTGCCACGGAGCATCTGCGCCACGGCGTAGACATCCGCACACTGCAGAGTTGGATGGGGCATCGCGACATTCAATCCACCATGGTCTATCTCAAAGGAATTCACTCCAAAGATGCGTTGGCGAAGGTGAACGCAGGCTCGTTGGCCGCCTACGTAGCTTAGGTTCCAAGTACCGCGCAGCGCGATCCTGTTTTCCTGGCTTCGCCGTGTAAGGCCGGGAAAGAGAAGCTCTGTTTCCAAAGCCTATTTGACCGAATTCTTCATCGATTCGATCATGCCCACGAGTTGGAGTCGAACCTGCCAAACTATGCGCTCGATTCTCGCGAGCGCATCTCGGGAAGGAAGGAGATGCCGTGAAACTAGTCGAAGTCATAAAAGAGAAACAAGAGGCACTGAGAGTACGTGATCTGGCCCAGCTCTTGGGGGTCTCTCCACAGCAAATCTACAAGATGGCCGCCAGAGGCGAGATTCCCTCGTTCAGGGTAGCCAATGCTGTTCGCTTTGATCCTCACGATATTGCTGTCTGGTTGGGGGAGAAATATCCCTCGCGGGGCGTGGAATTGCAATTCCCCGTCGCGAAGAGAGCATAAGCTCGAAGCCCCGATACGGGTGATGGTAGATTCGATTCTGCAACTTCCCGGCGGATATCCAACGGATTTGACCGAGTTTTGGAATCGCCTCATGCTGTCTCCGCGCTCGACGGAGGTCCGCATGGGAGCAGGGTCGAAGGATTTCACCATTGCGTTTCTGCTTACGGCTCTTGATGTTCTGGTTGTTAGGAGCAACGGCGCCGTGGTCTGGCAAGTCTGGGGAGGCATCCCGTGGGTCAGGTTCTGTCTGCTCCTACTCGCTGGCGTAGGCTCGTTCACCCTCTCCGATGCCTGGGCTTATGCGTTTCGCCAGTCACAACGATTTGCGACAGGCGTCTGTACGAGTCCCACGAGCGAACCAAACATATTGGGCGGAGCGGCGGAGGGTGCCGATGTTTGACTCGCTCACAGATCTCTCCAACAAACTGGCAGCTACGGGCTACTTCATCGACCCGGTAATGGTCCAGGTCGTCTACCTGGCCGCGAAGCTCCAGAAGCCGGTTCTGCTCGAAGGGCCCGCCGGCAGCGGCAAGACTCAGTTAGCAGTCTCGGTCGCCGCGGCTGCGAACACACACGTCGAACGGCTCCAGTGTTACCGGGGCGTGACGGAGGACAAGCCATTGGACGCTTCGACGAAGGCCTTCAGCGGCTCTACATGGAGTTCTCAAAGAGCCGGCACGACAGTTGGCAGGCGGTACAGATAAGCCTTAAGGGCCGAGATTTCTTCCGTCCCGGTCCTCTGATGCGGGCGCTCGAATGCGACCGGCCGTGCGTGCTGCTAATCGACGAACTCGATAAGGTTGACGACGGTTTTGAAGCAATGCTGTTGGAAATTCTCTCCGCCTGGCAGCTCTCGATTCCCGAGTTCGGCACAGTCAGCGCAAGGAGCATTCCCTTCGTCGTGCTGACCAGCAACGAAGAACGAAGGCTGGGTGACCCCATCCGGAGACGTAGCCTTTACGTGCGTGTGGAGCATCCGACTCCGGAGCGCGAGGCGGAGATCATCGCCAGCCGCACGCCAAGAGCTGACGAGAAGTTCCATCGGGAGATGGCGGGAATTGCACTCTCGTTTCGCAACTACTCGCTGGAAAAGCCGCCTTCGGTCTCCGAGATGATCGACTTCGCCAATGCTCTGCAGTTGCTCGGAACGGATCATGTCACCGAGGAGCATCGCGACGTTCTCCTGCCTTTTTTGGCGAAGACCGAGAAGGACCGGCGCCATCTCCTGCTGCGTGAGGGTTTCAAGAGTCTGCTCGACGACGGAACAAGGTTTGCGCATAGCCTCGCGCTACGCGGAGGGCCAGCATTATGAAACGCTGCACACTGGTCTTCCTGCTTTTGTTTCCCCGGTTGGCTTGTGGGCAGCCGGACGACGCCGCAGCGCCGCGCTTCGTCCGCCAATACGCGGCGCACTACCGCGTGCCGCCTGAGTTGATCGCTGCATTGATCGACGTTGAATCGCGATGGAACCCTCGAGCGGTATCGAGCAAAGGGGCGATGGGGCTGATGCAATTGATGCCGGCGACGGCGCGACGATACGGCGCCTTCGCCCCCGTTCGATGTGGAACAGAACATCGCGGCCGGCACCCGTTACGTCACGGCGTTGATGTGGGAGTTTCACGGGGACCTGCGCCTAGTCGCCGCAGCCTATTACGCCGGCGACCGAAACATCGCCCGGAAGCAATTGGACTATCGCAATCCGGACGTCGTGGCGTACCTGCAGGCGGTCCGAAGGCAGTACATGCTTCGCAAGTATCCGGCCGCAAGGCCGACGAGGAGGTCAACACCATGAAACTTCGCTGGGTCATTCCTGTCGCGTTCCTTGTCCCCCTACGTCTCAGCGCGAGCGACGCACCCGTTGGGCCGCGCGTCGCTACGATCACGATCAACCCGAAGGAGGTAACCATCCTCCATCTGAGGCCGGAGTTTGAGTCGACGATCCGCATGCCAGAGGAGATCACATCCGTCATCCTGGGCAGTCCGGGAGAGTTCAAGGCCGAACACAACGAGGGCGAGCCGGAGTATGTCTACGTCAAGCCCATTACGAAAGAGGCAGCACAGTCGAACCTACTCATCGCAACGAAATCGGGTCAGCATGTGACGCTGGAGCTGGTGAGCGACGGAGCGGCTCTCTCAAACCAGTCGCAGCCGGTGGACTTCCTGATCGAGTACCTGGCTGCGCGGAGTTTCCTCATCTTCGCTGATTCCGGCGCCGTGACCGCGCCAAGGGCGCCCGCGGAGGAAACTGAGCATGGGAAGAGCGGAGGAGGCGCTGGCACTGCCTCGGCGCCACTTTCGAGCCTTGACGAGGAGTTCAGACAGCAGGAAAACCTGAATGCTCCCACGTGGACAAAATGGGAGGACCAGCAGATCGAGACATCGATTGGCGACATACGACAGTGGAGCAACGAGAGCATGATCTCCTACTCCCTCCTGAACAGCTCAAGTCAGCCTGTCGAGATCGTTCCGCCGCAGATCCAGATCACAGGACGGAAGGCAACGAAGAAGACGAAGGAAGGTAAGGGCATCATCTCGGACCAACTAGAGATCCGGGACTACAGGTTGAGCACGACGCGCCTTGAGCCGGGAGAACGGGCAGACGGCGTGGTTGTCTTCGACCGACCGAACTTCAAGGAGTCGACGGAAAAACTATTTCTGCAGATTGCCCAGGCCGATCAGGTGGATCGTCCGATCCTGATCCACCTGCCATTTACTCCACCCATTTCCGGCAATGGCAAGTAGAAGGGAGCCCAGTGATGATGAGCGTGAATAACAGCAATAGGAACGGAAGCGCAGGCTCGCCTAGTCAGGTTGTGGAACATGTTGAGCGGGTGGCCTCCCAAGCCCCGACCACTCAATCAGCCGCCCCCGATGGTAGCGGAGAACCGGCGCCGAGGTTTGCAACGCGAACTGACTTTGTTGCAGCGGACGGAATCGGAAAAAGCAAACTCATCCTGCTCGGCGGTGGCCTGGCGGTTGCGGTCCTCTTCTTCGTTTTCACAGCGGTTGTCAGCAAATCGCCGAAGAAGCAGGCATTGGTCAAGCCGAATGAGCAGGCCAAGAATGAGCAGTCGAAGCCGCCCCAAGGCAGTGTGACTCCGGTTATGGATACTGTTCGCACGCTGGCACCGGAGAATACCAATGGGCAGCTTGGACCGGTGGATATTCGGCGCACACGCTCTTTGGATACCAGCGGGACCACGAAATCAGTTGCGGGTAAACCTGTCGTTGCCAGCTCGTTGGGCAACGTGCCTTCCTTCGCGGACACGCAGCAGAAGTGGGAGGATCCGGCGCCCTACAACAGCGGGACTCCTGCAGCACAAACGCCGCAAACGCAGCAGAATTCCTTGAAAGAACCCTCTCTCATCTTCGTGCGAAGTGTGACCCAAGGCCAACCGGCGAATGAGCCCAAAGTCAATACCGGTGACGATGGCGCTCCGAGATTGGAGTTGACGCCGGGAACGCGCATTCAGGCGAAACTTGAGACGCAGATATCGAGCGCAGTACAGGCTCCTGTTGTGGCGGTTGTTGAATATACCTACGCGATTGGGGACAGAATGATCGTACCGGCCGGCGCCCACGTCTATGGTCAACTCCAGCAGGCAGACCGAAACGGGCTCATCAGCGTCAAGTTCGACGAGATTGAACTTCTCGATGGCGCAAGGGAGAAGATCGACGCAATAGGCACAGGGCTCGACCTCGGGCCAATCAAAGGCACTGTAGAGGGAAAGAACAGGGGCAAGACCTTCCTTGTGCGGGCAGCCTCGGGACTCGGATCAGTGTTGGCGGAAGTGGCGGGAAACAACACCAGTGCCGCGTTCTCCGAAGATGACATGCTGCGCGAGCGTCTGGCTGAGAATATCGGCACCGCAGGCGACTCCGAGGTAATGGGCCTCAATGCCAATAGCCGCGTGGTCGTTTCCGTCCCGGCCGACACGAAGATCTATATCGTGTTTACGAAACGCGAAACGAGTCCTTCCGAGCTTCACAAGGTGGCGCCTACCGCTCAGTAGGTTGCGGCGCACGATAACTGCTTCTTCTCATCGCCCTGGTCTCTGTGCCAGGGCGGTTCTGTGCTAGGCGATCTTATAGCCCGGCGCTGGTGTACCCGAGTTGAAGCGTCCCTGCCAGTCCGTATTCCAGTCCTGCTGACGCCGCACGGTATATTCCCCGATGTTGCAATCGCGAGTGGAGCAAATATCGGTTCGTATGACCCAGCGTGTGTATGGGCAATCTCCGCTCCCGATATCCCACAGTGGGCCAGGGCAAAGATCGCTCCCGTTGACTCAATTCACATATGAGCAAGGAACGATTCGGAAGACTCAGTGTGGAATTGAGCCATCTTCGATCCCGATTGCTCAGTCTCGAACTGAATCAAGATCATCCCCGCTGTCCCAGAGTGCGGACGGGCAAAAATCGCTCCCGTTGCCCCATCATGGGGATGAGCCATCAACTAGTCCGGCGGCAACGACTATGAAGGGATGAGGCTCAGTTTCCCGCAGCGTCTGCAGACGTAGGTGTGTTCCCAGTTCCATTGGAGCCGAGGATAGACCTCGCGATTGTAGCGGGCAATGCCGCGAAGGCTGAAAACCATCCCCACGAGAGATGCTGCGCCGAGGAACAGGAAGACGGCGACGGCACTTGGCCGAAGCGCGCTCGTAGCCGGGTGTTCGTAGATAGAACTGACACCTATGACCGTCCACACAAAGAAAATAATGATCGCGGGGCCCCATACCAAAAAAGGTCGGAGATAACCCCGGGGATGGGGTGGTGCAACCGCCTGCGCGGAGAACGATTGGGTAGTCCCCGAATGGAACATTGTGGAGTAAGTGTGTGTGCCCTGTTGATAGAGGACGGGCGCAGCCACGATATTCGCGGTTCCGCATTGGTCGCATTGATACGGACTGAATTGCGATACGGATGCCATTCCGTTGTCCCTGACCTGGCGACACCTTACGACACCGGGCTCTCCGATGAAAATTTTAGCTCGATTGGTCCGTTTCGGGCCAACGCGTTTGCCAAGCTGAAACCAAGCGATCTTTCTTCTGGCCACCGAACCTACACGTACGATTGGAGATAGCGCGATTTCCCAATCCCGCCCACATCGCGTCATTTGACCGAGTCTTGGTTCCGACCGATTCTCTCCCTCGACACGGATGCCCAGAGCAAC
>Ga0207416_1002231_pt1 | contig 21970 bp, 16 predicted proteins | sample PaiPotPPM11metaG_FD_184107 | JGI IMG/M metagenome (GOLD analysis project Ga0207416, IMG submission 184107) | Iron sulfur acid spring bacterial and archeal communities from Banff, Canada, to study Microbial Dark Matter (Phase II) - Paint Pots PPM... ...
CACGTGGTCGCCGTTCCGGCGGAGTAGAACTGGACGTTGCTGCTGCCGTCAAACGTCGCGCAGTAATTTCCGCTGACGCCGGCCACTCCGTTGAGCGTGTAGAGCTTCGGCGTCGTTTGGTATTGCGAGAGGACGTAGCCGACGTACCCCTTGTTCAAGGCGACGTGCCCCGAATTGAACGCGCTGTTGTACCACCAGTCCATTGGGAATCCCCAATCCCCGCCATTTTTGGGCGCGAGAATACGCGCCAGGACGTTGTTGCCGGCCAGCTGCGTGGAGACGGCGAGCTTACTGTATGTTGGATCGTTAAGGAACGCGCTGAGCAAGTTTTCATATTGACCGGTCGCAAAGCCGATGGTCGTGCTTCCCTGCGTAAGTTGCAACGGCAGCCCCACTTTGTCGACTTGCGTCACGTCGGTGACGCCGTGAGGAAGCGTGTATTCGACATAGTCCCACGGCGTGGAGACATATCCCGAGGCATTCCAATCGAGGGTGGGGGCGGAGTTACCCACCTCGCTGCCTTTCTGCACGCCGGTGAATATCAGCGGGTTGGCCACGCCACCGCCCGGAGGCGGCGTCGCGTAGGCGATGTAGAAACCTGCGCTTTGGAGGGCATTGGTCGGCGGCGGAAGTTCGAACGTCAGTCCGTTCCCCTGATGGGTGCTTCCGGGGAAGCACTCGAGGGGGAACGGCGGGGCGGTCGCTCCGACGGTGAAGTTCGTAAGCGTTCCGTTGGCCGCCAGGTATTGGGTTTGTAAGCTTTTTGGACCAGCCGTAGCCGGGGGCGGCGGGGGCGTCTGGGGCGGTGCGCCGGTCACGACATAGAGGTAAACGTGCGCGCCCGTGTTGGAATTGTCGGTGATCCAGACGGGCTGCGGCGAGCTGTTCGCGTTCGGCACCGGCGTGGCGTATGCAGAACAATATGCGGGAACCGACTGCTGCGGAAGTGCAGCAGAGTAGATCCCGCCGGACGAACTCGTCAGATATAAATTCTTATATGCCGAAATGCTGAGAAGACCGGAGCCGGGTTCCGTAGTCCAGCCCGGGTTGTTGAAATCGTAGTAGTATATCTCATTTCCGCCGGCCGCACTCGGAAACCCCAAGACGAAGACACCGCCAATGGCCGTCGGCGCGATTGCTGATGCCGTACCCGGGAGACGCGCAAAGCTCTTGTCCGAATAATTCTCGTACCAGATCGCTCCTGCGGAATTCACGATGTAAAAACCGCCCGGATAGATGATGCCGCTTCCGCCGGCGCCGGGTGTGAAACTAGTGGTATCCCAGTTCGCGGCCAGCGCAGTTCCGGAACCGCTCTGCTGCACCCATCCGGTACCGGAAGAGTAGTACCAAATCGCCCGATCGCTGCCGGAGCCGGCGTTGGTAAGAACGTAGATGCCGCCGGATGGATCGGCGGTGATGCTGTTGCTGGCGCCCCCGCCGAGCGACGTCCAGGTGCCGCCGGTATAGTGGTAGATGCCGCCTCCGGCATTCATTGCCCACAGCGAGCCGTCGGGCGCAGCGGCTATCGCCGAAGCCATACCGGAAATGTTCGTCCACACCCCGTTGACATATTGCCAGATGTACTTGTCGGGACCGCTCGGCTGGTCGGAGAGCGCCCAGAGCGATCCGTCGGGAGCCGCCGCGACGGCGGTCGCCGTTCCCGGAACCGGCGTCCAACCGAGGGTTGAGACCGGGATATTTGGGCGCACCGGTGACTTCATTGCGCTCGGCGGCAATATCTCGGTGTGCGCCATGGGCGCGGGCTTGATGGAGCCCGGCGAAACGGACTGCGGCGTCACTAAACCTGGAGAAGAGCCGCCCGGAGGCAAGGCAGAACCGCCGTTATGCGAACATGCAGTTGCAAAGGCAGCGACCATCAAACCATAATAGGCAAAGCCCAAAACGCGGGGCGCGTGCTTTCTAACGACAGCAATCATGGCCGGCTCCCTCAAGAAAAGCGCAGCTCCTCACCTTCTAAAAGGAGCAAATCTATTTGCGGTCTTTCTTTGGGCTTAAAAAAGGCCCTTCCCGTACGGTTTAGTTACGATTGAGATCAAAAACGCTTATGGAAGCGGCGAAGATTCGATCCTAGAAACGTCACACATGCCTCGACACCCTTCCTGACTAAATTTTTCAGATCGTGCGCTTCGTGGAAAGACAGCGCAAAAAAATAGAGAAGGCGCGCGCGCCAAGTCCGGCTGCACATGGTAGCTGTTCGCCTACGAGAGGAACGGCCGCTGGGCGTGCCGATACACAGGGCATGCAGGCGGCCGCGCGAGCCATTCTCACGTCGGCGTCATTCGCGATGCTCGCTGTGCTGTATGCTTGCGGCGGCGGGCAAACGGGTGTGACGCCGCCAGCCCCGGTTGTGCCCACATCAACGCCTCCCAGCACACCGACGCCGAGCCCAGAGCCCACGTCAACGGCCGCCGCCGTCTGGCCAACATTCCACCAGAACAGTCAACATACGGGCGCGAGTCCCGTATCCGAAAACGGCCGAGTCGTGGCGCTCGCCTGGAAGTACCAGACCGGAGGCGAAGTGGCGTCGTCACCCGCGGTCGGCGCGGGCGGCCTCGTCTATTTTGGGTCCAATGATGGCTATCTCTACTGCCTCAACGCCGACGGCACACTTCGATGGAGACTCAACCTCGGCTCAGGCGTCACGTCCGGCGTAACCTTGAACGTGCAGACCGGCATGATCTACGTCGCCGCCGGACCTACGGAATTCGGCATCACTGCGGGCGGTACGCTCGCATGGAGTTTTCCCACCCAGCGCGCGATCATCGCAACCGCAACGCTGAGCCCCGATAGCGCAACCTTATATGTGGCCTCGTTCGATCACAATCTGTATGCGCTCAACGCGGCGACGGGACAGAAGAAGTGGTCGTATACCACCAATGACGGCATGGACGCCACACCCACCGTTGCGGTGGACGGCACGATTTACGCGGGTTCGTATGACTACAATCTGTACTCGATCACCGATACCGGCGCATCTCCGAAAGTCAATTGGAAGTTCGACACGCTTTTTCTCGTGGAAAGCACGGCAGTCATCGACAGCTGCGGGAACATTCTCTCCACGAACGATCTCGGTCTCGTCTGGCCCGTCAGCCCGCTGATCGGCGGTTTGAATAACGTCCCGAACTTCATCTCTGTGGGAAGCCCGCTCTACGCCTCGATTGCGCTCTCCCCAGTCGTCACGCCAAACCCACCCGACGGGTCCTGCGCGAATCTGACCGGCATTACGGAATCCATCTTTGCGGCCGATGGCAACGGACAAGTGCACAAATATTCGTTCACGTCGTCGCCTGCCGGCCTGGATCTGCTCCTCAACCAACAGCAGCTACTGTTTAAGAGCAGGTTGCCGTTCTTCTCATCGCCGGCCGTCAGCGCCGACAACCTCGTCTTCATCGGCGGGCAAGACAAAACGTTCTATGAGTTCAACGGAACGAGCGGCCAACTGATGGCGGCAATTGCGATCGGCGGCGCAGTCGATTCATCGCCCGCGATCGGGTCCGACGGGACCGTCTACATCGGGGCGTCCGACGGGTATCTGTATGCGTTTCGCTAGCAGCGCGTTCGCGCTTCTCGTGATGCTCTGCGCATGCTCCGGAGGAGGAACCTCAGCTCCCGGCCTCCCGCAACCATTGAGTAGCCCGACAGCGGTGCCGGCGGCAGTTCCAACGGTATGGCCGATGTTCCACCAAAACGCGCAGCACACGGGATTGAGCCCTTTCTCTACTGCGGGCGACGCCGGGACACTAGTCTGGAAATTTCAGACGCAGAGTATTGTGGAAGCTTCACCGGTGATCGGCGCAGACGGAACGGTCTACGTCGGGAGCGCCGACAGCAATTTTTACGCCATCGACGCTGCAACGGGAACGACGAAGTGGTCGTACACGGGGAACTTCTTGTTCGAAGATGCTGCCGCAATTGGCCCCGACGGAACGATCTATACGAGCAACGATGATGGAAATCTCTACGCATTTAACGGCGCCGGAACGAAACTGTGGGCCTTCAAGACCAGCGCGGCCATCTTCGGCACGCCGACGGTTGGCCCCGACGGAACGATCTACATCGGGAATCGCGCCGGCGTGCTGTACGCGGTGACGCCGCAAGGCACCCTGAAATGGTCATACACCGTCGGTACCAACATCAATGACGCGGTAGCTATCGGACCCGACGGAACTCTGTACTTCGGGTCGCTCGACGCGAACGTGTATGCGCTCAGTTCCACCGGTTCGCTGAAGTGGACGTTTCCAACCGGCGGCCAAATCTTTTCCTTCCCAGCGGTTGGTCCGGACGGCACCATCTACATCGGTTCCGATGACGGCAACCTCTACGCTCTCACCCCTTCGGGGCAATTGAAATGGGCGCTTACCGCCAACGGAACCGTCAGCGGATCGCCGGCAATTGCGAATGGTGTCGTCTATTTTGGGTCTTCAAAGGGCTTCTTCTACGCGGTCGACGCGAGCTCGGGCACGTTGAAGTGGCAGTGGCCCACGACAGCGACGTCACCCGTCGACGCGTTCCTATCGTCACCGACGATTAGCGCCGACGGAAGCATCATCATCGGCACGTTCAACGTCAGCGCGGGCAAGCTGAACTGCGTCTATCGCTTCGCGCCGGGCGCTCAATCCCCAACCGTGTTCTACCAGATCGTCGGCCCCACATACTCGACCGCGGCCATCGGACGGGACGGCACGGTCTACATCGGTTCATACGACCACTATCTCTACGCAATCCACTGATAGCCGGGGAGGCCGGATAACGGCCGCGCTTTCTTAGCTACGTAGATCAAACGATGACATTCGAAACGCTTTTCAGGATCGCTTCGGGGAGCCGCTGGCAACTGAATGAACGCCCGCTCAGGCCCTTCCGGCGATGCTTGTCCTGAATCAGGCACCGGGCGCCACTACCACCAGCCAAAGTCGCAGCCAAAGCGAGCCTATATAGTCTGATGTATCTTTATATACAAGTGAAATGCCGATTCGCCATTGAGGAAAAGGCGCTCAGTGTCACGTTGTAACGTGCGTTATCGCGAAGTTCCACGCACTTCAAAACCGCTGAGGCCGGTGAAAGCCGGCTGGTAGGTTCGATTCCTACACTTTCCCGCCACTTCAGCTCTCGGGGGCTGCTTCCCATTTGGGCTTCATTTCTTTGCCCCATTTCTGCGGATCTTCGTTGTGCATCTGTTCCATTTGCTTGGCCACGTCCGGATGCTTTTGCATGACGTGTTTGGTCATGGTTTGTACCATTTCGTCCCACGAACCGGCCGACAACTTTTCTTCACACGTTCCGCCGAGATCTGTGCATCGCATTGTTTTCATATCTTACTGGTCGTGGTCCCTGTTAGTGGGCCGCCATAACAGCCACGCCTTGAAAAAGCAGCCGGAGGCCTGGACGCGAAGGCTAGGCCCCTGGAGGAAATTTTGTTCATGATGCGCATCTTTCGTATCGCTGCCCTGATTCCATTAGCACTAGTAGTGCCGCTCGCGACGCCGGCCGCTTCGCCGGGAATTATCGGCTGGGCCCAAGGCCCCGCAGTTGCGCAAGAACTGCAATACGAACAAACGATGATGCGCATACCGAGCTCCGCCAACGCGCAAGCGATCGAGCTGCACATCTCTTCGGTGCCGCATCGCGCCGGAACGCCGGCCGACTTTGCGACGGCGCAGTTCGTGCAAAGGCGGCTTGCACAGGACGGATTCACGACGCGCATCGTCCGCTACAGCGTGTGGTTCACGAGTCCCACGGAACAATCGCTGACACTGGTTTCACCGCGTGCGCACGCCTTCGATCTGATCGAAGGCACGGCGCCGCATACGAAGTGGGAGCGCATGGCCGGTCCGCCATTCATGGAAAACTCCGGCGACGGCGACGTAACTGGACCCGTCTACTACGTCAACACCGCATCGAAGGACGACTTGGATTGGCTCGATGCGATGCACGTGAATCTGCGCGGCGCGGTCGTCGTCATCCGCCTCGCGGCGCCGCCGGCCGGCGGCGCGCTCGCGCGCGCCTTCGATCCGAGCTTCAACCAATATAAACAGCTGGCTGCGCGCGGCGTGAAAGCCATCCTCGAATTCATGGAGCCCGCCACCACCGGATATGGCGGCGGCGCGATGTGGCCAAACGGCAATTACAAAAACACGAACATGGCAGAACGCTTGAGCGGGCCGTCACCCGCAAAGGGCACATTCAGCGGTGCGCCGCCGGGCGATCCGACTTTGCCGGGGCAAGCGCCGCTTCCCGGTATTCCGCACATTTCATATGCGCAGCTGCCGCATTCGACCATGCCCGAGATGAGCATCACGCAGAGTGTTGCACGCGCGCTGCTTGCCGGCATGACCGGCGCGGTCGTGCCGGCAGACTGGCACGCGATGTACGAGTTCGTGCAGCACGTCGGCGGCAATCAACGCGTGCGCGTGCGCGTGAAGATGACGCGGCATCTCACGACGATTTACGACGTGTTCGGGGATCTCAAGGGCAGCTTGACGCCCGGCTCGATCGTCATGGTCGGAAGCCATCGTGACGCCATGGCGTTCGGAGCGATCGATCCGGGTAGCGGCACGACGGTCATGATGCAAGTCGCCGACGCGCTTCACAAACTCGTGCAGCAGGGCTATCGTCCGAAGCGCACGATCGAGATCGCGTCATGGGACGGCCACGAGCTTGGCCTGTGGGGATCGGCTTCGTACATCTATCAATTCGGTCCGATGCTTCGCAAGAGCCTATTCCAATACATCAACACGGATCAGCTGACCACCGGAAAACCTTTTGTGATCAGCTCGACGGTCGGTTTATTCGCGTTTCTCCAACAAATTGCGGACGGTATCCCAGGACCCGACGGCCGGCCGCTCACCGCACGCAGCGTCACCGAACGGCGGCCGCTGCTCAATCCGATGACCGGCGGATCCGACCACCAGAACTTCGGTTACATTCTGGGCACGCCGAGCTCGTCCAACGGGTTTTACGGTTCGTTCGGCGCGCACCATACCGCTGAAGACAACCTCGATGGCCTGCGGACCTACGATCCCGGGCTCAAACAGGCTGTAGCGTGCGCGCAGCTCACCGGCATTCAGGCGATGCGCGCGGCCGGCGCGACCGTCGATCCGCTGCGCATTTCGGAGATGCCGGCTCAGTTCATGAAAGATACTGCACTGTTATCCGGAGCGGCGATGAATAAAGTCAACATACGAGCGCTCGTACAGGCGCTCTCGGACTTTTCAGCCGCCGCGAAAGCGACGGATGACGCGATGGCGCGTGCCGAAGCTGCCGGCGATGTTGCGACGATGGAACAGCTGGGTGCAAAGGAGCAGGCGGTGCGCGACGCGTTCTATGTACCGGCGGGCCTGTCGTTCAACAAGTATTATCACACGCTGGACCGCGTCTTTAGCACGTATCCGGAGGTTACATTCGTCGGCGACAATCCAAAGGCGCAGCAAGCTGCGGTAGATCGCTTCGCAACCGCCGTCCAGAACGCGACGAACGCGCTAAAGTAAATCGCAGTTAAGGCTTACGGCCAAGCACCTCAAACGTGCGAAGCGGCGCGGACTTGCCTTTTACGACAACCGGTTCGAGCTCGCGCACCGTGAAGAAGTTCTTCACTTCGCCGTAGGTTGATTCGCTGATGATGATTTGACCGCCGAGCGCGACGTTGTAGAGGCGTGCCGCAATGTTCACGTCGTCGCCGATGACGGTATAGTTCATGCGTGACGTGGCGCCGAGATTGCCCATCACGACGTAGCCAGTGTTGATGCCCATCCCGACGGTAAACGGTTCTTTGCCCTGCGCGCGCCAGCGTTTGCCGAGTTCGCCGATAATGCGCTGCTGATCGAGCGCCGCATCGACCGCTTTGCGCGCATCGTCCGGCGTTTGCACGGGCGCGGAAAAAGCGACCATGATGCAGTCGCCGATGAATTTATCAACATAGCCGCCGTATTTAAAAATAACCGCGCACATGGCATCGAAATATTCATTGAGTTGATCGTAGATGGCCTCGGGCGTCATGCGTTCGGTCATCGCCGTAAAGCCGCGTATGTCCGAGTAAAAAATCGTGGCTTTGACCAGCTTGCCGGAAAGCGCGAGCGCACTCTTGGGATCGCCCGTGCGCAGAATGCTCGCGACGACTTCCGGGCTGACGTGCCGCCCGAACAAGTCCGTAACGAAACGCCTTTCCGCGGCTTCGGTCATGACGCGGTACGCAATGACGGCTAGGGACGCCAACAGCATCGCACCAGAAACGTGCAGCAAATCGAGCCAGTACAAGCGGTAGTCAAAAAGCGCAGCTGCGATTTCGACGTACGCCACGATTGCAACGATCCCGAGCGCGATCGCAACCGGCGGGCGTAGTTGTGAGAAAGCCGCCCCCAACAGCAGCGGCAAAACGAAAATCAACGCGAGGTCGAGCCACTGCGGCGCGGGCCGGATGTAGGTTCGCCACAGCAGCTGATCGATCAAACGCGCGTGCACAAAGACGCCCGGATAGAGCCCGGTTACCGTCGGCGCAAAATCGGGAAGCGCTTGTGCGGTCGCACCGACGAGCACGAGTTTACCTTTTGCAAAAATCCGCAGCTGGTCGAGCGGTGCGGTCAGCGCGTCGGCAAACGACATGGTCTGCGAGACGAAGCCGACGTCGATCGTCTGCGCGCCGATGCGGCGCGTGGTGTCGACGTGTCCCATCACCGAAAACGGCAGAAGGAGCAGTGCCCCATTGAGCGTGGGAACGGCGCGGAGATCGATCGGCGCTGCGCGATAGTGCTGTACCGCCGAAAGCGCGAGCGACTCGGCCGCGCCGCCGGGAAAGCCGGGAGGCATCGGTGCGATGCGCATGGGTTGACCGATCACGATCCCGCCGGGCGTGTCGATCGAAGTGAAGCCCAAGCTCATCGTTTGCCGCAACGTTGGCGGTGGAAGCTCGGCGCCGGGGATGCCGGCCGACGTCGTGGTGACGGGATAGCCGATGATCGTTGAGATTCGGCGCGCAGCTTTTGCGAATGCCAGGTCTTGCGACGGATCGGCGGACGGTTCGAGAAAATCGATATCGAACGCCGCGATTTTTGCTCCCGCGTTCGCTAGCCGCGTAAGCAGTTTAGCGTAAACGGATCGTGGAAAGGGCCACGTGCCCAGTCCCGCGCGCGCATTGCCGATCGACGCTTCGTCGATGGTTATCAGCGCCAGCTCGTCGTTCGGGTCGCTATGCGCCGGCACGTTCGGGAGCAATAATGTGCCGGGATGTGCGAGCGTATCGGCATGAATCCGGTAATCCGCAATCCTGTTTGCAAACGTGAGGCTGTTGAGCGGCGCGAGATATAGTGCAGCTGCGGCAAAGCTCGCGCACGCCGCGAGCGCCAGTGAGATGCTTAAGCGCCGGATGGAGATGGTGAAGGCGAAGGCGAAGGCGACGCGCAGCCCGGCTGCGAGTCAGCGTTGGCGAGTTTCCGGAGGAAGCCGGCCACTCGCGAAGGTTTCGGCGTTGCGCACGGGGTTGGCGAGCCTTGAGGGGTGGGCGATGCTTGCGAGTTGTTTCGGTGATGCCCAAACAAACCGCCAAGCGACGGCAGATTGACCGGGATTCCAGGTGCAATTCCGCCGATGATGTTTTGTGGGAGATTGGCAACCGCGCTCGCCCAGTCTGAAACCGGTGCGCCCAACTCCGCGAACTGCGCCATCGCCTGCTCGGTGAGCGTGTCGACCCTGGTTTGAATCTGCCCATTCACCCAGTTGGCGATCAGTTGCTGCCCCGCTCTGATGACGTATTTCTTGCCGTCTTCGGTTGTGACGACGACGGGCAGATTCGGATCGCTCAGTCCGTACACGTTGACGACGAGGTCCCGGCCGTCAACGCCGATATCGCCTTCGGTTCCGCGCACGGCGATCTGCGCGGTCGGCGTCTGGAACGTATAATTCGCCGGCCTTCCGTTGGGATGTTCGATCTTGAAACGCGTTCTGCCGCGATAGATAATGAATTTTGCGTTCGCGTTTTGAATTTGGTTGAAAAACGCCATCTGAATGCGCGTGTCCGAACCCAGCGTTACGCGCGAGCTTTCCGGCAGGACCACCGCACCGATCGATGCGTCGCCGGTGATTGCAAAGTCGCTGTCGGCCAGAACGATCGTCGCCGAGCTCGCCAAGGCGCGCGCCGATTTATGGCCGTGTTCGTAAGAAACCGAACCCTTTACGCTTTGAAGCTGCTTGTCGCCGTCGGCCTGGACGAGCAATGGCGCCCAGAAGAAAATGACGAGCAGAGCCGATGCAAAACGGCGCATGCCCTACCCTTCTGCGGCCCTCACGCACATCATTCTGGTCGCCAGCAGCGCCGGTATGGTCGCAAGAAGTCCGAGCGCGCCGAGCACAAACCAGCGCGACTCGCCGCGCGGAGTTAAGAGCACGGTTGGGGGCATTCGTCGCATCCGCGTGGGAATTTTTTTCCTAGGGCGAGAATCGGCGAGCACAGACCTATGAAAAAGGCCTTGCAACAGCTTTTGATCGACCGTGAGCTGGAAATGGCATTCCAGCCGATCTGGGATCTACGCGAAGAGCGCGTCCTGGGCTACGAGGCGCTTGCACGTCCGGCCGCGCACTACGGTTTTTCAGGGCCGGAACAGTTGTTCAACGTCGCGCACGGTTCAAAGATGGTGCACGAGCTCGACGTCCTTTGTTTTGAGGCGGTCGTTCGATCGGTTAAACATATTCCGGCCGATGCGTTACTCTTCGTTAATGTCTCGCCGGCCACGCTGGAACATCCCGAATTCGATCCGCGCCGCCTTACCTACGGCATCTCGCGCCGCGGATTCGATCCAAATCGCGTCGTGCTCGAAGTGACGGAGCGCGCGATCTCCGACGTCGAACGCGTGGTCGAACGCGCGCTCGCCTTTCGCGAGCTCGGCGTAAAGCTCGCGCTCGATGACGCGGGCGCCGGAAATGCCGGACTGTGGATGCTAAGCATCTTGCCTGTGGACTACATCAAGATCGACGGCTCGATCGTCAATCGCGCGCTCACCGACAAGACGTGCCGCGCCGTGCTCGCCGGAATTGTGGCAATTGCGCAGGAAACCGAAAGCGTGCTCGTCGCCGAGGGAATCGAAACCGAGGAAGTGCTGCAGTTCATCAGCTCGCATGGCGTCGGGCCGGGCAATGCAACCGGCAAGATCCGCGCGGTGCAAGGCTTCCTGATTGCCAAGCCGGCCATCGCCGGCTCGGTCGATCTCAACGCAAGCGCGTTGCGAAACCGGCTAGCGGCTTCCAAACTGACGGCATAAGCACGTCCAGCGCGCTCTCCCACCTCGAGTGTCCGAAATGCGCCGCGCGGTACGACGCAGACGTTCCGCAGCATTTATGCCGCTGCGGATCGCCGCTGGTCGCGCGCTACGATCTTCTTGAAGCGGGCAAAACGTTTACGCGTTCGAACCTGGCGTCACGCGAGGCCTCGCTGTGGCGCTATACCGAGCTGCTGCCGGTGCGCGATGCGAACAACCGCATCAGCTTGGGCGAGACGTTCACGCCGCTGCTGCCGCTACACGCACTCGGCGCGGAGCTCGAATTAGAGCGGCTCTTCGTAAAGGACGAAGGACTGTTGCCGACCGCGTCGTTCAAAGCGCGTGGTGCGGCGGTCGGCGTTTCGCGCGCGCGCGAGCTGGGCGTGAATGCGTTTGCAATGCCCACCAATGGAAACGCCGGCGGAGCGTGGGCTGCTTACGGTACGCGCGCTGGAATCGAAGCATACGTGATCATGCCGCAGAGCGCGCCGGCGATCAACCGGCTCGAGTGCATCACCGCGGGCGCGCACGTTTGGCTGGTCGACGGGCTTATCAGTGACGCCGGCTCGATCGTCGGCAAAGCGGTGACCGAATACGGACTCTACGACGCTTCGACGTTGAAAGAACCCTATCGCATCGAAGGCAAGAAGACGTTGGGCTTCGAGCTGATCGAGCAGTTCGAATGGGACGTTCCTGACGTCATTCTGTATCCGACCGGTGGCGGCGTCGGCCTGATCGGCATTTACAAAGCGATTCGCGAACTGCAGGCGATGGGATTGCTCGCGGAGCGCCTTCCGCGCTTTGTTGCCGTGCAAGCCGAAGGCTGCGCTCCGATCGTTCGCGCGTGGAACGAACACAAGACCGAGTCGGTCTTTTGGGATGACTCGCACACGATCGCGTTCGGCATCAACGTGCCCAAAGCGCTCGGCGATTTCTTAGTGCTCGAAGCATTATATGAAAGCGGCGGAGCGGCGATTGCCGTTAGCGATGCAAGCATCGTCGAGATGCAGCAGCGCATCGGCCGCACCGAGGGTTTGTTCGTTTGTCCCGAGGGGGCGGCGACGCTGGTTGCCGCGCAAGAGTTGCGTCTGCGCGACTGGATCGCGCCGCACGAACGCGTGCTGGCGATCAATACGGGCGCGGGTTTGAAGTATCCCGACGTTATGGTTCCGGAGTTGCCGTTGCTGCAGCGCGACGCGACGATCCGGATCGGTAGCGGTAAATAAGCACGCCGATCAACGCAACGATAACCGCCTGCACGCCAGGCTGCAGCATCACGGGTTTATCCAGCGATGACACGATGATTGAAATTGCAAACCACGTAGAAAAGCCCATGATGACGACACCGGCCGCAATCTGAATCGGGCGGTTATGTGCGATTGAGCTTTGGTTGGCCGCATAGAGCTCGGGCGCGGTGCGTGGAAAGAGCAGCATTCCCATCCCCAAGAAGAAAAACACGACCATGGACGCGAGCACGCGCACGTTTACGCCGAAGACATAGCCCATCGGAATCGATTCGGCGAGGGTAAGTGACCCGAGGCCGGCGGCGATCGTCAATGCCAGCACCGGAGTTTGAAAGCGCATGTGCGTGGATGCAAAACGCATAGGCAGCAATCCATCTTGCGCCCATGCGTAAATCCACCGCGATTGCGCCATATAGGCAGGCAGAAACGTCTTGATGACGATCAGCGCAACGAACACGTTCATTAGCGATGCCAGCCAAGCCGGCATCACCATTCCCAGCAGACCGGTCGAGGTCGTGTAGGTCGTAAACTTCATCGCGGAAAGACCCGCGATCAATTGCCACGGTACCGCATGATAGACCGCGAACGCGAAGAGCGTATAAATGACCGTGACCAGCGAAACCGCGATGACGACGCCCTTAGAGAGAGCGCGGCGCGCATCGACCGCTTCGGCGCCGGTTTGCGTTGCCGTTGATAATCCCAGGTATCCGAAAAACAAAACGGGCAGAGCTGTTCCAAACGCGGCCAGCGGATTCACGCGCGTTACCGGCGCCGCGGCAAGCACTTGTTGTGCCGAAACGTGCAGATGGCCTTGCATCGCCAGCGTAAAGGTTTGTGGGCTGGTCGAAAATCCATAGCCGATCACGACGAGCGCGACAACGACGACGAAACACATCGCGATTACCGCCAGCGTTCCGGCCAAACGAACGCCGCGCACGTGTATCAGCCAGATGCCCCACAGCAAAACCAAGCCGGTAATCACGGTTCCGGGGATCGAGCCGAGGATTTGCGCGGCGCCCACCGCACCCAAGGCTTCGCACGCGTTAGCTAAGAATTTCGGCGCCGTATAAGCCAGCGCGCCCAGCCCGCCGCTGACGCCGAACCACGACAAAAACGTCGCCAGAAAACCGAAAAATGGGCTAACCGCTCGCGAGATGATCACGTACTCGCCGCCGGCACCCACCAGCCCCGATGCAAAGAAGTAGCGGTAAGCGACTACCGTCATAAAAGTCAGCAGCCCGCCGACGATCATCAGCCACGGGACGAGGTCGCCGACGCCCGGCGCGGTCTGCTGGATTTGCGTCGACACGAAAAAGAGGCCGGCCGCGATTTCGTTGGTCACGCCGAAAGCGACCACCGACCATAGTCCCAGCACGCGCCGCAATTCTGTCCGCGTCTGCATCGCCGTAGCGTTCGTCATCTAGCGCCGCTTCTCTGGAATCTGCTGTGGAAGCTCCATACCGTTGGTCTCGGGCAGGAACGCGAGCGCGATTACCACCAGCGCGTAGGCGCCGATTGCGACCGCGGTCATCGCGCTGCCGATCGGATACGCTTTCGCGAGCCAGCCGATCAGCCACGGACCTAAGCCGGCGACTCCCCGTCCCACGTTGTAACAAAAGCCCTGGCCCGCGCCGCGCACGGCATCGGGATAGAGCTCGCTCAAATATGGGCCGAAGCCGCTGAAAATTCCCGACGCGAAATAGCCGAGCAGCGGACCCGCGACGAGTAACTGCCAATCCGCGGCGACCACGTACAGATAGAGCGGCACCATGATCGCCGAGCAGATCGCAAACAGCGCGAATGTGCGCCGCCGTCCGAACCGGTCGTTGAAATATCCCGCGCTGACGTAGCCGGCGAACGCACCCGCGATCACCAAATACAAATACGAGCCGCTCGTTACGGCGGCCATGTGCCGCTGAACCGTCAGATACGTCGGCAGCCACGTAAACAATGCGTAGTATCCGGTTTGCGCGCCGATTGCAAGGAGTGAAGCGAAGATCGTCGTTCGCACAAGCGTCGGCCGGAAAATCCCTGCGATCGTGAACGATCGTTGCGGGCGAAAGCGCGGAGCATCGTCTACATCGCGCCGAATGTAAAGCAGCGCGAGCGCAGGCAGCACGCCCAAGAAGAACAGCAGACGCCATCCAACCGCGGGCGCGAAGATCGAGAAAATGATCTGAAACGCGACGTTGGCGCCCAGCCAGCCGATCGCCCACGCGCTTTGCACGAGACCGAGATTGCGCCCGCGCCGGTCGGCTTGCGACCATTCGGCGATCAGCACGGATCCGACAGCCCACTCCGCGCCGAGACCGAAGCCTTCGAATCCGCGCAGCACCGCCAGTTGCGCGTACGACTGTGCGAAGCCGCATAAGAAAGTGAAAAGAGCGTACCACGCGATCGAGATCATCAGCGTGCGGCGCCGGCCGATGCGGTCGGCTAAGGTGCCCATCGCGACGCCGCCGACGGCACTGGTAACCAGCGTGTACGTCGCGAGCAATCCACCCGCCGACCTGCTCAGGCTGAAGCTCACGAGAATTGCGGGCAGCGCGTAGACGTATAGGTAGAAATCAAACGCATCCAGGCCCCATCCCAAAGAGGAGGCCAACATGGCGCGCCGCGCGGCCGGGACGCTCATCGCGGGAGCGTTCGCCGCAGAATGAGAAATGGTCCTACAATGACCGATGCACAACGGCTCGCGCAGGCGCTCAATCCGCTCACGAAGATGCCGCAGTTCTCCTATACCAAAGCGCGCGCCGCGGCGCGCAGCGAACCGGCGGTGAATTGGCCCGCGACCAAAGCTCGCAACGAGGATTTCAATCCTGAAGTGGACGGCTGCGAATCATTCGTGATGGCCGACGGCACCCTTTGCGAATGGGTGCCCGGGCAGCAACGCTATGCGGCGCGTTAAAAAAGCAGCGTTGAAAACTCCCCGACCTGTCTAAAACCAAGCTTCGCGTACAACGCAAGCGCCGGTGCGTTGAAATCGTTCACATACAGCGACAACGTCGGGTGTTGTTTAAGCAGCAGATCGCAAATACCGTAGAGTGCGCCGAAGCCGAGACCGCGGCGGCGGAAACCGGGCGGCGTCCAAATGCCTTGCAGCTGCAGCGTACGCGGACTGTACGGACCCTCGCTGCAGTAAAAACACACGCGCTGTTCTATCTCGCCGACCCACCACGCGCCGCGCTTCACCGATGCGCGCACGTTGGCGTCGAACTCGGCCGAGCCCGCGCGCGGATCGTAGCCCAGCTCCTCGCGAATCATGTCCGCGGAGTTAAGGGCAACGGACTCCCATTCTGCCGGCCGCGCCACGCGTACCGCAACGCCGTTCGACCCGCCGCGCAACGTTTTGCGATCGACCGCCAGCAGGGGTTGGCTTTCACGCACCAGCCGCGGGGCGGCGTGACGGTTGGCGACGCGATCCCAATAGCGTTCGACGATTTTTCGCGGACCGACGAGCATGCGTTCGAACGTCGCCGTGTTTGTATCGGCGAATGCGTCGATAGCGCGCTCGTCTTGCGCGGCGAGAACGACGTGGCTACTGAAAAATCCTACACCTTCGATGCGTGAACCAACGGTGTAAACCTGGATTCTCGAGCGAAGAGAAGCAGCTTTCTGCGAAGCGATCGTCCAGCTGAGAAAAACGTTTTCGTAGGGCGATCGATCGAGGTAGGCGAGGGCGGCTACGTCGTCGGTTCGAAGGATGCGCCGAACGCCGGGCCCGGTTAAGTCAGCTTCACTATGAATGTCGGTTTGCTCGTGGGCTGTTTGCTGCCGCCTTCGGGCTCCATGCTGACCGCAAGTTCGACAACGCGCGACGCCTGGACGGGCACGTGTATCACCGCGATCCCGGTGCGGTCGGGCATGAACGTAACCGATGGCGTCATCCGGCTCGCACCGCTGCGCATAATCCACGCTTGGTAAACTTTTCCGCGCGGCGGCATGTGCATCGAATCCATCGCGATGTACAGGCGGTTGCCGTGCCGCACGACCTCGCCGTCCTCGACCGCGTAGTGTTGCGAGTCTGTCGAAGTGAGATCCGCCAGCTCTGTGCTCTGGACGGCGACCTCGCGATGGAGTATTTTGGCTTGACTGCCTAGTTGTGCAATCTGCGCCTTCGAGGATCGTACCGCTTCATTTAAAGAGATGTTGAAGGCGGTCGTGATGAGCGCAACCGCAAGGCATGCCGCCGCGACCGCGTAGGCAGGCCACACGATCGGCCGGACCGCGCGCATCTCGCCCACATTGGACAAACGCGCCGGCGCGCTGCGGCGAACCTCATCCATGATTCGCGTTTTGAGCCGCGGGCTCGGAACGACGGCTCCGGTTGCGGCATCGGGACACGCTTCGGCTGAATACGCAACGGCGTCGACCGCAGGTTTGAGCCGGCGGTATTCGGCCGCGCATTCTTTACAGCTCGCCAGATGCTCGCTCACCGCCCGCGCCTGTTCGGGCGGCAGCGCGCCGAGTGCATACACGGCTACGTCGTCAAGCATCGCATCGTGGCCGTTCATACCGCTACCATACCCTCGAGCGCGCTGCGCAACTTACCGAGGCCCGTTCGGATGCGGGTTTTTATCGTGCCGAGCGGGATGCCCGTGCGCCGCGCAATCTCCGCGTGCGTGATGCCGCCGAAAAAACCGAGTTCGATCGGTTCGCGCTGTTCGGCCGGCAGCTGCGCGATGGCGCGGCGCACCTGCGCGGCGTCAATTTCGGAAAACACGCGCTCCTCGAGAAGATCGCTGTCGGGCATGGCTTCGCTCAGCTCGGTTTCCGAATGCGACTTGCGGCGCACGACGTCGAGTGCCTGATTGCGCGCGACGCGCGCGATCCAGCCGCCGAAGTTGCCGCCGTCGAAACGTTCGGGCGCGCTCCACAGTTTGAGGAAAACGGTCTGCGTGACGTCTTCGGCAACGGCTACATCCCCCACAATGCGGAAGGCGACGCCGTACACCAAACGGTGATACGCATCGTAGAGAGATTCGAATGCGGCCGCATCGCGCGTCCGCACGCGTGACATGAGCCGGGCTGCGTTTTCCAAGGCCATTTGGTTCGCTTCATTGGGAGCTTCCCCCGGTCTGGTAACGGCGCGGCGGGCTTCGCGGATTGGGACGTCGTAGGTCCGAGCGATGAACGCATTGGAAGAAATCCGCGCCGAGATTCCGGATTTTCCGGGCTGCGAGGGCGAAATGGAGTGCCGCCTCTCGGACGAGCAAGTTCGGTCCTACGTCGGGGTACGGCTCGCGAGCATAGACGAGAGCGCGCTATCGCCCGACGAAAAAGCGCTTTACGACAGCTTGATCTACCGCAGCGAGTTCATGAATCAAGAGGCGTTCCGGATCTTCGACGAGGATCGCAACGAGAACCGGATCGCCGCTGTGATTGCGGCAGACGCGGCGCTGGTCGCAGCTGCAAAACCGCTCGGCTCGACCGATGCCAAACTAGGCGACACGTTTAAAGCGATTAGCGAGGCGTTCGATCGCCGCGACGCGGCCATGTCGCAGCAGTAACATGATCCTGCTGGCAGCGATGCTCTCGTTGCACTTGATCCCGCAGCCGCAATCGGTTCACGAGCAATCGTGCACGGTGCCGCTGACGCGCTCGCTCCAAGTACGCCCGGATTTTGATCCGGCGGCGCTGGACGAGATCAACGAGCGATGGAAAGCGCTCGGCATTCCATCGACCGCACGTCCCCGAGACGCGGAATTTCGGGTTTCCAAGGGCCTGTTCCTCATTGTCCATTATCGCCGAGACATAATGTCTTCCCACCTCAGCTTACCGCAGCAGGCTTACCGCTTACGCATCAGTAGCGGCGGCATACAGATTCAATCCGCCGATTCAGACGGCGCGTTCTATGCCGCCATGACGCTGGCGCAATTGCCGCAACGCGTGAACGGTAAGTGGGTTTTGCCATGCGTCGATATTTCCGATGCGCCCGCGCTACGCTGGCGCGTGCTGAGCGACGACGTCTCGCGCGGGCCGCTGCCGAACATGCGCTATTTCAAAGAGCGCATCCGCACGATCGCCGCTTTCAAGATGAACGGCTACTCGCCGTACATGGAGCACGTTTTCGTCGATCCGCGCAACCCGTTGCCGGCGCCGCTCGACGGCATTACGCCGGCGCAGTTGCATGAACTCACGGTTTACGCGGAACGCTATCACGTGACATTCATCCCCGAGCAGCAGACCTTTGCGCACATGCACGGCACGCTGGCGGTCGAAAAATACGCGAGCGCCGCCGAGTTCCCGCACGATTTTCTGCTCAGTCCCGCGGCGCCGCTTTCATTAGAGTATCTGGTGCAGCTGATTCGCGACGAACTCGCCGCGGTCGGGCGGCCTACATTCTTTCACATCGGGTCGGACGAAACATCGGTGCTCGGCCAGGGGCAAAGCCAAGGGTTGGTTGCCCAGCGCGGCTTGAGCCAAGTGTATGCGGAGCACATCCGGCAGATGAACAGCATCATCGCACCCTCGGGCGCGCGCATCATGCTTTGGGACGACGGCATCGAAAACGATCCGGCGATCATGGGAATGATTCCGAAGAACGCAGTGATCGTGAATTGGCACTACGGTGCCGAGAAGAGCTTCCAAAAGTACATCAACCTGATAGCTTCGGGCGGCTTCCAGCAGATGGTCGCTCCCGGGGCCAATAATTGGAACCAAATCTACCCGGACATTCGGGCCGCGCTGGTGAACGAGCAGCGGTTTATCGACGAAGGCAAGGCCTCAGGGGTTTTCGGGCTCTTCCAAACCGTGTGGCACGACGATGGCGAGTCGCTGTTCGAGGCGACGTGGTATCCGGTGCTGTATTCGGCCGCGAGCGCGTGGGAAAAGCGCTCCGTCGATCCCGCGAGATTCCAAGCGGATTTTCCGAGCGCGTTTTTCGGAGTCGACGATTCGCGATATGCGCGCGACATCGCCGCACTGACTGACGTGCAAGCGCGCATGGCCGATTCATACGATTATTCGAGCGATTATCTGTTTTGGATCGATCCCTTCGATCCGCGAGCCGGCGCGCACATGGCGAAGCTCGATCTGCGCGCGCTGCGTTTAGAAGCAGAAGACGCCGAGCAGCATTTGCTGCAGCACGCGCCACCGCTGCATGCCAACGCCGCGCGCGTGATGTTCCTGGCAGCGCGAAAATATGATTTCATCGGGCGAAAATTTCAAGCGGCTCAGGAAGTGCGAGATTATTATGCCGAGGCGAAAGGGCGTGCGGGGCAGCCGCATTCGCCCACCGGCCGTGACTTGGCGTGGTGCAAGTACTGGTTTTGGGAACTCCGTGACCGGTACGAAGAGATACGGCCGCTTTATGCAGCCGCCTGGCGTTATGAAAACAGGGAAAGCCATTTGGCGAGCAACCTGCAGCGGTACGACGTAGCTGCCCAACTCAACATCGAACGCGCCGATCGCTTTTACGGCGTGACGCTCGATTATTACGCCGGCAAACCGCTCCCGCCCCTCGATGTCATACTGAACAGCGGCACTGCAAATGGTTTAACGGGGAGTGGCGGCACAAACGGTGCCACGCTGAACAGCGGTGGTGTCACAAATAGTGTCATCCTGAGCCTGTCGAAGGACGGCCGAGCAGCGCCTCGCAGAGGCGCCGGTCGAGGCCCGCGATGATCGCACCGCTGGCGATCCTCGTCGTCTTTTTAATTTTCGCCGCGCTGATGTATGCGCGTAAAATCCCGGCATTGCTTGCGGTGCCGGCGATGGCCGTGATCATGGCATTGGTTGCGGGCGTGCCGCTTGTGGGCGTCGGCACGATAGTGGTTACGGGTGCATCGGCGCTCGCAAAGGTGTACGTGGCGGTGATATTTGGCGCACTGCTCGGGCGCGTGACCCTGGATACCGGCATCGCACGCAGCATCGTGAACTTCGCCGCGGAGTTCGGCGGCGAGCAGCCGTTGGCGGTCGCTCTTGCGCTCAGTGCGGTCGTTGCGCTTTTGTTCGTATCTCTGCAAGGTTTGGGCGCGATCATCATGGTCGGTTCCATCGTTTTGCCGATCATGATGACGATCGGCGTCCCACGAAGAATCGCAGCGACGATGTTTCTGATGGCGTTCGCTCTCGGTTTCATTTTTAACATTGCGAATTGGAAATTCTACACGCAGCTTTTCGGCGTGAACCAGCAGCAGATGTATGCGTATGCGATCGATCTGGCCGCTATCGACCTGATCGCCCTGCTCATCTATGCGGCCGTTTCGTTCCGGCGTGAGCGCGGCTACGCCACTTGGGCGGTGAAAGCGAAAGAAGGTACAAGAACCCGGCAGGTTCCGGCCTATGCCTTGATCACACCGATTCTCCCCATCGTTCTTTACTTCGTTTTTAAAATGGACGTGGTGCTCGCGTTTGCGATCTCTGCAATCTACGGCGTGCTTACGACGCAACCCTCAAAGGCGATACCTACATTGACGGCGGCCGCCATCCGCGGTCTCGAAGACGTTGCGCCCGCCATTGCGTTATTCATCGGCATAGGCATGCTTTTTACCGCGACGCAGGCGCCGGAGTTTGTGGCCGCGCTGCATGGACTGGCGACTTCTGAAAGCCTGCGAAATCCGATCGTGTACGTCATTATTTTCGGCGTGCTGAGCCCATTGGCGCTCTACCGTGGGCCGCTCAACCCGTTCGGCGTCGGCATCGCGGTGTTCACCGTCTTACTTTCGGGGCACGCACTGCCGCCGATCACGCTGGTAGCCGCGATTATGGCCGTCGTGCAGGTGCAGAACGTTTGCGATCCGACCAATACGGCCAACGTCTGGATTGCCAACTTTACTGGCGTGCAAATCGTGGAAATCACCAAACGGACGCTACCCTACCAGGTCGCTGTTGCAATCGTCGCATGTATTGTGGTTGTAACGTCATCGCCGCATTTGTTCGGCGTGCAGCCGTTCGTGGCGGCGATTCCCGCGGCGAGCGCGCAAGAGCTCTATCCGCCCGAAATGTTTGCGGGCGCGTCGGCAGGTCACCGCATTGCGGTGGGCGCCGACGGGTCGCCGGATGCACAAACGGCGGTGCCCGCGATCGTCGAAGCTTTGCGCAGTGCACCTCAGCTCCAAGTCTTCGCGCAGCAAGACGATCCGAATGCGGCCGATTGCAGCACGAAGCGTTACGCAGCGTACGTGAACGCGACATCCACGCGCTTCACGCTCATCGAAGGAACCGACGTCGATATCGGCGTTCAGCTCTTCGATTGCGGCGGCTGGGAAGTCGCCGAGTGGCACGACCATGCGGTATTTTTGCAACCTTCCCAACAAGATGTCACGCAACTTGCTCGGCAAGGCGTGAACCGGCTGCTCGATTGGGCGCGCGCGAATCCGCAGCGCTGGCAGAATCTGCAAGAGCGCGGCCTCGCGTACGCACCGGGCGATCCGCCTTCCTATTACTACGCGCTCTACAAGACGGTGGACGGAAACATGCGCGCGTACGTGCGCGCCGGCGGGCCGGCGTACGCGGCCGGCA
>Ga0207416_1002233_pt1 | contig 21962 bp, 15 predicted proteins | sample PaiPotPPM11metaG_FD_184107 | JGI IMG/M metagenome (GOLD analysis project Ga0207416, IMG submission 184107) | Iron sulfur acid spring bacterial and archeal communities from Banff, Canada, to study Microbial Dark Matter (Phase II) - Paint Pots PPM... ...
TGCGCTCCGCCATCCGCGGATCCAAAAGCATCTGATAGGCGCGCGCCAGCCGCCGCTCCACCACGAACTTCGTGAACGATAGACCGTCGGTCTCGAACAGCATGTGGAGATAGCGCGGCGTAATTCGCAAATGCATCGCGACGCTGCTCGCCGACAAATCCTGGCGCGCGACATTCTGCGCGACAAAGGTCTTGGCGGCGCGCAGTCGGGCCGCGCGCATGCCGCGGCTATAGGCGATCTCGGTGGCGTCGCGCGTGGCGCCGAGCGCCACCGCGAGAAGGTCGTAAATATGCGTGACCGCGATATGCTGCAGGACCGGCGTCGTCAGGGCTTGCGTAGCGCGGGAGCTTTCCAGATAATCGACGAGCAGCTTGAGCGCCATGTTGTCGGCGGGAATGCGCCGCGCCACCGCGGCATCGAGATCGGGCACCAGCGGCGCCATCGCCGCACGCGGCACGCGAAAAGTGACGAAACGGGAGGACGCGGCGAGCCGTATGCTGCCGACCTCGGCGTTGGTCATCAGCACGCCGGCGCCGGCCTTGAGTTCCACCGTTCGGCCGAGTTGAGATGCAACATATCGGCATGTCGGCGCCGCCATGAACGACATATCGTCGTCGTCAATCAGTTCGCGCGAATGCGTCAGCTCCATGCCGCCGCTTGTTGCGAACAGCACGCCAAGCCCGGGCAACTGATAGACCGCCGCCTCCGAGCAGAAATTCGCGGGCTCGAGGGGTTCAATGTCGAGGCTGCAAACGGTGCGGCCAAAGACCTCCCGCCAAGCCGTCAGCCGCTCGTGCTCGGCAAACGCGTTCGTTGAAAACTGAAAAGTCGGTATCGCGGCCGAGGATCCAGACGCTGCGGGCACTGACTGATCCGTACATTTCCGTACATTTGAACCGGCCGTCTCATCTTAGCAGCGCTGCCATAAAAACCAAGCCGATTTCCCTCTCATCCTAGAGTCGTTCTCCGGCATCCAAGCCGTGGCGAATTTTCAGCGATACGATACGAAGCATGACGGCAAAGTTATCAGGTTTGGCTGGCTTTGTTGCGACACTGGGCGCCGTATATATGGCGCTGTTCGCAAATGAAGCGACGGCCTCTTGCTCGACACGCGATGCTTTGCGGAACAATACTTCACTTGATGGATGCCGCTCGGCTCTGAGCCATCCGTCACAGATCCTATCTGCCGCCGTTCCGGTGTGGAAAACGATCGGAATGGGAACCTTTGCAAGCAATGTAGCCATTCGGAACGCGTTTCGTTCGGCTGATTACGGCCTCGGGGACTCGGCGGAGAGAATGCTTGCTCAGTTGAATTTTAATCTCAGTATGACGAAGACGAATGTGGATCTGGTGGCCTTGTCGCTGACCGAACTGGGGTTTGAGACGCAGGGGGCACCCCTGGCCGCTATTTATTCGCGAGCGCAGAAACTCGGGTTTGAACTAGCTCCTGCCGAAGTCGGTCCGCAACTTCGGCTTCAATATTTTGATCAACCGGTCGGTGAATTTCTCGACATCGGGATGGCGCCAATCAAACCGCAAGAGGGCGAGCCCGGTATTTTTATTGTTGCCAATGGTGGCGCTGGGCTGGTGCTCATTGGCCGAAATGCCGGCTCCGACGCCGAAGCTCATGCGCCATCCCGCTTTGTATTCGTGCGGCCGCCAATTTTCGCAACCGGTCAAAAGTGATGCGGCTCGGTGCCGGACACAGATAGCCGACCGTCTCATCTTAGCAACACTGCCATGAAAGCTAAGCCGATTTCCCTCTCATCCTAGAGTCGTTCTCCGGCATCCAAGCCGTGGGGAATTTTCAGCGATACGATACCAAGCGATGACGAACGGCTGATCGTTTTCATCCATTGGGGGGCATACGAAATTGCGTCGGAGCATTGCAGTCGTCTTGAGCTCAACCACACTGTTTCTTGGAGGCGCGTTAGCCGCCGGCGCTATGGTCGTGCGTGGTTGGGTCCAGTTTTGGCCACGGGGGCGCGTTATGCAAAAGCTGGCTATTGGAATAGCTGCGATCGCTGCACTGACCGGGACGCCCGCTTTGGCGGCCGACATGGCGCTCAAGTCGGCACCGCCGACCCTACCCCTCCCGACGTGGACCGGCTTTTATCTTGGCGCGCATATCGGCGGCGGCGCCGAGTCAAATGCCAGCGGATCATGGTTCGATCCAAACATTGGAGGGATACCCTCGCCGCTCGCCGTGCCGACCCAGTCCGAGGCTGGCTTCGTCGGCGGCGTTCAAGCCGGCTATAATTGGCAGTTCGCCCCAACTTGGGTGGTCGGTATCGAGGGCGATTTCTCCGCGTCAGGCATCGACAGCCAGGGAAACTTGGCTCCCGTTCCAAGCGTTCTCGTTGGAGGGTCACGTCTCACCATGTCGACCCGGAGCGGAAGGCTCGCGAGCGCGCGTGGGCGTTTCGGTTACATTGCCGGCAATACCCTATGGTACGCCACGGGCGGCGCGGCTTGGGATGACGTCAAGTATATCGGAAACGGCGTATTCGGCGGCGGCTTCACCGACGCGACGAGCTTCTGGCACACCAATGCCGGCTGGGTCGCCGGTGGTGGCGTTGAATGGATGGTGACGCCGCATTTCCTAGTCAGGGCCGAATATCTGTATTACGGCTTCGATAAGAGCGTGATCGGCAACGCCCCCTACGTTCCCACCTTCTTCGGTGCTGTTTCGCCTGTGTTTACCTGGAGCGGCTATAACATCCAGGTCGGGCGCCTCGGCCTCGACTACAAATTCTGACGGATAGCGCATCGGGTCGCCTCGCGAAATTTCCTTTGGAGAAATCGGCGAGTCTAGCGACAAGTATCGCGCGGCAACCTCGTCTTATAAAAAAGGCGGCGCGACCGAGCGATGCTCAACGTCGGCTGCCAGTTGTCGGGCGCGCAGGCCTTAACTATCGCTTCTGGTCCAAAAGATAGCGAATCTACGATGAGACTGCGAATTGGCTTGCGGCCAGCAGCATTGGAAAAAAACGCCGAGCCGATTTCCCTGCCATCCTAGAGGGAGTTCCTCCTGATCCAAGCCACCGGGAGAGCGCAGCGATATTCTCTGGAGCAAACGGGTCGACCTTCAGCTCTTCGACCCCCGATGCCGCGCGCAGAAGCGCAAAACATTTCAGAGAATTTTAGCCATGGCCGACACGCCGATCACGGTCACGCAAGCGCTGAATTACGAAAAAAATCCCTCTGAGATTCCGCCCGGCGCGTCGCTCGCCATTTTCGACACTGTGGAAAATATCAACACCCTGACGGCCTCCGATATCTCGGCGCTGCCGGGCATCGGCGTAACGTCAATGACGGCGACCGATAACGGCTTGGTCGAGATCACAGGAGCCGACAACGGAGCTGCGGAGGACGCTGCGCTTTCCGCGTCAAAGATCACCATCACCGCCGAAATTACGGCGGCGGCTGCCATTGCGTTCGTGCCCAATTCGTTCGTAGGCCCTGGCGCTTTCGTACCTATGGGTGAGCACGTCATCGTTCTCGATAGTGCGGCCAATCTCGAGGCTATCAGCAACGGCGACTTGAGCAGATTCGGATCCATCATAGACACCTCTTTGCCAACAGGTGGGTCAAGCGGCGTCAGTGCCGTCACAGGGATCGCAGCGACTGACGCTGTGCCGGTATTTACCGCCAACCAGATTAGCGCGCTTGGCGGCGCAAACGTGACCGTCGTCGCGCCGCCGAACGATCCGAGCCAAAACGACGGGACGACCGTGATATCCGGCCCGTCGGGCAACGGCATGACTTTCGACATCACCTGGGAACCGGCGGTCGCCTCCGCCCCCGCGGCGTTCAAGACCGACGTCGAGGAAGCATTCCAGTTTTACGCCGACACTTTCAACGACCCGATCACGCTTTATTACGATGTCGGGTTTGGCGGTGTTGGCGGCGATCTTGGCGCAAGCGGCACCAATCTCGTTGACGAGCAATATTCAACGTTTCAAACCCAGTTGGCCGGCGATGCAACATCAGAAGCCCAGAAGACGGCCGACGCCACCTTGCCGGCGACCGATCCGACCGGCGGGTCGACCTTGGCGATGGCGGCGGCCGAAGCGCAGATGCTGGGCTTCACCAATGCCGGAGTCATAAACGCCGACAATCCCGACGGTGGTATCGGATTCAGCGACACCAAGAATTTCAACTACAGCGCCGATCCGAACCAGACGCCGGTCAGCGGCGCGTATGATTTTCTTGGCGTGGTCGAGCACGAGATTTCCGAGGTGCTGGGCCGGCGCTCGCTAATCCAACCCGCCGGGCCCAGCGGGACTACTCCCTTTTATTCGCCACTTGATCTGTTCCGTTATCAAGGGACGAACGATCGCCAGCTCGCGACCGGGGCGCCGTCCTACTTCTCGATCGACAACGGCGCAACCAATCTAGGTGACTGGAATAACCGGCAGACCGGCAATAGCGGCGATCTGGGCGATTGGGCGGGAACGACAATCGGCGGCAGCGTCGTCCATACTCCCGATTCCTACAACGACAATACTAATCCCGACGTCGTTAACCCGGTCACGTCCTCCGACGTCACCTTGATGAATGTGCTCGGCTACGGCCTTGCAGCTCCCGCGCCGTCCCCGATCCCGCTCGCCGCAACAGACGTGACGATCACCGCCGGCCAACTGCTGACTGACCTGACCTTCGACCAGATCAATCCGGAAAGCGTCAACCCGCCGTCCGGCGACACTTATGTCGTCATCGACAATGCCTTCGACATCGAGTCGCTGATTTCGAGCGAGATCACCGCTGCCTTGGCGGTCGGCGTCGGCGAGTTTATCGTCGACGGCGAAGTAGCCGTTCTGCAAGGCGGCCAAATCCTCGCGCTTTCCGGGACTCCATTCGTCGCCGTACTCACTGCGGCCGAGGCCGCGGCGCAGGAAAACCTCCCGCAGCCCGCGGCCGTGCCGTCGGCCGAGGCCGTGATCGTCTCCGATACGGCGTTGAATATCGCGGCGCTCACTCCGGCGCAGATCGCGGCGTTCACCGTGATCGGCGCAAGCGCGATCGAGGTCGCCGGCAACAATATTGCGCTGACCGCGCCGCAGGCCGCCGCGCTTGGCGACACCAAGATTTTGCTCAGTCAGTCGGGGGGCGGACCGGTGTCGCTTGCCGTCACCGGCACGGCGGCGGAGATCGGGGCCCTGACGCCGGCGGAAATCACCGCGCTGATCGCGGACGGTCTTTCGTCGGTGACGACGACGACCGAGCCAGTGCTGGTGCTGCTCACCGCCGCCCAGGCCGTTGCGTTCGAAGGCCCTGATCCGTCCCACGGCATCGGCGTCAACCCGGGCGTCGGCGGTCAGGTCGCCCTCAAAGATACCGCCGCCAATATCGAAAAGCTGACCTTGTCCCAGATCCAGCACCTGCGAGTCGGCGAGATGATAGCGACCGACGCGTCGGTCGTGTTCACCCTTGCCCAAGCTTTTTATGTCGCCGCGTTTTCCGAGGCAGGCTCCAATGTTTTGGTGCCCAGCGGCGATACGGTAAGCATCGCCGACACCGCCGCGAATCTCGACCAGCTCGGCGGAACCGATGTCGAAACTGTCGCGCCGCTCGACAGCGCCAACCGCATCGTATCGACCGACGGCTCAGTGGTTCTGGCCGTGACCACGGCTGAAGCGCTTGAAGATACCTACATCGGTACGACGATCATGATCGCGGTGCCGGCCGGTGATACCGTCACGCTGGCCGATGCGGCCGCGAATATCGAAAGCATGTCGGCTGCGCAGCTTGCGGCCCTGACGTCGATCGGCGTCACTGCGGTCGATGTGACGGATCAGTCGCTCACGCTCACCGTGGCGCAAGCTTTGGCGCTCATCGATCCGGTGCCGATCACCGTGCCGCCGGGCGCAACCGTCATTGTCGCCGATACCGAAAGCGCGATCGACAGCCTGACGCCGCGCGAGGTAGCAGCGCTCGCGGCGATCGGCGTGCAAGAGATCGAGGTGTCCAACCTCAGCGGGGCGGGGCCGCTGACCATCGACGGCGGCATCACGCTTTCAGTCACTGGCGCGGTGCCGGCCAACGAGACGATCACCTTCGCCGGCTCCGGCGGCACGCTCGCGCCGAACGATGCGGCGGATATGGCCGGCACGATTTACGGCTTCTCGCCGTCCGACACGATCGATCTGACTAACGTTGCCGACGATCCAAGCGGCGCAGCCCAACTCGGAACAGACTCAAGTACCGGCCGGCAATTCATCCAAGTCACCGCGAACGGCAATAGCTACGACCTTCAGATCGATCCGTCGCAGATATTCCTGACGACGCCGACATTCGAATTGAATCCGGGCAAGACCACCGGCACCGCTCTCACCGTCGGCGAACCGGTGTTCTCCGGTCACGCCCAGGTTCTCTCCGGCGAGACGGCCGATGGCGTCGTGATCGGTACCGGCGGCGAGGTAGGGGCGTTAGCCGGCGCGACGGTCAATCGGGCGGTCGTCGAAAGCGGCGCCGAGCTTTTGGGCGATGGCGGCGCGACGGTCGCGGATACGACGATCGATACTGGCGGCCTTCTCGATCTCACCACCGCCAGCACCGGCTCGGGCACGATCAATTTCGGGCCGCCCGTTGCCGCCCCTGTCGGCGGCACGCTGGAAATCGACGACACCGCAACGCTCAACGCCACGATCACCAATTTCGCCGCCGGCGACATGATCGATCTGACCGCGATCCCGTCCGACCTCAACGGCAGCGCCAACCTGGTCCAAGGCACCCATTTGCTGGACGTGAACGAGAACGGCAGCACCTACGCGCTGCAGCTCGATCAGGATTTCACCGGCGAATATTTTCACCTCACGCCCGACAGCGGAGGGACCGGCACGGACATCACTCTGTTGACCCTGTCCCCATCACCCGACCAGATATTTCTCAATGCGCTTTACGAAGACATTCTGAGTAGGCCCATCGATCCGGCCTCGCTGGCTTCCCTCGAAGCCAAGATGTCCGCGGGCGAGACCAACGAGCAGATCGCCTACGAGGTCGTGTCCTCGAAAGAGTCCTATCAAGACCTGGTGACGTCCTGGTTTCAGCAATTTCTTGGACGCGCACCCATTTCCAGCGAACTGGCCGAGTTTCAAGGAGACCTCTCAGGTGGTGAGACGGAGGAGCAGGTCCAAGCCAACATCCTCGGCAGTCCGGAATTCTACCAGGACGCGGGCAACACCGACATCGGCTTTGTGACCGCGCTCTATCAGGATTTGCTCGGTCGCCCACCGAGCGGCGCCGAAACCAATTCTTGGATCGAACAGATTCAAGCTCTGGAAACAACGGGCTCGGACACCGATGCCCGAAGCCAAGTTGCGCTCGACATCTTAAACTCCAGCGAGCACATCTCCGACGACCTGAAGGGTTGGTTCGAGAAATTCCTCGGGCGTGCGCCTACTCCCTCGGAAATTGCCACCCTAACAAGCTTTCAAAAGACCGCGGGCGATCAGACCGTCGTCGCATCGATTCTCGGCTCCAACGAGTTCTTCCAGGACGTTGCAACGCCGTGTTACGCGAAGGGCACGCTGATCCAAACGGCGCGCAGCCAAAAGCGCGTCGAGAGATTGAAAATCGGCGACAAGGTGATGACGAAGGCCGGCGTAACGCGTCCGGTCAAATGGATCGGCCGGCGCAGTTTCGGTGGCCGGTTCGTCATGGGCCGCAAGGATATTTTGCCGATTTGCGTCAGAGCCGGCGCGCTGGATGACAACGTGCCGCGGCGCGATCTGTGGATTTCGCCGCATCACGCCATGTACTTCAAAAGCAGCTATTTCAAAAGCGGCCATTTCAAAGGCAGTTACGTCGAAGGGAAAAACTTCAACGATACGTATCGCGAAGGCGCGTTGATCGAAGCCAAGGATCTCGTCAACGGCGTGTCGGTCGTGCAGTCCGAGCGCGTCGAGAAGGTCGAGTATTTCCACGTCGAACTGGAAACGCACGACGTGATCCTCGCCGAGGGTGCACTGTCGGAGACGTTTCTCGACGACGATAGCCGGGGCATGTTTCACAATGCCGGCGAATTCCGGACGCGCTATCCGCAAGCCGCCGCCGTGGAGCAATATTGCGTGCCGCGCCTGGATGAGGGCTACGAACTTGCAGCCGTGCGGCAGCACATCGCGCTGCGGGCGGGTCTGTTGCGGTCCGCCGATCCGCATCGCGTTGGGCCGTTGCACGGTCACGTGGACACGGTCGGCCCGCGCGCGATCGAGGGCTGGGCGCAGAACAGCGCCGCGCCGGAAGCGCCGGTCTGCCTCGATATCCTGGTTGGCGGTCGGCTCGTCGGGCAGACGCTGGCGAACCGCTTTCGCAAAGACTTGACGGCGGCCGGACTTGGCAGCGGCCGCCATGCTTTCAAGTTCGATCTGCCGGCAGGCCTTGCGATCGGCGCTGCCACGGTCGAAGTGCACCGCTCGCTGGATGGCGGCAGGCTCCTGGGTATTTCGCGCGCGCGGTCGGTGGCCTAGCGCCGAGGAAAAACATGAAACTTTCCCGCTACCGGTTTCTGCGCCTTGCGACAGGAGCCGCCACTCTTCCAGTCGTCTCGCGGATCGCAAGGGCAGACATCTATCCAGCGCGAAGCCGGCGCGTCTCAACGCTGGTAGGGCCGCGTCCATGGATGTCGGAATAAAGGAGATGCCTATGCGTTTCTCCCTGAAATCGATAAGGATCTCGTCAATAATCAGTCTGACTGCGTTGTCTTTAATGCAAGTAGTCAGCGTTGAACGCGCGCAAGCGCAAGTCACGATAGTGAATTCCGATTTTGGAAGTCCATCGGTCGGCCAAGCCGCAAACGGCTTTATCTCGTGCCCACCGACAACGCTGCAAGTCGGGTGGACATTTGATTGTCCGGCAGGCGGCGACAGTGGCGTGCAGAAAAACGGCAGCACGTTGGGCGCACCTGACGCGCCTGCCGGCCATCTACAAACGGCCTACATTCGCAATCTCGGCGCAATTTCGCAGCCGATAGAATTCAAATCCAGCGGCATCTACATGCTTACATTCTATTTGGCGGCGCGAGCTACCAGCAGTCCTGCCAACACCATTCAACCAATCCAGGTCAATATTTCCGGCAATCCTCAGGTTTTTTTACCGACGAGCACTTCCGTTTTCAAACCGATCTTGATGTACTTCAGGATTAGCGCGCCAGGACAATATATTCTCAGTTTCGCCAACACCAAGGCCGCTGCTTGCACCGATTGCACCAATTTCATTCGCGAGGTTGCCATCGTTTCGGCTACGCCGCCTCCGACGATCGCCGATGGCCCAAGCGACCTATATCCCACCACCAGCACCATTGTTTTGAAGGGTAAGGATTTCGGCGCGGCGCCGGGCAGAATTGAGATCCAATTTTCGTCGCCGTCCGCGATCAATTTTGAGCATGGCGGCAATAGCGAGTTGGTTCTGAATGCGAATAAAGCGCCTCACAGTTGGGTTGGCAGTGTTGACGACGGCGCCATCAACACCATCAAAACGGAGCCAATTCTGGCCGCAAGCGCAACCGGCGCTGTCTCCGAGCAGACCGCCTGGATTGTCGTGAACACCGCCGATGGCCGGGTGTCAAAGGGATGGCCGGTTAAGTTTCACAATTCGCCACATATCACCGGCGGATACCCGACCATCCACGCCGGCTGGGATTTTAATTTGACCGGCTGGAACTTCGGCGAGGCGGGAACGCTCACCATCAATTTCCCGACCCAGAATCCGACAAAGCCGCAAGGCCGTAGCATCAACGTGCCGATAACGGGGAAGTGGGAATCGTGGGCCCTCTATACAAAAGTTCCGATGGTCGAGGGCGTCGTGGAACAGACCGTAGACATGTACTTCACCACCAAGGACGGCCAAAAATCGAACACATGGAAAGCAAAATTCAATCCAACGATCGTTTTCAGGGATCTTCCATATAACCAAGTCACTGTCGTTTCCTGCAGCAATCAAAGTGCAGCCGATTCCTGCAATGACAACGGCTCGTTTTTAAGCGGCGACTGCAACCCCTTTGATGCATTGAATTTAGATCCCGCTGGGGAAGCGCAGCAGACCGACAGCATCGCCGGCTCGCATCATGGGTGCTGGGGTGCGAGTTCGGACACTGGAACAGACACGTATATTGCTGCCGTAAAGAATGGCTGGAAGATCATTCAGTTTTATTTTGCTCCCGCTTCGAGCGAAGACCCTACCTACGTCGACAATGGATCGATTTTCTTCAACACGGCCCCTCAGGTCTCCACGACCTCTCCCGCCACCTTCATGGTCATCAGCGTGCCTTGGCACATCGGACCGGACGGCGGCAATGTGTATTACCTGGGGGACATTTTAATGGAGGGTCCGGCTGGCGTTCCCTACCAATAGCGGCGCAATTTTTGAAGGAAAATGTCATGCTTAAGTTCAGACTGTTCCTGTGCGCGATATGCTTGGCCGCGACGAGCCCGCTTCACGCGAGCCCGATCATTGAGGTCGGGAAATTGACGAAGGCGCAGCTCACTAGCGCGATCAAGAACGCGTCCGACGACACCATCATCGAGCGCGACGGCGTGAAAGCGACCAAGGCCCAGTGGCGCAGCCAGTTGCAGGCGAGACACAAGCCGTTGGACATGGCGAAGCTGAAAGAGTTCCAGGACGAGCGCCGAACGCAATTTGAGGCGGCCAAGAAAGCATTGCAAGACGAACAAGACGGCCTCGCCGCAGCAAACAACGCCGAGGTCAAAGCCGAGGTCGACAAACTCAAGTCACCCTAGCATGCGAGCTGCACCACTACTTTGATCTAATCTTTGGTGGTGCCAAGGGAGCTTCGCACGCGCAGAAGACGCCGCGATGCAAATCGTCGGAACTTGGAAGCTGACGCTGACGCCGCTGCGCGGTAAATCTGCAACGCGTGCGTAGGGTGGGCACCGCGTCGTGAGAGCCAAGCCGCGTGGGCAAAATCGTGCACACGCGGTGCCCACGCGGTCGCGCAGAGCAGACGATTTGCCCACCCTACAGGACGTCACTTTTCTATTGACATACGTCACTGTTTACGTTACTTTGCGAATCTCGCTCCCGTAAAGAACCTGCCCCGGAGGCATATCGGAGCAGGGGAGCGAGGGCGGTGCCCGCGGGCGGAGTTGCAATCCGCTCCCGGGCAGCTTTGGGCATCAGCATCCCAGCACTACGGACTGGGCCGCGAGGTGCTCGCTGGACGGGGACAGGTTCGGGCGGGTAACACCCGCAGCGAGGCCAAGCCCTCGACTCCGTCACACCATCAGTGTGAGGGACGACCGCCCGCCTTCCAAGCAAGCCGCGCGACACGCGCAAACTCAACAGCGCCATAGCTAGCGCGCCTTGCTTGCAGGGCAGACCGCAGGCCCGTTACCCCATCTACAGACGAAGCGGGCGTAGCGGACGGCAAAAGGCAGGCACCACCCCTTCTTTTCCGTCGCGCCACTCTCCTTCGCACTTCAGACGTGGCGGTATTTGCAAAGGCTCGGGCGCGGATGCGTGGCGAGAACGAGGAAGCTTGTGCGTTTCCCGTCATCCTGAGGTGGCCGCGAAGCGGCCCTCGAAGGAGACGGCCGAGGTGCAATCGAACTCGGTTTCCCCGATTTCGCATTGTTGATGGTCAAGTCGGCAACGGCCAACTTGATTGGCTCGCTGCGCTCGCACCTCAGGATGACGGGAACAACGCTTGCGGGGCAGGACGAAGAGAGAGAGAGATCATGACCCGTCGCAGCCTGTTCGCCAGTTTCATGCGCGCCGGAACCGGCTCATTGCGCCAGCGTTCTTCCCCTTGCACGCCCGCACATCGATCGCTGTGCGATGCAAATAATTTGGAGGAGAGCGCGATGCCAAATGAGCGCAAATCGATTAGCGACAAATCGAGTTATTCGAACAAACAAAAGCGCATGGCCGAGCATATCGAGGAGGGCTACGAGAGCCGCGGCATCGGCGAGAAGGAGGCCGAACAGCGCGCCTGGGCGACCGTCAATAAGGAAACCCATGGTCGCAAGAAGAATGGCGGCAAGAAGAGCGGCTCGGGCCGGGGCAAGAAGAGGAGCTACGCCTCGTCCCGCAAAGGCGGCCGGCTCGGCGGCCGCGCCGCGGCGAAACGTCCGGCCGCGGCGCGTTCGGCATCGGCGCGCAAGGCTGCGCAAACCAGAAAGAAGCGCGCCTCGCGTTAGCCAGTCGCGCGCCGGCTAAGGCATGACATGCGAAGGCACTTGAGAAGGTTTGACGAAAATAATCCCGGCGTAAATTCCGCCCGCCCAATTATGACGAACCGCGATCAACTTTCCGCGATTGCGCGCGCAATTATGCAATCGCCGCATTGGCGGAACATCTTGCCGCACTAAGCCGTTTGGAATTCGGAGGATCGCCATGCCGGATCGCGTCACTCTTCCTCGAGGGCAGCGCCCTCGGAGCGCGGGGATTGCCAAAATTTCCTCAATAACGCTCGGCGTGTTGCTGGCCGCCGGAGTTTCTCTACCGTGCGCGGCCCAGTCCGGTCCGCCTGCCGCGCCGGGAGCGGCCTGTTCCGGCGACAATGGCGGCCTCACCCTCGCACCGGGCTTTTGCGCGACTGTCTTCGCCGACAATATCGGTCACGTCCGCCACATGACCGTGGCGCCGAACGGCGTGCTTTACGTCAACACCTGGAGCGGCCGCTATTTCCACAATGACACACCGCCGGCCGGCGGTTTTCTGGTGGCGCTCAAGGATTCCAACGGCAGCGGCAAGGCCGATAAGATCGAGCGTTTTGGCGCCGGCGTGCCGCAAGGCTCGGCCGGCGGCAGCGGCATCGCCTATTACAACGGTGCGATCTATGCCGAACAGAACGACAAGATCATCCGTTACGCCTTGTCGTCCGATTCTATTGTGCCGAACACGGCGCCGTTAGCGATTGTCTCCGGTCTGCCGCTGTCCGGCGACCATCCGATGCATCCTTTCATCATCGACGCGCAGGGCCGCATCTATATCGATCTCGGCTCGGCGACGAATTCCTGCCAAGCCGACAATCGCATGCCGAATTCGCTCGGCCGCGATCCCTGCACCGAGCTCGAGACCCGCGCCGGCACCTGGCTCTACGACGCCAATAAGTCCGACCAGCACTTCTCGCCGGCGGAACGTTTCATCACCGGGCTGCGCAACGGCGAAGGCTTTGGCATCGATTCGTCGGGACGCGTGTTCGCGACTCAGCACGGCCGCGACCAGCTCTCGCAGAATTTCTCCAAGCTCTATACGCCCAAGCAGAGCGCCGAACTGCCCGCCGAAGAAGTCGTGCTGCTGCAAAAGGGCGCCGATTATGGCTGGCCGGAATGCTATTTTGACCGCGATCAACAAAAGCTCGTGCTGGCGCCGGAATATGGCGGCGACGGCGGCCACAAGATCGGCATTTGTGCCGAGAAAACCGCCCCCGTTGCGTCATTCCCTGGACATTGGGCCCCCAACGATCTCTTGATCTATACCGGCAACGCGTTTCCGAAGGCCTATCACGACGGCGCCCTCGTCGCCTTCCATGGCTCGTGGAATCGCGCGCCGGAGCCGCAAGGCGGCTATAACGTGGTGTTCCAGCCGCTCAAGGACGGCAAGGCCGCGGGCGACTTCATCGTCTTTGCCGACGGCTTTGCCGGCAGGGTGAAAGAGCCAGGGCAGGCGGCGTTCCGGCCGACAGGTCTTGCTGCGGCGCCGGATGGCGCGCTCTACATTTCCGACGACAAGCACGGCCGGATCTGGCGCGTCACCTATCACGGCGCAGCCGATGCGCCGCTCGCGGCGGCGCCGGCGCCCGCGGTGGTCGCTACGAATTCCGGCGAGTCCGGCCCGCCGGAGGGCATCCATCCCGACGCCGGCCGGCCGAGCCCGGCATCGCTCCCCGTTCCGCCCGGCGCCACCAAGGAACAAGTCGCGCTGGGCGACCGCATTTTCCACGGCGAGGCGGCCGGCGGCACCTGCACCGGCTGCCACGGCTCGGACGCGCGCGGCGGTCCGCAAGCGCCGTCGCTGGAGAAAGGCCGCTGGCTGATCGGTGACGGCAGCCTCAAGTCGATCGCCGAAACGATCGCCAATGGCGTGCCGAAGCCGCACAATTACGAAGTGCCGATGCCGCCCAAAGGCGGCGCGCCGTTATCGGATTCCGACGTCGCCGCCGTCGCCGCTTATGTTTGGGCGATCAACCAAGCTCACGGTCCGCGCGCCAGTTCGGGAGGATGACCGATATTTGGTCGGCGAATTTAGTGAATCACAATCGTCGTCGCGCCCATGCCTTCGCGCTCGACCAGGCCGTACAATGTCGCCGCATTGCCGGGGTCGAGCCGCACGCAGCCATGCGACGCCGGTCCTCCCAATCGCGAAATCTCGTAAGTGCCGTGGATGGCAAAGCCGCCGTAGAAGAAGATCGAATGCGGCATCGGTGAATTGTAGTACTTTTTCGAGTACCAGCGCCGCGCCAGCATTTGCGGATGATAGGTGCCGGGCGGCGTGACGTAGCCGGCGCGCGCGGTCGAGACCCGCCAGTTGTAACGCGGCACGCCGTCCACCGTCACGGACATCCGCTGATCCGAGCGGTCGATGTGAACCACGATGGATGCTTCGGCGCGGCCCGCCGCACCAAACACGATGCAGCCGAGCACGGCCAAGGCGCAAAATACGCGGATGCAGACCAAGCGACGCAGGACACTTCGACACATGACACTTCCCAGCCCCATTTCCCAGTCGGCTCAACTGCAACCAAATAACCGCGCGCCATCGAGTTTAGCGCTCAACCGTTTATATTTGTAAAGTTACCGACGTTTCGACGGTTAATCGCGAGCGCAAAGCCTAGCGTAATAGGAAGACTAGCCACACATTAATTAGCAACGATGACGGCATTCGATCTGTTCAGCATCGGCCATTCCAACGTCCCCGCCGAGCGCTTTGTTGCGATGCAGCGCGCCGCCGGCGTGACCGCGATTGCCGATGTGCGCTCGACGCCGTTGTCACGCTTTTGCCCCTGGTTCTCGGCCAAGAATCTGGCGCCGCTGTTGGCGAATGAAGGCATCGGCTACTCAGCCTATGGCGTCGAGCTTGGCGGACGGCCGCGCGATGCCGCGCTCTATCGCGACGGCAGCGCCGACTACGAAGCCATGGCGCGGCAGGCCGATTTCCAGGCCGGCCTCGATCGCCTTGTCGCGGAAACGGCGCGGTCTTGCGTCTGCGTCATGTGCTCGGAACGCGAGCCGCTCGAATGCCATCGCTGCTTATTGGTCGCGCGAGCGCTCGCCGCGCGGGGACTGAATGTCGGCCACATTCTCCACGACGGTACGATTGAGCCGCATGCGGCGACCGAACAGCGGCTTCTCAAGCTCGAAGGCGAGGGAGAAGACCTCTTCGCAACTGGACAGAACGAGCGACTCGCGGCAGCGTATTTTCGTCGCGCCCGCGCTGTTGCATATCGCAGCAAAGCGGGTGCAGCCGGGGCGAAGAAAGCCGCAGCTAGGAAGACATGATGCTCGCCCCTTTTCGCTTGCTTCACATTGCAACCGTTTTTGCGGCCATTGTCGCGGCGGCCTTGAGCGCCGTTTCGGCGCGCGCCGGCGACGCCAATGCCGATCCGACGCCGCAGGGTACGCTCAATCCGGCGCCGCTGCCGCCGCTCGCCGATCCGAAATCGCCGGCCGTTCCGGCCAAGGATCTGTTCGCGCGCAAGATAACGCCGCTCGCCGGCCCGGCGCGGTCGATCGGCGGCTATGCCGACGGCTGTCTTTCGGGCGGCGTCGCGCTGCCGATCTCCGGGCCGAACTGGCAGGTGATGCGGCTGTCGCGCAATCGCAATTGGGGCAATCCGGAACTCATTACCTTCCTCGAACGTTTCGCAGCCCATGCCAAGAAGGAATGGAACGGGCTCTTGATCGGCGACATGTCGCAGCCGCGCGGCGGCCCGATGATCACCGGACATGCCAGCCATCAGATCGGGCTCGATTCCGACATCTGGTTCACGCCGATGCCGGATCACGTCTTGACGCGCGAAGAGCGCGAAATGGACGGCGCGGTGAATATGGTTCGGCCGGACGGCCTCGGCGTCGACCCCAAAGTGTGGACGCATGAGCGCATGGAGCTCATCCGCACCGCCGCGATCGATCCGGCGACGACGCGCATTTTCGTCAACGCCGCGATCAAGAAGCAAATGTGCATCGAGGCCGGATCGGACCGCGCCTGGCTCAGCAAAGTGCGGCCGTGGTGGGGCCATGCCGAGCATTTTCACGTCCGCATCGCCTGCCCGGCCGGCAGTGCCGAATGCAAGCCGCAACCGCCGCCCGATCCGGGCGACGGCTGCGGCCATGAGCTCGATTTCTGGTTCAAGGAATCAACGCTGCACCCGACCCCGCCGCTCATTCCGCCGAAGCCGAAACCGGCGATGACGCTCGCCGGGTTGCCGGCGGCGTGCAAGCAGGTGGTCGGCGCGCCGTAGAGCATGATCCGGAAAAGTGGAAACCGGTTTTCCGAAAAGATCATGCTCCAACGAAAAGCTAGAGTCCCGGCGTGCCGAACATCATGTGTTGCGCGGTCGCGGCGATGTAGATGAGCAGGCACGCGCAGGCGGCAATGGCGACCGCGAAGATGAGCGACATTTCTTCCGGCACTTTGGTCAGCCGCGGCAAGCCGAGCCACAGGATGTAGAGACCGTAGAAACCGAACAGTGCGAGGAAATGCAAGCCAGGAAGCAACAAAAAGATTCCGGCAAGCCATGCCGGCGTGAAGGAATAGACCGCGAGCTTGAATGCGCTGTCGAAATCCCGGCGTCCACCGAAGGCCGGAGCAAGCAAATAGATGACGAGCGCGATGACCAGCACGGTCGCGCAGGCCATCACGTAGCCGAAGATCGCGCCGAACAAGCCGTCGACGATCGGCACGCGCATCGTGGCGCCGCCTGCCGCGACAACGCCGATGAGGCAGGCGCCGATGAAACCGGACAGGCTTGGAATGATCGCCAGCAGCGCGACATAACGCGTCAGCACAAAGGCCGGGTCGCCCGTCTCCTGTTCGATCGTTCCCCATTCAACAAGCGGATCGGTCAGGATCGATTTCGCGCGCAGCGCCACGTTCATGAAGCAAGACCTTTGGCGTCTTCGCGCAGCATGGCGGCGCCTTTCTCGGCGATCATCATGGTCGGCGCATTGGTATTGCCGGACGTGATGCTCGGCATGACCGAGGCATCGATGACGCGCAGCCGTTCGAGGCCGGCGACACGAAGCCGTTCGTCGACCACCATCATCGGATCGCTTAAAAGTCCCATTTTCGCGGTGCCGACCGGATGAAAGATGGTGGTGCCGATATCGCCCGCGGCCTTGACCAAGGCCTGCTCGTCATCGTCGTGCACGGAAGAGCCCGGCAGATATTCGTCGGGATGAAACGGCGCCAGCGCCGGCTGCGATGCAATGCGCCGGGTCAGCCGGATCGCGCGCGCGGCGATGCGGCGGTCTTCGTCGGTGGACAGATAATTCGGCTTGATCGCCGGCGGGTCGAATGGATTTGCCGAGCGCAGCCGCACCGAGCCGCGGCTCGTCGGCCGCACATTGCACACGCTCGCGGTGAAAGCGGGGAATTTGTGCAGTGGCTCGCCGAACTTGTCGAGCGACAATGGCTGCACGTGATACTGCAAGTTTGCGCGCTCCTGGTCGCTGTCGGAGCGCGTGAACAGGCCGAGCTGCGACGGCGCCATGGTCAGCGGGCCGCGCCGGAACAGCGCATATTCGGCGAGCATGCGCGCGAAGCCGAGCGGCGCATGATAGCGCTCGTTGAGCGTGGCAATGCCGTCGACCTTGTAGATCATGCGCAATTGCAAATGATCTTGCAGATTGGCGCCGACGCCCGGCCGGTCGAGCACGACGGGAACGCCGTGCTCCTGCAAATGCGCCGCCGGCCCGACGCCGGAGAGCTGCAAGATCTGCGTCGAGCCGATCGAGCCTGCGGCAAGAATAACTTCGCCGCGGCAACGCGCCATGCGCGCTTGGCCGTTTTGCGTCCAGCGCAGGCCCGTGGCGCGTTTCTGCTCGAACACGACGCCTTCGACCAGACAGCCGGTCTCGAGCCGGAGGTTTGGCCGGTTGAGCACGGGTTTGAGGAAAGCGCGCGCGGTCGAGACGCGCCGGCCAAGCTTCTGGTTGACGTGAAACGCGCTGCAGCCTTCGTTGTCGCCGCGATTGAAGTCGGGGATGGATTTGATGCCGGCCTGTTCGGCGGCGGTACGAAACGCGTCAAGCAGATCCCAGCGCACGCGCGGCGCGGCAACGTGCCATTCGCCGCCGGCGGCATGCGCTTCGCTGTCGCCGAGAAAATGATTTTCGTGTTTCTTGAAATACGGCAGCACGTCGTTCCAGCCCCAGCCGAAAAGCCCGAGTTGCCGCCAGTGATCGTAATCGGCGGCCTGGCCGCGCATATAGATCATGGCGTTGATGGCGGACGAGCCGCCGATCACCTTGCCGCGCGGATAATTGAGGCTGCGGCCGTTGAGGCCCCGTTCCGGCTCGGTCTTGAAGCACCAATCCGAGCGCGGATTGCCGATCGCGAACAGATAGCCGACGGGAATGTGAAACCAGATCCAATTGTCGCGGCCGCCGGCTTCAAGCACCAACACGCGCTTACCGGGATCGGCGGACAGCCGGTTGGCGAGCATGCAGCCGGCCGAGCCCGCGCCGGCGATGACGTAATCGTAGTCGCCTGCGATCGTCTCTGGCTTGGTCCCCTCGGCCTTTGGCAAACTCCGCTCCCCTTTGGGCGCTCAGTGTGTTTCCGCGACCATAGCAGCGGCACCGCGCGTGAGAAGGGGTGCGGCGGAACGATAACTTGTCCCGTCTTCGCCGAGGGCCTATGATCCGAAAACGACATGCGGCGCGCCGTGCGCGCGTCGGACGAGCCTGGAACGACGGTTCCCAAGGTTGTCGCAATAATCCGCGGTCGTCTTGCTTTTAACGGATCACAGGGTCCGGCGCGCATTGTTAGCGCGCGTTACTGCATTGGAGAACCGTCGTGCTGAAAAGAACCATCCTCGCGGCTTTCGCCGCCGCCATCGTTATTTCCGCCGCGCCTCAAACTGCCGCGGCGCAAGACAAATCCATCACCGTTTTTGCCGCCGCCTCGATGAAAAATGCGCTCGACGACGTCGACGCAGCCTTCACGAAGAAGAGCGGCATCAAAGTTGTCGCCAGCTATGACGCAAGCTCGGCGCTGATGAAGCAGATCGAGGCCGGAGCGCCGGCTGATGCGTTCGTGTCCGCCGACCTGAAATGGATGGATTATGGCTCGCAGAAGAAGCTGATCAAGGACGACACCCGCGTGAACCTGCTGGGCAACCAGCTCGTGCTCATTGCCGCCAAGGATTCCAAGATCGACAATGTCACCATCAAGCCGGGCTTCGATCTGGCGAAGCTCGCCGGCGACGGGCGCATCGCGACCGGCGACGTGAAAGCCGTGCCGGTCGGTCTCTACGCGCAGGCCGCGCTGCAAAAGCTCGGCGTTTGGGATGCGGTCGAACCGAAGATGGCGATGACGCAGAACGTGCGCGCTGCTCTCACGCTGGTCGCACGCGGCGAGGCGCCGCTCGGTATCGTTTATTCGACCGATGCCAAGGTCGAGCCCGGCGTGAAGGTCGTCGCTACGTTCCCGGAAGTTTCGCACGACCCGATCATCTATCCGGTCGCCGCCACGGCAAACGCCAAGCCGGACGTGACGCCGTATCTCGCGTTCCTGCACTCGGCCGCCGCGAAGTCGATTTTCGACAGCTACGGTTTTATCGTTCTGGTAAAGCCGACGTCGTGACTCAGCTCACGCTCAGCACTTTAACCGTCATTCTGAGGTGCCCGCGCGTAGCGCGGGCCGCGAAGGATGCACGGCCCAGGCCGTCGCCCTTCGAGGGCCGCTTCGCGGCCACCTCAGGGTGACGGGAGACCGCCGTGCCCGACCTTTCCCCTGCTGATTGGACCGCGGTCGAGCTGACGATCCGCATTTCGATCGTCGCCACTTTGTGCGCGCTGCCGTTCGGCATCGGCATCGGCTGGCTTCTGGCGCGCAGAAATTTTTGGGGCAAGTCCGCGCTCGACGGACTTGTCCATTTGCCGCTGGTAATGCCGCCGGTCGTGACCGGCTATCTGTTGCTCATTTCGTTCGGCCGCAGGGGACCGATCGGCGCTTTTCTCTACGATCATTTCGGCATCGTGTTCTCGTTCCGCTGGACCGGCGCCGCGCTTGCCTGCGGCGTGATGGGCTTTCCGCTGATGATCCGTCCGATCAGGCTGGCGCTCGAAGCCATCGACCGCAAGCTTGAGGATGCGGCCTCGACGCTCGGCGCCAATCGTGTGCTCGTGTTCCTCACCGTCACGCTGCCGCTTGCTTTGCCGGGCATCATCGCGGGCGTCGTCTTGTGCTTCGCACGCGCGCTCGGCGAATTCGGCGCCACCATCACTTTCGTCTCCAATATTCCCGGCGAAACGCAGACGATTTCCGCGGCGATCTTTACGTTGACGCAGGTTCCCGGCGGCGACGCGGCTGCGGGGAGGCTGGTCCTGATCTCGATCTTTTTGGCGTTTGCGGCGCTATTTGCCTCGGAGTGGCTCAGCCGGCGCGCCGCAATCCGCTTCCACGGAGATTGATCGTGCTCGCCGTCGACGTGGACAAACAGCTTGGCGCGTTACAACTGAGCGTAAAGTTCGGAGTAGCGCACGGTGCGACGGCGTTGTTCGGTCCGTCCGGCGCTGGCAAGACCTCTGCCGTCAATATGATCGCGGGCCTGCTTACGCCGGATCGCGGTTCTATCTCACTCGACGAAACGGTGCTGTTCGACGCCACCAAAGGCATCAACGTGCCGCCGCATCAGCGCCGCATCGGCTACGTGTTTCAAGAAGGACGCCTGTTTCCGCATTTATCCGTGCGGCAGAATCTCGACTACGGACGCCGCATGAGCGGCCGTCCGCGCGACGCGGACGAATTCGAGCGCATCGCCGCGCTGCTCGATATCGGGCACCTGCTCGATCGCCGGCCCGGAAAACTGTCCGGCGGCGAGCGCCAGCGCGTCGCCATCGGCCGCGCGCTGCTGATGCGGCCGCGGCTTCTTCTTCTCGACGAGCCGCTGGCGTCGCTCGACGCCGGGCACAAGCGCGAGATTTTGCCCTATCTGGTGCGCTTGCGCGACGACGCCGGAGTCCCGATTGTCTATGTCAGCCACGCGCCGGCGGAAGTGCGCCGTATCGCCACCACTGTGGTGCGGCTCGACGCCGGGCGTGTCGTCGCGACGGGCGGCATCGAGCTTCTCAGAGACGCTGACGCGGACGTGTTCGCCTGACGCCGGTTTCGCGATAAGCGAAGTCAGGCATGATTATTCGCGTGTTGTCCTGCAAATCCGCAACAGACTATTGTCCGCGATGGACGATTCTCCGGCGCAGACGGCTCAATTCGCGACTTCCAAGCATCCGACGGCCCTGGGCGTCGTCTGCGGCGCAGGCGCGGCTTTGTGCTGGGCGCTGGGCTTTGTCGCCGCGCGGCACGGCGTCCTGATCGGCATGTCGCCGTTGGTTCTGGCTTTGCACCGCTATGTCTGGGCCGGCCTTGCGCTTATTCCTATCGCCGCCATGGGCGGCTTGGACGGTCTCGGCCGCATCGGGTTGTGGCGCGCTGTCGCCATCACGCTGTTCGGCGGCCTGCCGCTCGCGCTGTGGAGCTATTACGGCTACGTCTATGTGCCGCTCGGCCACGGCGCGATCATTCAGCCGTCATGCGCGGCACTCGGCGGTCTTATTCTGTCGAGTCTCGTTCTCAACGAGAGGCTGCCGCTGCGGCGCATTCTCGGCGCCGTGGCAATGATTGCCGGCCTCATTGTCATCGGCATCGAGGCGCTGCACACGATCGGCGCGCACGGCTTTCTCGGCGATATGTTGTTCGTTGTCGCGGGCAGTTCCTTTGCGGTGTTCGGAATGTTGCTGCGGTTGTGGCGGATTCCGGCGATGCCGGCAAGCGAC
>Ga0207416_1002234_pt1 | contig 21931 bp, 21 predicted proteins | sample PaiPotPPM11metaG_FD_184107 | JGI IMG/M metagenome (GOLD analysis project Ga0207416, IMG submission 184107) | Iron sulfur acid spring bacterial and archeal communities from Banff, Canada, to study Microbial Dark Matter (Phase II) - Paint Pots PPM... ...
AACGGCGACTTCGATGAATACTGGCGCTTCCACCTCGCCCGCGAGCACCAGCGGCTCTACCCCGGCACCACACAAGGCCAGTACACGCTCGGGGCCTGATCCCCTCACTCGAAACGAGCCGCACCCATCGGCATAAGCCCCCTCCTTCCTGGGGGTCGAAGTCGTGGGTTTGTCTCATGAGCCGGGGCCGGTGGCCGTGTGCTTGATTTGCCGCTGACCCGCGGTGTCTGCCGGGTGTGGACCGGCGTTTCCGCCGGCGTCTCTAGAACGCCGGCCGAGACGCCAGCCGAAGCGACGGCGGAGACGCCAGGGGAGACGCGGCCTGCGGCGCAAGGCGGCCGGCGCCGTGAGCGGGGCTGGCCGAGGAGTCATCGGGTGGTCACCGTGTCCTCCTGTCCGCGGATCTGGCGCAGCAGGCCGGAGGCGAGCTGGTTGGAGATGCCGAGGCGGGCGCGCAGCGCGTCACGGGTGATTGGCTGCCCGTGGGCGGCCTGGTGCTCGGCGGCGGCGCGGCGGGCCGCCTCCAGCAACGCGGGCTCTGGGCCGGTCCGGGACGGCCGTCCCGCCCCGGACGAACCGGCCTCACCCTCGTCCTGGGCGGGGACGGCCCGCAGGACCGGGAAGCCTGCCAGACCCCGGTCGCGGTGGGTGCTGGCGCGGCGTTCCAGCATGGACACCGCGACCAGGAACGCGCCGCACGGGGCGGCCATGACCTGGCCCCACACGCTCGGCTGGGCCTGCGCGAGGTTGGCGGCCAGGCTCAGCAGCACCCCGCCGGCGAGGACCACGGTGGGCCAGGACAGGCGGCGGGTGGTGATGCCGTGGCGCTTGTCGCGCTGGCGTTCCCGGGCGGCCATGACACAGGTCAGGTCCACGCACACCGCGACTGCCCAGGACATCGGCCCGGTCTGGCCGTGCTGGGCGGCGGTATCGCGGATGTGGGTGAACGACCCCGCCCCCGCGATGGCGGCCAGCAGCAGCACCGGGGCGCTGTCGAGCACGGCGGCGGCCCAGCGGCGGGCGGCACTCACAGCGGCGCCCGCCTCCCTCCCGCGCAGGCGTGCGTCATACACATGAGTCGGCTTTCCGGCGTGGTGCTTGAATTGGCCGCTGAGCTGCGCTGCTTGCAGGCCGGAACGCTCACGAGGCTGCCATGCCTGTTCATGGCCCGTACGGGTCCTCGGTTTCATCAGCGGCGGCCTGGTAGGCGCGGGCCTCGCGTTCACGCTCACGGCGGTGCCGCGCCTGCTGCTCGCGGAACTCGGCCCTGGGATCGGACATCGCCGCGTCCAGGTCAATGAGCTGGACCTGGCGGGTGTGGCCGCCTGCCAGCGGCAGCCACACCGCCCCGGCCGGGCAGGTCAGGCGCGGGTCCAGCGCGGCGGTGGCGACCCGCAGCGCCAATGCGTCCTGGCAGGCGGCCAGCTCGCGGCGGGCGGCTTGCTCGCGGCGCGGGCCGCCGAAGCAGAACAGCAGCGGCGGGCAGACCTGCTCCACCTCGGCCAGGCCCGCAGCCAGCCGCCCGTAGTCTTCGAGCTTGCCCGCCAGGCGGGGCAGGTGCTCGCTGCCGGTGTCGAACTCCAGCAGAAAGGTGACCTCCCGGGCGCCCTCGGCCCAGGTACCCACACCGTCAGGGTTGGGCAGGCGGGTATCGAACAGCCGCAGCGGCAGCCCGTCTCGGCCATAGGCGGCGGCCTCGGCCTCGTTCAGCCACGCCCGCAACTCCCCACCACCCGCGCGGGCGTGCGCGGCGAGGGAGACGAAGAACCAGTTCCGCCCGATCATGTGCGCCAGCCGCTGGGAGCGTTCCAGCGCGAGCTGCCGGTCGGCGCGCACCTGCGGCGCCCACTTGCGCTCGTTGCGGTCCTCGGCGCCGAGCAGCGCGGCGCCGACCGGGCCGAGCAGGTAGTGCCATGGCGCCGAGCCGATCTCGCGGCGCGGCCTAAACCGGCGCAGCACCCCGATCCGCACCAGCACGCCGAGCCGGTGCCGGGCCGTGATGATGTTGCCGAACCCGAGCGCGCAGAGCTGGTCGGTCGTGAGCACCCGGTGCTGCCCGACCAGGCGGACCAGGTGCCGGTCCCGCTCGGTCAGGTGACCGGAGGCGGCCAGCACCGCAGCGTCCTCGCTGTCCTTCCTCCCGGGCCCCGTGCCCGGCCCACGCGCGAATGATTGTGATGCCATCAGTCATCAGTCCCCGTCACACGCCGCAGGTACAGGCCTGGCCTGCGGCTTCGCCGCCGCCAGGGGCGGCAGGTGCGCCGGCCCATCTAGGCTGCCGGGCAACCTGCCGGGCAACCGTCCGGCACATCTGCCGGGGCAATCTCGTGTGGTCGTCTGGCTGACACGCGGCAGGTACCCCGTGCGCCAGCCACCGTCGTTGCGGCAGCCTGGCTGCCATCGCCTCACAGGCGGCCTCCGTTTCCGTCCCGGCCACTGGGCCGGGACCGCTTCGTACACCAAGACCGGGAAACCCCTGCCCTGGGAACACCCCGGCGGGAGAAGTCCCGGTCGGCCAGCCGGTCGCTGACCGTCTCGCCCACAAACACCACGCCGACCCCCGGTCTTTGCCGCGGGGGAAGCCAATCCTGGCGCCGAAGTAAGCCTGCGACACAACTGTCCAGCACACCCCGGCTGCTGTGACACATCTCTTACGGTCCTGGTCAGCGGGCCGATCAGACACCGGGCAGACACCCCCGATATGGGCGGTGTGGACTGCCGGCCGCAAGCGCGCGGCCGCCAACCTCGCAGCCGGCCGTGCCGTTGACCGCGTCACCAGGCCCCCGTTCGACATCCGCTCGCAGACCAAGATCGCGAAAGCCCGCCGCCGACCCTCCAAACTCGCGCCGGACATCATGCAGACCGGCCCTGATCTGCACCGGCCCGGGTCGTGGCACACAGGCGCGGTAGTGCCGGGCACTGCCCAGCCGCTGTTCGGCGTTCTGGTTGTCTCTCCCCTGAAGACCACGGACAGCGGCTCGTTTAACCGAAACTGTGACCCCGTGTGCGGCGTTCGTCGGCTCACGAGCGCCGCCACGCCGCCTGGGGCGCTGCTGTATTCCACGTGTGAAGTCCTCCCGCAACCGGTCTCCTATAGACAGAAATCGGGATTACGGGGGTGGTTTTCACTCAGCCGCTGAAACTCGCCGGCGGTGACTACTCCGAGCGGCTGGCTCCCGGGTCCGCTATCGGTCCCGCATGCTGCAACAATGCGCCCAGGCGGCCCGTGTGCGCCGCAGATGCCTGGGCCAAGCATTGACCGCAGGGCGCGGACGTTCGCGGCTGTGTGCGCCTGTCAGCGCCTCGGGGTTAGCGACGAGGCGGTCACACCGGGTCAACCGGTCGTGGGGCAACGATCTGAGCTGCAAGCGGGACCATCGATAGCGGGAGGTGGTATCGCCTCATACGCTCCGTAACGGATGTCGGCGCTCTTGGTTAGAGTCGCTGGGAAGGCGCCGGGACGGCTCTCGGGAGGATTTGCATTACGGATCGGGAGGGGAGAGCCCACGTGCCCGCATCGCCGAGCCTGCGCCGCCGCCGGCTCGCCGCCGAGTTGCGGAGACTGCGCGACCAGGCTGGTTTGTCGACCCCGACGCGGCCAAGAGGCTGGGATGGCAGGCGTCGCGGGTCTCCCGGATCGAGACCCGCCAGTCCGGGATCACCGCTCCGGACCTGCGCAAGCTGTTGAACGTGTACGGAGTCGAGGACGAGGACTTCCGGGCCTACCTGGCCGAGCTGGCCCGGCGGGTGAACGAGCGCGGCTGGTGGCAGAAGTACGCGGGCCTGATCGGAAGCGAGTACGCCGACCTGATCAGCCTGGAGGCAGAGGCGTGCGGACGATCCGCGCCTACCAGCAGGAGCTTGTGCCGGGCTTGCTTCAGACCCCGGACTACGCCCGCGCGGTCATCCGGAACAGCCGGAAGGTCAGCGCGCTCGCGGAAACCGAGAACACCGCATTCATCCTGGCGGACGCCCGCAACGTCGACGACATTCTGGACCACCCGGAAACGGCCCGGCTCCTGCGCGGCCGGGAGGACTCGGGGTATTTCTCCGCTACGGCCTGCCCGGATCGGTGAAGTCGTGGATGCTGTGCTCGGTCAGGTCAGGGGCGTGGCGGGCGACCGTCCGGTAGTCCGCGTCGTCGTGCAGGACGGCCAGGCCGTGGTGCGCGGCTGTCGCGGCGATCATGAGGTCGACCGCTGACGCGCTGCGGTGCTCGCCCGCCCGGGCCATCTTGTGCTGGACGCCGCCGATCCAGCGTCCCGCGTTCTTCGGCACGGACACGTCCGGGTACAGGTCGCCGAACATCTCGGTGATTTCCTCGTACTCGTGCCCGTTCCTGGCGCTATACAGGAATTCCGTGCGCTGCGGGTAGCAGGATCCGATTGCCTCGGCGTCGATCGCGTCGTACCAGGCGTCCTGCAGCTTCGGGTCACGGAGCAGGTGGACCAGCGCGGACGTGTCCAGAAGGTAGATCACCCGTGTTCCTTCTCAACACGGTGCAGCCGTTCGGCGTCCTCGACCGCTCCCCAGCCCTGCGCGCGCTCGAAATGGCGGCCGATGCGAGCAGCCCGTTCCTGCCGCTCGGCGTAGTAGCGCAGCGCCAGGTTGACCGCGTCCTTCTTGGTCCGCACCCTGGACAGCGCGAGTACCTGGTCGAGCGCGCCCTCGTCGATATCGATCTGCGTGACAGCCATGACGCCTCCCGGTGTATGTCTTCCACAAAGAATTATATGTGATCAACATGACTGGGAACAGGCAGCGGCGAGGGAGCCTGCGCGGTCGGCGGCGATCTCCTCGGGCACGGGGGGCTATCACGACGACGGTCAGCCCGGCCTGCCGGTTACGGGGCCGGCGGACAGGGGCCGGCGGCCCGGGCAGGCATGCCGAGCCAGCTAGGGGCAAGCAGAGCGGTCATTGCTTCCATGGGCGCCCCTTGGTCTCGTTCAGTCCTCCTGCGCGGCCTGGGGCGCGGTGAAGGCCAGAAGGCAGGAGGCGGTCCGCTCTGGATCCTCGAGTATGGGTGTATACCCGAGACCGGGGCAGCATTTCGGCCCTCGCGCCGGGGACGGCGCGGCAGTCCGCGGCGGATGAGGATCGCCACCTGCGGTCTTCCTGGCCGAAAATCACTAGGAGCGGCTTGCAGAGGAGCGCCAGCCGATCGGGAAGCGCCTGCTCCCTCACATAGTCGCGGCTGGCCTGCGTCGTCGTGGTGAGCAAGTGGACGGGCTCGGGTACTGGGACCGGCATCTGGCCGGTCGTAGCTGGGCAGACTGTGGGGTGGCTAGCTGGCAGTGTCCGCGCCTGGTGTGACGAGGCCGGTCTCGTAGGCGAGGACGACCGCCTGGGCCCGGTCTCGGAGGGCGAGCTTGGCGAAGATGCGGGCGACGTGGGTTTTCACGGTGGCTTCGCTGAGGGTCAGCGTGCCGGCTAGTTCGAGGTTGGACAGTCCGCGGCCCATGAGGGTCAGCACCTCCAGCTCCCGGGGGGTCAGGCCGGTCAGGTCGCGGTGGATGGCCGGGCTAGCTGTGTGCGGGCCGTGGCCGCCGGAGGCGAATCTCTCGACGAGCCGCCGGGTGATCGAGGGGGCTAGCAGCGCGTCGCCGGTGGCGACCAGGCGGACCGCGGCGGCGAGGTGGGCGGGGGTGACGTCCTTGAGCAGGAAGCCGCTGGCTCCGGTGGCGAGGGCTTCGTAGACGTAGCGGTCGAGGTCGAAGGTGGTCAGCATGATGACCCTGCAGTCCGCGAGTTGGTGGAGGATCTGCCGGGTGGCCTGCAGGCCATCGACGTTCGGCATCCGGATGTCCATGAGCACTACGTCGGGCCGGAGCCTGCGCGCTTCGGCCAGGGCCTCGGCCCCGTCGGCGGCCTCGCCGGCCACCGTGATGCCGCGGGCGGTGAGGATCATGCGGAACCCGGCGCGGACCAGGTCCTGGTCGTCGGCGATGAGAACCCGGGGTTCCGGCTCGGTACCCGTTGCCGGGCCTGGCACGGTCACGGCGGGTCCAGCGGGATGCGGGCGCGGACCCGGTAGCCGCCGCCGAGGCGCGGCCTGGCGTTCAGGTCGCCGCCGTACAGGGCGACGCGTTCCCGGAGGCCGAGGGGGCCGCGGCCGGCGCCGTTTCCGTGATAGGTGCCGGGTTGGTGCCAGGCTGGCGGGGCGGCTGTGCCGGTGAGCACGCTCGGCCCGGTGTTCAGCACCTCGACGCGCAGTGACCTGTCGGCGTAGCGGATGGTGACATCGGCTTTGGCCCGGTTGCCGTGCTTGAGCGCATTGGTCAGTGCCTCCTGCACGATCCTGTAGGCAGTCATGTCGATCCCGGCAGGGAGGGGGCGCGGCTGCCCGGAGATGCGGACGTCGACCGGGAGGCCGGCGAACGCGATCTTGTCGACCAGCGGGTTCAGCTGGCTCAGACTGGGCTGCGGTGACCGGTCCTGCACCTCTTCCCCGCAGGGGGAAGGGGCCAGCAGGCCGAGCAGGTGCCGCAGCTCGGTCATGGCGCCGCGGCCGGCTTCTTCCACGGCGCGCAGGGCCCGGCTGGCCTCCGGCTGCACCGGCGAGCCGGGAACCGCGCCGGCCAGCACCTCGCGGGCCGCCGACACCTGGACCACCATGGCCGTCGGGCTGCGGGAAGTCCACGCTGCTCAACATGGTCGCCGGGCTTGACCGGCCGACGTCGGGATCGGTCGTGGTGCACGGCGAGGATCTGGGCGGGCTTGATGAGAAGGGGCTGGCGCTGTTCCGCCGCAGGCGGATCGGGATGATCTTCCAGTTCTTCAACCTCATCGATGACCTGTCGGCCCTGGATAACGTCGCGCTGGCCGCGCAGCTGACGGGGACCGCGCCCGCGCAGGCTCGCAGGCGGGCGCTGGAGCTGCTCGGCGAGCTCGGCATCGCGGGCCGGAAGGACGCCTACCCCGGGGTGCTGTCCGGCGGCGAGCGGCAGCGGGTCGCCGTGGCCAGGGCGCTGATGAACCGCCCGGCGGTACTGCTGGCCGACGAGCCGACCGGGGCACTGGACAGCCGCAGCGGCGAACAGGTGATGGACCTGCTGATCGACCTGAACCAGATCGGGCAGACGCTGCTGATGGTGACGCACGAGCAGGCCCTGGCGATCCGGTGCGCCAGCAGGGTGGTCACGCTGTCCGACGGTAAGGTCGCCGGCGACGTCAGCATGGAGCGGGCGTCGTGAGCGCGGTATGGCTGGCCGCGCGCGGAGCGGTGCGGCGCCGCCGCCTGCAGACGGCCGCCATAGGCCTCGTGGTGTTCATGTCGGCGGTGACGATTGTCGTCGCCCTCAGCATGCTGACCGCCTCGGCGAACCCGTTCGGCCGGGCCTTCGCCGCGCAAGACGGCGCCCACCTGGTCGTGGCCTTCCATCCCAGCCGGGTGCCAGACGCCCGCCTGGAGCAGACCACGCGGCTGCCGGGTGTGACGGCCGCAGCCGGGCCCTTTGCCGAGGCCACCGTCAACGTCACCGGCGTCACCAGCGCCACCGGAACGCCGTCCCTGAGACCGGGCCAGGCCCCGCCGAGCCCGGTCCCGGCCGGCCCGCTGACGGTGGCAGGCCGGGCCAGCGCTGGCGGTCCGGTGGATGACCTGGACCTGTGGCTGGGGCACTGGGCCACCGGACCCGGGCAGATCGTGGTTGACCTGCCCACCAGTGAGCGCGTCGGCCCGCAGTTTCTCGGCTCGGCCGTCCACCTGTCTGGCGGCCAGTCGCTCACCGTCGTCGGCGTCGCCTACAGCGCGAGCCAGTCCGCGGGGGCCTGGGTGGCACCGGCCGAGATCGCGGCGCTGCACCCCGACGCCACGCAGATGCTCTACCGTTTCGCCAGCGCCGCCACGGCCATGGACGTCGGCAAGGACCTGGCCACGGTCACCGCCGGGCTGCCCCGCGGAGCCCTGCTCTCCGCCCAGTCCTACCTCACCGTCGAGCAGAACTACTCCACGCTGCTTGACGTCTACGCGCCGCTCATGCTGGCCTTCGGCATCATCGCCTTGGCCGCCGCCGTCCTGATCGTCGCCAACGTGATCGGCGGCGCGGTCGTGTCCGGCTACCGGCACATCGGCGTACTGAAAGCCACCGGCTACACCCCGGACCAGGTGACCGCCGTCTACCTGATCATGGTCGGCATCCCGTCCCTCGCCGGCGCCGTCCTCGGCACCGCGGCGGGCACTGCCCTGGCCGGCCCGTTCGCGAGCGCCGCCAGCCAGGGACTCGTCCCCTCGTCCTCCGCCATTAGCCCGCAGTCGGGCGTCATCACCCTGTCCGGCCTGCTCGCCGTGGTCATCGTGACCGCGCTCGGCGCCGCACTGCGGGCACGCAGGCTGCCGGCCGTACGGGCGATCAGCGCGGGCACCGCGCCGGGCGCCGGCCGGGGCCTGCGGATCCAGCGCGCGCTGGCCGGCACCCGGCTGTCCCGCACGGTCAGCCTCGGCCTCGGGCTGCCTTTCGCGCGCCCGGCCCGCAGCGCTCTCACCGTGGCGGCCGTCGCCCTCGGCGTCCTGACGGTCACCATGTGCACCGGCCTGACCAGCACCGCCATCAGCTACGGCGACCTGCAGGAAAGCCACGGGGGTGCCCAGGTCACGGTGACCACCGGCCAGGGCCGCCTGGGCCAGACCGCCTCCACGCTGGGTACGGCGGCGACCCAGGCGCTGCTGCAGTCCCTGCCCGGCGCCGTCCACGTCGACGCCAGCTGGAGCGGCGGCGGTACCAGGCTCATCGGCACCAGCCAGACCATCTACCCCACCTTCGTTCTCGACCGGCCCGCCAGCATGGGCACCCTCATCGTCAAGGGGCACTGGATCGACGGGCCGTACCAGGCCGTCGCCCCACCTGGATTCCTGCAAGAGCACGACGTGACCATCGGCAGCCACCTGACCCTGGACATGGGCGGCAGGCCGGCCACGGTCACCCTCGTCGGGGAGACCTGGTCCGGCGACCCGGACGAGATCACCGCCGACTGGCAGACCCTGACCACCCTCAAGCCCGCACAGCAGGCCAGCACCTACGACGTCCAGCTCGCCAGCGGGACCAGCGTCAGCGCTTACATGACCGCGGTCAGCAAGGCCCACCCAGGCCTGTACCCGTCGGCGAACGACAAGGTCAACGCCGGCACCGAAATCGTCGCCACCACCGCGACGCTGTTCACTGTCCTGCTCGCTATCGTCGCCGCCCTAGGGGTGTTCAACACCGTGCTGCTCAGCACCCGCGAACGCCGCCGCGACCTGGGCATGCTCAAGTCGATTGGGATGACACCCCGCGAAGCGACCTTGATGATGGTCACCTCCATGGCCGAACTCGGCATTCTGGGCACGCTCATCGGCCTGCCGCTTGGCATCCTCGCCCACCGCCTGGTGGTGGCGGCCATGACCCACTCCGCGTTCTTCATCCTGCCCGCCTACATGATCAACGTCTGGAACCTGGCACTCGTCGCCCCGCTGGCGTTCTCCGGCCTGGTCATCGCGATCCTCGGCGCGGTTATCCCCGCCCGTTCCGCCGCTCGCCTCACCATCGCCACCGTCCTGCACAATGAGTAAGCCGTACCCGCCTGCCAGGCCGGCAGAGGAGGCACAGATGAGCAGGGTTTCCATCGTGGGTGTTCCGAGCAGCGCTGGCAGCTACGCGGCAGGCCAAGATCTGGCGCCTGCGGCGTTGCGGTCAGCCGGCCTGGTGAAACTGCTCACCATGGCAGGACTGGAGGTCCATGACGACGGAGACTTGCCGCATCAGGCATGGTGCCCGGACCGGGACCATCCGCTGGCCCAGAACGCCGGCCAGGCGACTGAGTCGCTGCAGCAGCTGGCCACCCGGCTGGAGCCACTACTGGCACGCGGCGACCTCACCCTGGTGCTCGGCGGCAACTGCACCATCGCGCTCGGGGTAGTGGCAGCTCTGCGCCGCCTGGGCGCCGGTGCTCCCGGACTGCTGTACCTCGACCGCCATTACGACCTCAACACCCCGGAAACCACCATGGACGGGGCCCTGGACTGGATGGGGCTCGCGCACGCGCTGGCCCTGCCTGGCTGCCTAGATGCCCTCACCGATGCGTTCGGCCCCCGACCGCTACTTGAGCCCTCCCAGGTGGCATGGCTCGGGGTGGAGCCGAGCGTGGCCTCCGGCTGGGAACGCGAGCAGGCACGCCGGCTCGGCCTGCACATGACCACCAGCCAGACACTCGCCGCCGATCCAGCCAACGCCGCCCGGGCCGCGCTCAAACATCTCCCGCCCGGCCCGCTCGCCCTTCACATCGACGTCGACGTCCTCGACTTCATCGACGCCCCGCTGGCGGAAAATACCGACTGCCGCAACACCGGGCCCACCCTCGGCCAGGCCTCAGACGCGCTCCAGGCTGCGGCGCGCGACCCGCGGGTGCGGGCACTGTCGATCGGGGAACTCAACCCCACCCGATGCGCCGGCGACCCCGACGCCCTTGCCCGCTTCGCTGCCAGCATCGCCCGCATACTCGCCGCCACCGTTCCGTAATGGGTGTCACTCGTGCCGCACCCGGCGCTATAGGCGCAGTCATCCTGCGGATGTAGGCGCTACATCCGCCGGTGGATGTACGCCGTGGGCGCAGATGCAAAGGTCGATGACAAGGGACCATCCTGGGCTTCGCCAAGCTCGTCGTCAGGGACCGCGCTCAGGCCGTCATCCTCACCATCCGGGCTGTTTGAAGGAGTGCCATGGCTAAGATCGAAGCGCCGCAGCCAGCGCGGGCGGCAGTATCGGATACGGTCGGGTTCTGGGGCCTGGCCGGCCTGCTGGGGCTGTTGATGTTCGCGGCCGGCGCCCCGTCTCCGCTGTATGGCGTATATGCCACTCGCTGGCACTTCTCGGCGATCACGGAGACGGTGGTCTTCGCGGTCTACGCCATCGGGCTGCTGGCCGCGCTGCTGGTGATTGGCAGGCTGTCAGACCATGTGGGACGCCGCCGGGTCATCCTGGCCGCAGTGGCCGTCGAGATGGCCGCCATGGTGTGCTTCATCGCCGCCGACTCGGCGATGCTGCTGTTCGTGGGCCGGATGCTGCAGGGGGTGGCCACTGGCGGCGCCATCGGCGCGCTGTCTGCCGCGCTGGTTGAGGTGTCAGCCGGGGCGGGCCGCTCGGCAGCGATGGCGGCGGTGGTGAACAGCGCGGCGCCGACGGCCGGGATCGCGGCCGGTGCTCTGGGGACGAGCGTGCTCGTCCAGTACGGGCCAGCGCCCACCCGCCTCGTCTACTGGCTGCTGCTCGCCGGCCTTGCGGCCGGCGCGGCGCTGGTCGCTGCCATGCGCGAGACCGGGACGCGCCGCCCCGGCGCGCTCGCCTCCCTCATGCCGACAGCGGCGGTGCCTCGCCAGGCGCGAGCCAGCTTCGCCCGGGCGCTCCCCTGCCTGATCGCCTTGTGGGCACTCGGCGGCTTCTACCTGTCCCTGGGCCCGGCGCTCGCTGCGACCCTTGCCTCCTCATCTAACCCGCTATGGGGCGGCGTGGTCATCTTCCTCCTCACCGGCAGCGGCGCCGCGGCAGCGATCCTCGGCCGGTACAGCGGCGAGCGGCCAGCAATGCTGTATGGCTCTATCGCCCTGTTCGCCGGCGTGGCCATCACCCTCGTCGCCATCGCCACTAGCACCACGACGGTGCTGCTTGCCGGCAGCCTCGTCGCCGGAGCCGGATTCGGGCTCGCGTTCCTCGGGGCGTTCCGCACGCTTAGTGCCCTCGCCCGGCCAGCCGAGCGCGCCGGGCTGATCGCCGTTATCTACATCGTCTGCTACCTAGCGTTCTCCATCCCCGTCGTCGCCGCCGGCGTGGCCGTGACTAACGCGGGCCTGCACGACGTCGCGCTCGGCTACGCCGGCATCGTCGCCGGCCTCGCCGCCGTCGGCGCTGCCGCGAGCCTCCCGGGAACGGGCTCGGCCCCGGCGAGCCCGGCTTCGCCCCAGCGGCGGCTGATGGATCTGCCCCCCTGCCCGGGGACCGTCCCGCTCTGCCTCCACGGCGACGCCGCGGCGCTGGCAGGTCGGAGCCTCGCCAGCTCCGCCCGCGCGGACGCTGGCGGAGTTCCCCGGATCTGATACGAACGGGTGAGGCTAGGAGAATGGCTCAGACACTCAGTGACGGCGGTGGCCGGGATGAGCTGCGCCGCACGATCACCGTGCCGCAGGGTGTCGCGTTGTACCTGGGGGCGGTGCTGGGCGCCGGGGTGCTGCTGCTGCCGGGCTTGGCCGCGAGCCAAGCCGGACCGGCGTCGCTGGTGTCCTGGGGTTTCGACTGTGTGCTGGGGATTCCGCTGGCGCTCACCTTCGCCGCCCTTGCTGCCCGCAGCCCGGACGCGGGCGGGGTGGCGACCTACGCCGGCCAGGCGTTCGGCACCGCGGCCGGCACGGTGACCGGCTGGTTTTACTTCATTGCCGCGGCCACCGCGCAGGCCCTGGTCGCGCTGACTGGTGTCTACTACGTCGCCCCCTACCTCGGCCTGGACCGGGCCGGGATCTTCGCCGCATCCGGGCTGATCCTGCTGGCGGCCACCGCGGCCAACATGCGCGGTGTTCAGGTGAGCGGCCGGCTCCAGCTGGGCTTCAGCGCGGTCGTCGCGGTGCTGCTGCTGGTGACCGCGGTCGCGGCCATCCCCCGGATGCGCGCGGCGGACTGGGCGCCGTTCGCGCCGCACGGCGCGGGCGCGGCCAGCGCGGCGGGGGTGACGATCTTCTTCGCGTTCTTCGGCTGGGAGGCCATCACCCACCTGTCGGCCGAGTTCAGGAACCCGGCCCGGGACGTGCCCCGCAGCACCGCGATCAGCGTCGCGCTCATCACCCTGCTGTACCTGGGCGTTGCGGTTGCCACGGTTGGTACCCGGGCGTATGGCAGCGCCGGGGTCAACCGGACCTCGATCGCGCATGTGATATCGGGCGCGCTGGGCAGCGCCGCGGGCGCGTGCGCCGCCACCATCGCGCTGCTCATCGCCCTCGGCACGGCCAACGTCTTCGTGGCCGCCACCTCCCGTCTCGGGTACGCGCTGTCCCGTGACGGCGCCTTTCCCCGGCCGCTGTCCAAGCTGGACTCCCGCCGGGTGCCGCGGGCCGCGGTGCTGGTGGTCGGCGGATGGGCGCTCGGCTGCCTGGCTATCAGCTACGCCACGGGCTGGGACGCGCAGACGCTGCTGGTAATCCCGGACTCACTGGTGATCATCGTGTACCTGTCGGCGACACTGGCCGCGGTCCGGCTGCTGCGCGGCCGTCGCCGCTGGACCGCGGCGCTGGCCGCCCTGATGTGCTGTGCGCTGCTCCCGTTCGCCGGGGTGGTCCTGGTCATCCCCGCGGTCATCGCCGCGGCCGCACTGGCCTACCGGCGCCTCCTCGCACACCAGCGTGCCCCCGCGAAGCGGGCACCAGATGCGATTCAGGCCCCCAGCCCAGGGGGTAGCAGTGCGACAGGGTGAGCAAGAGGCAAGAGGAAGGGAGGAGATGGACCGGGTCACGGAAGCGGTCGTCGCTACCCGCGGCAGGCCCGGCATGGCCCCGGTGCAAGTGGACCGGGCAAGCGCGCCATGCAAGCAGACCGTCGCCCGCGGGGCCAGGGGGCTGTGGTGAGTCAGGTGCGCTCGTTCGAGATCAGGGTTCCGGACTCAGTCCTCGACGACCTGCGTAACCGGCTGGGCCGGACGCGGCCAGCGCGTGGCCCGATGACGGGATGGTCGGCCGGCACTGATCCGGGTTACCTGGCGTCGTTCATCGCATCCTGGGCGGGCGATTACCGGTGGCGGGACACCGAATCGGTGCTGAACGCCTTGCCGCAGATGCTGGTCAGCGTCGCGGGCGTGGACATCCACGTGTTCCACATCCGCGCGCGGACCCCGGCGGCGGGGGTCCCGGCCGTGCCCCTGGTACTCACGCACGGGTGGCCGAGCTCGTTCTTCGAGTTCCTGCCCTTGACCGGGCCGCTGACCGATCCGGCCGCACACGGCGCAGATCCCGCCGACGCATTCGACATCGTCATTCCCTCACTGCCCGGTTTCGGGTTCTCCGGACCGCTACCCGCCGGGCAGAACCATCCCGCTCGCATCGCTGACCTGTGGGCCGAGCTTATGGATCAGCTCGGCTACCAGCGATTCGGCGCCTATGGCGGAGACATCGGCTCGCACGTCACCAACTTCCTCAGCGCACGCCACCCTGGCCGCCTGATCGGGATGTTCACCCATCACCCGCAGCTGCACCCGCGACTCGACGGCGGCCGACCATTGTCCGCGGCCGAGCAGCGGTACCTCGAGCAGCGCGCCGCCCGCACCGGCCACGATGACAGCTACGCCGCGGCCCAGTCCGCACGGCCGAATTCCCTGGCTCCCGGGCTGGCCGACTCACCCGCCGGGCTCGCCGCGTGGATACTGGACAAGTACCGGGACTGGAGCGACTGCCACGGTGACCTGGAGACCGCAATCGACCGGCCCACCCTCCTGAACATCCTCACGCTGTACTGGGTGACCAACTCGATCGGCACGTCCTTCCTGCACTACGCCGACGACGCCCAGACCCCGCCACTCCCGCCGGTCACCGTTCCCGCCGGATTGGCCCTCACCCCCGAAGACACCGGCTACCCCCGGCAGTTCGCCGAACGGACCTACACCGACATCCGGCACTGGCGCGGACCAGAGCCCGGCGGGCACTTCCTGGCCCTCGAACAGCCCGCCCGCCTGGCCCGCGACCTGCGCGACTTCTACCGGCCACTACGCACCACCCCATGAGTGACCGCGAGTGGCGGAAATGACGGGCTGCGGACGGGTATCGCGTCCGTTCCCAGCCGACGCTGGATGACGTCCTGGGTCCGCATCGAGGCGGAACCGCTGGAAACGCCCACGACCTGCTCATAGTCAATGGCGGGCAAACTGTCCCGCCCAGGGAACCACCGGGTCCGGGCGGACACACGGGGATGCCCGCCTGACTCGCCGACACGCCGACGAGCGGCGTGATTCCGATCGTAGCCGCCCGGGCCACGGCCCGCGGGCCTGGAACTGGCCACGGCGAGTGCTGCGGCACCGCAACGACCGAGATCGCCCGCCAGTGGCAATGAAAGTCACAATTCAGTAACAGGATTGCCCGCGCCGTTGCGCGTCCTATGCCGCCTGACCAGGGGAAACCGGCAACAGTGCCGCCCGGTAGGCGGCAAGAGGGTTGGGTGGGTCAGGCTGCGGCTGTCTCCGCGGGGGTGAGGGTGACGGTCAGGCGAGGGCTTGCATCCTGGCTCGACGGTCCCGGACTTGCCGCGTGCTTCCGGCACGGATCGGTGCCCGGACCTCACGAACCGGGCCGCTGCCGCGTTTTCAATGTGTACGGGCAGCAACATCGGCGATGCGATTCAGCATGCGATGACGCTGGCGCCGCTGGGCTGCGGCTGGAATGTCGCCGGCCGGGAGGCGCCGAATGAGAGGAACCGGATGACACCACAGCGCGTACTACGGAAGGGCTGGCTGCTCGGCGTATTGCTGGTAGCCCCGTTCATGGCCCAGGCTGACGCCACCATCGCTAACGTCGCCACGCCCTCGATCCACGCCGATCTGGGTGCCTCGGGCGCCGTGCTGGAGCTGGTCATCGGCGGTTACCTGATCGCCTTCGCCGTCCTGCTGATCACCTGTGCCCGGCTCGGCCAGACTCATGGCTACCGGCGGATCTTCTTGCTGGGAGTCGGCGTATTCACCCTCGCGTCACTGCTATGCGGCCTGGCGCCAAGCCCGCTCCTGCTGGTCCTGGCGCGTGTCCTGCAGGGGGCCGGCGCCGCGCTGATGTTTCCGCAGACACTGACCGGCATCCAGCTGAACTTCACCGGCGATCAGCGCAAGCGCGCGATCGGACTGTATGCCATCGCGCTGTCCACCGGCGCGGTCGTCGGGCAGATCCTCGGCGGTGCACTGATCGCCGCCAATGTCGCAGGCAGCCACTGGCGCGCGATCTTCCTGGTCAACATCCCCGTCGGTGCCGCGGTCATCATGGCCGCGCTGCGGTACCTGCCCGCCGATTCACCGCGCAAAGTACGGCGCCTCGATCTACGTGGCGTCATGACGCTCTCGGCCAGCTTGCTCCTGATCGTCCTGCCGCTGGTCCTCGGCCGTAGCGAGCGGTGGCCAGCCTGGACCTGGATCTGCCTGGGCGCGAGCGTGCCGGCTTTCGCGCTCTTTCTCGCCGCCGAGCGCCGCATTGCCGCCCGCGACGGATCGCCGCTGGTCAACGTGCAGGTCCTCGGCCGGCCGGCCATCTGCTGGGCCCTGCTGACCCTGCTGGCCGCGACCGGCACCTATTACGCGCTGCTGTTCACACTGGCCCAATACCTCCAGCAAGGCCTGGGAGACAGCCCGCTTGTCTCCGGCCTGGCGCTCGTCCCGTGGGTCGCGGCCTTCGGCCTGGCCGGGCAACTCGTGCGGCGTCTGCCGCCGCGCATGGCGCCCCTCACGCCGGGTGCCGGATGCCTCCTGCTGGCAGCCGCCTACTCGGGGATCAGCGTCATGCTGTTCAGCGGCCATCATGTCCAGGCGCTGCTGATCGTGCTCCTCGGCGCCGGAGGCCTGGGTCTGGGAATCCAGTTCAGCGCGCTGATCAGGCACCTGACCACCGCCGTGCCCGCGGAATACGCGGCCGACATCAGCGGTGTCAGCACCACCGGCCTGCAAATCGGCGCGGCTATCGGCGTGGCCGCATTCGGCACCCTCTACCTGAGCCTGACCGCACAGCAAGGCGCTAGCCCGGCCACGCATGCCTTCGCGATCACCACAGCCGCTTTCGCCGTCGTAGCGCTCCTCGCCACCGCCACCGCTGCCCTGACCACCCGGCAGGCCCGGACGCCGGAATCGCGCAACTGCGACCCGCGAGCCGACCACGGCGAAGCCGGGAGCAACGGGAACACGCGGAATGATGTCAGCTCCGCGCCGGTCCCAGTCAATGCGATCGAGGGGCTTGCACGGGTCAGGCCGTGACAAGTCCCGGAACGGGAATCAGTCACCGCCGGATCTCACGATAGCCAAGGGTAAGGCGTCTACAGAACGTGACACTCAAACAGCCCTTCAGGACCGTCGTCGCGGTACACGGGGCAACCGTGCTCCGCGTCTGCCGCGCTGTGCTCGGGGCCGCCGACGCCGACGACGCCTGGTCTGAGACGTTCCTGTCGGCCATGAGGGCCTACCCGGACCTCCCGGCAGAAGCCAATGTCGAGGCGTGGCTAGTCACCATCGCGCACCGCAAGGCCATCGATGTCACCCGCGCCACATCACGCCGCGCGATACCTGTCGGCGAGCTGCCGGAGACCGCAACCGCACCGGAGGCCGAGCACGACCCAGATCTTGCCGACGCGCTCGCGCGGCTGCCGGACAAACAGAAACAAGCAGTCGCCTATCACTACCTGGCGGGCCTGCCCTACACAGACGTGGCCGCCATCCTCGGCGGCAGCACCGATGCAGCCCGGCGCGCAGCAGCCGACGGCATCGCCGCCCTGCGACGCACCTACCCGATGAACACCAGCCATGATCTACCCCGCTACCTGGCGCAGGCCGGCGAAGCCGCACCTGAGCAGCTGCGTGCGCTCCAGGCCCGGCTAGCCGCCGCCGCACAGGCCGAGGCCATCCTCGACGTCGCCTACCGCACCGTCGACACTCCCGTCGGCTCGCTGCTGCTCGCCGCGACCGAGGCCGGGCTGGTCCGTGTCGCCTACGCCAGCGAGAACCACGACACGGTCCTGCAGACCCTGTCCGATCGCATCAGCCCCCGCATCCTCAACTCACCCGCCCGGCTGGACGCCGTCGCCCGGGAGCTGAATGAGTACTTCGACGGCCAGCGACACGGGTTTGACGTGCCGCTGGACTGGCGCCTGTCGGCAGGCTTCCGCAGCACCGTGCTGCACCGCCTGCCCGAGATCAGCTACGGACACACCGCCAGCTACGCCGCCGTGGCACGGCTGGCCGGCCGCCCGCGGGCCATCCGGGCGGTAGGAACGGCATGTGCGACCAACCCACTGCCCGTCGTCGTGCCCTGCCACCGCGTCGTGCGTTCTGACGGCGGCATGGGCGGCTACCTCGGCGGAGTCGAGGCCAAGCGCACCCTCCTCTCTCTGGAGGCAGCAGCATGACAGCCGCCCGCGCCAACGGGACCATGACGACCATGAAGGCCATCTCGCCGGTCAGTGACGAGACCGGGTCGAGGCAGCGGACTGGGTCACCATAGGCGCCGAGCTCAATACCGCTATCTTGCCGAGCCATTCCGCGACGCCGTCAGGCTGAAGCAGGCGCTCTATCCGAAGCTGCACCGACGGGTGAGGGCCCGGCCCGGCGGTACCGTAACCTGCGTCCGCAGGCTCACGACACCGCGGATGCCACAATCCAGTAACGGGCTTCCCCGCGCCGTTCGGCCCGAGGAAACCGAACACCTCGCCCTGCCCGATCTCGAACGAGACGTCCTGGAACGCCACCCGGTCGCCGAAGCGTTTGCTCAGGCCGTGCGCGGTCAGCGCCGGGGCACCGCTCGTCCCGCCGGACGCCGCCGGCCTGGCCCAGGCCGCGAAGCGGTCGCCCGGCGGGGGGACGACCGGCTCGTCCCGGCCGGGTGCCGGGGCCGACTCCTCGGCGGGCCGCGCCCCGCTGCGGCGAAGCTTCCTGACGAGCCATCTGATCAGGTAGAACATCACTGGTACCGCAAGGCGAGGCCGGGCCGGATCCGGGTGGCGCGGCGCAGCGGCCCGCGGATGACCAGCAGCGTGAGCACGAGCACGGCGGCCAGCGTGACCAGCGGGACGGCGGGCAGGAACTCCTGCGGCACGCTGAGGTCGGCCTCGTGGAGCAGAAGCGTCACTAGCCCCTCGTAGATCAGCCAGCCGAGCAGGACGCCGAAGGCCCAGCCCACCACGGCCAGCACCACCGCCTCCGCGCTGAACACGCGCCGGATCTGCCGGGCCCTGGCCCCGACGCAGCGCAGGATCCCCACTTCGCGGGTGCGTTCGATGACGCCCATGCTGAGGGCGCTGACGAGGCCCATGAGCATGATGGCCACCACCAGGAGGCCCAGGATCTCCACGATCGCGAGGATCGACTTATCGCTGGCGGTGATCTGCGCCTCGGTCACGTAGATCTCCGTGGTGCTGACCGCGTACCCCGCGGCGGCCAGCCGGGCCGCGGCGGCGGTGCTCGCCCGGTCGATGGCGGCGTGCCCGGAGCTGGCCGTGCTGACCCAGATCGAGTTCGCGGTGCCGGGCCCGCCGTCCAGGGCCTCGAGCATCGGCAGCGGGAAGTAGACGGTGCCGCCGCTGTTGGGCTCGCCGGTGTCGATCCCGATGACGCGGGCCCGGACCGGGCCGGCGGCCATGGTAAGCGTGAGGATCTGCCCGACCCTGGCGCCGGCCGAACGCGCGACCGCGGGGCCGAGCACCACCGGGGTGATGGCCGAGCGGGCGTGGGCGGCGGTATCCGCGGCGGTATCCGCGGCGGTGAACCAGCGGCCCGAGCTCAGCTTGTACGAGTAGCGGGGATGCGGGCCCAGTCCCCAGGCCACGAAGGCCTGCCCGTTGTACAGCACGGAACTCGTCTCGACGGGCTCCGCGCCGGTCACGCCCGGGGTCGCGGCGGCCACGGCGAGCGCCTGGCGGCCGAACGGCCGGGCGCCGCTTCCCGCCATGCCGACGCCGAAGCTGAACCGGAGCGTGCCGATGGTCTGGCTGATGACCGCGGTTATCGACTGGCCGAGGGCGAGGAACGCGATGGCCAGCCCCGCCGCCACGGCGACCTGCGCGATCGCGGCCACGCTGCGGCGCTTTTGCCGCAGTACATTGCGGACCCCCATCCGCACGCTGCCCGGCACCGCGGCCCGCGACAGCAGGCCGCTGCGGGCGACCAGGCGGTCGAGTCGGCCGGCGCCGAAGCCGCTGGTGCCCTTGTCGGCGAGGGTCTCGGCCACGGGCCTGCGCAGCGCGCGGCGCAGGGCGGGCAGCGACGCGGCCACGGCCAGTGCCGGGCCAACCACGAGGCTGGCCACCACCACGCCGGCGGCGACCTGGAAGCCGAACGACACGTCGATGAACTTTTCGGCGAAGTAGCTGGTCAGCACGTAGGCGAGGATGATGCCGATGATCGTGCCCACCACCGCGCCGCCCGCGCCCAGCATGGTCGCGGTGCGCAGAACGATGCCGCCGACCTGCCGCCGCCGGCCGCCGAGCGTCTTGAGGATGGCGATCTCGCTGGCCTGCTCGGCGATCAGGGTGTTCATCGTGGCCAGGATGAGGAACAGAGCGGACAGGAACGCCAGGGCCGTGATGACGTAGAGCAGCCCCATGACGTGCCCGAACGCGGACTGCCCCGGCCACTGGCCAGGAGCCCGGACCATGGGCAGCGCCGTGATCGGGTCCGTCCCGGCTTGCCTGGTCAGGTAGGCCCGCACCTCGGCGATCACCCGGTTCTGCCCCGAGGTGCTGTCGTCGGCGAGCCGGAATCCCAGGTAGTTGTAGCCGCGGACGCCGCGGAGGGACTCCACGGTGGCCGTGGTGGCGTAGAAGACGGGCGTGGTCGAGCCGTTCGCGCCGGGGGTCGCGGCCAGGTTGATCCCGGTCCCGGTGACGCGCAGCGGCACCATCGCGCCGCTGGCGGCCCGCACGCGGATCGTACCGCCAGCCGGGACGCCGTAGTCGGTGGCCCGTCCGTTGGCCGCGTCGGCCAGGACCTCGCCCGGCCCGGGCAGCCGGCCGGACAGCACCGGGACGGTGTTGACCGCGGCGGACGCCAGGTCGGTGCCGGCGATCGCGACGTTCTGGGTGCCCGCGGCGGACGTCACCTTCGCGGTGTAGCCCACGACGGGACTGACCGCGGCGACACCGGGCAGGTGGCCCAGGGCGCTGAGCTGGGCCGGGGTCAGGTCCAGGGTGCTGGTCCCGATCCCGACGTCGTACAGGTGGCTGTCGGCGACCTGGCGTGCCATCGCCGCGTTGAGCAGGATCGGCACGGCCAGGAAGCCGAGGCTCGCGATCGCGATGCTCAGCGTGAACACGGCCAGCAGCGTGCGCCCGCGGTGCCGGGTCAGGTCGGCCCAGGCCTTGCGGTTCAGCGTGCTCATCGCCGCCGCCCGGTGTCGCCCACGATCAGGCCGTCGCGCACGGACACGATCCGGATGGCCAGCTGGGCCAGGGCCCGGTCGTGGGTGACGTAGACCACGGTGGTCCCGGTGACGTTCAGACTCTGCAGCAGGCCGAACATCTCCCGGGCCAGCCCGGTGTCGAGGTTGCCGGTGGGCTCGTCGCCGAGCAGGATCGGCGGCCCGCAGGCCATCGCCCGGGCGATCGCGACCCGCTGCTGCTCCCCGCCGGACAGCTCCAGCGGCAGCCGGTCGCCGCGGTCGCCGAGCCCGACCGTGGCCAGGTGGCGGGTGGCCACCGCCTTGCGCTCGCGGGCCGGGCCGAGCCGGGCCAGGTCCAGCGGGAGCGTGGCGTTCTCGGCGGCGGTGAGGGTGGGCATGAGCTGGAAGAACTGGAACACGATGCCGATCGTGCGGCCGCGCCAGACGGCGAGCTGCTCCTCGGTCATCTGGTCCAGGCGGCTGCCGCTGACCGTCACCGTGCCGGCGCTGGGCCGGTCGATGCCCGCGATGAGGTTGATGATGGTGGTCTTGCCGCTGCCGGACGGGCCGGTGACGGCCACCATCTCGCCCGCCGCGATGGCCAGGTCCACGCCGTTCAGCGCGGGGAAGCCGACCCCTCCCCCGCCGCCCCGGCCGCCGCTGCGGTAGGTCTTCTGCACGCCGGCCAGCTCGATCAGGGCCCCGCCGCCCGTCACCGGGGCGCCCGGAACCACGGGGCCGGTCACCCGGGCTGCCCGGTTTCCAGCAGGTACTCCGGGCCGGGCGGCGGCCCGGTCGCGCCGGCCAGCCGGCCGTCGCTCAGGAACACCACCCGGTCGGCCCAGGCGGCGTGCCGGACGTTGTGGGTGGCCA